>Ga0209572_1000045_pt1 | contig 309967 bp, 318 predicted proteins | sample EBPBio232012_DNA_FD_185867 | JGI IMG/M metagenome (GOLD analysis project Ga0209572, IMG submission 185867) | Wastewater treatment Type I Accumulibacter community from EBPR Bioreactor in Madison, WI, USA - Reactor 1_1/23/2012_ DNA (SPAdes)... | ecosystem: Engineered > Bioreactor > EBPR >... | reverse complement strand
TACAACAATGAACGCCCTCACTCCGCACTCGGAATGAAGGCCCCGATCCCCTTTCTCAAGGAATACCAAAACCAATGAACACCCAACTCACCCCTCCTTCGGTGTCCACAGAAAAGGGCTCACTCCAATTTAGCCCCCCCCACCCCCCTCAAAGTGTGCGTGCGCAGAGACGAATTTCCTGTACACTAACGAACATGAAGTTAGGGTTGATTTATCTCGTAGTTGCAAGCTTCATCACGACTGGCACGGCTCTGTTTCAGTCTCCACCAAATGTTCAAGGTGGCTGTCCTGCAACGAAAGGTACAAAGCAGCTGGCTGGTAAGGAGTGGAATCCGTTTCTCCCGCTATGTGAAAGCCCCTGTAATCAGACGTTGGTTGGTAGCTACACGTCATCGGTATGGTCTGCTCCATGCTACTTCGGTACATCTCCGAATGGGTCAGAGTTTGAGCTGTGGGAGATAGACGTATATCGTACAACTTGCCAGCATGGCAAGATGCACTATGACTGCCAGAGTAAAATGGCTAGCCCGTATACGTGCGCGCTCCATCGCTCATACACATGTCCATCGAGTACTTGCGCCCCGGTATATTGACACAGATGAGGCACAGAGCGTTTACCTTGGTTGAGGTAATCGCTGTCGCCGCGATTCTGATCATAATGCTGGGCCTGATTGTACCAGTGTTCTCGAATGCTAACGATAGAGCTCATCTCGCAACGGATACTGCGAATTTGCGTCAGGTGGGGCTAGGCATGAGCTTGTACCTTGAGAGTTCAGAGAGCACAGTTAGGGAGCTTGCAGTGTTTGCAAATACCTTCGACAGCCCAGAACTTCTGCAAAGCAAGAGAGACTCCACAGCAAGTGGTTATGCTGTGGAGTATGCAAATCTCGTGCTAAAGCGCTTTGACCCTAGCCACAAGTATCTACTCATCAAGCCCAGAGTATCACTGCTTGGTGCCGATGCCTTCGGCTTGCACACAGAGGAGTGCGTGCTGAATGATCCAAGTGCTGGCTGGGCAATTATCGCCGAAGGGATGCGCCCTGGAGAAATCTTGCCAAAACCACGCAATCGATATTTGAGACTTAACAACGATACGTCTGTCGTCAATGAGTCAGCACCGTTACGCTCGAAAGGGACTGGATACGAACTGCACCTGCAGGACATTTTCTGCCCTGCGCTACGAAAATCGGAATAGGCTATGAAGCACATATCACCCCTCGTGACGCATCTCGGAGTTGTCTTTGCTGCAATCCTGACTCTTCCGATGGTGCCCTTAGTGCTTCAAGGGAGGTTCGAGTTCTTCTTTGTCCCGGCATTGCAGGCGCTAGCTGTCGGCTTTGTGTCTGCCTGGCTCACGGAAAGAAGTCGACTATCCAAAGTGCCAGCCTCGTTAGCATTTGCTGGCCTCGTTGCTGCGTTTCAGTTGGCTATTGCGCTAGTGGGATTGCTATTCAAGCCGAGTCTCTATTATCTAATGGGTGAACCAGTGTACTGGGGTGCTTTGGCCCTCGGGGCGGGATTTTCTTGGGCTTCCGGGCTCCTGGGCTGGCTGGTCTTGTGGCTTCACAATGGGCGGAAGCCTGTGCTGACATTTGGGTTAAGTAGGTAGATGTTCAGCGGATGGCTTACAACTCAAGAGCTTGTTGAAACCAGGATCTCTGATTCAATGACAGACGACAGTTCACGGGTATTTTGTGCGATTAGGAGGCCCACCACTGAGGGCTGGTATCGAGTAGCCGAATTCTCTCCCAGTAGAAAGCTTTGATCAGCCAACCTCCTAAACGGCCGCAAGTGCGCCCTTGGCGGCGACGGATCGGTATGCCGCCAGAGCGACACGCGACGCCCAAATTCCATCTTCAACGGTTGCCATGGGAGGGGTGCCATGAAGGCAGGCCCGCACGAAATCATCGACCATGAGCTGGTCCGCGTTGCTGCCGCTGCCGTAAAGACGAAGTCCATTTTCTTGCGAAACCCCAACGCCTTGAACGAAGAGATCCGCCTCGATGACGCCTTTGGTACCCACGACATTCAGCGCGACGTTGCCCCACGTGCGGTAGCCCTTCGGCTTGTTCCAGCTTGAGTCGAGCGTGGCAAAGCGACCACTCGCAAACTCGATGGTGACCATCGCTGTGTCTTCCCAGCTTTGACCGTAATGGTTGTGGCCGATTTGTGCTTGAACCGCAACGGGGTCTTCGCCGAGGAGGCGTCGGAGGAGATCGGCGACGTGAACGACATGGTCGATCATGGCTCCACCGCCGGAGAGGCTGGGATCGACAAACCATCCAAACGGACAGGTTCCCTGATTCGTGGCGCAAACGCTGAGCACCGTGCCGATTTCCTGATTGGCCAGCTTGCCCATAAGATGGGTGAAGTTTGGTGAATGAGGGCAAGGGAAAGCCGTGGCGAAGACTTTGTCTTTGCCGGCAATCGCGGACCGGATGTCGTCAATCGCTGACTCCTCGCCGGCAATCGGCTTCTCGCAGAGGACATGGCACCCCGCATCGGCAGCGGCAGAAATGTGGTTCGCGTGCTTCAGATTCTCGCTGCAGATGACCGCAGCGTCAGTCTCCTTGAGGAGGGCTGCTTGATCGGCAAAGAACGGGATGCCCCTTTGCTCCGCAAACGCTTTGCCCCGAGCGGCATCATCATCCCACAAACCCACCACTTCCGATTCCGGATTGGCTTGACTACACGCAACAAAGCTCGGGGCGTGAACGTGGGCGGCGCTAAGGATTCCGATGCGCAAAGGCATGGTTCGATTATGCCCGCTGGCTTGGGTGAACTACCCGGCGGTCTCTTTGACGATCTGCAAGATGTCTCGAAATTGCGGATCCTCGGCATCTTGGAGCCATTCGTAGACGACCGATTCGCTGTGGACGATCCACGCTCCGGCATCGCTGAGGCGCTGCCAGGTGATGTCATTGGCCTCTTGGGTACGGCTGGTGACGGCGTCTTTCACCACAAACACCTCGAAGTCGGCCGCGAGGAGATCCAGGGCAGTTTGGGTGACGCAGATATGACTCTCGACGCCGACGAGAACGACTTGGGGGAGGTCTGCTTCGAGGAGTTTTGCGGCAAGTTCGTCGGAACCAAATGCGGAGAAGGCGGTCTTCGGGAAGGCGGGTTCGCTCAGAAGTGCGGCAAGTTCGGGGTTGGTGCCTCCCATCTTGTCGGGGACTTGCTCCGTGGCGAGGATCGGGACGGCAAGAGCCTTGGCAACTTGGGCGACGAAGTGGGCGCGCTTTTCGACCGCCTCAATTCCCAGGCAGACTCGGGAGAACTTGGGCTGCATGTCGATGATGAGAAGAAGGCTCTCGCCGCGCAGGAGTCGCATGGTGTGGAGTGTACGCTGATTCCCTGCTCCCGCCCATGACGGGATCAACCTTCAACGCGAGACTTCGGTAAAGTTCCCGGTATGACGCCGATCAAGCCGCGCCGATTGGGGCCGGGGAGCCATATTCGCATCGTTTCGCCCGCCAGCAACATCACTCCGGAACAAACCGAGGACGGGATCAAGTGGCTTGAGAACGAGGGCTACCAGGTGACGCTGGGCGAGAACGTCTACACGAAGTTCCATTATCTCGCGGGGACCGACGAGCAGCGAGCGGGGGATTTCATGGCGGCGATCGACGATCCGAGCGTGGATGCGATCATGTGCTCTCGCGGTGGATACGGCTGCGCGCGCCTCATGCCGATGCTCGACTTTGACAAAATCGCTGCCTCGCGCAAGGCCATCTGTGGATTCAGTGATGTCACGACGCTTCACCTCGCCCAGCAAAAACGCGGCGCGGTGAGTCTGCACGCGCCCATGCTTATCACTCTGAGCGTGGAGCGCGAGCCGTGGGTGATGGAGAGTCTGAGCAACTGTCTCAAGGGCGAAAATCCTATTCCCGAGACCGCGAAGAAAGGCGAAACCTTGGTTGGTGGATCTGCGGAAGGCGTGGTCGAAGGCGGCTGCCTGTGCCTCCTGACGGACAGCTTCCACACCGATTATGAGATCGATTGGTCTGGAAAGATTGTGGTGATTGAAGACGTCGATGAGAACCCGCACAGGATCGACGCGATGTTCACGAATCTGGTGAACAACGGATATCTGGCGGGAGCCGCCGGGATCGTGATCGGCGAGATGACAGGCACCGATGAGCGGTCGGACGAGAAGATTGGCCGTTGGCCCTGGAGGGAGATCATTGCGGATCGAATCGCTCCGCTCGGTATTCCCGCCATTGTGAACTTCCCGTTTGGGCACATGAAAACGATGCTCTCGCTCCCGCTTGGCGTGAGGGCAAGGCTGGACGCGGATTCTGGTACTCTTACCTATCTGGAGCCGCATATGGCGGACGCCTGAACGCATAAGACCGAATGGTCTTTTTTGGTGTGAGCATGAACAAGTGGACAGTCAATCGCGCATGGAGTCTGGTGGCCCTCGGGCTGGGGCTGTTGAGTCAAGCCACCGCGCAGGCTCAGAGTTGGGAGCGCCTCGTTGCCCCAGGTCTGACGTACCGCATGGAGGTTGACCTCGGTCTGCCGCGTGTGATCCACGCTCTTCGTTACACGCCGGGCGTTGGGAACATCTCCTCACGACCCGAACTTGCGGGAGGCGCGGTCTTTGTGCCCGATGATGCGACGAAGGGCCGCGAAGCAGTGACGGCCACCATGGCTCGAACCGAGGCCCTCGCTGGAATCAACGCTGACTTTTTCCCCTGGACGGGCGACCCCTTGGGTGCGATGGTGCGCAACGGCGAAATCATCAGCACGCCATATAAGGGTCGATCCGTGTTTGCCTGGGGCAACAAATATAGTTTCAGCGGAGTGGTTGAGGCCCGCGGCTTCTTCACCGATGGCATCACGCGGATCAACCTTCAGGGTGTGAATGAAGAGTGCCTCACGAACAGTGCCGTGCTCTTCACGTCGGCAGCCGGGATGGCGGTAGCCAAAGAAGCCTCGCTTCATGCGGTTCTCGAACCGACGGGTCCGCTCCAAATGGGCAAGAAAGTCACGGCGAAGATTCGCGAACTTGTCCCAGGGGTGAACCGGGTGGCGGTGGAACAGGGCACGATGGTTCTCACGGCCCACGGCGACCAAGCCGCTCTGCTGAGCCAAATTGGTCGTGGCGGCAACGTCGAGTTCCAAGTGGATTTCACCGGCCTGGATGCAGCGAAGACCACTCACATCATCGCAGGGGGGCCGCTCCTGGTGAGCAACGGCAAGCTGAATGTCAACAACGTTGCCGAAAAGTTCTCGGCGGATTTCACCACGAAGCGTCATCCGCGCACCGCGATCGGGGCGACCAAAGAAGGCGACATCTGGCTCGTCGTCATCGACGGCCGCCAGCTGATGAGTCGAGGCGCCACGTTGGAGGAAGTCGGGCTGATCATGCAGCGACTGGGGTGCGTTCACGCGATCAATCTGGATGGCGGGGGAAGCTCCACGCTTGCCCTGACGGGAATGGTGGTGAATCGACCGAGCGACGGAACAGAACGACCGGTCTCAAATGGCGTTTTCCTTTTCGGAGAGCTCCCCGCGCAGCCGGTTGATGCGAACCTGGTCATCAAGGGCGTGCCCCGATTGAACCAAGGTGAAAGCGCGACTTTTGCCGTCATCAACAGTCGAGGCGAGCGATTGCCCCAGCGCGATGTGATCTGGTCGGCGCAAGGTGCGGCCTGGATCGATCAAGCCGGGGTGCTGCGGGCTCATGCCAACGGAAAGGCAACGATCACCGCGTGGGTTTCCGGCGTCAAGGTCAGCGTGGAAATCACGGTGGATGCAGTCGCCCCGACGCCTCCGGCGAATAGCGGCGGCGGTCGAAACTAGGACCAAAGCCCGCTGGATTTGAACCTCCACGATTTCTTGGCATCTTCCAGATTGAAATACCGGTAAGACAGTCCAAGCGCGGAATCTTCGCGTTTGGACTCTCCTTATGCTCTTTACGTCACTCGCAGCCATCGCCTTGGGTCAAAGCCTTGGCGAAGAAGTTCGATTGATGCGCTACCCAGATATCAGCGGGAACCAGGTCGTGTTTACGTACGCGTCCGATCTCTGGCTTGCTGATCTCAACGGGGGAGCGGCACGTCGACTCACCTCCCATCCGGGAATCGAACAACACGCGAAGTTCTCGCCCGACGGCAAATGGATCGCCTTTTCTGGTCAATACGATGGGGGAATGGATGTTTACAAGATCCCCGTCACGGGTGGAACCCCGACTCGTCTGACCTACGAAAACGGTACCGAATTCGTCCGGGAGTGGACGAACGACGGCAAAAAGGTCGCCTACGCCTCAAACTACGGCAACCACACCACACGCATGTCGCGACTGTGGTTTGTCGATGCTGATGGCGGCATGCCGGAGCGCACCGCGGTTCAGGAGTCGTTCGATGTCAGCTTCTCGCCCGACGGAAGCCAGATGGCGTTCACCCGGGCGAACAGCCACGTTTTTAACTGGCGACGCTATCGCGGCGGAACCCAGGGGCGCATTGCGTTCTGGGATTTTGCGAAGAAGACTTACACAGAAATCCCGACCGGTCGCGAGCAAAGCTACTTCCCCATGTGGGTCGGCGACAAGGTGTTTTTCATCAGCGACAAAAATCAGCTGACGCAGAATCTCTACAGCTACGACACCAAATCGAAAAAGAGCACCCAGCTCACCAAGTTCGATGACGGCGACATCCGCTGGCCTTCAACGGATGGCAAGACGATCGTGTTCGAGCGCAATCTGCGCCTCTTCTCGATGGACATTGCCACGGGCGCGATCAAGCAACTCGATCCTCGCGTGTCGGGTGACGATGTGGCGATGCGTCCTCGGTTTGTCCCCGGAAGCAACTCGATCGGCGGGATGGCTTTGAGCCCGAGCGGCAAGCGACTGGTCGTCGAAGCTCGCGGTGAAGTCTTCAGCGTTCCGGCTCGAAGTGGGGAAACCCGCAACATGAGCCGAACCTCGGGGGCTCGGGAGAATCAGCTCAGCTGGAGCAACGATGGTCAGTTCGTGTACTACATGACCGACAAGTCGGGTGAGTGGCAACTGGTTCGCCAGCCTCAAATGGGCGGCGCGGAGGAGGTCATCAAGCTTCCGACCACGACTCCGGTTTCGACGTACAGCCTGGCGCCGAACGGCGATCTTGTGGCGTACCGAACGATCGACTTTGCGTGGCACATCTTTGATATCAAGACTGGTAAGTCTACAAAGGTCTTCCAGGACATGGGAGCCCCGCGAAATATTGACTGGTCAGCCGACAGCAAGTGGCTCACCTATGCAAAGACTCTCCCGAACCTGATGCAAGGCATCATGCTCTACGATGTCACGTCGGGCAAGGAGCACCAAGTCACGAGCGGCGTCTTTATGGACAATGCGCCGAGCTTTGACCTGACGGGCAAGTACCTCTATTTCATCTCGGGTCGAGACTATGCGCCTGGATTTGGGGTTCAGGGAGCCCACCTGGAGCAAGGCGAGATTGACCGGGTTTACATGGCCACTCTGAGTGCCGACACGGCGAACCCTCTGGCTCCGGAAGAGGATGAAGAGCCGGTGAAGGCATCGGGCGATGCTCCGGCAGCCGCTCCGGCTGCACCATCGGGAGACGGAATGAAGGTGGATGTCGAAGGGCTCGAAAGCCGAGTCATCGCGCTTCCTTATCCGGTTTCGAGCTACGGCGGGGTGATCGGCGTCCGGGATGGCGTGATCGTTTCCACGGGATCCGGCGAACTGAGCCTCTTCAATCTCCGCGCCCGCGTGCCACAGACGATTATGCCGACCCCGCAAGTGGGTGTCTTCAACGCGGATCGAACGAAGATTGCTTACCTTTTGGGTGGACAGATCTCGATCACCGATGTGCGACCGGGCGTCCAAGTGGGTGCGGGGCGCGTGGATACCAGCGCGGTCGGCCACGTGGTTGATCCTCGCCAGGAGTTCAAGCAGATCTTCCGAGATGCTTGGCGCTACAACCGCGATCAGTTCTACGACAAGGATATGCTCGGGCTCGATTGGAACGCGATCGGGAAGAAGTACGAGGCCATGCTGCCTTACGCCGGTGATCGAAGTGACCTGGACTACATCCTTGGTCAGTTGATCGGCGAACTTGGCACGGGTCACGCCTACAACACTCCGGCTCCTGCAGGAAGCGACCCCATGTCGCAACCAGCTGGATTCCTTGGTGCAGACTTGGTGAACGAAGGTGGCAAGGTGAAGATGTCCAAGATCTACCGAGGCCCGAGCTATCTGCCAACCGGCCGAGGCCCCTTGGGCGCCCTGGGCGTCAACGTGAAGGATGGCGAGTTCATCCTCGCGATCAACGGTCAGCCGGTGACGGCTGAGACGGGTGTGACTCCTCACCTCATCGGCAAAATCAACAAGCGCGTGACGCTCACTGTCAACGACAAGCCGACGATGGACGGGGCACGCACCGTGAATGTCGTTCCGACGGCCAATGAGTCGCAGCTTCGCTACCAAACCTGGGTGGATGAACGACGAAATCTCGTTCACAAGCTCAGCGACGGCAAGATCGGCTACATGCACGTCCCCGACACCAGCGTCATGGGAATCATCATGTTTGTCCGCGGCTTCTACTCGGAGCAAGACAAGCAGGCATGGGTGATCGATGAGCGCTACAACGGTGGCGGCTTCATTCCGACCTTCTTCATCGAGTATCTGCAACGCGAAGCCAACAACACGTTCGGCCCGCGCCACGGTGCCAACGTGAACCTGCCGAGCGCTCTGAACGGACCGAAGGCGATGCTGATCAACGAACACGCGGGATCGGGCGGCGACCTGTTGCCGTATCTGTTCAAAAAGTCTGGTCTTGGGCCGCTCATCGGCACCCGAACCTGGGGCGGTCTGGTGGGGATCCAAGGAACCTACGGGCTCCTCGGCGGCAGCGGCGTGACCGCGCCAGGCTTTGGAATCTACGATCCGCAAACCGGAAAGTGGATCGCCGAGAACACCGGCGTCGATCCGGACATCTTCGTGGATGACACTCCCGAAGTGGCCGCGAAGGGTCAGGATGTCCAACTTGAGCGAGCCGTTGAATATCTCAAGGGCGAACTCAAGAAGACGAAGCCCCTTCAGCCGCGCCCTGCGGCACCAAAAGTCGGCGGGAATTAACTTTCTGCCCTCAAAAAGTTAGAGAAAGCCTCCGATGAAACATTCGGAGGCTTTCCGTTTTTTTACGGTGCCCCGCGAGTTGAGTTCACAACGCAACTTTGAGAAGGACTAACCAATGGGCGAAAGATTTAGCTGGGACAAGCTCCTGCGACGCGGCAAGCAGGACGAGGACAACACGATCAATATCACGCCGAACGAGGAGCCGATGGCTCCCGTTGCGTCGTTGAAATCGACGACCCCCGTTGCTCAAAGCGTTCCGCTTGCGAAAGCGTCTCCGGACACGATGGCTCCGCCTCCGATGGCGCAAGAACCAACCGCTCCGAAGGCTCCGCTGGTGATCGAGTGGAATCAGTATCAGCAAATCGCTGAGTCGGCCCAGCCTCCGGTCGAAGCGGCAGCGGCTCCCGCGCCGCCGACCGTCGCTCCGCCTGTTCCTGCATCGCATCCGGTGGCGCAAGCTCCTGCAGGTCACGAAACCTCAGAGGTCGCTCATGCCTTTTGGAACAAGATGGGCAGCGAAACCGCTGAAGCTCTGCACAGTACGCCAGCCGCCGTCCCTCCTGCTCCCGCCGCTGGGATCAACTTGGGCTGGGACGATGTGGAACTCACGCCTGCCGAACGCGCGGCGGGTAAGACCGGCGAACTTCCCCCTGTCGCCTCCATTCCAACCGCTCCGGAGATTCCTACTCCGGTTCAACCCCTGATTTCTGAAATCCCGCCTGCCGTCGCTCCCATGACGCCCGCCCCCGCTGAGGAGGCTCCGGCCGGAGTGGTCGAGGCGGACATCTTCCAACCGATTCAGGTTGAGCTCTTGGGTGCCTCGACTCCCGAGTGGGCTGCCCCTGCTCCGGTGGAGGCAGCTATCCCCGCTCCTCTTGCTCCGGAATCCATTGCTCCCGCGAGCGATTTTCCCGGTTTCGGAACCTCCGAGGTTCCCCCGGCTCCGGCGGCCGAAGTCGAAGTACCTCCCACCGTCGAGCCGCTGGTGGAAGCCACCTCCGCCCCGGTTTCAGAACTCAAGCCCGCCAGTGAAGGCCTGCAGCCGATAGAAGTGGGCGAGCCACGATGGCTTGGAACCCCAAGCTCTCATAGCGAAGAAAAGCCTCGGCTGATGGGCTTCGGTGAGGGCACAAGGGTGCTGGGAAGCACTTCTGAACCGATCAGTCAAGAAACGTCTAGCCCGGCGGAACCCGCGCCTGTGGAGGGAACCCGGGTGACGGAGGCCCCGGTGGCGAATCCTTGGGCCTCTCTCACAAAGCCCGTCGAAACACCGACGGAGGCTCCTGCGGCGTCTGCCTGGAATCTGCCACCCGTGACCGCTCCAGCTCCCGAGGTACCGGTGAGCGAGGAAGCCCCGCAAACTTCCGCCTGGAATCTCCCCCCGGTGACGCCGGTGGTGTCGGAAGTGCCGACTCTGGAAATTCTCCCGACTGAACCAGCAGAAGCGGCCCCCGCGCCGGTCGAGCCTCCTGCTTCTGAGGTTACTCTGGAAGCGCCGATCGCCTCGGCCTGGAACATGCCTCCGGTCGCAGAACCAGCCCAAGAGGAGACGATCAACGAATTGCCACCGATTGCCGCCCCGATCGAGGAGACAACCTCCGCGTGGGGTCAAATCGACACGGCTCCAGCAGCAGAGGCCCCGACGATTGAGGCCCCGGCTGCGGAAGCCCCCTTCTCCTGGTCTCAGATCAGCGAAGCTGCGCCCGTGATGCCGGCACCGATCATGGTGGAGGAGCCCTTGGTGGCCGAACTCCCTCCGGTCGCCGAGCCGATCGCCCCGGCTTCGGACGCCCCTCCGGCATCCATGGCCCCGAGCGTGCCGCCGGTTTTCGAGTCTCCGGGTGAGGTGACCTCTTCCGAAACAAAAGCTCCGGAAGTGCTGGCCGAGGCTTCGCAGGTTCCTGCGAACGAGGTTCCGTCGATCTTCACGACGCCTCCGGCCGCTGAGGTTCCTGCCCCAGAGGCTCCAGCCGCATCGAGCGACGTGCCGAGCATCTTCACGACGCCTCCGGCATCGGAAACGTCCGCTGCACCCCCCAGCGATCCATCGGCGATTCCACCCGCCTACGCCAAGCGTTCCGCTGATGACCTCTCCGTCCAGAAGGCCCGCGACAATCGACTTGGCGATCTGCTGGTCGGCAACAAACTCATCACGCAGAAGCAGCTGGATCGTGCTCTGGAGCGACAGAAGGAGACCAACGAGCGGTTGGGGCAGATTCTGATCGCTATGCAAACGATGAGCGAGAAGCGCTTGCTTCAAGTGCTCTCTGCGCAAAAAGGCGTGAGTCCGTGGCACCTGGAGACCGATGCCCCGACCCAGGAAGCCGTGGCCCTCGTTCCTGAGCAGATGTGCCGCATCTTCCAGGTGATTCCGGTTGCGATTCGGGGTGACCTCCTCCTCCTCGCCATGCGCGACACCGAGGATATCGAGGCCATTGAAGCGATTCGCAACCACACCAAGCGACGCATCGAACCCGTTCTCGCCGATGAAGCCCGTCTGGCTTACACCATCGACAAATCGTTCGGAATTGCCGAGACCCGGCGTCTCGCGGCAATGGATGAACTCGTCGGTGAAGCGCTGCACGGAGTGGACAATTCTCGTCCGCTTGGTACCCAGGAACGCGCGATCCTGAGCGAGGAAGACACGCGTCCCGTCGTGGGTCTGGTCAATCAGATCATCGAGGACGGAATCCGGATGCGGGCGAGTGACGTCCACATCGAGCCCGGCTACGAGAAGATCGAGATCCGCTATCGACTGGATGGTCGCCTGACCACCGTCCGTGATCTCCCGATCGAGCTCTTGCCGATGCTGGTGGCTCGGGTCAAGATTCTCTCCGAACTGGATATCGTCGAATACCGTATGCCTCAGGACGGGCGCATCACGGCCCAATTCGGCCCTCATGTGGTCGATCTGCGAGTGAGCGTGCTCCCGAACTACCACGGCCCCCGGGTGGTGCTGCGGATTCTCGACAAGTCGGTCGGTCTGAAGAAGCTGACCGATCTTGGATTCGAAGACCGGAACTTGAGCCTGTTCAAGGACTTGGTGGCGAAGCCCTACGGCTTGTTTCTCGTCACAGGCCCGACAGGATCGGGCAAGACGACGACCCTCTATTCCGCGCTCAACGAGCTTCGCGATACCGCGACGAACATCATGACGTGCGAAGATCCGGTGGAATACGACCTTGCCGGAATCAATCAGTCGCAGGTGAACGAGAAAGTTGGATTGACGTTCGCTCACCAGCTTCGCGCGATTCTTCGCCAGGATCCCGACGTGGTGTTGGTCGGAGAAATCCGGGACAAGGAGACGGCTGAGACCGCGATTCGTGCCGCGATGACCGGTCACATGGTGCTCTCGACGCTCCACTGCAACGATGCGCCTGGCGCGATTCCCCGCTTGCTGGATATGGGCGTGGATCCGTACCTGCTGAGTACGGCGTTGGTCGGCACGATGAGCCAGCGATTGGTGCGCGTCCTGTGTTCGCACTGCAAGACGGAAGACGATGCAACCGCTGAGGAAACCGAGACGATGGCCAAGCTGTTTGGTGTGCCGGATGTGAAGAAGATCTGGCGAGCCAACGGCTGCGATGAGTGCTACAACACGGGATACAAGGGCCGCATGGCGGTTCACGAGATCCTGCCGGTCGCTGAGGAGATCGCCCACCTGATTGCGGAGCGGGCTCCGATGGAGACTCTGCGCACGCGAGCCGGTTACTATGGCTATCTGCCGATGCAGCAAGATGCAGCGGCCCGGGTTCTGCGCGGCGAAACGACGTTGGAAGAAGCCAAGAGGCTGATCTCCTTCGACACGTTCGAGAAGCTCGATGCTCCTCGTTCGCTGGAGTGGAAGTCGGCGAGCTAAATTAAGGCAAGCTCAGCGAGGAATACCGCCTCTCGGCTCGATGAGCCGAGGGGCGGTTTTGTTTTGGTCGGGTAGCCTCCGGGCATGACTCTGCTCGCGGCGGTGGCGATCTTAGCGGCGATGATCGCGAGCGTGGCGGGGTTTGGGATCGGGAGCCTGCTGACGCCCGCGCTGGCGATTCAAACCGGGATGGGGGTGGCGGTGGCGGCGGTTTCGCTGCCGCACTTTGTCGCGACGGTGGTGCGGGCGTGGAGGCTGCGCGACGAGATCGATTGGTCTTTTTTGCGTACGTTTGGCGTGACGAGCGCGGTGGGGAGCCTGGCGGGAGCAGGGATCGCGGCAATTTGGGGAGCGTCGTGGCTGGGGTTTATCCTTGGTGGCCTGATGCTCTTTGTTGGCTCCATGGGGTTGCTCGGCCTGACCTCGAAGTTCGTTCTGCCGGAGAAGTGGACGCTGCTGGGGGGCCTGGTCAGCGGGGTGTTTGGCGGCCTAGTGGGGAACCAAGGCGGAGTGAGAAGCGCGGCGATGCTGGGGAGCGACCTGAAGAAAGAAGCCTTTGTCGCCACGGCCACCGCCACCGGCGTGATCGTGGATCTGGCGCGGCTGCCGGTCTATCTCGCCGTGTATGCGCGAGAGCTTCCGGCATTGTGGCGGGAGATCGGGGTGATGACAGTCGGGGTGGTTATCGGCACCTTCCTGGGCGTCCCGGTGCTGAAGCGTATCCCGGAGGCGACATTCCGCAAGGTCGTTTCCGGGATTATTTTGTTTATTGGACTATTCGTTCTTTATCGTCACGTTTCGTCTGCTTGAGGAAGAGCCAAAATGCCGTGGCCGAGCCCGCGACGACTGCAACCACCGACGTGAGAATGAAGATCAATGCGTCACGTCGCACATCCACACCTGGCGGTGCGGACTGAGCAGTGCGCACCGCACTCAGCCCCTCTGAAGCCAGGCTCACGAGAATCGCGGTTCCGATAACCGCCACCCAGGTTCGTGAACGAACCATCGCCCAAGTCAACAAAGCACTCAACACGGCGAGTTTAGGCATCATCATCAAGACATAGCCCAGTGCGTCCGTCCGAAATCGGATGGGATAGGTCGCGTAGCGCACTGCAACGACCCATACGCATATACAGAGGAAAGACAGAATTAACGCCCGCGCTGTTCTGTCCAATTCTTGTATTCCTCGGTTTCGGTGAAGAAGAGCAGACTCGGTGTTCTGCCACCCTGACCAGACTCATCCTGAATCGTGTCCTTATGGGGAAACCTCTGCACGCTTCCATCATAAAGGAGCCTTCGATAGAAGCCTTTACTGAAGATCAGGGGATTTCCGGGCAGCGATAGCTCACTGATGCTCAAATCGACGAGCCATCCGCCATCAGGAGCTTGTTCGGAAAATCGCCTACAGTTAGCCTGTACGCTCCATTCAAGAAACCCCGTAGGAGTCATTTTGTAGGGCAGCTGTGGCGCACCTCGCGCCATCCCTCGGTACGAATCTCGGACAACCTCTTCGGCAAGACCTTGCGGAAATGGATCCCTAGCAAATCCCAAGAGTCGCGAATCAACCTGACCTCGAAGCACTAGAACGCTCGGCGAAAGTGGATACTCTCCAAAGTCGCTCCTATACATTTCTGCTGCCTGCCCCAATTGCCGGAGACTTTGCCGAGCCGATGAATCTTGGGCACTGGACTTGGACCTCGAAAATCCAACGAACACTAGACTAGCAAGAATCATGATCACCCCAATGACGACCAGAAGCTCGAAAAGCGTGAATCCTAGTCTGGAGTACTGACGAAGCACGTATCACCTGGGCAACTTTGTGGGTAGTAACTATGGCAAATGGGATTTGGATTGTCGGCGGCATAACAAACCCACCGACTTCCATTTTCATAGATTAATGTCTTCTTGTAAAAATTCTGTGCCTCGAAAGGTTGCGTGGGAGGCTGTGGCTCACCTTCATTGCATGCCCAAGTCCATTTGATAGCGATTGTGACTGGCCCAAAAAGTTGGGTTCGATCCAAATTTCCGCAATAAACGGTCGGCTCGTCTTCGAATTCTGCCGCAGAATGCTCTCTCGCTTGCTCCCTTTGCTCGATCTGCTCGTAAGTTAACTCGCCGGTGGCAGAGTAGGAACTGACTCCTGCGAGTACAACAATTGATAATAGTTCATTCACCTTCATGACTCAATCATATCAGGCTTTAACACTGATGTTAAATATTCGAATTAGCGTTTTTCCGGTAATGACCCGCGAGAATCCGGGAATACGCCCCGCTTTCGTACCACTTTTCAAGCTCATGGGCGCGGTGGACGGGCATGGGGTGGCTGCTCGTGACCCCGTAGAACATGAAGATCAGCATTTTGCCGATGCTGTCCATGAAGTTCATATCTTGGTACGCGCGTGCTTGATCGAGGAACGAGGTGTGGTCGGCCTCGTGGGCGAGGCGTGAAGGCCCGCCTGTGAGCATCAGATTGGCCTGGGCAGAGAGCGTGAAGTCTTGCGCACAGAGCAACCCGGCTCGGTCGGCGGTGATTTCCGCCTGCCGCGACCACTCGAAGAAGGCACTCATCAAGGCAATCTGCGCGACATCGCCGAGCCCGAGAGTCCGCCGTCCCAGCATCTCAAGGAGGGGCATCAGCACACTTGCGACTGATCGGTACAAAATATGACCGGCCTTGATATGGCCTAGCTCATGGCCGATCAGATGATACAGCTGCTGGTCGTCCAGCGTATCGAGCAACGAAGATCGAATGGTGATGTAGGGTCGCTCAATCCCACCGGCGAAGGCGTTCGGAAACGGGTTGCTCGTCAGATAGAGCTCTGGCTCCGGCATATCAAGAATGTCGCTGCACTCCCGGAGGATCTCATAGACGGTGGCGTACTGCTTCGGGCCACACCGGACACTCGTCGCCATGTTCCAGCAGTAGATCCAGCGATCAATTCCGCTCTCGTGAAACTTGCGGATCACTTGGGGCAAAAGCGGGACTCGCTTGAGCGCCTCCAGTGCCTTGCGATCTGTCTCCGCGACAAAGGCGTCGCATGAAATGCCGGGGAAGGTGGTTCGCGCCATGAATCAACTCTTAGCTCATGCTACGTCGCAGCTTCCCCGGGGTTGCCAGCAGGAAGAAACTACCCGTCCACGCGGACGATCAGGCTGCGCTCATTGAGGTCATTCGTGTAGATCCGTCCACTTTCCGCATTCACCTTGGTGCCTTGCGCGGGCTTCACATAGACCACACCTGAGGCCCCAAAGTTGCCATCTGGTCGCCCATTTTCCAGCTGATAGTTGATACTGAATCGGTACTGCACCCGGAATCGACCGTCGGGAAGCTTATTGACGATGGCGCTGTAGCTTCGATCGGCGATCGTGAGCGTTCGATCCGCGTTCGTCATCTGAATCGCGTGTCCGCTCGAGACAGAGGCCTCAGTGCCTTCATAGCAGTAAAGCGTCGCCTTCGTAAACGTCTCCGCTGTCCCCGTCGAATACTCCAAGGAGACCTGATATGGGCCAGCTTCCACCGCAATCTGCCGATCTTCCACCTTCCCCTTGGTCAGATCGGGCCCGCTCACCTGCGAAGACACAAGCGGAGTCAGAGCCGGAACGGCAGCGAGAGCGAAACTAGCAAGCAAAACCTTTGTGGTCATGCAAGACCAGACGATTGTGCTTGCCGTTTTGGTACGTTGGTGCCTGGTTATCCGGTGCGGCGCATGCGACTGCTTAGGAGCTTGGTGCGATCTCGGTACTTGTTCACGGTTCGCCGCGCCACCTTCACGCCTCGCTCTTCCAGCATCCGGGCGATGCGTTCATCACTCAGAGGGTTATTCGGGTTTTCGCTTTCCAGAATCTCCTCGATCATCCTCTGAACCCGAAGCGCGGGTTTGAAGAAGATATCGAATCCAACGGTATCACCATTCACAATTTGGACAAACTTCCCTGCGGTGGCCCGGCTGATCGTGCTCTCATGGACGCCAAGATCCTTCGCGACTTGCGATCGGGTCAGGGGCATCAAGAAGCGATACTCGCCGGTTTTCACAAAGCCGCCCTGGTGCTCCACCAGATACTTCCCGATTCGAGCGAGCTGCTGACGGCGTTGGGTGAGGGCGTCCAAGAATCGCTGAGCGCGATCGACGAATTCGTTGACGTGACGTTTCTCCGCCGGATCGGCACTGCGCTTTTCCTCAAGCACTTTGCGACGTTTTTCGTAGGCCGGATTCACCCTCAGATGGATCGGCGAAGGACCAGGCACTTCGATGAGGAAGCCTGACTCTTCAAGCGTGATGATGATGTCCGGCTGCGCGGGCATCGTTCGCTCCTTCACCGCGTGGCTGGAGTGCCCGGCAAATGATTCGCCCGGGAAGGGATTCAGGCTCAGGATGACATTGAGCGCCTCGTCCACCACCTCGGGAGCCGTGTTGTAGCATCGAGAGATGGCTCGCTTGTTGCGAGCAACCAGATCTTCCCAGTTTCGGCGCAGCATCACCCGGGCCAGTTTTTCGGCATCGGTGGTCGCGTTCCGGAGTTGAAGGAACAAACAGTCTCGAAGATCCTCCGCACCTACCCCCGCCGGTTCGCATTCGCGAAGAGCCGCGTAGACCAGTTCGGCATCTTCCAGAGCCATTTCACAGTCCAGAGCCGCTTCTTCGATGCTGCAGGTGATGTAGCCCCGCTCGTTGATGGAGCCGACCATATAGATCGCGAGATTCCAGAGGTGATCCGGGAGTCGGACGCGGAGCTGGGCCAGAAGGTGATCCCACAGACTATCCACGCTGGAGGTGAGGTCGATCCAGTCCGGCTCGGTCTCATCGCGAGGAGTTGATCGGGTCAATTCGTAGTTTTCACCGCTGGGCTTGAGTTCGCTCGGTGCGACGGTTTTGAGAATCTCGTTGATCGTGAGGGGATCTTCGTAGTCGTCGATTCGCTCCAGGGCCGGATTCTCCATCAGCTCCGAGTCGATGGCTTGATCCAACTCGACTCCCGAGAGCTGGAGCAGCTGGCTCCCCAAAACAACCTTGGGATCCACTCGTTGGCTGGTGTTCAGCCGTGTCTTGGCGCTGGTTCGTAATCCGTGTCTCACCGCAATCTCCGTGTGTGGTTGGTGGTTCCGCATCCGTGCGGCCAACACTCTTGATCTTCGGAGGGTGAGAGAGGGGTTTAGATGATGCTTTTACGAGGATTCATCGCCGCTGGGTGGTTTGGCATGGGTGGATTCAACCGTATTGCGCAGCAACCCACCGAAATCCCGATTCGGCGGTGGGAGCTCTTTCGCTCATTGCCTCAATCACTTCTCGGCCCGTAGCACGGCAACACCTCTGCACGGAGATGAGTGCCCCGAGCCCGCGAGGGTCGGGTTCTGCCGCCTCTCAACACGGAGACGAGCGAGGCGATCACACTTTGCCAAGCAATCTAGCTGCTTCCCCCAGCTTGAGCGCGACAGCACCACTCGCCGAACCCAAAGTGTGAGGATGAGTCGCAATGAAGCCGCAATTTTCACCCCAGCGCCCGGGTCTTGTACTCGCCCTCTCCGAGCGTGTCTCGGGGAGGGTCCAAAGGCCGGGAGGTGCCGCACCCCACCTCGCCACGAACAAATGAACCCGCGACGACTCGTTCTCGACCTTGAGAGGATCGGGGCACCCCCCACGGGCGGTCCCCCGTGAGGTGCCATAAGAAAGCCTAGTAGTGCCAGTCCAGATCTTCCGCCTGCTTCGCATGGCGGATGATGAAGTCCCGACGCGGCTCGACCTTATCGCCCATCAGACGGCTGAACATCGCCTCGACCTCGGCATCGAATTCCTTATCGTAATTCACCCGAGTTAGGAACCGAGTCTCCGGATCCATCGTGGTGTCCGCGAGTTCGTCCGCGTTCATCTCACCCAGACCCTTAAAGCGGCTCACCGAAACATTCTTGATCTTCAGGCCCTTGATGATCTCGTCTCGCTCTTCCAGCGTCATCGCGTAGAACCGCTCATCCTTACCCGCGCGGATCACGTAGAGGGGCGGCTGAGCAAAGTAGAGATACCCTTCCGTGATCAACGGCTTCATGTAGCGATAGAAGAACGTGAGCAGCAACGTGCGAATGTGCTCGCCATCCACGTCGGCGTCCGTCATGATGATGATCTTGTGATAGCGCAGCTTTTCGAGGTCGAAGTGCTCGTTCTTCTTGCTCTTGCTCTCGGCGTCCATCGGCTGTTCGCCCTCATCCACCTGACCGCGACCCGTGGAGATATCAATTCCCGCACCCAGCGCGGCGATCAGCGACTTAATCTCCTCGTTGTCCAGGGCCTTGTCAATCCGAGCGCGCTCGACGTTCAGAATCTTGCCTCGCAGAGGAAGAACCGCTTGCGTCATCCGGTCGCGGGCGCCCTTTACCGTGCCGCCTGCCGAGTCGCCTTCAACCAGGAACAACTCACACTCGGTCGAATTCTTGCTCACGCAGTCGCTCAGTTTGCCCGGAAGGCCAAAACTGTCCATCGCCGAACTCCGCTTGACCGCTTCCGCTGCCTTGCGAGCAGCCTCACGCGCCCGCTGAGCCGTCTGAGACTTCTCAACAATCCGCTTGCCAACCGCAGGATTCTCTTCCAGATAGGTCGCCAAACCATCGCCCACGAGCGAGTTTGTTGCACCCTGAACTTCGGGGGTCACGAGCTTGACCTTGTCCTGGGAGTTGTAGCTCGGATTCTGAATCTTCAGCGAGATCACCGCGCTCACGCCTTCTGCGACATCATCTGCCGTGAAGTTCTTGTCCTTCTCCTTCAGAATGTTCATCTTCCGGGCGTAGCTATTGATCACCCGAGTCAGAGCCTGACCAAAACCGGAAACGTGGGTTCCTCCGTCGGGTTGGTGGATGTTGTTGCAGTAAGCCAGGATATTCGTGTGGAATCCCGTGTTGTACTGAATCGCCACCTCGATCTCCATATCCTCCCGGACTCGGTGGAAATAGATCGGCTTGTGGATCGAATCCTCTGACTCGTTCACGTCTTCAACAAGCTGAACAATGCCTCGCTCGAAGAAATACTCTTCGTTCGTATCCGGAGCGTTTTCGTTCTCAAAAATGAATCGAACCGAAGGGTTCAGGTACGCAAGCTCCTTCATCCGGCGACGAATGATCGTCGGATCATGCTCGGTCGCCGTGAGGGCCGTGCCATCCGGTTTCCACTGCTGCTTGGTGCCGGTGGAATCCGCTTTGCCGATCACCGTAACTTCGGTCTTCGGCACACCGGCTTCGTATCGCTGCTGATAAACCTTGCCGTCGCGCTTGACCGTCGAGAGCATCCACGCCGAGAGCGCGTTCGTACAGCTGATCCCGACGCCGTGGAGACCACCCGAAACCTTGTATCCGCCGCCATCCCCGAACTTACCGCCCGCGTGGAGCTTGGTCATGATGACCTGGAGCGCACTTACCCCTTCCTTCTTGTGGATGTCGACCGGAATCCCCCGACCGTTGTCCTCTACGCTGATCGAGCCGTCGGTGTACATCACCACGGTGATCGTGTCGCAGTGACCCGCCATCGCTTCGTCCACTGCGTTGTCCAACGCCTCGCGGAACATCTGGTGGAGACCTTTCTTGCCGTTGTCCCCCACATACATGCCCGGGCGCTTTCGAACCGCTTCCAAGCCCTCAAGCACCGTGATGCTGCTCGCATCATAGTTGCCTTCAACCTTCTTGGTCAGCTTGTCGTCTTCGGTCGCCTCGCGGGAAGTTTGGCTTTCCTCAACCGGGGTCGTAGACTCCTCGTCGGGCGTCTGATCCAGATCTTTCTCGTCACTCATGGGGGTCACAAAAATGAGGCGATTTCCGCCTCGTCGAATACTCGTAGGATACCCGGGATCGGGAACCTCATTTAAGGACGCACAGAGCGGCCCAGAGGGCGCGAAATCACGCCTTCCAGCTTTTGTTTCCGCCGCTCAAAGAAAGCCATCGTTCTCTCGTCAAAAACGTCATCACGTGGTCGTGGTACGCGCCGCGTTTCCAATACTCACCCGGAATAATCCCCGCGATTTCGTACCCCGACTTCGCCTGCATTTTCGCGCTCAACTGGTTACCACCCAAGTATCCGCTCCGCAGAATCCGCAGCCCCAGCACGGTGAACGCATACCACGCTCTCAGTTGGGCCGCTTCGGTGCCATACCCCTGCCCCCGATACTCCTTCGGCCCGATCAACGACCCCGAATGAGCGGTTTTGTGCTTGTGGTCAATCCGATGCAGATCCGAGTTGCCGATGTGGGTGCCGTCCAGCAGCTCAATCGCAAACAGGAACTCCTCCTTGTTCTTGCTCGTCACCGAGTCGAACCAATTCTTCTCTTGCAACCGGGACATCGGCTCATCGCCGCCAAGAATCCACTCGCTCACGTCCGGATCGTTGATCCAACGCAGGCAATTCTCAAAGTGCTTCGCCTCATCCAGAGGCACCAGACGCACCCGCTCCGATTCCCAGCCGTATCCCATCCAACCAGTCTACCGCCCGGATTTATGCCGGGTCACTTGCCGGGGCTGGGGCGATTTTTGGCTCCCCTGGTACTCTCGGGGGGCCATGCTCGACCGAAAACTGATTCGAGAAAACCCCGATGCCGTCCGTGCCGGAGCCGCCCGAAAGGGAATCCAAGCCCCTGTCGATGAATTCTTGCGCGTAGACGAGTCATGGCGATCCATCCTGCGCGAACTGGAGCAATCCCAGGCGGAGATGAACCGAATCAGTAAGTCGATCGGCCAACTCATGGCGAGCGGTCAGAAGGACGAGGCCGAAAAGGCCAAAGCCGAAACCGCCGCGATCAAAGAGAAAATCAAATCTCTGGAGCCCCAAGAGCGCGAGCTGGAAGCCCAACTCAACGCCCTCGAACTCCAGTTCCCCAACATGCCCCACCCCACCGTTCCCGACGGAAAAACTCCCGAGGAAAACGTCGAGGTTCGCGCCTGGGGCACCAAGCCCGAAGGCACCTTCAAAGCTCACTGGGAGATCGCCGACGAACTCAAGCTCATCGACTTTGAAGCAGCCAGCAAGATTTCCGGCTCCGGATTCGCCGTTTACACGGGCTGGGGATCCAAGCTGGTGCGCGCGCTCATCAACTTCATGCTCGATCTTCAAAGCGATCGCAACGGCTACTCGGAGGTCTATCCGCCCGCGCTTGTCACCAGCGAATCGCTGGTGGGAACCGGCAACCTGCCCAAGTTCGCCGACGATCTCTACTCCACCAAGGACGATCTCTGGCTGATCCCCACCGCCGAGGTGCCCGTCACCAACCTGCTCCGCGATGAGATCCTGGAGCCGTGGCAACTGCCGATCAAGTACGCCGCCTACACGCCCTGCTTCCGCCGAGAAGCTGGTGCGGCAGGTCGCGACACGCGTGGCATTCTGCGCATGCACCAGTTCGACAAGATTGAGCTGGTCAAATACTGCGCCGCCGAGGTGAGCTACGATGAGCTTGAGAGCCTGGTCGAAGATGCCGAAAGCGTTCTCCAAGCCCTCGGCTTGCACTACCGGGTTCTACTCCTGTGCGCCGGGGATATGGGCGACAAAGGCTGCAAGTGCTACGACCTCGAAGTCTGGGCTCCTGGTGAGGGTCGCTACCTCGAAGTCAGTTCCTGCACGAACTTCGAAGCCTTCCAAGCCCGCCGCGCCAACATCCGGTATCGCCCGACCGAAGGTGCCAGCCCCGAGCCGGTGCACATCCTCAACGGCTCCGGTCTTGCGGTTCCTCGCCTGCTCGTCGCTCTGCTCGAGACGTACCGCCAAGAAGACGGCTCCATCGCCATCCCCGAACCCCTTCGCCGCTACCTCGGCACCGACGTCATCCCGGCTCCCGGGAACTGAGGCTGACTGCTAAGTCTTGGACTCGCCCTCTCCGAGCTTGCCTCGGGGAGCGTGGCCAAAGGCCGGGGGGGCTGGCGTGAAAGTGACTCCGGCGCGGGCGGCCCCCCTCCATGCCTTCCCCAAGGGATGAGGGAGAAACCGTGATTGAGAGCTTGTTGGCTTTACCTGAGCTTGGCCCCCGGAGCTGATTCTCGGACTCGCCCTCTCCGAGCTTGCCTCGGGGAGGGTGGCCAAAGGCCGGGAGGGGCCAGCTCACCACCCCATTGAGCTGCCGCGACCCCCTACGGCTGAGCCCGAGCGATTGGCAGAATCCGCAGACCCGTGAGCGTCGCCTTCTGAGCCCCCCGGTTCACAATCCGGATGTACCGCCCCTGAACCGTCTCGGCGAACACCGTCCCCGTTAGACGATTCCCGTTCTTCACCCCGTACTTGCGGAAGAACCGCGCGCCATCCGCTTCGCGGAACCACACCTGGGCGATCTCGGGGCGCTGACTCGTTTTGTAGAATGACATCTCATATTGGGCCAATGGCGCGCTTGCCAAGACATCGAATTCGATCCCGCCAAACAACCGATCCCGACCCAAATCGATCTCCAGCCACTGCTCAGGAAAGAGATCAAGCGTCGTGGCCGGATCACCATCCACAAGCGCAATCAACTCCGCGGGGAACCGCCCGGCCGAATCCACCACGAGCTTGTCCCGAGCCAAATCCTCCTTCAAATCCAAGGGGTCGCTGGGCAAGGAGAACCGAACCTCTACCGAAGGCATCCCCGAGTTTCCTCGGTACATCCAATCCGCAAGCTGCCAGGCCGCGACCCAAGCCGTCGCCGACGCCCCGCCCCGAGTAGCCCGAACCAAAAGCCAGGATCCAGAGCCATCCCGCTGAACGTTCTTGAGTAACGGCTCGCGCTTCTCCGGACTCAGAACCGCGATTCCGCCCGACCGCGTGTTGTCTTTGGCCAACGCGGGTCCAAGACCGCTCGGCGACCACGCGAACACTTCGATATCCGCGTTTGAAAGCGGTCGACCGCCCAGCGTCGCCGCCCGCACCATCAGGCCAGCACCGAGCTTCGACCACGGGGTCTCCCGGGCCGCACCACGCTTGCCAAGATTCGCCTGCAGGTATCCCACTTCTGTTCGACTCAGCAGCCCATTCTCCCAAAGCGGAATTGGGTCACCGACCGGTCGGGTGGTGTCATGCGGCGGAAGCTCCAGCGCAGGAACCCTCAACCCATCGTCCCGCGTATCCGGGAGCCAGCCATAGTGGAACGGCACTTCCGGATCAAACGGTGCCGCATCGCTCGGAGGCTTCGCCATCCCGGCGCTGAACGGAGACATCGCCCGACTGGTTCGGATCAGGGCATCCATCATGGGATTCCCGGCATCTAAGTTGCTCAAATCCACTCGGACGTCCGCACTCGCGGGATCCAGCACCATGCGCAGCCGCTCCTGAGCCCCGTGCGGAGCAAATCCATACCGACTGAAAGGCAATAATTGACCGTTCAGTCTCCGCAGAATCATCTGGTACAGCCCCAACACTTCGCCCTTCGGGGCGAGCTGCCGGAGTTTGGTGAGACCGGCATCATCAGCTTCAAAACTCACCCCGAGACCACCGACTCTTGCCTCAAGGGCGTTGTTGCTCGGAGTGTTGTCGCCGGTCAGTTCAAGTTCTGCCCGAATATCGGGCTGACCCGGGATGGTTTCCAGAGGATTGATAGCCACATTGAAGGGGATCAAGCGCGTCTGCCCCGGCTCCAGAGCAGGAACCGGAACACTGATCGCCCCCAACTTCCCCGCCGTCACCGAAAGCCTGGTTTCGCTGGTCGTCACCGTTCCGATGTTCTTGACCACCGCCCGCCAGGATCTCTCCCAGCCCGGGGTGGAGGTTGGCTGAGTCGGCTCAACCACCAAGAGAGCCAGGTCTGCGCCATCCGCTTCGCCTTGCTCGACCTCAACTTCCAGCCGGGGACGCTCCGCCGACCATTCGCCACTCAAAACCGCAAATTCTTGCTGAGACTCCAAGCGAAACCCAAAGTTCCGCGTAGGATTGTCGATCATCGCCTGAACCGCTTGGGCCAGCCCATCGACAATCAAAAAGTCCCCGTCTTCCCGCACGACAAAGCCATTGATTCGTCGGGCATCTTGCTCAGCAGAGGCTCCAGCGCTCGCCCAGCGCAGCCCCTGGCGCCCGGTCAGGCCATCTTTCCAAGTCGATTCGCCCATCGGAGGATTCGCCGGGTCAATTCGGTCGAATCGCATCGTTCGACCCGAGCCCTCTGCCCACGGCTGAAGCATTCGACTGATGATGAGATCCGTGGGAACCGTGCCCCGCGACATCCTCAGCACCAGCCGAGCCGACTTCACCCGACTCCCCGCAGGGTAGGCGTAGTCGAGATGCGGGAACCGGAATAAACCGACTTTCCCTGGCCCCACCACCACTGCAGGCTCACGTCCGAAATTGGTATCGGGAGCCGACCGGTCCAAAAACGTGTCCGCGACCGGGCTCAGCAGGTGACGGGGAATCTCCGGCTCTCCGACCTGACCCAGCAAATACGCGAGGGGCAACATAAGCATGATTCTAGCGTAAAGACGATCCGCCGAACCCGACGCATCATTCTCCACCAACAAAACGGCCCCTCAGGTCTTCACCCGAGGGGCCATCTCGCTCGAACAAGCTCGGTTAGAACTTGTAGCCGACGTAAGCACCGAGGCCGGTCGCGCGTGCGCCTGCGGCCGAATCGGTGTAGGTGAAGGCCAGTTCGCCGAACAGGTGATCGCCGAGCTCCTTGCCTGCGCCTGCGCGAACCGCCCAGACCGTCTTCGTGCTCGTGAGGTCAACAATCGCGACGCCCACGCCGAAGAAGGTGTAGCTGCGATTCACATCGCCTTCGCCATAGAATCGTTGGTTAACCGTGATCGGGAAGGCATTGCCCTTCGCGCCCGAACCAGACTTGCCGAACCAATCGAACGAGACCACCGTTTGGGCCCCTTCGAGGATGCGGAAGCTCGTGTGGAAGTCCATGCCCACACCGATGTAGCTCGGAGCGATGTCGCGCATGCGAGCATCCACCGGATAAACATAACCAAGTCGGAGGGAAACATCATTCGGAGTTTCCAGGAAATTCACCTGGGCCGAGCTGATAGCAGCCATTCCCAGAGCGGCAAAAAGGGTCATTCGCTTCATATGTGCTCATCCATTGAGGAACCTTGAAACAAGGAACCTGTAAGGCGCCCATGTGCGTCTGGGCGTCTCCATTCTACTGATCTAGACGGCTCACGTCAAATGCTCGGCGCAACTAGGCGGCGGTAAACTCAAAATTCCATGGCCCATCTGCTGTTTGAACTCGGTTGCGAGGAGCTTCCCGCCTCGTTTGTCGCCAAGGCTCTGCGCGACCTCGAAGAGGCCATCACCCGAGGTTTGAACGGAGCACGCCTGGAGTTCGGTCAATCCGAAACCTACGCCACCCCGCGAAGACTGATCGTCGCGGTGAACCAAATCCAAGACCGACAAGCCGACTCGATCAAGGAAAGCCGTGGGCCTTCTGCCAGCGCCGCGTTTGACTCGGACGGAAATCCGAGCAAGGCTCTCCAAGGATTCTGCCGGGGTCAAGGCATCGACCCCAGCCAAGTCGTCAACGATGGCGAATACGTTTGGGCCAAGATTCCCGTCCCGGGAAGAGCCGCCTCCGAAATCCTCGCCGAGATCCTGCCCGCCGCCGTCCGGGGCCTCACCTTCGAAAAGACCATGCGATGGGGCCACTCCCGCATGAGATTCGCCCGACCCATCCGCTGGATGCTCGCCCTCCTCGATGGACAAGTCGTTCCGTTCGAGATCGAGGGCGTCAGCAGCAGCAACACCAGCCGTGGCCACCGATTTGCCGCACCAGAGCCGTTCGAGGTCAACTCGCTCGACGCTCTGCTTTCCGAACTGCGCTCTCGAAATGTCGAGCCCGATTCCGCCAATCGAGAATCCATGCTCCGCGAGCAAGCCGTCGCTCGCGCTTCGGGCACCCCCGACCTCCCCGAATCCCTGGTCGATGAAAACGTCTATCTCACCGAATGGCCCCAAGCCCATGAAGGCTCGTTTGACGAGGCCTACCTGAACCTCCCCGACCCCGTGCTCGTCACCGCCATGGCGAAGCACCAGCGATTCTTCCCCGTCCGCAATTCCGATGGATCGCTCCAAAACAAGTTCATCGCCATCCGCAATCACGGCGAAGAATCGAACGTCAAGGCGGGCAACGAATGGGTGCTCAACGCCCGTTTCAACGACGCCACCTTCTTCTACCGCGAGGACCAAAACAAGTCGATGGATGAGTTCCTTGCCGCCACCGAGCGAATGCTTTTCCAAGAAAAGCTCGGCACAGTGCGCGATCGATCCCATCGCCTCAGCGCCCTTGCCCGGTTCGTCGTCGCCAGCGCGGGGTTAGGAACGACCGCCGAAGACCATGCCGCCAAAGCAGGTCTCTACGCCAAAGCCGACCTGAGCACAGGCCTCGTCAGCGAACTCAGTTCCCTCCAGGGCATCATCGGCGGCGAGTACGCCCGCCGCGAGGGATTCGCCGAAGAAGTTTGCTGGGCCATCGCCTCGCAGTACGATCTGGGTAAACAAGCCGGGCGCGATGATCTGGCTTCCCGCATCGCCATCGCCCTCGTCGCCGCCGATCAGGTGGACAAGCTCGCCGGATTCCTCGGCCTCGGCCTGATCCCCAAGGGCAGCAGCGATCCGTTCGGTCTCCGCCGCGCCGCCACCCTCCTCGTCGAAGCCTCCAGGCTCTGGCCCGAGGGCCTCGGCGACCTGCAAGCCCCGCTCGCCCAAGCTTTTGATCTCTATCGCGCTGAAGGACAAACCCTCGACGAAGCAGGCGCAAAAACCGCGCTGGCCGATCTCCTCTGCGGGCGCTACGAGGCCCTCTTCCCCGCCGTCCGACACGATCTTATGGCAGGTGCGCTCGCGGGACGAACCCTCGCCGAGGTCGCGCAGCCGAACCTGATCGTCTTCCGCACCGAAGCCCTTGCCCTTCTCGCCGACGACGTCGCAACTCTGCAAACCCTGAGCCGCCCCGTGAACATTCTCGCCAGCGCCGAGAAGAAGAGCGATTTCTCGCTCCCCGGTACCCTCGATGCCGCCGGTCTGAAATCGTGCGAAGGCGAGGCGCTCGCCGCAGCTCTGCCCGACGCAGCCAAGGCGATGCAATCCGCCGTTGCTCAGCACGACGCGCGATCCGCTGTCAATGCGCTCCAAGCCCTCGCCGCCCCGATCCATGCCTTCTTCGAGAACACCATGGTGATGGACGAGGATCTTGCGGTCCGAGGTCAACGCCTCCAGCTTCTGAGCGAAACCCGCCAGATCATCCGCACCATCGGAGACATCAGCGCGATCGTGATTGAAGGCTAAGGGTGCTCTGACGTACCAGGAAAATCCCTAAGAAAAAGAAACTGGTGGGTGCCCCGATCCCTTCAGGGTCGGGAGACCAGTCCCCGCACAGCGGACGACTTTCAATCGACGCCCGCCACCAAGTCTCCCGATTTGGGGGAGGGTGCCTAACGGGCGGAAGAGCGAAATCCGGATCCTCGAAGAGGATTCGGGGGGCTGGAGACCTAGGTGCCCGCTACCGAGATGTTCCCGCCCATCGCCTCAGTCGAGAATCCCGTGTCCCGACCCTAAAGGGATCGGGGCACCCAAGTGCCTCACAACCGCCCGAATCCTACCGACCTGCCGACACCTGGACAACCCTTGCCAGCTGCGCCAACCACGCATCATCCGGGAACACTCCCAGCAAGTGCTGAATCGCCGCAATCTCCGCCTTCCGCCACGGGAACGGCGGCTGGATCGGCGCCTTCGCGGCAAGCACCAAGTGCTCCCGCGCCGTGGCGTCCATCCGGGTCGAGCGAATCAACTGATCCGCCAGCAGAAGCCGGAGCATCGGAAACTCGCCATGCCGGAAGACCTCGTCGGCGAACCGCGCCAGGGCTTCCGTCATCCCGCACAGAATCAACAAACAGGCTACATCCTGAACCGCATCCGGGCTCGCCGCGACCGGCTTCATCAAGGGATGAGGCTCCTTGTGCGGAGATTCCGGCTGACTCAGGAAGCTTTCCGCACGCAAAATCGGCTCCATCGGAGCGAGAAAGTGGGCGTTCATCAAGTCCCCTCGCTCTTCGCCTTGCTCGTAGAGCGCTCCCTCCCGACGAACCGCCGCTTTCATCCACCACAGCAGATGATCCTCGGCCAGGAACCCCAGTGCCTTGTCCAGCGAGGCGTCGGCATCCGCCCAGCGACGAGCCCGCATCGCCACAAGCGCATCGCCCAAATGCGCCAGCCCCTCGGCGCCTGTCACCCGAGTGAAGGGATGAAAAGCGATCTCCTCACCCACCTGAACCAATTCCAGGCTCGGCCCGATGAGACGATCAATTTGCCGCGAGAGAGTGGCCGCGGACTCGACGGGATCTTCGCCCGGAGTCGCTCGGTAAGTTCCCGGAGCCAAAACATCGCCCGGATTCAGCCGCAAAGTCTCCGAGTGATCTGCCGCGCGCAAGACCACCCCCACGGCCGGAGAGGGCAAGCCCGTCAAATCGGCATCCGAGACGATCTCTGAGTTCAGCTCGGTGGCTGCCTCAAAGGTCTGTCCCAATTCGGTCTCCAAGAAGGTCACTCCGCGCCAGTAAGTCGTGGAAATCTGCGTCTTCAGATGGCCCTTGTCCAGGTGGATCGCCGCTTCTCGGCTGGCCGCTCTGAGGCCACCGAGCCCACTATGAGGGACAAGGCGCACCTTGACCTCATCGGTGCGACGGGCCCCGAGCAAGGCCGCGCCCTGGCGGGCCAGAAGCCGCACACCTGCCTCGTTCGTATCCGCGACTTCGATCTCGCCAGGATTCCAGATCGCCGTGAATCCTCCATCTCGGTCGGAGTCGTACGCCGAAATCTGCCCTGGACGCTTGCTCAAAACGACCGAATCGAATCCAGCCACCAGAAAACCCGCCTGCCCAGGCTGGCTCTGGAGAGAACGGTTGTGAAGGCGCAGATCGAGCACGATCTCCGCTCGATCTGGGTGAAGCGTCACTCCGAAGTGCGTGTCGAGTTCGCGCCCAAGCTCGAACATCATCACGCCGCCCGGTTGGTCATCGTCGCTCGGCTCATGAACGCGCAGATCGACCGGTCCGAGGGCATTGGTCCGCTCCGAACCCGCCATAAACTGGATCCCGTGATGCCACTCCACGCCGCGAAGCCCGCTTTCGGCCACGAGCATCGACTCCAGCCGAGGCAAAATCTCGAATCGGGTTCGCTTGTCCGTGACCTGGATCAACCGCCCACCGAGACTCGGCGCGACCACCACCTTCAGGAAAGAATTCTCGAGAATCGCGACCGGAATGGAACTCGTCTGGGTGGCCCCCGTGTTACGAAGAAGCAGAGCCGGATAGGCAGCAAACGTCTCTGGCCGCTCCGGGTTCAGGGCAATCGTCTCCAAAACCGGAACGATGAGATCAAGAGTATCTTCGTAAACGTGGACGGGCATACCTTCAGTTTTTGCGGGGGTCTGTCACAATAGGAGAGATTCTGTGATGTTCTACCCGGTTCGGCGCGTCTGATCCCTGGGGGAACAAGACCTCGGTCACCCACCATGGGCCGCCGGGGATAAGCTACGGATCGCAACGACTTATGTCAGCAAAAAGCACCAAGAGCACCAAGTCAAAGAAGACAACCGCGCCGTCACCGGCTCGCGGATTCGGGTTTGCCCTGTTCAAGTGGTTCCTGGTTCCCGTGGGAGTTGCTGCGGCAGGTTTCTATTTCATAGGCCCGCAAATCGGGTCCGTTCCAGCCCTGGAAGCGACGGCAAAAGACGTGACCAGCGCCGTACAAGGCGCGGCGGCGAAGGCCCCGGTCGCCTCGGCCGCTCGGGTCGCACCCAGTTCTGCTGAAGAGGAGCCCAGGGTCAAGCTGAACGTGAAAGTCGAAGAAGACGACGGCAAGGAGCGCAAAAAGAAGGAGCAGCGGGAAGAGACCGCTTACTTCACTCCCGATGCTTCGCAGACGCTGGAACGCCCGAGCAACCAGCGTCGGACCTCCAGCGAGGAAGACACCGCTCCGCCCAGCGGCGAAGACACCACCCTGGGTGATGATCCCGCAGGCACCCCTCCCCCTTCAAACACCGGTGGCTGGTAAGGGTATCTCTACAGGGATCCACGCAGATCAAGCGCGTCCGCGTCTCGTTGCAGAGCCTGGATTACCAGGTCGATCAATTCTTTGAGCTCAAGATCCAAGAGTTCTGCGCCCCGCCTCACATCGTCACGGTTGACCCCAGCGGCAAAGTTCGCCGTCTTGAACTTCTTCATTACGCTGCTTGACTCCAAATCCAGCACTGATTTGGAGGGGCGCACGTAAACGCACGCCGTGATCAGACCGCTGAGTTCGTCCACGGCGAACAGAGCCCGGGCCAGCGGGCGATCCGGCTCGACGCCGGTTTTTCCGGGATAGTGCGCCGCGATAGCATCAAGGATCTCTTCATCTACCCCCTTTTCTCGGAGTAAGTCGAGTCCCCACAACGGGTGCTCATCGGGGTGCTGCTCGTAGTCAAAGTCGTGCAGCAGACCAGCCATTCCCCATTTCTCTGCATCGTAGCCACCGCGCTCGGCAAAGAACCTCATCGCCGATTCCACACTCAGCATGTGCTTGCGCAGCGATTCGCTCGGGGTGTGTTCGTGCATCAACGCCAGGGCTTCGTCTCGGGTCATCGTGATGCCAGGTTACCGGGCTTTTGATCGTCCCCGCCGCGTAGAATGTGCCGATGACCCCGATTCTCTGGCCCGCCAGCGTGACTCCCTTCGATGCCCATGGACAGGTGGATCGAGGCGATCTCGCGAAGCTGATCGCTTGGTTTCGGAATGCGGGCTGCAATGGGGTTGTCCTCGCCGGAACCAACGGCGAAGGCCCGAGTCTGAGTGCCGTCGAGAAACGTGATCTGGTGCGCACGGGCGTTGAACTCACAGATGGCTTGCCGATCACGCTGGGAATCGCCACGCCGAGCCTGCATGAAGCCAAGTGGCTCGCCTCCCAGGCCGGGAAGGCAGGGGCTCAGCATGTGCTCGTGATGGCCCCCGGCTACTTTCAGAACTGCGCCGAATCGGCGATTTTGGACTGGTTCCGGGCAGTGGCCGATGCCGCCACGTGCTCCGTGATCGCCTACAACTTCCCCAAGTACACCGGATTCACGATGACTCCGGAGTTTGTCGGGCGGCTGGCGGAGCATGGCAATGTGGTCGGATTCAAAGATAGCTCTGGGGAGGTCGCCAACCTGGCGACGTACCGCTCGGCGGCTCCTGAGGCAACGCTCCTGGTTGGGGACGAGACGATTCTGCCCGAGGCGATGACGGCGGGTTGGAATGGAAGCATCTCCGGAGCATCAAACGTGGTCGGGAATTGGCTCTCACAATGGCTCGAAAATCCGAGCGAAGAGCGGTGGAAACTGCTCGAAAGTGCCCTCAGAATCATCCGAAAAGGGCCTCAACCGGCTCTCAACAAGGCCGTTTTGGCCGAGCTGGGTGTCATTTCTCGGCCCGATGTGCGGCTTCCTTTGACCTCGGTTGACCCCGCGGAATGCTTGCAAGTCCTGCGGGACCGGCTTGGAATTCGGTGATTTTGGAGTATATACCCCTGTGGGTATGACGACAACAACCACCGCACTTGACCGCAGGCTCGCCCGGATCGAAGGCCAGGTGGCGGGACTGCGCCGCATGCTTGCCGAAGACCAGTACTGCCTTGAAATCCTTACGCAGCTCAGTGCCACGAAGTCGGCTTTGGAACAAGTGGGAGTTGAAATTGTCACCCGACACGTTGATCGGTGCATCGTTGGGTCGGGCTGTTGCGATAAAAGCGAGTCTCCCCATCCTCACGCCCAAGCCATGAGCCACGACGAATTGATGGACGAGCTGCGCACCGCCCTCGCCCGAGTCCTCCGATAAACACCCCCAGGGGGTATCAACACCATGACCACCACTCTCACCATCGAAGGAATGTCTTGCCAAAACTGCGTCCGCCACGCCCGCGAAGCTCTGTTGGGAGTTGAAGGCGTGATGGAGGCCAGCGTGACCCTGGAACCAGGGATTGCAGAAGTCACCCACGAAGAGACGGTTGCCCTTGAGTCGCTGATCGCGGCGATCGAAGATGAAGGCTACACCGCTCAGCCCCTCGGGTAACCCATGCCGGAAACCACCCTGGGCGTCGATGGGATGACCTGCGCGGCGTGCGTCGCGCGGGTGGAGCGGAAGCTCAAATCGGTGCCGGGAGTGGAGCTTGTTGAGGTCAGTTTTGCGACCCATACGGCGCGGATCGTCCACGAGGGAGCCCCGCAGGAGCTTCTTGAGCAAGCGGTTGAGAAAGCGGGCTACGGAATTCGCGAACTGACTCCCGAGTCGGATCCGAGCCAGGTTCTGCTCGATCGAAGCACGGCGAAAAGAGCGGATGTGATCCTCGCGAGCGTCCTGGCGCTCCCGATTTTTGTCATCTCCATGGCCAGCCACATGAGGCCGGAGTGGGTGAATTGGGCTCTGGGAGTGCTGACCACCATCGTGATGGCCTCTCCGGGGCGAGGGATTTACGTCACAGCGTGGCGAAATATTCGCCACAAAACGACCACCATGGACACCCTCATCGCTCTGGGAACCCTGGCGGCCTGGGGCATGAGCGTCTATGGCCTGCTCGCCTACCGCGACATGCACAGCCAGAGCATGCATGTGTATTTTGAATCGTCGGCCGTGATCGTGACCCTGGTTCTGCTTGGTCGGGCGATTGAAGCCGGCGCGACCTCGGCGATGTCGCAGGCGATCGCGAAACTCAAAAAGCTCACTCCCGAGCTTGCCACCCGTATTCTCCCCGACGGAACGCACGAGCACGTGGCCCCGAGTCTGCTCCGCGTTGGGGACGCTATCCTGATTCGTCCCGGCGAGCGCGTGCCGGCAGACGCAGAGATCCGCGAGGGCTTCAGTGCTCTTGACGAATCAATGATGACCGGCGAGCCGTTCCCGGTCGAGCGTGGCATCGGAGATCCGATCACCGGAGGCACTCTGAACGGAGACGGAGCCCTCATCGCGCGCGTCACGGCGGCGAGTCGGCAGTCGATGCTTGCTCAGATCATCTCGATGGTGGAGCGCGCCCAAGGTTCAAAGGCACCGATTCAGCAACTCGCTGACCGTGTCGCGGCGATCTTTGTCCCGATCGTCCTCGCCTTGGCGGCGGTGGCTTTTCTCGGTACGGGAATCTTTGTTCAAGACTGGGAGCAGGCCTCAATCCGAGCGGTTGCCGTGCTGGTGATCGCGTGCCCGTGCGCGCTGGGGCTAGCCACTCCCACCGCGATTGTCGCGGGAATCGGACGGGCCGCTGAGTTGGGACTCCTGATCAAAAGCGGCGACGTTCTCCAGCGAGCGGCGGGTATCCGAGACGTCTTGTTCGATAAAACCGGCACTCTCACCGAGGGGAAGCCTCGCTTGGCGAGTCTGCATCTTGCCGCAGAGGCTGAAAATGAGAACGAGCTGATCTGCCGAGCCGGTGCTCTGGAAAGCGCGAGCGAACACCCACTCGCGAAGGCCATCCTGGCGGAAGTCCAGTCGCGCGATCTGATCCTCCCCGAGGCGACCGAGGTGAGCGCCGTTCGCGGAGCCGGACTCACGGGCAAGATCGACGGGAGAGCATTTACTCTCTCTAAGCCAAGCCCGAGCGAAGAGCTTGATCCTCTCACGGAACGCTGGATCGAGCGAGAGCGCGAGCTTGGCCGGACGGTCACCCTTCTCTTCCAGAACAAGGAGCTGCTCGGCGGATTCGCCTTCGAGGACACGATTCGTCCCTCTGCACCAGCGGCGATCACGGCGCTTGGGGCCCTTGGAATCTCTTCCGAAATGGCGACGGGGGATCACGAGCGGGCGGCGCGATCCGTGGCTCGCGCGGTGGGAATCTCGGAAGTTGCGTTCGACCAAAGCCCCTCGGACAAGCTGGAACACGCCACGCATCGACGCCTCGCGATGGTCGGTGACGGCATCAACGATGCTCCCGTTCTGGCCCAAGCCGAGGTGGGGATTGCCCTGCGCAGCGGCAGCGACATCGCCCGGGAAGCCGCCGACATCACCCTGATCCACCATGATTTGATGGGTGTGCCGCGTGCGCTTGCCCTCAGTCGCGAGACCCTGAGGGTCATCAAACAGAACCTGGGATGGGCGTTTGGCTACAACGTGGTGATGATTCCCCTCGCGATGCTTGGGATGCTGAATCCGATGCTCGCGGCAGGCGCGATGGCAATCTCCAGCATCAGCGTGGTGCTGAATTCACTCAGGCTCCGACGCTGGAAGGCGAAGTTCTAGTCGTCTTCGCGCTCCGACTCACGTTCGCGGTGCCGCTCTTCCCGCCTTTCGGATCGCGGCAGAACCTTTTGCAGGTAGGCAGCCATCTCCGAACCACGCGATCCGAGAGGATCCGGCCGACTCGATTTCTGGGCGATTTCCTGCATCTCCTCAAGCACATGCGACCAGGAGTCATCGCCGTGGAAGAGGGGCATGGCACCATGGCACGTACCACAGTTCTCGCTGATCAAAGCCTTGGTTTGGCGTTCGGCGACTGTGGTCGCGGGCAATGAGGCAAAGGTTTGGGCGGGTCGGGCAATGGTTCCCAGCATGACCAGGGTGGCCAAAAACAGAATCACTCCTACGGCGCGGAGGCGGTTGCCCCACTCTTGTGCGAATCGGAGGATCACCACCTTCCCGACAAGAAGGATGCCGATGATCCAGCCGAGAGCCAGGTGGATCCAAGTCGCAGTGTCAGCGGTTTCTCCTTCGAGGAATGGGATGCGCGGAATCATTCTCGCCATGAGGGCGAGGTAGATAAGAACAAACCCATAGCCCAGCACCCGGTGAACCATGCGCCAGAAAGGTGGAGCCGAGGTCTTGCCATGAGGATCCGGACCACCCGGATCAGGAACCATGGGGAATGTCCAAAGCCAGAGTTGGAGCACCGTCGCGGCGAACCCGAGAACCAGGAACGCCACTCCGAGAGTAGCGTTGGTGATCATGATTCTATCCTACTCGATACAGAATGAGCCCCGCGGGTGATGTCCTCTCAATCACGAAATGCGGGGCTCGGCGACGCGGAAACGCGGTAGGTTAGGCTTTTCTCTTTCGACGGGCTACGGTTGCCGCCACCAATCCGAGAAGGCCGAGTGTCGCGGGTTCCGGAACAGGAGTGGCATCAAGCAAGAAGTGGTCGAATCCGGCATAGGTGCTTCCGGTCGTGCTCACGCGGATGGAAAGAGTTTCACCGATCCCGGCACCGCTGGCTCCCGTGGTGAATGTCATTTGGTAGGCGTCGAGCACAGTGCTCCCCGGGCCTGTGGTTGTTTTGGTTGCGAGAAGGGTGCCACCCGTCACGGCGCCGCTGGCAACTGTTCCGCCTGCAAACAACTCAACAATCAAGCTTTGCCCTGCCGTGTAACCTGCCCGGTAGTCCAGGGTGTACGTCGTCTCGGGCAGCACGACGTGGCTGAGAGCTTGGGCGATCGAGTAGCCGGTATAGACGAATCCGATCTGGTTGCCGACCTTGTTGACCGCTCCTGTGTACCAAACGCCGATGTCTTGCGAGCCGCTTGGACGACTGTTGAAAGTCCAGCCAGGGACGCCGCCCTGGGCTGAGTAAGTGAAAGAGCCCGAACCGAGCGCAGGATCCTCGAAGGAATGGTTGACAATGTTGATTGGCGCGGCGGAGGCCAGTCCAGCTCCGGCAACGAAACAAGCCAGCAAGAGGTGTCGCATGACGAAATCATGCTAACAAATGCCTGGAAAAACTTGAAGTTCTGATCGTGATTTTCCGTGAACTCAAAGAGAATTGATCCGTCAAAGAAACCAAAGCCCCGGCGAGATACTTGCCGGGGCTCTGGTTTTTGTGGCGGCGGGAATCTGCCTAGGGGAAGATTCCGCGCATCAGGGTGGCGTCGGAGACGCGCTTGACGCCGATGATCATGGCGGCGGTGCGCATGTCGGTTTTGTGGAGATGCATCATCTCCGCGACACCCGCGTAAGCTGCTCGCATGATCCGGGCGAGGCGGTCGTTGACTTGCTCTTCTTCCCAGAAGAAGTTCTGCAGGTCTTGCACCCATTCGAAGTAGCTGACAACCACGCCGCCGGCGTTCGCGAGGATATCCGGCACCACGATGATGCCCTTGTCAGCGAGGATTTGGTCGGCTTCGAGAGTCGTCGGGCCGTTGGCTCCTTCCACGATCAGCTTGGCCTTAATGTTCGGTGCGTTCTCCTTCGTGATCTGCGCCTGAATCGCGGCGGGGATCAAGATGTCGCACTCGAGCTCCAAGAGTTCCTTGTTCGTGATCTTGGTGCAGTCCTGATAGTTCTGGATGCCGCCTTCGACGCCGGAATACTTGATGTAGAGATCGTTGATCGGGAGGCCGTTGGGGTTGTAGATTCCGCCCGTGCCATCGCTGATCGCGATGACCTTGGCGCCTTCACGCTCGGCCAACCGTGCGGCGACCGAACCCACGTTTCCGAATCCTTGCACGACCACACGCGCTCCTTCGAGCGGCATGTTCATCATCTTGCAAGCCTCAATCGTGCACACAATCACGCCTCGACCGGTTGCTTCCACACGACCCTCGGATCCTCCGAGTTCGAGCGGCTTGCCCGTGACCACGCCGGGAACCGTGTATCCGGCTTGCATGGAATACGTGTCCATGATCCATCCCATGACCTTCGCGTTGGTGCCAATGTCGGGAGCGGGGATATCGCTGCGCTCACCGACCACGATGTTGATTTCCGTGATGAAGCGTCGCGTCAGCTTCTCCAACTCGCGGATCGAGAGTTCTTTCGTGTTGACCTTGACACCGCCCTTCGCACCGCCATAGGGGATGTTGACGACCGCGCATTTCCAGGTCATCCACATCGCCAGAGCGGTGGTTTCGCTCACGTCAACGTCGGGGTGGAATCGCAAGCCGCCTTTTGTCGGGCCGCGACTCTGGTTGTGTTGTACGCGATAGCCTTCGAAAACGCGCACTTCTCCGCTGTCCATGAGAACAGGGAAATTCACCGTCACTGCTCGCTTGGGTCGAGCCAGTACCTCTACGAGGCCATCATCGAGATCGAGATACCGTGCCGCAACGCGCAGTTGCTGGCGAGCCATACCCAAAACGTCATATTCGCTCATAGTCGTTCAGACCACCTTTGGTCGGAGCAATTTACGAACGAGCGCGAAGATCGGCATTGCGACTACGCCGTTGTAGATTGCCGATAGGATTGTATCCCGCAATGCCACGCCTAAGGCGGGCGGCGGGGCTAAGATCACCAAGATCATGCCCGCAATCAGGCTTCCGAGCGCCACGAGCAGGGCTCCCGACCGCCATTCGGGCTCATATTTGCTCATGGAGCCGCTGAAATATCCGGCCAGCACCCGACTCAGCGCGTAGTGCGTGAGAGTCGCGCCGCTGAGCGCCCCCAGAACGAGACCGCTCCAGAATCCGGCAAGAGCCCCGGCGGAGGGTCGCGAGACGAGAGCCAGGCTCAGAGCCACAACAAGGGGGAGATCAATGCGTCCGCCAAACAGGTTCATCCGGGCGAGGAGAGTGACCTGAACGCAACAAGCGAGCGCAATCACAACCGCCCAGGCGACAGCATTCAAGAAGCTTTTCACTTCAGAATCACCACCTCTTTCGTCATTCCGATGCGGGCACTGGGGAGAATGAACACCCGGCGCACGCCAAAATCCACGTCGCGGAATGTCTCGGTGACGGTGCCAATTTTGATGCCTCGGGGGATGAATTCGCTGTAGCCTGTCGTGACGACGTTGGCACCGGGCGCGATCTCGAGCCCTGCGTCATCGAAGACATCCATGACCAAGCGCTGCGAAGTCTGACCCTTCACCAGACCCGGTACCGGAGCCAAGCCTTGCACCAATCCTCCGACCTGGACAGCGCTCGATGTCAGGAGGGTGGCCTGACACGTGTTCTTGCTCACCGTGCTCACCACGGCGAGAAGTCCGTTCACGGTAACCACCGGCAGATTCGGCTGGACGCCCTGCGCCTCGCCTGCGCTGAGGGTCACGCGGTTGTCGTACGGGACGTAGGCAATGATGTCGGCAAAAATCTTCTGTTTTCCCAGCCCGGGCAAGTTCATCGTGCCCCGGAGGTCGCGGATTCGGGATTCCTGAGCATCGGCCGAGTCGAGGTAGTTGCGAACCGCCGTGAGTTCGTCGCGGAGCTTTTGGTTCTCCGTTCTCAGCTGGTTTGCATCTCGCACGCCTGACCAAAACGTCGCCGACTGATCACCGAGGCCATCCAGTCCGACGATCACCGGCTTGAGTGGCGTTTGGATGAGTCTGGAGACAGGATCAAGCGATCCGCCGGCTCGGGCGCGATTCTGGAGCACCCCGAGCGCAACGGAGAGAATGATGAGGATGACGAGGAACGCGATCTCGCGTCTCGGTTCGTGCTCTAGCCTCTCGATGCTTTCTCCAGCATCCGACGAATCGCCGGATTTTCGTTGAGAAGATCCAGCATTCGACCTGTGCCGATCGCCACGCAGCTGAGGGGATCACGCGCGATGATGACCGGCATGCCGGTTTCTTGGCTGATCAGTTGATCCAGCCCGCGGATTAGGGCTCCGCCCCCCGCAATGTAAATTCCGTTGTCCACACAGTCGGCGGCGAGCTCGGGCGGGGTGGCCTCAAGCGTGAGCTTGACCGCTTCCACAATCTCCTGAATCGGCTCGTGGATGGCGTCACGAATTTCAACGCTGGTGATTTCCGTGCTCCTTGGCAGACCGGTAATGAGGTCTCGGCCCTTGACCACCATCGAGAGCTCCTGGACGAGAGGAAAGGCGGAGCCGATCTCGATTTTGACTTGCTCGGCCGTGCGCTCTCCGATGAACAAGTTGTAGGCCCGCCGGATGTACGCAGCAATTGCTTCGTCGATTTCGTCGCCCGCCGTGCGGACGCTGCGACTGTGCACAATGCCGGCAAGCGAGATCACCGCGACTTCGGTAGTTCCTCCGCCGATATCCACGATCATGGATCCCACCGGTTCTTCGATGGGGAGCCCGGCACCGATTGCTGCAGCCATGGGCTCTTCGATCACGTAGGCTTTGTTCGCGCCGCTTTTTTTGCAAGCGTCGATGACGGCGTCACGCTCGACTTCGGTGACTCCGCTCGGAATGCCCACAACGACGGTGGTGTAGAAGTTCATTCCGCGCTTTGCTTTCTTCACAAAGTGCCGAATCATCTCAAGGGTTTGGTCGTAGTCGGCAATCACGCCATCGCGGAGAGGTCGAGTGGCGACGATGTTGGCGGGGGTTCGGCCGAGCATCCGCTTCGCCTCCTCTCCCACCGCAAGAGGCTTGCCCGTGTCCTTGTTGATCGCGACGACACTTGGCTCACGAATCACGATGCCCCGCCCCGCCACGTGGACAAGGGTGTTTGCCGTGCCGAGATCAATGCCGATGTCGCGGGTGAACTTGCTCGTCAGCCCTCTGAGCCAGGAGTGATAAGCTCCATCAGCCACGAGGAAGAACTCCTTCGTGGCTGATGCCAGATGGGATCAAGCCCACTGCCTGGCGATCCCAAAGTTGGTTGAGACGAGACAATCTGAGTGTCCGAACCCTTATCGACCGCCTGCTCCACCAGCTGCCGAGAATCCGGTCGGAACCGGAGGGCCACCGCCGCCCGGGGCACCGGCAGGTGCTCCGCCGCGCGGGCTTCCGCCGGGGAATCCGCCAGGACCACCAGGGCCACCGAATCCGCTAGGGCCACCAGGCCCTCCGGCAGATCCACCGCCGCCTTGACCGGCATTCGGCAGGGCATTGGCGTAGGAGACGGAACCTTCGGGAAGAGCAACGTCCGCCGTCGGTACGGTCGTCACGGCCGGCTCAGTCATCGCCGGACGCATAGTGAAATAGAACGCGAGGGCGCATCCGAGCGCCACGACCACGGCAACGATTGAGAAAATGAGGTTTGTCTGGTCTTTCAAAGCCGACTCCTATGCAGGCGATTGTAGCACGATTCCCACGCAGATTTCATACCAATAATCTTAGTGTCGGAAGTGCCGCACACCAGTCAGAACCATTGTGAGGCCTAATTCGTTCGCGCGGGCAATGACATCGCCATCTTTTTTGCTTCCGCCCGGCTGAATGATCGCCTTGACGCCAGCCGCCGCAGCTGTCTCGATGCTGTCGGGGAACGGGAAGAACGCGTCGCTCGCCAGGGCAGCGGTGGGGGCCAAAGCGCCCGCCTGCTCCAGAGCGAGGCGAACGGATTGCACCCGGTTCATCTGGCCCGCGCCGACCCCCAAAAGGCGAGCCGAATCCGCAAGCACGATGGCGTTGCTCTTGACATGAGGCACGATTCGCCATGCCATCCGGAGAGCCTCCCACTCTTCTTCGGTCGGCTGGCGATCTGTCGCGACCACCCATTCCTTGCCCGGATCTTCGTCGGATTGCTGCACCAAGATGCCTCCGCGGATTCCACGGAGGGTCAAGATTGGGGTGCTCGGGGAGAGTTGGGCGGTCAGGAGACGAACATCTTGACCCCAGCCGCTCCGATCCCGGAAGATGGCAAGCGCCTCCTCAGTGATCTCCGTACCAATCACGACCTCAAGGAAGTTGCCCTTCTCCGCCATTGCTTCAGCGGCAATGGTGTCGATTGGGCCGTGGAACGCGGCAATTCCCCCAAAGGCGCTCACAGGATCACTGGCCTTGGCTTTGCGGTAGCTATCGCCGAGATCCGATCCCAAGGCGGCACCGCAGGGATTTCCGTGCTTGATGATCGCGCAGGAGCCTTGCGGGAGGTCGCACACCAGTTCCCAAGCCGCATCGGCGTCGAGGATATTGTTGTAGCTCAGTTCTTTGCCCCACACCTGGGTGGCACCAGCGATGCCTCCGCCTTGCAGGGGGTCGCGGTAGAGTGCCGCGCTCTGGTGCGGATTTTCGCCGTAGCGCATGGTTTGCTGACGACGGAATCCGAAGGTCGCGGTTTCGCTGAGATCCTCGGCACCAGCCTGAGTGCTCAGATAGCGGGCGATCATGGAGTCGTAAAAAGCGGTGTGACGGAAGGCTTTTGCACTCAGAGCCAAACGGTGGTCGGCAAGGTTGCCTGACTTGGCCGTCTCCAAAACTGCATCGTAGTCTTGAGGATCAACCACCACCGCAACGTTCGCGAAGTTCTTGGCGGAGGCTCGCACCATGGCGGGGCCTCCGATATCGATCGACTCAACAGCCTGGTCAAGGGTCGGATTGCCGCTGACGGTCTTCTCAAAAGCATAGAGATTCACCGCGACGATTTCGATCGGGACGATGCCTGCTTCTTCCATTTGCTGCCGATGGGATTCCTTGCGCAGATCGCCCAAGAGTCCCCCGTGCACCTTGGGATGCAGGGTTTTGACTCGACCATCGAGCATCTCAGGAAAGTCGGTGACTTGGCTCACGTCGACCACCGTGAGGCCCGCCTCGCGCAGGGCCGCAGCTGTGCCTCCGGTGCTCACAAGTTCAAAGCCAAGGTCGGAAAGGCCTTGGGCAAAGGGGACGAGTCCCGTTTTGTCGGTGACGCTCAGGAGGGCTCGGGGCATGGTGCGTGGTTTACCCGCCATGCCGCGATTTGTTACCGACGAGTCCCGCCGTCGTTGGTGATCGTTCGACTCGGAGGATCAGCGGCAGCACCACCGGTGGTTCCTGCGCCATCGCCGGTTGGAGGTTCGACCGTCGGGCCGTCTTCCTCCGGCTCTACGGGCGGCTGTTTCAGCTTCACCGCGATCGTCTTACTGACGGAAAGCCCATCGGCATCATAGACGGTGAGCGTGAAGCTCGTGTCCTTGGTGACGGCAAACTCTCGGCGATCGTTGAGCGCCGTGATCTCCTCTTCGCCCGCTTCGGACTTGAGCACGATGCGTACAGCGTTTGTGGCTTGCCACGAAACGGTGACTCTGGAATCGAGCGGATCGACCTCGGTGGGGTCTGCGGCAAACCGGACAATCGTGGCTTTCGACTCTTTGACGAAGGTCACATTGATTGTGGACTGAACCTCCTGACCACTGGCGTTTCGGGCAATGAGCGTGTATTTGACGACCTTCCGTCCGGCGCCTTGGATGTCGTCGGGCGGGGACATCACCTGGATTTTCTTCGCCTTGGGATCAACCTGACCGAAGGGCTCGATGTAAGCGTAGGTCGTGGCGTCGTTGACGTCGTACTCGAGGGTTACCGAGGAGCCGAGAGGAACCGTGGCCTTTTCCGGAGCAAATCGTTCGATTTTGGGGAGGGGCACCACCGGGGGCTCTTTGACCTCGATGACGATCTCCCGAGGGTCGCTCGCGCGCTCACCGGAAACGGCGCGCAGCGTGAAAATCAGTCGACCAACCTTGTCGGGCGTGATCGTCGTCTCTCCGTCGGGGGGCAGTTGCTCAGTCGTTTCGCCGTTCGAGGAAAGGCTCACCGAGCCAGCCTCGGAGGTTTGCCAGCTGAGTTCGATCGCCTCGCCCAGGACGACTTGCTGGGGAGAGGCGGTGAAGGAATCGACGCGCGGAGGTTTGGGGATCGTGATGAGCCAGCCAATGAAGACCACCAGAATCGCTGCGAGCGCCAACAGAGGCCCTGGAGCAATGATGGGTCGAAGCTCGACCTGCGCTTGGGTGGAGATTGCGACGGCAGGGTTGCTGATGTTGCGAGCGCTCACCGTGACGGCAGCGAGGGACGATCCCGAGAACATCGGGAGCTTGGTAGCGGTGGCGTTGATGTTCACCGTTTTCTGCTGCCCCGGAGCCAATGTCAGGGATTCCTCCTCGATTTCGTAAGCCATCGCATCGTCGACGTCACTGACAAAAATCTGGAGCGACTGCTCGGTGTTGCCCAGGTTCATCACCGTGGCCTCGAAGGCGGTGATTTTGTTGAGGGGGGTCACCGCTGACTTGCGGGGGTTCAGGTCGATGCTGAGGTGATGGAACGACTGAATGGTGAGCGAGCACTGAATGGTTTTGCTCTCGCCCGAATCGAGGGAGCGCACCTTGACGACAAATGGATAAGTTCCGGCGGCGCTGTTGCTGTCGCGAGCCGGCTTGACGAAAAACCTCTCGACGACTTGCTCTTCGGAGTCAATTTTCACGGTGGGGACAGGGATCGCTGTCCATTCGTAGTCGAGACCCTCCAGGGAGATCTCGAATTCTTCCTTCTCCGCCCCTTCGTTTTTGATCTCCACGGCCACGGGCATTGACGTGCCTGGTTCAACGGTGAGGTCATCCGTTGAGAGTCGAACAGTGAAGCCCATAGGTTCCTTGATTGTAGCATCGGCCTCGCGGATTTGCGGGGACGCGTTTTCTCGTAGAATGGACGCATGGGCGTCGGGTTGGTTTTGGCACTGAGTTGGGCGGGCGGGGCGCTTGCCGGTGCCGATGTCTCGGGGTTTGGTGGTGAGCTGTCCCCTTCTCTCTCCCCGAGGGAAGCTCGGAGAGGGCGAGATTTGAGGGTTGGGTGGTTTGGCTTTCGCATCGGTGAGCCCAATTTGCGGGACAGAGGGGTTTCCCCAATCTCGCTCGATGAAATCGCTGAACACACGAAGGGCACGGTCTCGGTGCAAACCTTTACCCAAGACTTGACTCCTCCAGAGCTGCTGCCGCTGGGCGGATACACGGCTCGAAACGGGGCGTTGGCTCAGCCAGGGGGCGAAAAGCTGGGGGCTCATATCCTGGTGCTGAGCCAGGGAAGAACCAAGGTCGCCCTCGTCGCCTGCGAGATGCTCACCATCCCAGAAAGCCTTCGCAAGGAAGTGGCGAGCCGGATCTGGCCGGAGGCGCAGGTGCTCCTGGTGGCGACTCACACCCACTGCGCGCCGGATAGCCAAATGCTGAACGAGCGGATGACCTTCCGGATCCCCGGGATTGCACCCTTCAACCGGCGATGGCTCGATTGGTACGCGGCCCGTATTGCCGGGGGAATACGGCAGGCTCTCGACCAGAAACCTGTGCCGAAATCGCTGCTCGTGACCCGGGGATTCTCGGAGATGGTGAGATCGAGGCGAAAGGGTGTGCCGGTGGATCAGAGCCTTTACACGCTTCGCGATGACGCAGGAAACAAACTTCTGATGACGTTTGGGGCCCATGCGACCCTGTTCGATGAGACCGAGTTGACGCCGCAAGGCGATTGGCCAGGACGGCTGATGGGGCTGACGGGCGGCCTGGTCTTCCCTGGCGCGATTGGGAATGCGTCTCCGGCGCCTCCGGATGATCCCTCTCCTGCGGTTCGGGCCTCGACGATGGCCAGGAACCTCTTTGATGAGCCTCCGTTTCATTCGTTTGCGGTAGATGTCCTTCGATGGGAGAGTGAGGCAATCTCCCTGCCCACGCCGATTCCTCACCCGGAATTTGCGGCGGCGAACAAGGTCAACGACGGGCTCGCGCAGTTGGTGGTCAGTCGATTTGCCCCTCCCGCAGCCCGGTTGAGCGTGGTTCGGCTAGGCAATACGCTGCTGATCGGCGTACCCGGAGAACCTTCAACTCCGGTGGCAAGGATGCTGGAAGAGACGGCGCGGAAGCACGGCTTTCAGGCGATCGTGGTGAGCCACGCGAATGGTTGGGTGGGCTACATTCTGGATCCTGAGGACTACAAACGGGGCGGCTACGAAGCGACTCTCATGTTCCATGGCCCCGATCTGTCGCTCCGGCTCAATGAGGCTCTCGCTCGACTGATTGGTCGGCTCTAAGTTGGGTCGTCGGCTTGACTGCTCGTAACCCGGCGAAGCGGTATGCCAAACGCCCAGCCTCGGGTGCGGAACTCGCTGAGAATCGTGTTGTTGAGCTCACTTTTCACGCGAACCCAGCTGCGAACATCTGTCACCGTGACCCAGAGGGAGAACTCGATCCCGGAGTCGGTGAAGGCATTCATCCGCACCGCAGGTTCAAGGTCTGGGCTGACTTCGGGGTGATGGGTGGCCGCGGCGAGCATCACGGCTTCGACTTCCGAGTCGGGGGCCTCGAACGGAACGCGGAAGGTGACATCAAACGACTTCCAGGCTCCCTGGAAGTTCCAGTTGACCACATCCCCATTGAGAACCATCGAGTTCGGGAGCACGAGCATGGAGCCATCGAGAAGCTGGATCATGGTGGAGTAGGTGCTGATCCGGCGGACGTCGCCGACCCGGCCTTCAACTTCGACTCGGTCGCCGGGCTTGATCGGGCGCGTGAAGATGAGGATCAGGCCGCCGATGAAGTTCTTCGCCAGATCCTGGAGGCCGAGTCCGACCCCGACACCGAGAGCTCCGCTGAAGACGGCTAGGCTCGTGAGGTTGAGCCCAAGGAGCCCGAGCAGGATCGAATATCCGATCAGGATGGAGATGTAGTAGCCCACCGTCACGACGGCGTTGGTGACTCCGGCATCCGCATCGGGAGCGCGATTCATCAGGCGACGGAGAAGCCGCTTGAACATCCGGCAGAGTGCGAGCACCGCGAAGGGTCCAACAACAATGAGAATCAGGCGGAGAGGCGTGAGTTTGTACCCGAGCGCATCAAAAAGCTCTTGACTCAGCCACTCTCTCACCGCCGTCAGATCCATTGCGCCCTAGTGTCTTGCGCAGACCCGCTGAAAAGCAACCCTTCGGTGACTCGTTAGGGCTTCGTGGCGACGGCGTCTTCCATTTCGACCACGGCGTGGGCCACGGCTTGGTCGAGCACGCTCAGCTTGAGGGGCGTGGCAATGCCTTTGGCACGAGCGATGGCCTCGGCATAGAAATCGCGCTGTTTAAGCGATTCGGCGTAGCTCTCAGGAATCGTGTCGAGGAGCATGGCCTCTCGGCGAGCTTCCTTCCAGATCATGAAGACGCGGTACTGCTCGAAGTACGGGGCGTCTGGGTCGCCTTCGTGCTTTTTGGCGTCGACCATTTCCTCGATGCGCACGGCGACGCACTGGAACGCATCCCGCGCCTTGCCTTTTTCACCGAGGAGGATCGGGAGGAATCCTTTGACAAATTGGTAGGTTCCGTCGTTGAGGTTGAGGGTGAATTTCACCGTCCACGTCGCGACGAGGAAGCAAGCGAGAAGCAAAAAGGCACCAGCGATGATCTCGGGGATGAACGGTTTCTTGAACCCGTAGAGGCCGTGGGCCATGATCGCGGCGGGAATGAGCGATCCGAGGATGCCCCAGAGTCGTTGACGATTCGGGGTTTGCCACCGCAAAAGGTGCCCTTCGTCTTCTTGTCGTTCTTCCAAATACCCAGCCATCTTTCGAACCATTGCCGGTCGATCACACGTCCGGCACCCTCGTCACCCGGGTTTATTGTACGTAACGTTGCGGATAAAACCAAATCGAAGGCGCTCAGCCTCGCGGCTAGTCCGGGACGGGCGAGGGGGGATTGGTAAACTGTGTTTGTGCCGGAGATCCCCCCGCGACCTGGTTCAGGTGGGCACGATCCAACGCCGGATGACGGTGTGGTCAATGTCCTTTCGCACGGGAAGATCGAGAGCCTGATTTGAGAAATCAGTGCCCGCCCGGTGATCGATCCGAAGGAAGAATCCATGGCGAACGAGAATTTTGATGCCGATCTGATTGTCATCGGAGCAGGCCCCGGCGGATACGTCGCCGCAATCCGAGCCGCGCAACTGGGCGCGAAAGTCATTTGTGTCGAGAAGGAATATCTGGGTGGCACCTGTCTGAACTGGGGATGCATCCCGAGCAAGGCGATGATCGCCTCGGTTGAGCGGATGCAAGATGCCAAGCACGGAGCCGATCTCGGCGTCGTGATCGACGGCACCATCAGCATGGACTTCAAGAAGATGATGGAGCGCAAGGAGAAGATCGTCCAAACCCAGCGCGGAGGCGTCGGCTACCTCTTCAAGAAGAACAAGATTGAGCACGTCGAAGGCTTCGCGAAGTTTGTGGATGCTCACACGATCGAGGTCGAGAAGGACGGCAACAAGAAGACCCTTCGTGCGAAGAATTTTGTCCTCGCCATGGGCTCCAGCGTGATCCACATCCCGGTTCCTGGTCTCGATGGACGACGCGCCGAGGGCGTGTGGACTTCTGACGATGCGGTGACCGCCGACCATGTTCCGGGTCGCATGCTGATCCTGGGTGGCGGAGCAGTCGGGGTTGAGTTCAGCTATGTCTTCAGCGGCGTGGGCAGCGAAGTGACTCTGGTCGAGATGATGCCGACTCTGATTCCGATGTTTGACGAAGAGCTGGGCAAGGAGCTCGGCAAGCAACTCGGTCGAAACGGCGTGAAGGTCAAGACTGGCGCAGCGCTCGAAAAGTGCGAGAAGGTCGCGGGCGGCTGGAAGTGCACGGTCAAGACCGGCAACCAAGTCGAAGAAATCGAAGTGGACGTGGTTCTGCTCGGGGTCGGTCGCAAGGCAAACACCGATGGCATGAACCTGGAAGGCATCGGTGTGAAGCTCCACCGACGGGGCGTCGAGGTGATCGATGACACCCTGCAAACCCATGTGCCGAACATCTACGCGATTGGCGACGTGACCGGCCGAATTCAGCTGGCACACGTGGCGAGCCACGAGGGCATCATTGCGGTTCACAACATCCTGGAAGGCAAGGCTGAGAAGGCTCAGTACAAGGCGGTTCCGAACTGCGTGTACACGGTGCCGGAAGTTGCGAGCGTCGGCCTGACCGAAGAGCAAGCGAAGACACAAGGCTACGACGTGAAGATCGGCAAGGCCACCTTCCGACCGAATGGAAAGGCGATGGCGGCGGGTCACCAAGATGGCTTCGTCAAGGTTGTGGTGGATGCCAAGTACGGCGAAATCCTCGGCCTGCACATGATCGGCAGCCATGTCACGGACATGATCCACGAAGGCGTCGCGGCGCTGAATCTGGAGGCTACTCTGGACTCCATGATCATGTCGATCCACGCTCACCCGACGATGGCGGAAGTCGTGCTGGAAGCCTACGAAGACGCGCACGGTCTGGCAATTCACAAGGCGTAAGATCGAGTCTGTCGCGAGGTTCAACGCCCCTGGTTCCGACTGGAGCCGGGGGCGTTTTCTCTACGGCTTTGCCAGTTGCTTCGCGAGATCTTTCCGCAGCATGTAGAGCTTGAGAGGAGCATGCTCGAATCGAGCGAAGCCAATGCGCTCGTTCTTTGCGTCGATCACCAGCATCCGCACCCCGATCTCCTCTGAGACCTCGAGGGTTCTGCGCATCGCGTGCTTGATCAGCATCGATCCAAGCTTTTGTCCCTGGAGTGTCTGATCAACGGCGAGTCTTGCCAAGAGAATTGCGGGGATCGGATGCTTGGGGAGCCCTGCCTTTGCCCGAGCGGGCGCATCTTCGTAGGCGATTGACGTTGCTGCGAGGCTGTAGTAGGCAAGAACCCGGTTGTCTTGAACCACGACGAAGGTTGCGGCGGCACCACTGGCATGGTTGGAGAGGGCGAATTGCTTCAAGTACCGATTCAGGTCTTCATCCGTACAATCGAAATCTTCCGCTATATGGTTCTTCTGGATCGGTTCCGGTGCTCGCCAGTCGCTCATGCGGGAAAGTCCGGAGTCTCTCTGAGAAATCGCCTTAGTGCTTCATTCTCCTTCGGCGGCGCGTCGAGCTCCTGGACGAGGCGGTCGTATTCCTCCTTGCTCACGATGATCTTGGGCATGGCAGCGACGATCTCCTCGGCTTGGGGCAGGAGTTCGGAGAGAATGAACTGACTGACGTTCATCCATCGCGCCCGAGCGGCTTCGGTGAGAAGGTATTTCTGTTCCGGCGTGACGCGGATGGTGATGACCTCCTCTTTCCGAGCGCGAGGCTTCCTGGCGCGGGGCTGAGTTTTGAGCGTGCTCGAGTCGTCCTCGATCACCTTGTAGGGGATCGCCGCTTCGGCAACCTGATCTGTCTCTTGGTCTTTCTTCATTTTTGTCTATACAATGTATATACACTATTTCCCCATTCGAAATGCCCACATACCCACGAGAATCGGGATTTCAGGCACAATCAGAGGCATGGCGGATCAGCTTTGGGCTCCTTGGAGGTTCGACTACATCACCCGCGCCGACGAGACCAATAAGGTCGGCTGCATCTTCGTCGATCTCCCGGCGCAGGATGATGACGCCACGAACCTGATCCTCCACCGTGGCACCCATGCCTTCGTCATCTTGAACCGCTATCCCTACTCCAGCGGTCATCTGATGGTCGCTCCGTACAAGCACACAGCGGAAATGAGCGAACTCAGCGACGAGGAACTTTTGGAGATCAATCAGCTAGTGCGCGACGCCACCCGATGGATCAGCGCGGCTTACAAACCTCACGGATTCAACATCGGGGTGAACCTCGGCAAAGCGGGTGGCGCAGGGATTCCGACGCATATCCACTGGCATGTTGTCCCGCGCTGGGAAGGGGATACCAACTTCATGACTTCGGTGGGCGAGGTACGGGTGATTCCGCAGTCTTTGGAGAGCACCTATTCCCTGCTGCGCTCGGTGGTGGAAGCGGAGGGCGCATGATCGAAACCCTTGATGAGCTCAGAGAGCGAGCCTTCTGCTGCATCGATTGCGATCTCTGCGAGACCCGCACCAATGTCGTCTTCGGCGAGGGAGATCCGCGATCCCCGCTGGTTCTCGTCGGGGAAGGCCCGGGTGAAGAGGAAGACAAGAGCGGTCGACCGTTTGTCGGCAGGGCGGGCAAGCTCCTCGACAAGGCGATTCTCGAGGCGGGGCTCACCAGGGAGCAGGTTTACATCTGCAATACGGTGAAGTGCCGCGCCGCCGATTGGTCGACCGGAAAGCCTCAGAACCGGGCCCCGTTGCCTGCGGAAGTCGAAGCCTGTCGGCAGTGGCTGATCCCTCAGCTCGGGTTGATCCAGCCCTGGGTGATTCTGTGCATTGGCGCCCCCAGCGCGAAGAATCTCATCAAAAAGGACTTTAAAATCACCCAAGAGCGAGGCAAGTACTTCCGGTGCGACTTCTCCAAAGTCGCCATGGCAGCCTTGCACCCGAGCTACATCATTCGGCAACAAAGGCCGGGGAATGACGGCGGATTTTCGCTCCTCGTGGACGATATCAAGCTGGCCTGGGAAACCGCGTGCAAGCTGCGAGACGAACAGGGAGGCCCGGAGTGACTGTCTCCGAGTTGAGAGCCCTCCTGCAGAACGCAGCGCTCATCGCAAGCGTTCAGGCCCCTCCGGGATCTCCGCTCGATTCGCCCGAGAGCATCGTCGCCATGGCTCAAGCAAGCCTGGAACAAGGTGTGCGAGTGCTACGGCTTCAAGGAGTGGAGAACATCCGTGCGGTGCGCAACGCCTGTCCGGGTGTGCCGATCATCGGGCTGATCAAGCGCGACTTTGGCGACTCGCCGATTTACATCACGCCGACGGCCCACGAGGTACAAGAACTTGTTGAGGCCGCGTGCGAAGTCATCGCCCTCGACGCCACGCAGCGAGTCCGCCCTGGCGGGGAGAGTCTGGAAAGCCTGGTGAATCTGATCCACGCCAGCGGACGGCTGGCGATGGGGGATTGCGATACGCAGGCTTCGGCGGAGTTTGCTCTCGCGGCAGGATGCGAGATCGTCAGTTCCACCCTCAGTGGATACACGGATGAGTCCCCGGCCTCGCCTGGCCCGGATATCCCTTTGATCCAAGCCATGCGAGGGCTCAGCGATGAGATCGTCGTGCTGGCGGAAGGGCGCTACGATGCGCCTTGGCAGTTGAGGGCGGCTCTGGCGAGCGGCGCGGACGGGATCGTGATGGGCGGGGCGCTCAATGATCCTCTCAAGAATACGTCGAAGTTCCTCGGGGCCACCAAACGATGGGCGGAGCCCGTTGCGGCATTTGATCTGGGAGGCACCTGGTTGCGCTACGCCCATGTTGCGGCTCTGGGGGAGATCATCCGCTCGGAGAGGATTCCTTTGCCCGAAACCCATGAGGAGCGACTCGATTGGATGGCGGCGCAGGCGCAGTCGGATGATGTCAGGGCGGCGGGAATCTCGGCGGGCGGCGTGATTGTGGACGGAAAAGTCGCGAGCGCAAAGGGGTTCATTCCTGACTACGTGGGTCGCTCGCTCGACTTGAGCGACCACGGAATCCACACGGTAGCGATCAACGATGGGCTCGCAACGGGGTGGGGACATGCCCGATTTGCTCCTTGGGTTGGAGGGCGCGTGGCGACGCTTGCTCTGGGCACGGGAGTCGGCGCGGGGATTGCAGACGCCGAAGAGATTTTCACCACCGATGGCGACTATCCCCGGCTCAATGACTTGCTTACTCCGGATGGACGAACCGTCGAGGATCTTCTCGGTGGAATGAACCTCGGCGATGATCCGACCCAGGCCGACCGCGAACCCTTGCTTCTGGCCCTGAGAATCGCTGCGGAAGCCGTGAAAATCGCCGCGCCGGATGTCGTGGTTTTGTGCGGAGGCGTGGGGCTCTCGCCGACTTTCCGGGCCGACTTTCTCGCCCTTTTAGCCAGCATGGGCTTGCGGGCGGAGTTCACTCCGTATGGCGCGGACGCTGGCTTGATCGGCGCGGCCAAGCTGGTTCTCGATCCGCCCCGGCAGTTTCGGGCTCAAGTGCTCTCCTGGCTTGATTGAGGGCGCGCCGCAAGTCAAATCGGCCCTGCCTCGTGAGAGACAGAGCCGATGACGGAATGACACGGGATCGAAAATCAGACGATCTTGACGTAGCGATCGAGCGGGTGCCGGAACTGCGGGAAGCCCTCTTCCGCCGGTCGACCGAGGGAGACAATCGCGGGGATTTGCACGTTTTCGCCGAGACCAAACATCTCCTTGACCTTAGCCGGATCGAACCCAAGCATCGGCGAGGTGGCGTATCCGTGCGACTGAGCAGCGAGAAGCAGGTACGCCATGAAGCTGTAGCCTTGGCTGCGTCCCCACCAGTGGAGATCGGCGGCGGAGTATCCGGCGAAGTGGTCGCGGATGCTCTTGGCGGTCTCGTCGACGCGGTCGGCCATGCCGGGGTGGACGGTGTCTTCCAGAGTTGCGATCACGTCGTCCATGTCCGTCGCGATCACGAAGGTCACGGCCGAGCTTCCGACCTGGCGCTGACCATAGGCGGCCTCTTGGAGCTTGGCAAGGGTGTCCTTGTCCTTCACGGCGATGATTCGCCACGGCTGGAGGTTCCAGGGCGTGGGGGCCGTTCCCGCCACGCGGATCAGTTCGTTGATCGTCTCGTCGCTCACCGCTTCATCGGTGTACTTTCGGATGGAAACGCGGGCCTCGGCGGCCTGGGTGACGGTGAGTTGTTGAAATGCGGTGTTCGACATGGTCTCTCTTTTCGCTTACGCTGAATCGTTTTTAGTTGTTGCAGCAACTATATGTATGATACCCGAAGCGGGCCTTTTGTGAGTACGACGGAACGGGGCTCATCATTCGCCGGGAGGAACAATCCTAGGGCTCGATGGTGAGAGTGCCGGGAGCTCCTTCTCGACCCTTGAGCGTGAGATGGATCGGCCGGAACTGCTTGATCACCCAGGCGATGGTGCTCAACCGCCTCGTGACGAGGGGTGTCGTGAAGGTCGATTTGCCCTCGGCCAGGCAAGCCAAGATCAACAGCTGATCGGCGAGGTAGGGATCCACCGTGGCACTGTGATCCAGAAAGCTCTCAAATTGCGCCCACGCCTGCTCGATCGTGCGATCGGCTCGCCCGCCCTTGGGGATCACCGACGTGAACGAACCTGTTCCCCGCTCGAACTGCACCCAAAACGTGATGCTCAGTCCCGGCTCTGGGCCGGAGAGTTCGTGGAATGCGGCTTCGCCCTCAAGACCTCGCCTGGTCAGGAGCTGCGCCGCGAGCGACACCGCATCGCTGGAGAACCTCTGCGCCATATCAACGCACGAGATTTCCGCGCCGCAGGCGACCCATTCGCCTCGGTTCCCCCAGGAGATCGCTTCGAGGGCGCTCGGCTCAATATCCATCGAGAATTCGCCTCGTCCGCCGTAGCCGAACCCAGCAGAGGTGAGTCCGGGGAAGAGATAGAGACCTTGAGCTCGGTGAGCCGCGCAGGTCGACTTGGCGAAGGCATCGAATACCAGCGTGTTGGGGTTATGGGTTTCGCCCCATAGGTGGATGCGGCTGTACGATCCCGTGCGGGCGAGAAGGGGCAAAACCGACTGAGCAACGATGAGGCAGTTTCCTGGGGTCTTGCCGGCTTGAAAGCGCGTGATGTCGAGATCCACATCGACGGCGCGCGGTGGGCGCTTGGGGGCGAAAAGAAGCTCCATGCTTCCAATGTCGTCGCCTCGAATCTCTGCCTTGGTGGACTGTCGGACGATCTCCAGAAAGGCGAGATCTTCGGGAGTCAGACCAGGTTTGCGAGTCGCTCCGCGAATGGAGTGGAGCTTGAGAGGCAATTGCGTGAGGGCACTCATCACCACCGCACTGCGGAAAAGTGCTCCGCCTCCTTCGCCATGGCTCCCGTTCAGGCTCAGAGGCTCATCGAGTGCGCGCATGAAACCGCTCTTAGATCTTGAGCTTCCAGATCAAGTATTCCAAGATCTTGACCGTGTAAGCCAGAGAGACCAGCGCCAGCACGAACAAGATGATGTAGTGATAGGGAATCACGCCCCCTTCCACGGACGTCGCTTGAACCGAGGCCTGAACATCTGGGGTCTGGGTAATCGTGACGGTTTGGTAGATCCGGTCGATGGAGCTGAGTCCGCCTTGGATCATCATCGCGAGGGGTTGCCACATCACGGCGAAGACGGCGATCACGGCCGTGCTCACCACCGGGAGCATCAGGCTGTACTTGTGCTTTTGGTGCTCGTTGTAGATGACGCACTGTCGGCATCGCTCTGCTTTTTGTGCGGCAGAGAGCTTGTGATTCTGAGGGATGAACTTGGAGGCGGCGACGATGTCGGCGGGAATCACCTTGTTGTCCATCGCGTTTTTGATGACGGACTCCTCACACATACAACCCACGCGCTCTTTCCAACAGGTGCGCTTGGAGTGATAGATCGGACAGCGCTCTCGGACGAACTTTCGGCAATACGGCAACTGCCAACACTTGCCCATGAAGACATTGCGGATATCCCGCTCTTCCTTCACGCCTTTGCCGTACTTGAGCTGCTCTGCCTTCGCGCCGAGCTTGACCCGCATGCGCGTGCGGGTGATCACGTCCGCCAAGATCGCGAGGAACCCGACTCCGATCGCGGGATAGCCTGCATTCACCAGACCCTGGAGAGCTTTGCCCTGGAGCTCGTTCGCGGCCTGGGGGGCCATCATCGGGACGTACCACGACATCAAGGCCAGCGCAAAGCCAACGATGAGCATGATCGGGCCGCAGACTTCTTCGCCCCAAAACAACCAGAGCGCGCCCAAGCATGCCGCCAGCATGCCAAGAAGCGACGCCTGTTTGAACATTCCCTGGTAATTCAGGGCAGCGGTGATTTGGTCGGGAGTTGCCCCGCCGCTGCCAAAAAACTGCCAGAGCAAGACGCCGCAGCCGACCACTGCAGCGGCAAGACCACCATAGAAAAGAACCCTGGCAAGGCCATCGAGAACACTGTTCAGGCCTTCGGGCAGATTGTTCTGATATCGGACGTTGCCAGGATCGTTCTTCGCCATGGAGGGTGTACTACTTCTTGACGCGTTCGAGGTAGTCGCCGGTACGAGTATCGACCTTTACAACATCCCCCGCTTTGAGGTGAAACGGAACTTGAACCACCGCGCCTGTTTCAAGAGTGGCAGGCTTGGTGGCTCCTCCTCCTACTGTATCACCCTTGAACGCTGGATCGGTTTCAGAAATTTCCAATTCGACAAAATTTGGCACTTCGTAGCCCAAAACTTCATCGCCCGCTTGGATGGCCAGCACTTCCATTTCCTCCTTGAGGAACTTAGCACTGTCGCCGAACTTAGATTCTTGAACCGGAATTTGCTCGTAGCTATCCAGATCCATCAGGATGAGCTCGGTGCCTTGTCGGTAAAGGAATTGGTAGTTCACCTTGTCGATGAACACAGGATCGACTTTTTCGCCGCTGCGGAAAGTCTTTTCAATCACGTTGCCTGTGCGCATTCGCTTCAATCGCGTCCGCACAAAAGCTCCGCCTTTTCCGGGCTTCACGTGTTGGAATTCGAGAATCTGATAGATCTCACCATCCATGTTGAAGGCCATTCCGTTCTTAAAATCGCTGGTATCTACTGCCATACAGGTTGAACCGTCCGTGAGGTATCCGCTGATGGTATCACATCGCCCGAGTTGAACTCAGGGAGCCATGCGGGATGGACGCCTTCGGCGATGCCGTTGGTTACAGATTCGGTGGTTACAGTCGGCCGACGGGGTTGACTGGCTTCCCGTTCACACGGACCTCGAAGTGGAGGTGCGGACCGGTGGAGTATCCCGTGCTGCCCACAGCGGCGATGCGCTCGCCTTGCTTCACATCTTGCCCAACCCGGGCATAGAGCCGGGAGCAGTGGCCGTAGAGGGTAGAGATCCCGCCGCCATGGTCGATGACAATCGTGTTGCCGTAGCCCCGCAGATAGGCCGCCGTGATCACACGGCCCGAGCCTGCCGCCCTAATCGGCGTGCCGGTCGGCGCCGCCCAGTCGACGCCGGTGTGCATTTTTCGTCGACCACTGATCGGGTGGGTTCGATACCCAAACCCGCTCGACATGCGACCCGACACGGGCTGGATGAAGCGTCCGCGGAAGATCGCGACGCTGCCCGAGGTCCGGGCTTGGATTTCTGCGATCTGGGCTTCAAGGCGGCTGCTCTCCCGGAGCATTTCCTCAAGTTGATCTTCGAGGGCATCCTCTTGGGCCTTGAGAACGCTGAAGATCTTCTTCTTCTCGGCGCGGACGTTGGCCAGCTCAGCCATTTCTGCTTTCTGACGTTCACCCAATTCGGCGATGGTGACGACGACTCGGTCTTGCTCCTTTTTCTTAGCGAGAACCGCGTCGCGGATTACCCGGACATCGTTGAAAAGACCGCGATCTTTCTCGGCAATGCGCTCCAAGAGTGCTTTGCGAGAGGCGAGATCGGTGACGCTCTTGCTGGAGATCAGAATGCTGATCGGTGCCGATTCTCCGCTCACGTAGATCGCGCGGAGCCTCCGAGAGACTTTGCCCTTCACTTCGTCCAGCTCGGCGGTTTTCTCGGCAAGTTCCTCACCTAACTTCGCCTGAGCCGACTTGCTCTTTTTCAGCTCAGACTCGGTGTCTTCGAGCTTGGCCTCGAGCTTTTCGAGCTTGCGATCCACCGAGTGGATCTCGTCCATCATCTCCTCTGTCTCCTCGGTTTTTTCGCGAAGCTCCGCACGGATCGATTCCCGCTTCTGCTTCACTTTCTTGAGGGTCTTGGAGAGAGTGTCTTGCTTCTTTTTGGCTGAGGATTGCTGCGCGCTCAGCGGAATCAGGCTGAGCATCATCAGCAACACGACGGCGAGCGAGAATCGTTTCATCGCGGAATCTCCTTGACTTTCGGTTCACGAATGGCAAGATAGCTGCACCCGACGCCATAAACGGCGCCAGCGAGAATCAGCCAGAAAAGCGTACCCCCGAGGGCGAAATTGGACATCGAGGCGGCGGGGATCGAGAATCGCACCAGACTCGCCAAGATGGAATGGGCCACCCAAAGCACTCCCGTTGCGAGTATCGCACCGAGAACTCCCTGAACAAGACCCTCCACGAGCAAGGGCGTCCAAACGGTTTGCCGGGTCGCTCCGACCAACTCCATGATTCGAATTTCTCGGCGGCGGGCGATCATGGTCAGGCGCACCGTGTTGTAAATCAGAATTCCGCCTGTGATGAGCATGAGGCCGCCGAGGACAAGGCCGACCCAGCGGATCGTGGACATTGTTTGATCGAGGAACTCCTGCACCTCAGATTGATACTGGACACCGTCCTTCGGGGCGACTTCCGGCATTTTCTTCGCGGCGGCAGCGATGTCGTCGGCTTTGCTGAGCTTTGTGAAGGTGAGCGTGAAGGTGTCGGGCATCGGATTGTCGATTTCCAGTGCCGCGGTGATTCCAGGGTTCTCTTTCTTGAAGGTTTCCCAGACCTCTTTCTTCGACTGGAAAGTCACAGCTTTGATGCCGTCTAGCTTCTTGAGGCGCTCTCCGAGGGCTTTTGCCTGATCCGGAGTTGCTTCGTCACGGACGAAAACCTTCATCTCGAACTTGCTCTCGACCTGAGCAGCGTACGAGGCAAGGCCGATGTACGCCGAGGTCAGGCCTCCGATGATGAAAAGGGCCATCGCGGCCGTGGTCACAGCGGCGAAGGTCATCCACTTGTTTCTCCGGAGAGAAACCAGGGCCTCGGTGAGCAGAAACTCGAGCTGATCAAGCATCGGTTCCCTCTTCGGAATCGGTCACTGAGGGCTCTGACGACGAAGAGGGCTCATCGTTCGGTTCAATGCCCCCGTTATGGTCGGCTTGCTCGTCGGCGGCGATTTCCTCAGGCGTGCGGTTGTCGATCCGGCCTGCCGACATGCGCAGAATGCGGTGTCCGACTCGCTCTACGACCGCCATGTCGTGAGTTGCCACGATCACCGTGGTGCCCCGGGCATGGAGGCTGAGCAAGAGGTCGGTGATTTCTACCGAGTGCTCGGGATCGAGATTGCCCGTGGGCTCATCCGCCAGCAAAAGCGGAGGGTCGTTGATCAGGGCCCGGGCGATGGCAACGCGCTGCTGCTCGCCTCCGCTGAGTTCGGTTGGGTAGGCGTCCGCGCGATGAAGAATGTTCACGCGTTCCAAGATGTCTGGCACTTCCTGGCGGACATCCGTGCGACTCTTACCGACGGCGCGCATCGCGTAGCCCACGTTTTCCCAGACCTTTTTGTTGGGCAGAAGCCCGAAATCCTGGGGGACGATGCCCATTTTTCGGCGGAGGAACGGGATTTCATCCTTCGCCAGAGCCCCGACGTCCTGCGACTCGATCATCACCCTGCCTTTGGTCGGCTTGACCTGACCGCTGAGCACCTTGATGATCGTGCTCTTCCCCGAGCCGGTTTGTCCGCAGAGAAACACGAACTCGCCTTTCTCAATCTGAAAGGAGACTCCGCGCAGACCGGAAACAAAGTCGTTGTAGGCGACCTCGACGTGGTCAAAGGTGATATAGGGGGCCAGGGTCTGCATGATCGGAGGAGCGATCTCGCGCCAGGGCATGGTACCTGACTCTTTCTGTGACGCACGAAGGCCCGCCAGAGCCCAATGGTTCGGGTGAAATAGGACGTGCGCACCGTCACCGAAGAGCCAATTCGAGTTCGCTATGGCGAAACCGATATGATGGGACATGCCTACTATGCCAACTATCTTTTCTGGCTGGAGCAAGCGCGCGGAGCCTGGTGCCGGGATCGTGGATTCACCTATCTCTCATTGGAAGAGCATGGTTTCAAGCTCCCGGTGACTGAGGTTTGGATCAAGTATCGGGGAGAGATTAAGTACGACGATCTCGTGATTGTTCGGATTTCGCTCGAGGAAACCCGGAGAGCGGCGGTGAAGTTCCGGTATGAGATCGTTCAGTCTGTAACAGGTCAGGTCGTGACAGAAGCCACGACGTGGCATGTCCTCGTGAGTTCGGCGATGAAAGCGGTGAGTATCCCTCCCGAGGTTCGAGGTTGGCTGGAACGTGACCCCGACGCGTTTGAAACCGTGGTCTGAGCCCTGGTTTTCCCGTAAATCGTGCAACTTACAAAGTGGAATCGCTATAGTCTCCTGATATGCGCGCGCGTCCAATCGCAGCGTCACGTTTCGGGGCGGTAGCACTCCTCGTGGCGATGACCACACTTTGGGCCAACGCAGCCCCGAGGCCTCAAGATGAAAAAGTCTTGCTCCGCTTCAAGGCTGATGTCGGTCAAACCATTCGTAGCAAGAGCACTTCAAAGATCGAAATGTCGGCTTTTGGCCAAACCTTGGTCATCGAGCAGGCTGGGGTCGGAGTGGTCGCAGTCAAGTCGGTCTCACCAGAGGGGCAAGTCACTCTCGAAAGCAAGACTGAGTCGATGAAGATGACCCTCAACGGCGAGGCTTTGCCGGAAGAGGAAGTCAGCGACGAGGTGACGACCACCGTTCATGCCGCGAACGGAGCGATCCTGAGCATCACCTCCACCGAAGAAGCTTCAGATGACCCAAATGCCTCGCTGAGCTCGCGGATTGCTTATGCGACCAACGTCGTGTTCTCGGACAACCCGGTCGGAGTGGGCGATACCTGGTCGACCGAGGTCAAGGGTGACGATAAAATCGGCACGCGCAACGCGAAGGTTGACTTCACGCTCGAAGGCTTTGAAGATCGTGATGGTGTCAAGACCGCACGGATCAAGATCACCTTCCGCGAGACCACGGGATCCCCGGCGATTGCCGCTGATTCCACCCAGTGGGTCAGCGTGGCCTCCGGCGAGGTTGTGGAATCCAAGATCTCGCTGAAGGGCGCAGAATTTGATCTGCAAGGCCAAAAGGTGCCGATCACATTGACCGGCGATTCGAACCGATTGAGCGGTAGCCAACTCGCATCGAGCGCCAACGCGAATCCGGCGGAAGAAGTCGAACTCGGCGAAATCGAAGAGAAGGTCAAGGAATTCGAGAAGATCGACGGCCTCTTCACGATGTACCGCAAGGTCACGGAAGGCCGCACCCAACTCTTCATCGAAGTGAAGAAGGATCAGCTCGACAAGCTCGTGATGCTCCAGACCACCGCCTCGACGGGTATTGGCAACGGACAAATCACGGCGGGCGATCCGATCAACGATCTGATGTTCTCGTTCCACCGAACGCCGAACAACCGCGTTGTGATGCGCGTGCCGAACTACGGTTTCCGCGCCGGTCGCGGGCTTGAGATCGACCGGGCGGTCGAGCGATCGTTCCCCGAGTCGTTCGTCGAGAGCTTCTCCATTGAGGCCGAGCAGGACGACAAGGTGTTGCTCGACTTTAGCAACTTCTTCCGATCCGATATCTCGCGCATCGGGGAGATGCTTCAGGGCGGCGGCAATCCGCTTCTGGGTGGCGGTGGCGGATCGTATTCCATCGACCGCGAGAACAGCTACGTTGAGACTCTGAAAAGCTTCCCGACCAACATCTATGCCGAAACCGTGTTCAACTTCGTTGGACGCGGCGGTGGAGGCGGCGGAATTGCTGCGCTCCTCGGAGGCGGGGGCGGTGCCACGACCGCCGACGACCGCAGCATGGTCATCCGCGTGAACTACAACATGTATCTGCTGCCGGTGGACAACGGCTACCAGCCGCGCATGTTCGATCCGCGCGTTGGATACTTCACGGTGGATCATCAAGATTTCAGCGACACCACCGCGATTGATCAGAAGCAGATGTTCATCACTCGATGGCATCTGGTGAAGAAGGATCCTTCGGCCGCGATGAGCGAGCCGGTTGAGCCGATCGTCTTCTGGATCGACAACGCGGTTCCGGCTGAGTTCCGTGAATCGGTGAAGAAGGGCATTCTGAGCTGGAACAAGGCGTTTGAATCCGCTGGGTTCAAGAACGCGGTTGTCGCCAAGCAGATGCCGGACAACGCCGAATTCGACCACGCGGACATGCGCTACAACGTGGTTCGCTGGGTGACTTCGCCGAGCAGTGCTTACGCGATCGCTCTCTTCCGCACCAACCCTCTGACCGGGCAAATCCTGAACGCCAGCGTGACCGTGGATGCGAATATCGTTCGCGCCTTCGCGAGCGAATACGGTCAGTTTGTGCGGCCGGAAGCCTGGCAAGAGAAGCTCGCCAAAGCCCAGAAGGCCGCCGCGCACTCTCACCACGATTGCAACGACCCGACCAAGTGCACCCTCGTTCAAGAAGGTGCCCTGAACATGGCCACCGGTGCTCTCGCGGCGGCGATGGTGCAGGGAGTTCCGGGCGTTTCTCGTCTGGAGTACATCAACCAGTTCATCACGTGGCTGGTCGCCCACGAAGTGGGGCACAACATGGGTCTGCGACACAACTTTGTCGCCAGCACTCTGCTGGATCTCAACCAACTCGCGGACGGAGCCACGGTGGACAAAGAGACCACCTCGGCTTCGGTCATGGACTACGTGGCGTTCAATCCTTCGGCACTGAATGGCAAGGCGAAGTTCTACGGCGAAGAAGTTGGTCGCTACGACGTCATGGCGATCGAGTTTGGCTACAAGCCGTTCGCGGGCAAGAGCACGATTGAAGAGCGGTTTGACCTCTCCCAAATCGCCGCCACTGGCACGCGAGACGGCCTCACATGGCTGGGCGATGAGTTTGCCGACTCGATTGATCCCTACGTCACTCGATTCGACCTCGCCAAGGATCCTCTGGCCTACTGGACGCGCATGGGGACGATGAGTCGAACCCTGCTCTTCCAACTCGACACCCACTCTCCGAAGGAAGGGCAAAGTTACTTCAACTTCACCCGAGACTTCAACGTGCTCCTTGGCACCTATTCGCAATCGGCCGATCAGCTGACGCGATTCATTGGTGGCGTGCGATTCAGCCCCGCCTTCAAGGGCGACAAGGGTGGCCGCAAGCCGATCGAGAACATCGACGGAGCCAAGCAAAAGGCCGCTCTCAATCAGATCATGAAGATGATCTTTGCCGAGGATTCCTTCGCGTTTCCGAAGCACTACTACCAAATGCTCGCGGGGAATCCCAAGGCGAGCCTGATCGAGGGCATTCTGACCGCAACCGATGATCGACCGATGTTCGATCGCTTCGCGGGGATCCAGAGCCAGACCCTGAGCAGCCTGATGAATCCGGACACCTTGCGCCGCGTCGCGAACCAAGAGTTCGAAGCGGACAAGCCGGAGTCCACTCTGAGACTGATCGATCTGTTCGAGGCCGTGCGCGGCAATGTGTGGTCGGAACTCGCTACGGCGAAATCAACGAGCATGCTCCGCCGGCAACTCCAACGCGAGCACGCCGACGCCCTCATTCAGATGGTTCTGCAAAAGTCGGTGGTGACGGCGGAAGCCCGCGCCATCGCTTGGTCGCAGCTCCGCGCACTCAAGACCAGCCTGGAAGCGCAGTCCGTGAAGACGACCGACAAGGTGACGGCTCTGCACTGGGCCGAGACTGCGGCCCGGATCGGTCGCGCCCTGAACGCAGAGGACACAATCGGTGCTCAAGGCGGCGGTGGCGGCGGCAGCCTCCTCGACATGCTCCTGGGCGGCGCGCAGGGTGGCGCCAGCCAGTCGGGTACAGGCAAGTCGGGCGGACGCGGCTAAGTCTCGTTCCCCTCAAAACCAGCGCCCCGGAGATCGTTCTCCGGGGCGTTTTTCTTTTCAGACCGGTTGGTCCGGTTGGGTCGTGCAACTCTTGTGGCTTATAGACCGTCCTGTCTAAATATGGCCGGCCGACCCCGTACCTTCCAGGAATCTGATGCGCTCGAACGCGCAATGCACCTGTTTTGGGCGCAAGGGTACGAGGCTACGGGTCTCACACAACTGCTCGACCATATCGGCATGGCCCGTCAGAGCATGTACAACGTGTTCGGCGAAAAACGATCGCTCTATCTGAAAGCGCTGCGACTCTACTCAGAGAAGTCCCTCGGCAAGCTCACGGCCAAGCTCGGGAGCGGCACGGGAACCTCGTACGACAGGCTGTGCGACGTGCTTTTGACCTTTGCCGACGATCCGGCAGAGGGGGAACCAACAGGCTGCTTGATCGTGAATGCGGCGTGCGAATTTGGCACAAAGGATCAGGAGATTGCCGCCGTGATCCGGCTCCATTGGAGCGAGGTTGAGGCCAAGCTCCTGGCTGGAGTGGAGGCGGCGATGCGTGAGGGCGATCTGCCGCCTGGCCTTGACCCCAACCGAGCCGCTCTCTTCCTTTCCCAAGTCCTCAACGGTCTGGCCGTGATGCAGAAGGCGGGACGCTCGCGTTTGGATCGCCGAGAAACCGCTACAGCGGCTCTGGAAGGCCTTCCCGTCAACGTCTGAGGGAGCCGCTCTTGGGCCCCGAGGGAGCAAAGAGGGAGCATTTCTCATCGTGACTTGACCGAGGTATCTGGAAACTTTTGTCACGGTTTGGTATCAGGGTCAAGAAGTGTTAAGCTGAAGATCAGGGATCGACGCTCCCTCGTTTTAAGCGATCGAGCGCCGGGAATCCCAACGGAGGGATATTCGGTGAAACAATATGCACCTGAACTTATTCGTAATGTGGCCATTGTAGGCCACGGCGGCTCGGGCAAAACCATGCTGGTCGAGCACATGCTCTACACCGCAGCCGCCGCAGACCGGGTTGGATCCGTCGAAGCTGGGAATACCCAAAGCGACTACGATCCACTCGAAATTCGACGCAAAATCAGCGTCTCCGCCAGCGTTCTCCCCCTCGAATACCACGGCCACAAGATCAACTTGATCGACGTTCCTGGCTACCCCGATTTTATCGGTGAACTTCATGCCATCGCCGAGGTTGTGGACTCCATGATCATTGTTTGCGAAGCCAAGCGCGATCTGGATGTTGGATTTGACCTCGCCTGGGAAGTCGCCGAGCAGCACGGACTCGCGAAGTGCATCTTTATCAACAAGCTGGAGCGGGACAACGCGGACTATGAGGGCTTGATCGACACCCTGCACCAACGCTACGGCAAGCGCATTGTGAACGTGCAGATTCCTATCGGTCACCAAGCCGCCTTCTCCGGCGTGCTCGATCTGGTGCAGATGAAGGTTTACAAGGGCAAGGATCGTGGCGAGGAGATTGAAGAAATCCCGACCGGATTCGCGGCTGAAGCCGAAGAACGCCACGACAAAATGATGGACGCCGCCGCCGAGGGTGACGACGACCTGATGGTGAAGTATCTCGAAGGCGAACAGCTCACTCTCGAGGAGGTTGAGCACGGTTTGCTCGAAGGCACCCGACAGGGCAAGGTCGTCCCCGTTTTGCTGGGCTCCGCCCAAAGCGGAATCGGTGTCGCGACGCTCCTCGATCGCATCATCGGCGAGCTCCCTTCCCCGCTTTATCACCCCGTCGATATCGACGGCAAGCACTTTGAGGAAGACCCCAACGGACCGCTGGTCGCCTATGTCTTCAAGACCACTGCCGACCCCTACGTCGGCAAGATCAACTATCTCCGCATTTTCAGCGGCACGATCAAAGCGGACGACCATGTTCTGAACGTGAATCGTGAAAACGATGAGCGACTGCACAACCTGTTCTTCCCTCATGGCAAGACTCAGGAGAACGCAACCGTGGTCGGTGCGGGCGACATCTGCGCCGTGGCGAAGCTTCAAGACACTCACACCGGCGACACTCTCTGCTCCGCCAAAGAGCGGGTGATGTTCCCGCCGCCGAAGTTCCCCGATCCCATCTATCGCGTGGCGATTCGACCAAAGACCAAGGCCGACGAAGACAAGCTCGGCAACGCGATTGCGCGGTTGCTGGAAGAAGATCCCACGCTGCGGTATTCCCGCGAGGCGGAACTCCATCAGGAACTCCTCGAAGGCATGGGCGATATCCACATCGAAACCGCGATTGAGAAGCTCAAGACTCGGTTCGGCGTGACCGTGGAAATCGAAGAGGCCCGCGTGCCGTATCGTGAGACGATTCGGTCGAAGGCCAAGGCTCAAGGTAAGTTCAAGCGCCAAACCGGCGGCAAGGGTCAGTACGGCGATTGCTGGCTGGAAATCGAACCTCTTGCGGGCGGCGAGGGCTTTGTCTTCGAGAACAAGGTTGTCGGAGGCGCGATCCCCAAGAACTACATCCCTGCGGTGGAGAAGGGCGTCATCGAGACGATGAAAAAGGGCTTCCTTGCCGGGTATCCGGTGGTGGACGTGAAAGTCACGGTCACCGATGGCTCCTATCACGACGTTGATTCCAGCGAAATGGCCTTTAAGCAAGCGGCAACCATTGGCTTCCGCGCAGCCGCCGAACAGGCTCGACCTGTACTGCTGGAACCGGTTCTCAAGGTCGAAATCATCGTTCCGGACGATTGTGTCGGCGACGTGGTCGGCGATCTGAATACGCGCCGGGGGCAAATGCAAGGCATGGAGCCGGCAGCGGCGGGCAAGACTCTGATCAACGCTCAGGTTCCGATGGCCACGATGATGCGCTACGCGCTCGATCTGCGCTCACTCACCAAGGGCCGCGGTTTCTTCCGTACCGCGTTTGATCACTACGCAGACGTTCCCTCTCACGAGGCGGATGGTCTCATCAAGCAGTTCAAGGAACTGCAGACGGCTGAAGCTCACTGAGCTCATCAGCTCCGACTCGCCTTCCCTTCCCATCACCTGGCGGAGGGAAGGCCATTTCGCCCTTCCGGCAGAGACCTCTCAGTTCCCTTCTGGTTGCTCCTCCACCGGCAGATTGCAGCGGTGCAAGAGCGAGTGGAGTACACGGTTTGTGGCGATCACATCCTCTGCTGGGAGTCCCGAAAAAAGACTCGCGGCGTCACGTTCCAACCGAGGGATCACACGGAGCATCAGCTCGCGTCCCTCGGAAGAGAGTTTGAGGACGGTGGCCCGTTGATCTTGGGCTGACTTTTCTCGAGTGACGTACCCGCGCACCACCAGCTGCTCCACAAAGCGAGTCACGGTCGTTCGGTCTTTCAGCATCACGTCAGCCAGTTTCGTCACGCTGTCCACGTTAAAGGACATGATCATTCGCATTGTCATGGCCTGCTCCGGTGTCAGATCTGCCCCCTCCAGTTCAAGGAGCCTCGCGAGCCGGAGATGGATCGCGTTGGAAACCCGTGTGACGAGGGGAAGAAGAGCTGCCTCTGGGCGAAAAACAAAAGAAGGATCCACACCGCCAGTCTACACCCCGCCACCTCATGAAATAATCGTGTAGAATACACGCACATGCACCGATACTTTTAACAGGGTGGTTCACAAACGGGTCCACCTGACGAAAGGAAACAGGTTATGAATATCTCAGCAAGCTACGGATCAAACCCAATGGCGGGGATGAGCGTGGATCAAATGAAAGAGAAATTTGCTTCGATGAAGGAGCAGATGAAGTCTCGAAATCCCGAAATGGCCAAAAAGATGGAAGCCTTCGAGTCGAAGGTCAAGTCTCTCACCGACGGAGGCGTTTCGGCGAAGGATGCCGCCAAGCAGGTGGCCGGGGAAATGGGGCTCCCGGACTTTGAGTCGGTGATGAAGAAGATGCAGTCGGGGCAAACGAAGGGCGGATTCGGGATGCCGAAGTCATCGGATGATGACTCCTCGAAGTCCTATCAGGCTCCGCGCACGTTGAACTACTCCTTCAATGGCCAAGCTCAACAGAGCGCGGCCCTGCAAGGTTTGCTCGATATGCTCGGCTAGTCGGACTGGGGTTGGTTCCTCGCTCAGACCCCACGAGCAGGTGCCGCGCCCCAGCCGGACCGCAAAGGGCTCCCAGTCACGCTGGGGGCCCTCTCCCTCTGTGTCTTTCAGCGCTCGACATCCCGGAAAACCGGGGAACGATTTGATCGCGGTGTTGCGGTACACCGTATCCGATGCGCCTGGGACATATCGAACTGTTTTGTCGAGACCAAGCAGCCACCCAAGCCTTCTATGTCGATGTTCTCGGATTTGAGGAGACGGAGATTCAAGGGGGAAATGTGACGTGGTTGAGGCTGGACGATGCGGATATTCTGCTGAGACCCGGGCGAAAGAAGGCGACCGACGCCTCCTACACCGACTCTTCGCAGGCCCTGGTGTTCTACTGTGACGATCTCCTCGATTTGATGGAGCGACTCGAAAACAGCGGGACAAAGCTCGGGGAGCCCGATGGAGCCCCAGATTGCCTGACGTTCCAAGATCCGGATGGGCGCTGGATCCAAGCGGTTGAGAAGTTCTGAAGCAGCTCCACAGGTCCTTGCTTCGATCAAGCAAGCCCAAACCCAGGTAGCGTAGGAACACGCGTGCGGAACGTTTCGACCAACCCGCACAGGAGATCTGACCATGCAATACACCACCCTGGGACGCACTGGACTTTTGGTGAGCCGGCTCTGCCTCGGCACCATGAACTTTGGGCCAAACACCACCAAGGAAGATTCCTTCCGCATCATGGACGAGGCCCTGGAACTCGGGATCAACTTCTTCGATACCGCCGACGTCTACGGCTGGAAGCAGGGCGAGGGGATCACCGAGCAGATCCTGGGCGAGTGGTTTGCTCAAGGCGGCAATCGAAGGGAGAAAGTGGTTCTCGCGACCAAGCTCTACAATCCCATGGGCTACGGCGACATGGCGGAGTGGCCAAACACTCGCTACGTCAGCAAACTTCACATCCGCCGTGCGTGCGACGCGAGTCTGCAGCGGATGAAGACGGACTACATTGACCTCTATCAGATGCACCATATCTACCGGGCCGCACCGTGGGAGGAAGTGTGGGAAGCATTTGAGGTTCTGCAGGCACAGGGCAAGATTCTCTATGTGGGGAGCAGCAACTTTGCGGCGTGGAACATTGCGCAGGCGAACGAACGAGCCGCCAAGCGCAACAATCTCGGCCTGGTGAGCGAGCAGAGCAAGTACAGCCTGATCCAACGCGACATCGAACTCGAAGTCGCTCCGGCATGTGAGAGCTATGGCGTGGGGATCATTCCCTGGAGCCCGCTTGGAGGCGGAGTTCTGGCTGGCGTGATGAAGGGTCAGGGAGGCGAGCGACGCTACGGTGATTGGACGAAGCACATCATCGAGACCCAGGGTGAAAAGCTGCAAGCCTGGGAAGATTTCTGTGCGGAACTCGGCGAAGAACCGGCGGATGTAGCTCTGGCGTGGACGATCAGCAAGAAGTACGTCACGGCGCCGATCATCGGCCCCCGTACCAGCGAGCAGCTGAAGGGATCACTCCGGGCTCTGGAGATCGAGCTCACCGAGGAGCATCATGCAAAAATCGATGCGATCTTCCCGCCGTTCAAAACAGCTCCCGAGCACTACGCTTGGTAATTTGAGACTGCTTAGTCTTATCTGTTCATCCCAGGGCGATCACTCGCCCTGGGATGTTTTTGTGGGGAGCTTCGCGTCGCGGATTCCCTCAGCGATCTCGGCGGGCCATTCCGGGCCGCCGTAGACCCATCCGGAATAGACCTGAACCAGATCAGCCCCGTTTTGGAGTTTCTCGATGGCGTGCTCGGCCGAGGTGATGCCGCCCACCCCGATGACCACAGTTTCAGCGGAGACGCGCTCTCGGATCCAGCGAAGCATTTGATTGCTGAGATCGCGTACTGGGGCGCCGGAGAGTCCGCCCTGCTGCCCTGGGTCGCTTGGCAGCATGGAGCGCTGGATCGTGGTGTTAGTGGCGATCACACCGGTCAGGCCGAAGTCCTCGACCACGCTGGCAATATCGTCCACCGCTTCTTCAGTGAGATCGGGGGCGATTTTCACAAAGAGAGGCTTGCGGGAGTCAATCTCCCGGAGTCGCCAGAATATTTTGACTAGATGATCTTTATCTTGGAGCTCCCTGAGCCCCGGAGTGTTCGGCGAGCTGACGTTGACGACGAAGTAGTCGCCCATCTCCTTGAGGAGCTTGTAGGAGTACGCATAGTCTTCGGCGGCGTCTTCCAGCTCAGTAACCTTTGACTTGCCCAGGTTGATTCCCAACGGAATCCCCGGCTGAGCGGCCTCAATCCTCTTGGCGATGGCATCCGCCCCATCGTTGTTAAAGCCCATTCGGTTGATGAGAGCTTTTTGATCGGGCAGTCTAAAGAGGCGTGGTCGCGGATTTCCAGGCTGAGCATGACGGGTGATCGTCCCCACCTCCACAAAACCAAAGCCGAAATCTTTCCATCGGTCGAGGGCCAAGGCGTTTTTGTCAAACCCCGCCGCCAGCCCCACGGGATTCGGAAAATCCACACCAAAAAGCGTCCGTTTGAGGCCTGCTCCCTCGACCCGACGACCTTTCACCCAGCCTTTGGAGATCGCGGTCATGCCGAGGTGATGCGCCGTTTCTGCGTCCATCCGGAAGAGCAACGGCTTTAAGACCGATTGGTAAAGATTCACTTACTCACCGGCTTTGCTTTCTCAACCGTCACTTCTCGCTCGCCTTCCAGGGCTGGCACGACCCAAAAGGCGATGATCCCGACAATCAGGATCACCAACGGAATCCAGGGAAATGAGTTTTTGCGTTCCGTCGCCATGCCGAGTCGAATTATGCCCGAAGCCGCGCCTCCGGTATCATTGCGGGCATGTCCGTCGCTCCTCGATCTGCCTCCAGTTGGCTGGATCAACCCGCGACGTGGCTCTACGAGAGCCTCACCTTCGTCGGCGAGTGCTTCCTTCTCTTTCTCGATGCCCTGAAAAGACTCCTCAGCCACCCGCGCGAAATCGGTGAGACGCTCAATCAAATGGCCTTCATCGGGGTTTCCTCGGTGCCCATTGTCGCCCTGACCACCTTTAGTTCGGGCGCGGTGATTGCACTCTATACATCGCAGATTCTCATCCAGTACGGAGCAACGAGCCTGGCGGGGGGAACCGTAGCGCTCGCGGTTACCCGCGAAATCGCGCCGGTTCTCGCCGGAATCATGGTCGCCGCGCGATGCGGCTCCGCGATGGCCGCGCAGATCGGTACGATGAACGTCACCGAGCAAATCGACGCCCTGCGCTCCCTCAACGTGCATCCGACGAACTTTCTCGTCATCCCCCGATTGGTCGCGGGGCTGACGATGCTTCCGATTCTTGCCCTAGTCGGGATGTACACGGGAATCCTGGGAGGCTATCTGGTCGCGGTGCCGGTCAGCGGAATCTCCTCGGGGAGCTTCATGCGATCTCTGGAGCAGTTCATTGCGACCTCGGATGTCTTTGGGGGAATGATCAAAACCGTCGTGTTCGGGCTCATCGTGAGCCTGGTGGCGTGTCAGCAGGGCCTCAGAACGCAGGGAGGCGCGGTGGGTGTCGGCCACGCAACAACGCGCACGGTGGTCATCACGATGGTGCTGATCTACGTGGCGAACTACTTCCTCACGGCAGCCCTCTTCACTTAAGTCCCCCCATCGCTCAAGCAATCCCCAGATTCTCGGGGACGATTTCTCGGTGGTGCGCAACGATTTCCGGGCGGATTCTTGTATCTTGCGGGCATGGAATCGCGTTTGGCTGGGGGATTGCTTGTCGCCTGCGTCGTTGCTGTCGGCGCGGCGGGGCTCGCCTTCTACTCGGCCCAGCCCACTCCCGCGAAACTGGCGGAGCAGATCGCATCGCTGGATCTTCGGGAGAACAACCAGTTTTCTTCCGCCGAGTTGACGGGCCGCATGAAGGCCCTGGTGACTCTGAAAACGAAGTTCCCCACGGATCGAACGGTCGGCCCCTTTGCGGCGGAGACGATTTCCCGATTGCGCGAGTTAGGGGCCCCGGCCCAGGAAGTCTTCGACACCATCCAAACCCTGGATCAGTTCGACTGGGAGCAAGATGACCGGGATCGACTGGACTCAGAAGCCTGGTTTGCGCTCATCTCGCTCCGACGCGAAAACACGAGCCTGCCTGATCCGGTGGATTCGATGGTCATCGACTTCTCCCGCCGCCTCGCCATGAGATATGAACTCACTGATTTCCGGATCATTGATGTGCTCTCCACCGCCGTCGGATGGAAACCGGATCGCGCGTGGCGGGAGGAAAAGGTCAAGGAGATTGCGACTTGGCGCCGCGAGCCGGACTATTTAGATCTCATTCCTTACATGGAGCTGGGTTTACGCCATCAGGAGAATCCGCTGAGCCTGAGGGGGTCAGATTGGCTCTCAAAGTCATCCGTCGCCCTGACTCAACCGGGAAAGAAGATCGTGATCCGGCTGAACAAAGACTTGGACGAAAAAGACGAACGCGAGAACTATTGGGGGCCCTTGGCAGAAATCACCAAAAACGCGGGGGCTCTCCTCGTGATCGCGAGCGAATCCGAGCCCAAGTCCGACCTGATTATCCAGGAAGCCGAAGGTGACCATGTGCGGTTCGCGAAAGTCGACTGGCCCGCAGGGGTGCCTGATCTCCCTCCCGCACTCGATGGTTACTTCCTTGTGCTGGACGAAGGAGCCCATCCCCACAGTGCAACCGCTTCACTTGTCCAGCTGCAGGCCATTCTGCAGCAAGGCAGCGCTCCTCTCGCGCCCCCCGAAGCACCCCGTGCGCAGGGACTCAAGGGCAATCCCCGCACCCGCTGATCGCAGGATCGCAAGTGTAACGTCAGTCGGCTGGTTCGGAATCTAAATCGTCAAGGTGGAACGAAGAACAGCGGGACTGATCGTCGTTTGCTCGGTCGTGGCCATGGCGGCGGGCGGGGCTTTCCTGATGGACCGTCTCCAGAATCGAGACGAGGTGTTTCGGGAGATCGAAGGATGGCCGGTTTCGACGAGTGAGATTTCAGGCTATCGCCCGTTTCGCACATACGATGCGGCCCAACTCGAACAAGCAGTCTCGGCGATCGAGCGTGCCGCCCGAAATGGCGTGTCGACGGACAGACTGGCCTACCTGACCAACTCGCTTCCCCAGACCATTGAGACACCGTTCAGCGAACTATTGAACGCCTACGTGAAGCTCCGGGGGCTACCGTGGCAACCCGTGGAGGAGTCGATGTTTCTCTCGACGGCTCTCGATTCTCTGCTTGCGTATGCAGGATCACCCTCGCCGACAGAGGCAGAGCAAGCGGAGGTCGTGGCCATGGTTCTGCGCCAGTCCGAGCTTAGAGATGTCGCGGATCGATGCTTGATCCTGAGGCATCTTGCTGCCCTTGACCAGTGGGAAAAACACCACAAGCTACCAAGAACCCTGCAGCGGGAGGATCTCCCTCGAGATGTGCGCCGGTACGCCGCGTTCGCTCGCTATGTCCGGGAACATCAGATGGAAATGGCCCACGAGCTGGATCGCCGCAACGAATGGACTCCGGACTTTCGGAAACAAGAGCCGATGACGCTCGCGATGTTCTGCGGCCGGCGACTCGCCAACGATCCGAGCGCCACCGAATGGCGCGATCTGCGGCGTACCGCAGTGATTCTGAACGCGATTGTCGTGCCCGTGGTCGCGGACGTGCGCGACGCCGAGTCGATGCGGGCCTGGGTGAACGAGAGGATCGAACCTGCGGTTGTCTTGAAAGGCGCCAGCCGCGATCTGCTGGGGAGTGAGGTCGAGGGGCTTGTGCTTGCCTGTAACCACAAGGGGATCGCGGTACTCCTGGCGGAGATCGGCCCTGAGCTCAGGGGGTCTCGATCCCGGCTCTGGCCAGCGTATCAGAGCAATACACCCACGTTTGAGCGCATCAACGCTGACCCACCGAAGCCCATGGAGGCATCGAGCTCTCAACCGCAAACGCTGAGAGGATCGCCGAGACTCGGAGGCGGAATGACCCCACGAACTGATCTTGACCGGGTTCCGAGAAAGCCGGATGAAACGAACTGGGGGCTGCCGATTCCGGAAACTGCTTTTGGCCCCTGAGGGCTATCGACGCCGGTAAAGGACTTCCTGGCTCGCAATCGGATGATGCGGGTCGATGTCGAGCGCATGACGGAAGGCGATCAGAGCGTTTTCTTCGTCTCCACTTCGGCGAAGCACGACACCCATCAGGGCGTAAGCCTCGCTGTAATCGGGATTGATCGCAATTGCATGCTGGAAGGCTTGGGTGGCACTGTGCAGCTCGCCGAGTTCCATGAGTGCTTGCCCGTGACGGCAGCGCACATCCGCATAGCTCGGAGCAATTTCCAGAGCCGCGCGGTAGTGGGCCTCGGCTTGCTTCCAATCACCCTTTTTGGCGTGGTGATCGCCCGCTGCGACGAGATCGTTGGCGTCATCGCCATGCGGCTTGATCTGCAAAAGCTCTTCGTAGGCTTTGTCGAAATCGCCGGCTTGGTGAGCCGCTTGCGCAACCTCCCAGGCCTTTCCGGCAAGCCGATGGTCAAACGCGACGGCCCGGTGGACGTCGCTCAAGCCCTCAGCATGTTGTCCGGTTTTATAAAGGAGAGTGCCGCGTAGGGCGAGGCCTGCACTGTAGTTCGGGTTGATTTCCAAGGCCTTTTCGACATCGGCCATGGCTTGAACGCGATTGCCCAGAGCGCGGCGCACTTGAGCGAGTGAGAGCCAAAGATCGGCGAATCCTGGGCGGACATCAATCGCTTCGATCAGATACTTCTCTGCGTCCTCAAAGTCGCGATGATTCATGCTCTCGCGCGCGAGCTTGCCCAGGCAGCCCGCCACGTAAGATTTGGCCCGCTCGCGAACGGCGAGATCTTGGGCATGACTCAGAGAATCGCGGAAGCGACCAAGGGCATCGGCAAACGAACGCTTTTCGTAAGCGCGAATCCCATCGTCGAAGGCTTGATCCTTGCCAAACCCGAACCACTTCCCGACAAAACTCATGAGTTCCCTGTCCTCCCTCTCCTTTTGTCCGAACGATCTGCGGCGCGAGGAGCGACTCTCTCAATATCGGCAGATCTTTGGAGTTTCTGCCGTCCTTGGCCCTCGCCCGCCATTCCTTTGGCCATCTTTCCAGACGGAGAATGTGGAAAAGAAGCCGCAGTTCCCTGAGGAGAATCGCAACATTTCTTCGTCTAGCCTGGCCTTGGGGCAGATTGGCCCCTGCGGAGACCTCCTGCCGCTACAATAAGGGCGAGAGATCGCCATGAATTCCCTGCAGCTTCTTCACACTCTTGGTCAATCGCCGTGGCTGGATTTTATCCGCCGAAACTACATCCAGGACGGCAGCTTGCAGAAGCTGATCGACCAAGGAATCCTCGGCGTGACAAGCAATCCGGCGATCTTCGAAAAAGCGATTGCGGGAAGCACCGATTACGACCACGATATCGTGATGCTCACCGGCGAGGGCCTCTCTGCCGAGCAGATTTACGATCACCTCTCGATTGCCGATGTGGGAATGGCGGCCGATCTCTTCCGACCGGTATGGGAACGCACGAACGGGATTGATGGCTATGTCAGCCTCGAAGTCTCGCCGGAACTGGCGCACGACACCGAAGCCACGATTTCTGAAGCGCGCCGTCTGTGGGATGCGCTCAATCGCCCGAATGTGATGATCAAGGTTCCAGCAACCGAAGCAGGGATTCCGGCGATCCGGACGCTGATTGCCGACGGGATTCCCGTGAACGTCACGCTTCTTTTCAGTGTCGAGAGGTATCGGGCCGTGGCTCTCGCATACCTGGAGGGTCTGGAAGCACGGGCGGCGAAGAAGCTGCCGTTGCAGATCTCGAGCGTGGCCAGTTTCTTCGTGAGCCGAGTGGACTCGCTGCTGGATCCGGTCTTGGAATCCAAAGCTCCCGAGCTGCAAGGCAAAATCGCAATTGCCAACAGCCTCGCCGCCTACGATGTCTATCTGGAACTCTTCCGATCGCCGAGGTTCGCTGAACTTGCCGAGCAAGGGGCGATTGTCCAGCGTCTGCTTTGGGCGAGCACGAGCGCAAAGAATCCGGCCTATTCTCCGATTCTCTACATTGAAGAGTTGATCGCGGAAGACACCGTGAACACGATGCCGCTCGAAACCATCGAGGCCTACCTGGAGAGCGGCGACCCGATGGAGAGGGTTTCGGGACATTTGGAAGAGGCCCGGCACGAGCTGGAGACCCTCGCCGATGCGGGAGTCAGCCTGGACGAAGCGGCTGCCGAGCTCGAGCGCGATGCGGTGGAGAAGTTTGTGGTTCCGTTCCGAAAGTTGCTGGAAGCCATTGATGCCAAGCGCGAATCGGTGGTGGCGAGTTGATCAACCTCGCCGCGATCCGGAGCGAAGCGCGCGCTCTGTGCGAGTCGCAGTTCCGCGACTTTGGCGCGCGTCTGCTTGCAAAGGATGGAACGCTTTTCAGTTCTGACCCCGCCACGATTGAGTTCATCAATCGCTTTCTCGGCTGGGTCGATTCACCCCGTCGCACCCTGACCCAACTCCCGGAAATCCGTGGTTTTGCCGCTGAGGCGCGGGAGGCCGGGTTTACGGATGCGGTGGTCTGTGGCATGGGAGGATCGAGCCTGAGCTCCCTCGTGTGGGCAACCGTGTTTTCCGGACGCCAAGGTCTGAAGCTCCACGTTTTGGATTCCACCCATCCCGGCGAGATTGCGCGGGTGCTCAACGGTGTGGATCATGCCAAAACGCTCTGGATCATTGCCAGCAAGAGCGGCACCACCGTCGAGCCGCTGGCGATGGAAAATGCGGTCTGGGAAGCTCTGGGCGGCGACGCGAGCAAGATCGTGGCGATCACCGATCCTGGGTCCGAGATGCACCAGCGGGCAGAGGCGCGCGGCTACCGAAAAGTCTTCCTCGGTGAGCCGGAGATTGGGGGACGATTCAGCGCGTTCAGCGTGTTTGGCATTGTGCCAGCCGCTCTTGCGGGGCTCGATGTCGAAGCACTCTTGATGGGCGCGGTCGACAATCTAGAGACTTTGAACGATGCCGACCGGCATGAACCGGGGGGCCTGATTGCCGTGGCGGCGAAGTCCGGCGTTGACAAGTTGACCCTCCTCACCTCGCCGCAGCTCGATGCGCTCGGCCTCTGGCTGGAGCAGCTGATTGCGGAAAGCACCGGCAAGGGCGGATTCGGCGTGCTTCCGCTGGCCACCGAGCCGAAGGGCAAGAGCGAAGATTACGGCGACGACCGGTTCCTGTGGTTCCTGGGCACGAGCGATGCCTCACTCACCGAGGAGCACCTGCACTTGACATCCACCGCCCTGGCGGGAGACTTCTCCGAGCGCGACCTGGGTCGCGTGATGCACGAAGCGTTTGTGAGCACGGCGGCGATGGGCAAAGTGCTTGGCGTCAACCCGTTTGATCAACCCAATGTTCAAGAGGCCAAGGATATCGCTCGGGCTGAACTTGCCAAGGTTCAGGCATCGGGCACGATTGTTCTCCCGACTGCCGATGCAAGCGACGATTCCGCCGCAGTTGCCGGAGCGGAAGGAGATTCCCCATCACTCGCTCTCGCAGAGTTCTTGAATCACGCGATGGCGGGCGATCATGTCGCTTTTCTGGCGTACCTGGTGGAATCGGACGAGGTCACGGGGATCGTGCAAGAGTTCCGCAAGGATCTGCGACATCGACTCGGCGTCGCGACCAGCTTCGGCTACGGGCCGCGCTACTTGCACTCCACCGGGCAATATCACAAAGGCGGCCCGAATCATGGTCACTTCGTGGTCATCAGCCAGGAGATCGGGGAGGATCAGGCGATTCCGGAAATGGGAGTGAGCTTCGGTCAGCTGTGCACCGCTCAGGCCCTGGGGGATCTCGGGGCTTTGAAGGCCAATGATCGTCGGGCTCTGCATGTCCACCTGATGGGGGATGCTGTCGAGTCGCTGCGCGGGTTGTTCGAGGGTGCTCTCCGGGGGGCTGCGGCGCTCTGATCGGTCGGTCGCCGACGTTTTGCCGGACTGATTGATCCCGACCCTGAAGGGATCGGGGCACCAAGAGGCAAAAAAGAATCGGCCTGGCTCGGATAAGCCAGGCCGATTCCTGTTACTCCCGTCACTAAGACTAGAACTTCGCGAGGCCGTAGCGAAGCGAAACGCTGAGGCCGTCGAAGCTGTAGCCGTCGTGCTTGGAGTTCACATCGTATCGGACGCTCAGATTCAAGCGGTCGCCAAAGAGGATGCCAAGCTCAGCGTTTGCGTTATATCCCACGCGCTTGCCCGAATCCCGGTTGATCCCGACGCCGATGGCGTAGTCGATGTAGCTGACGCCGGCGCGGGCAGCGAAGTAAGGTCGGCTGGAATTGCGCTGACGGCCATCGCCGAACGGTTGGAACAGGCCAATGCTGTAGCTGCCGATGAAAACCTTGTTGCCATTCTTGGCTTGGGTCACGAAGTTCATATTCGTGCCCGTGTTGGAGCGGCGGAGGTCGCCTTGCTTCATCGTAGAGATTCCAACGCTGAACCACTGATCACCCAGGGCGGTCTTCAGGGCACCGTCTGTCGGAAGGAAGACACCGAACTCAGGTCCGGCATAGGAGGATTGGGCAAGGGCGAATCCGGGAAACAGAACCGCGGCGAGAACAGTCGTGCTGAGAAGGCAACGTCGCATACCCCTAAAGGTACCCGCTTGCCGCAGTTGCCGTTTCAGCGACCTTGCAACGATATTCCGTGGCTGAGGGAGGAAAGGGCCTGGGTCAAACCTTCCACCGCTTCATCGAACAGAACCTTGCCCTTGTTCGCGCTCGCGTGGGTGGCGTCGCCGAAGCTCCCGGCTTCCGTGCACTCGTCAAAGAAGAAGACCATTCCTGGCACCGGCGGATCGACCTCAAGGCCATCATCCCGACGCTTCTCGAGGCGCACCAAATGGGGGTGCAGATGCATCATCAGACTGGTTTCGGCTTCACACGCATGACGGATTCCCTTGATGGATCCGGTCAGGATGGCGTCGTAGGTGGCCTGGGTCAAGAACGCAAAGTAGCCCGAGTGGCCGATGACGATCTCCGGATGTCGGGATTTGAGCTTGCGACAGACAATCCCGTTCGGTTCGGTGTTTCCGCCGTGGCCATTCACAATGTAGAACTTGTGGAATCCGTGGGCGTGGAAGTTCTCGACGATCTGAATCAGAGAATCTTCGTACCCCTCAAAGCTGGCGCTGAGGGATCCGGCGAAGGCCAGGTGGTGCCCGCTGGCGCCGAGCCACACCGTCGGCGTGAGAAGGATCTTTTCTGAAAGGCGAGCCTCGACAGCCTCCATCACCGAAGTGACGAGGAGAGAATCCGTGGCGAGGGGGAGATGCGCGCCGTGCTGCTCGATCGATCCCGTGGCAATCACCACGACGGTGGATCGATCGAGCGCATCAACTTCGGGCCAAGTGAGTTCGGCGAGCTTCACAGGGCTAGTTTAGCCCTCGGGGTAAAGGTCGCGCATCAGCATTTTGATGCTGCTGTTCAGCTCACGGTCACGGTTCATCATTTCCCGGATCTTTTTGTAGCCGTGCATCATCGAGGTGTGGTCTTTGTTGCCAAAGAGCGCACCGATGTGCTTCCAGCTATCGCCTAAGATCTCGCGGGTCATGTAGACCGCCACGTGACGGGCATGAGCAATCGGGGCCTTGCGTGAGGTTCCCGTGATCTCATCCCGCTCCACTTGGAAGTGGCGCGACACGCTGCCGAGAATCTGGTCGAACGTCGGCTTCACCGTGATTTGGTTGGCGTAGTAGCGCTCCACGATGAGTTGAGCGAGTTCAAGATCGATCGGTCGATTTTCCATGCTCGCCTGAGCGGCGAGCTTGGTGAGAGCGCCTTCCAGATTACGAACGTTGCCCGTGACTGCTTCGGCGAGAACCATCGCGGTGTCGTGGCTGAGGTTGAGACCATCGTTCTCGGCGCGCTTGAGAATGATTGCGCAGCGGGTCTCGGTGTCGGGAGTCTGAACGTCGGCCACAAGACCGCTCTCGAACCGCGAGCGCAGACGTTCTTCCATGAGCAGAAGATCGCGCGGCGGACGATCCGAGCAGATCACGATCTGCTTGCCGATGCCGTGGAGGTAATTGAACGTATGGAAGATCTCTTCCTGCGTCTTGTCTTTGCCGGCAATGAACTGGATGTCGTCGATCAACCACACGCTGACGCCCCGCTGGGCGCGGCGGAATCGGTCGATCCGGTTGTTCTTGAGGGCTTGCACGAAGTCCTCGGCAAACTGCGGCGCCGGAACGTAAGTGAGGGGGAAATTCGGGTCGTTGGCAAGGATCTCGTTGGCAATCGCGTGGAGAAGGTGCGTCTTGCCCAGTCCGGAGGGGCCATAGATGAAGAGCGGGTTGTATCGAGTTCCTGGGGCCGCTGCGACGGCCTTGGCTCCCGCCATCGCCAGCCGGTTGCTTTGACCAACCACGAAGTTGTCGAACGTCAGGCGAGGATTCGGGCGGAACCGACTCGGCTCCGAAGCCACCGGGGCGATACTTGCCACCGAGTGCGTCTGAATCGTGGCGACGGGCTTTTCCCGGGCTTGCAGGTGGAACTCAAGTTTGGTTGCCCGGCCCAGTTCTTCGGCGAGCATGGACTGGAGCTTTTCGGCGTACTTGTCCTTGACCCATTCGAGGACGAAGCGTCCGGGAGCGAGCACCTTCGCGGCATCGGTTTCGAGGCTGTGAGGCACGAGGGGCTGAAGAAATCGCAACATCACCGTCTCAGGAACTTGGCCCTCTAAACGAGTGAGCACCCGCTCCCAGGCGGACTTCAGTTGGACGAAATCTTCTCGGTCTTCGAATGAATACTGGTCTGTCATGTGGTCAACGAAAGCAGCCCAAATGGGCAAATGAAGTGGGGGGATTATACACAGCGATCCGGTCCGGATACTGGCAAGAAAACCGGGCGATTTTGAGGTCCGGCGGAGTACTGAACGTGGGGCGAAGAAAGGTGTTCCGGGCCTGGTTTACAAAGTGCGCTCTTGCGACGAGAAAACAAAAGATAATTCGTCATTCCCGGGCCTAGCCGAAATGTCCTGGGTCTGAATGATATTTCTGATGGAATAAATTACACACATCTGAAATTTTGAATGGGCAAATATTTCGATCTGAGATAGACTTGAGGCCAGATGGCTGTACGAATCCTGGGTGTCCTGGCAGGAACCGATCTTTCGGCTGACGAAGTGGTGGCTCTGGCGGGTCGATGCGAGCATGTTTACGCGGCTGATTCTGCGGCTGATGTTTGCCTCTCTGCCGGGCTCAAGCCGATTGTCGTGGGGGATCTGGACTCCATCCAGTCGCCGCTGGATGGGCTCGATGTCCGCCATGATCCGGACCAGAATTCCACCGATGCCGACAAGATGCTCGTCGCGATTCGAGCCGATCATCCCACGCACCAGCTTCTGATCGCTGGCCTGGAGGGCGACCGGATCGATCATGTACTGAGTTCCCTCAGTTCGCTCATCCAGCATGGCGAGGTGATCCATCTTGCCTTTCGGCAGGGCTGGGGCCTCGTGGTGCCACCTCCGGCGTTTTTCCATGGCCGCGAAGTGGAGCTTCCTGATCTTGCGGGAGCCGAAATCAGCGTGATGCCCCTGGGGGCCGCCAAGGTGACTCTCACCGGGGTTGAATGGCCCCTCGACAAAGCCGAGATGAAGCTTGGCGGTTTGGTGAGTATCAGCAATCGTGCCCTCACCACCGTCACCGTGACTCTGCACTCCGGGTCTGTGCTCATCCGGATCTCGGGCCGAGAATGGAATTGGGTGCGTGCTTCGAGCTGACGGCGGTACGCTCGCACCAAATATCAGACGGATGACGTCTAAGAGGGTACGAGCATGAACGAAGAGGCGCTGACTCAACACGAAGACATCGCGGCACCGCCGGTGATGGGAGACGAATCGGAAACCCCCGTTGCAGAAGAATCTGCAGTTGTGGAGGAAGCCGTCACGGGGCCTCGGCTGGTTGTGAAGCGAGCTGGCGCGGAGACAGACATTGTTTTTGCCTTCACTGCACCGGCGTTGATCGGGCGGTTCGATGTCTCAGTCGGCCCGATTGATATCGACATGACCGGTCTGGAAGAGGGCGTCTACGTCTCGCGCAAGCACGCAAAAATCACTGAAGTGGATGGGGTCTACACTATCACCGATCTGGGGTCTTCCAATGGCACGTTCGTCGCGAAAGATGGCGATTTTCAGAGGGTCGAAGAAGCAGTGATCGAATCCGGTACCGAAATTGCCCTCGGCAATGCCCGGTTCGTGTTCCATCTCTGAGTTGGATTTGCGGGCTTCCGCCGTGGGTGATTGACTGAACTTGAGTGCCCCGATCCCTTCAGGGTCGGGAAGTGCCAGGGTTGCGCCCCCTGCGAACACAAGCAACACCGAAGTGCCCGGGGTATCGGCGGCGAGTCGAATGCCTCCCGACCCTGAAGCGATCGAGGCACTTGATTCTCAAGCTGCCCGGCGAAATCTGCCCAAGCGTCGGGAGCCAAGTGGGCTTCTTACACGATTTGGACGTCGCGTGAGCCTGTGCTCAGCTTCCCGATCTCGGCGGCGTAGACGCCGCTTTCAGAGAGAGCATTCAGCACCGAACCCGCTTCGTCCGCATCCACGACAATGACCATGCCGATGCCCATGTTGAAGGTTCGATACATGTCGGCGTCATCCACCTTTCCAAGGGTTTGAATGGCCTCGAATATCGGCAGAGGCGTCCAGGATCGCTTGATGATCTTGGCTTGAACCTCGTACTGCAGCACGCGCGGGAGGTTATCGGTGAGTCCTCCCCCCGTGATGTGCGCCACCGCTGAGATACCGGGGAATTGCTGAATGAGGGGATAAACCGCGTTGAAATAGCACGTGTGAGGGGCAAGAAGGGCGTCGGCGATCGTGAGATCTTCCGTGCCTGGCAGAGGGTCGCGGACAGAGAGACCAGCATGGTCAAACAAAACCTTGCGGGCCAGAGAGTATCCGTTGGTGTGAAGCCCGTTACTGGCAAGGCCGATGATGCGGTCCCCCGGCTTCTGGATTCCGCGCGGGAGCTTTTGCTCGGCATCCACCACACCGACAATCGTGCCAACAATGTCGATCTCGCCATCGGTGTAAACCCCCGGCATCTCCGCAGTTTCTCCGCCAATGAGGACGCAATCGACGGCAGCGCAGGCTTCGGCCGCACCAATCACCACCGATTCAAAAGCTTCGGAATCGAGGTGACTGCAACCAAAATAGTCGAGAAAGAAGAGGGGTTTGGCACCCTGGCACAGGATGTCGTTCACGCAGTGGTTGACGATATCGCGGCCGAGGTTGGAATAGTCGCCCGCCATTTGGGCGACCTTGGTTTTGGTGCCCACGCCATCGATGCTGCTCACGAGAACGGGCTTGGTCAGCTCCGGGAATTCGCCGGAGAACATGGCACCGAATCCGCCGATTCCGCCCAGAGTTCGGGCGTTGTAGGTGGCTTTCACGGCATCGGTGACGTTGCGCAGAGACCGTTGTGCGGCATCAATATCGACACCCGCCGAGGCGTAGCTGTGCCCTCGTTCGTCCATGCCCTCACTTTACCTGCAGGGCCCCAAAAGGCCCCGGCTCGGTGCAAGGGCGGTATCATAGCGTGCAGGTGAGTCGTTAGCTCAGTCGGTAGAGCAACGCCCTTTTAAGGCGTGGGTCCAGGGTTCGAGTCCCTGACGACTCACCAAAATCTCAAAACGAAGCGCGGTTCGGATTCAGTGATCCGAACCGCGTTTTTCGTAATCGAGGAGTTGCGTTCCGGAGACATGGGTGACACGTTTTGCAGAAAATTCGAGGAAGTTACAGGAATCCGCTAAGTTCCCTGAACTTCCCTTGCATGCGCTAAGTAGCCCACCAATATGATGAAGCGTCATGCGCGCTCTCAACTCACTCAAAGTTTCCCTTGGATTGACTTTCCTGGCGTCCTCGCTTGTCGGCTGCGCGACCGCACCGATTGCCCCAGGGTCAACACTCTTGAGCGAACTCGTCAGTCAATTTGGAAAGCCCGCCAAGAAGGATCCCGTCCAGGTCTTATCCTACGTCACTGCGAAACCCATCGGGAACCCGGTCGTCGCGTGGACGCTTAACGCGTCGGACGACCGAGGGGAAATTGTCTCGAAACTGGAACTCGGCAACCCGGTTTACGAGCGTAAACCTCATCAAACCGGGATGCTGAGCGGGTTCTCCCTGTTCGAGACTGGTAAGGCCTCAGTGATTTTCAACTCATCCGGTGTTGATATCGTGCCAAGTCATCTGCTTCCCAAGAAACCAACTGCCCCGAAAAAACTTGGAACCGGCCAGCTGCTCAAGGTTGCCGAAGGCACGCCAGCTGACTTGGATGCCGCCTTGGGAACCGGAGAGCCGATGATTCGGGACGAAACTCTCTCCTTCTCCTACCTAGGGATCGCCGATCAGCTAGGCATCTCATTCCGAACCGTAACGGTCTTCTATCCGCTCACGGCAAGTTCCGGTACCGTCAAGGCGCAGGCTCCGCTCATCAAGCTCACGTTTACCGACTTAAAAGGCAAGGCATTGCTCAGCCATGTCGCAGGGTTGACTGGAGCAAAGAGCCTCACTGCCGGGCAGGTTCTCAAAAAGGTGGGCAAGTCCAGCTTGGTTCAGATTACTGGGGCAAAGGTGAAAATCACCGGAGTCCGATATGGTCAACAGGAGATGTCGATTGTCAACATCCACCGGAGTGACTTTGACCCAGAACTCCTGGCGATGAGCGGCTAGTCCGGCCTTGTTGAAGTTCCAGTGTCTGGAGCCGGACGCCCCTCATTTTGCGGAGGCCTGTCTGATTTGTGGCGGATGTAGCTGTAAGACCAAGTACTCTGACCCCTTGGCGGCTTTCTTCCCGAGGTGGTGAATTGACCTGGGGAAGTTTAACAAAATATACGTGTTTTCCGATAAGATCACTTGACAAGGCTGAAACTTATCCCGCAGATTGCTATCAATGAATCGTCAACGCCGCCGTTTTCCTTCTGTCTTCCTGGTAACTGCACTCCTCTCACCGACAGGGTGTAATTCCGCTCCGCCGCAAGCCGAAACCGGAGCAGGAAGAAAGACTGAGACATACATTGAAGTGCTCGTGTTCGACCGCGACGGAGTTGAGCGCCACATGTCTGCCTGGCCTATATCCAGCACCAGTGATAAAGCTCGAAGTTTTTCGTCGCTCTCGATGGAAACAGCCTTTAGCGACGCAATCTTCAACCTGAGCACTGAACAGATGACGGGCGCGTACAGCGATCAAGCTTTTTCATACGAGCGCAAAGCCAAATGGCAAGATGAAGGAGACGGCGGAAAACTAATCCTCGGCCGACCACTTCGGTTTTTCGACAAAGTTCTACTCCGGTCTTTTTATCAAAGCTATACAGATCGGAACGGTGCGCCAACGCCTCTCGCATCTAGAGACCCTGGGATGTGGAACTGGTATTTGACGGAGCCACGAGAGGAGGCAGGCGGTTGGTACCCGATGCAGAACATTGACAAGCAAATCGACTTATCCTTTTCTCGGTTGCCGAGCTCGAAGTATCAATACGGAGTTACAGGTTCGGACTCCTTTGCCTATCGACTCGTCCAGGTTCACGACTGGAAAGTCGAAGTGACGAAGGTTTCTGCCACCACCAAAAAACTCCCCGAGATCAAAGACGTTGCGACAAGCTACGAACCAGGGAGTGTCAAGGGTTGGATCGTTGTCTTTTTCCAGCCGAAGCTCGCTACCTCGCTGAAAGCCTATGCGAAGGCCAACTCGCTTGGTATTAGCACTGTTTCAAGTGCTGGCTCGAACTGGGGTCGTCACAGTTTGGCGCTGCACAAACTCTCAGCGGCCCTGGAATCGCGGTACGGGAAGATGGTGCCCATCGTTCCTGTTGGCTTTAGCGCTGGTGGGATCACCGCATGGAACAGCTCAAACTGGTTTCCAGAGTTCATCCCGGGTGCAGTGTGCGACGGCCATAGCGATCTTGGCGAAATGGATGGCTCCGAACCGAACATGTGGAGTATAAGGTCTATTCCCACGGCGCGAGTTGCTCTCCTGAGCGGCACAAGAGACGGGAATCACCCGTGGGCAAAAGGGGCGCATGCCGCAGGACTCAGTCGGAAGCAACCACGGCTCTTCATCGAGCACCCCGGCGGGCATACCACGGCACCGCTGAAGGACTACACGACGGCTATTTCTTTCGTGCTGAAACTCAAGTGACTGATCGCTGGCCAGCACAGTGAAGTGAAGGCCAGCAACCAGATCACTCTCAGTTCTCTTCGATCAGATACTCGGCGATGAGGAGTGAAGTGTCGCGGAGGGCGTCGAGGTGGGTGCGTTCGTAGCCGTGCGACGTATCGACCCCTGGCCCGATGAGGGCGACTTGGGCTCGGCCGCCGCTGCGCCAGTAGGCAGAGCCATCGGAGCCATAGTAGCGGTAGATATCCGGCTTCAGCACCACGCCCGCTTGACCGGCCAGAGTCAGCAGCTTTTCGCTGAGATCCTTGCTGTAGGGGCCGGAGCTGTCCTTCATGCAGATGGAGCAATGGTTTTCGTCGCCATTTTGACCATCGCCGACGCAGGCCATATCGAGAACCACCATCTCGTAGAGATCTTCCGGTAGCCCATCCATGCCGCCGTGCCCCACTTCCTCGAAATTGCTGATGAGGATGTGGGTGCGCTGAGCCGGGCTGACTCCCGCATCGTGCAGAGCTTTGAGCGAGGCGAGAACCGCGGCCACGCATGCCTTGTCATCGAGGAATCGGCTGCGGATGAATCCGCTCGGATTGGATTCAAACCGGGGATCGAAGCTGACATAGTCGCCGACTTCGATGCCAAGAAGGCGCGTTTCTTCCGCCGAGTTCGTGCGCTCGTCGATGCGGACCTCCAGGGTCTCGGCGTTGCGAGGGGCGGTGCCCGCTTCTTTGTTCACGTGGGCCGCGCCATTGGTGAGCACGATTGAGCCGCGCACGCCAACGCCCGCACGGGTTCGGATCGTGACACCTTCGCTCTCGACCGTCGGCCAATTGACGCCGTTGAGGGCCGTCAGCCGCAAACGACCGTTCCCTTTGATCTCCGCGACCATCGCCCCGAGAGTATCAACGTGGGCGGTCAGGGCGCGCGGGCGATCATCGCGCAATCCGGGATAGTGGGCCACCAACGCCCCCTTTGCCGTTCGGAAGCATCGAACCCCCAAGCTTTCGAGCTCGTTTTGCACGAGACTCACCGCCCAATCAGTGTCTCCGGTGGGGCTGGGAGTTTCAATCAGATCCTTGAGCACGGTCACCAGGTAGTCCGTGTCGATGTTGAACCGAGGCATAGACCTATTTTAGCCCTAACCTGTGGGAATTTCTGCTGTCTCGAAACTCTTTGGAAACTCGCGCTGTACAATTGAAGATGAACCACTCGCCGCTGCGGCTAAGGTTCAAAACATCCGTATCCCAGCAATTTTTGCAATCAATGGAGATTCCATGAACAAAAAGGCCTTTACCCTTATCGAACTGCTGGTCGTGATTGCGATTATCGCCATCCTGGCCGCCATCCTGTTCCCGGTCTTTGCTCAAGCTAAGGTTGCCGCCAAGCGCACGCAATACCTTTCCCAAGCCAAGCAATCCGGAACCGCGATCATCATCTACATGTCGGACTACGACGACCTGTTCCCCCTCGGAACCGTCCCCGACCTGACCTCGGCTGTTCAACCGGCTTACCGAAACGCAGCGAACTACACCGCTACCCCGGCAAACTGGTGCAACCTCTCCGCACAACCGACCCTGCAAGCAGAATCGGCCGTGATGTGGGTGAACGCCACCGAGCCGTATCGCAAGAACTACGACATGCTCAACCCGGGCAATGACAAGCGTCAGTTCTCCAGCGGAACCCTGGCTGGCTGCTACGCCACCGCCGCGCGCGTTGGCACGCCGAAGGGCTCGAACATGACCTACAACGGCTTCCTGCAGGGCCTCAGCCAAACGAACATCGTTGCTGTCAGCAGCCTCACGATGATCTGGCCGGGCATGGGAACCTACACCTACGAAGGCTTCACCGCGACTTCGCCCCGACTCAACTGCCCCCTCGCTGGTGTGACCTGCACCTTCAATGGTGGCGGTCGTCCGCAAGGCGCGACCACGGGAAGCGCTTACAACATGGCGTTTGAAGTCGATGGTCCGAGCTACCACGCTTTCGGTCAAGGTTCTGTCCACGTGATGGCAGACACCTCGGCGAAGCTGGTGAACTACGGTCGAGGCAATAACTCGGCTGGCAACGCTCGCCTGATTGCTCAGCAACCCTGGCAATTCCTGAACGAGCGCGGTCAAGTGCCGAGCGTCCCTGGTGCATTCATCCGAGGATGGATCGCTGGCCCGACGTTCTATCCGGCATCCTTCGTCCCGGACAACCCATTCAACGGAAGCACCACGCCCTGATGAAGAACTGGTCTGCTCTCTTGATCGGTGCCGTTTTGCTCGGCGCCCTTGTGGGATGCTCTTCGGAGCCGGCTCCGGCTGCTCCGGCGGCCGGTGGCGCTGCGACTCCGTCGGCTCCGGCTCCTGCGGATCCGAATGCGGGAGGCGGTGCCGCTGCTCCGGCTGACACCAGCTCGAGCACGAATGCCGACTCCTCGAACTCGGGGCTTCAGCAACTGCCTTCCGGTAGCTCCGGCGACTACTAAGCCTGGAAAAACCCAGCGCGGCCCGTGCGAGATCCCTCTCGCGCGGGCCGTTTTGCTTCACCACGTTGCTCCGGCGTCGCTTGACGCACCCGGAGCGTTCGGCACGATTTCTGACACAATGACAACAGCGTGAGTGACAAGTCCGGAAATGTGCGCATCATCACCCTGGGTTGCGCGAAGAATGAGGTCGACAGCGAGGAGATCGCGGGCGTTTTGCGTCAGGCGGGATACTCCGTTTCTGGAGGCGACCGGGCCGACGTGACCATCATCAACACGTGCGGATTCCTTGAATCGGCGAAGCAAGAATCCATCGCGGCGATCAAGAAGGCAGTGGCTGAGAAGGGTGGGGGCAAAGTGATCGTTGCCGGCTGCTTGGCTCAGAGAATGGGCGAAGACTTGGCCCGATTGGCTCCTGGTGCAGATGGCTACGTAGGCGTCGGACAGATGGGCCGCTTTGACCAAGTGGTGGAGTCCGTCTTTGGCAGGAGTGCTCCCTTGATGGATGTTGAGCCTCCTCATCACCGATGGGCAGATGTCCCCACGCGAGCTCGAACCGGTCGCCCTTGGAGCGCTTACCTCAAGGTCAGCGAGGGGTGTGACCACCGATGCACGTTCTGCACGATCCCCAGCTTCCGAGGTGGTCATGCCAGCAAGCCCATGGAACGGGTCCTGGAAGAGGCTCACCATTTGGCGCGAACAGGATGCAAAGAGATCAATCTGATTGCGCAAGATGTCACGCAGTACGGATACGATCTCTACAAGGAATTCACGCTTCCGAAGCTTCTCCACCATTTGGGTGAAGTTCCGGGAATCGAGTGGATTCGTATTCTGTACTTTTATCCGAACCGCCTGACGGATGAAGTTATCGATGCGATGGCGAGCGTGCCCAACGTCGCCAAATACATTGATATTCCGCTCCAACATGCCCATCCCGACACGCTGCGACGGATGAAGCGGCCCTGGGATGGAGAGCGGTACCTGAAGCTCTTTGAGAAGGTTCGCTCCCGCATTCCCGATGTGGCCATCCGGACGACGTTCATTGTCGGATTCCCGGGCGAAACGGAAGCAGAATTTAACTATCTGGTTGACTTTGTGCGAGAGGCCAAACTCGATCGGGTGGGAGCCTTCACTTTCTCTCGAGAACCAGGCACACCTTCGCACGATATGCCCGGGCAGGTTCCGTTCCGCACCAAAAGAGAGCGATATGACCGCCTGATGCGAGCGCAGTCCCCGATCTCCCTTGCCAAAAACAAGGCGTGGGAGGGTCAGTCGATTCGGGTCTTGGTGGATGAGAGCAAGGACGGATGGATCGCCGGACGAAGTTACCGCGATGCACCTGAAATTGACGGCTGGGTGTACGCCCAAGGCGATGCCACCCCGGGCAGCTTTGTCACGGTGACGGTGAGCGAGGGGAAAGAGCATGATCTGTATGGAAGCGTTGCCGGGGTAGGGCTGACCAATCGGTTGAGCCCACTCCGAATGGCCGCGCCGCGCGAACCAAGATAGCGTTAAATCATGGCGATTTTTAACTACTTCGCCCGATTCCTGGATCGCCATCACCCTCTGCCTGGTTACACCGGGCTCATCGTCTGCGTTGCAGGCTTCGTACTCTGCGGTTTTATTGCGGTGAGGGCATTCCCGTCCGGACCAGAAACGTCACTGATCTCCACAATCCTTTGCCTGGCATTCGCCTCAGCAATCGTGGCGCAGCTACGGATCCGAAGGCAGCTCGGGAAGCCGATTCCGATTCCCATCGATGTTCGGGCGGACATCCTTCGCCTGCAGGAGTTTCGTGAGCGGGGCGAGCTTTCTTCCCGGGCACATCCGATCGCGCTCCGCATTTTGGAAGACGCTGCGAGTACCAGGCACCGAGTGCTTAAGCTCTGCCAGTCCCCCAAGTGGAAGAATTCTCGCGCGAAAACAGCGCTTGGTGACGAGATTGAGGAGACCGTCACCACGGCGCTCCACGACCTGATCTCGTTGAGTAGGCCCCTGTTTCGTCCAAAAGGTGGAAGAACAGTTACTTGGGGCAACCGCTTCGCAGACCCTCGTTTTGGAGCCCGGCAGCTGGCGGCAATGGAGGATATCCTTGCAGAACTTCATGCACTGGAGGAGAGTCTCGCGCTACCTGAGGAGATGGGGACTTCCACGCTCGGGAAATTGCGTCAGCGGCTTGCGGAGACAGAGCGGGCCGAGGCGGAGCTGGGTTCTCCGCCCGATCTCTACTTGGACGAAACCCAATCCTAACTCTGGCCTTTCCCGCGAGATTTCCGTCGCTCGCCCATCTTCGCCTCATAGCCGCGCTCGCTGGGTATGTAATATCCCCCCTGGATACCTTCGGGCAGATACCGTTGCGCTACCCAACCAGATGGATAGTCGTGAGGATAGAGGTAGCCCTTACCTGCGCCCATTTCTTTGGCTCCGCGAGCCTGGGCACTTCTCAGATGCATCGGGATGGCCGGAATCTCTCCGCGTTTGACCTCGGCGATGGCGGCATTGATGGCCTCGTAGGCGCGATTGCTCTTAGGAGCTTCGGCCAGGAAGGTCACGGCTTGCCCCAGAGTAATGCGAGCCTCGGGCATTCCTATTCGCTCGACCGCATGAAAGGCGGCCATGGCGATAACAATGCCTTGCGGCTCCGCGTTACCGATGTCTTCGCTGGCAAGAATCACCAGTCGGCGCGCGATGAACCGAGGGTCTTCGCCCGCTTCCAACATCCGAGCCAGATAGTGAAGAGCCGCATCACTATCGCTTCCCCGCACGCTCTTGATGAAGGCACTGATCGTATCGTAGTGCTGATCGCCCTGCCGATCATAGCGCACAGCAGGTTTCTGAAGCACTTGTTCCAAAACGACCAGGGAAATCTCACCACCTGGTTGAGTCATCAGTGCTGCGGTTTCTAGCGCGTTCAAGGCCGTGCGAGCATCCCCATTTGCCTGACGAACCAGAAACTCGACCGCTTCGCCTTGAATCGAGAGCTCATGGGCACCCAATCCCCTTTCTTCGTCCGTCAATGCACGCCGCAGAACCCCTTCCATCTCTTCCGGCGTCAGGGGGTGCAAAGGCAGAACCCGTGCCCGCGAGAGCAAGGCCGAGTTCAACGCAAAGAATGGATTCTCCGTTGTCGCTCCCACGAGCTGAAAAGTCCCGTCCTCCAGATATCCAAGCAGAGCATCCTGTTGCGATTTATTGAAGTGATGAATCTCATCCACCAAAAGGATAGTCCTCACCTGGTTCATGGCGTAGCGAGATCGGGCTGCGTCCCCCAGGCGACGGACGTCTGCCACCCCAGCGGTCACGGCGGAGATCATCTCCAGGTGCGCGTTCATGTGGTTCGCGATCAAAATGGCGAGAGTAGTCTTGCCGCATCCCGGCGGAGCCCATAGAACAACGCTCCCCAGCTGCCCCGATTCAACCGCGCGACGAACCGGCAAACCTTCCGCCAAAAGGTGAGTTTGCCCGACATACTCCGCCAGGGTGCTCGGCCTCATCCGAGTTGCAAGGGGCTGAACCTCGCGCAGACCGTCGGGCGGCAAGTTGCCGAAAAGATCCACCGATCACTCCTCATCGTCGGCGGGAACGGGCACGAATCGCGGCTTCTCTTCCTCTTCTTGCTCCAAGGTTTCTACGCCAGCCGCGCCCGATCGAATCGTCCACCCTGCCGCAAGCAAACCTGGCTCGGAGGGGATCTCCTGCTCGTCGTCCTCCGGTTCGTCCGGCATGAGAGTCGGAATCGTCGGCTCCGGAGCATGATCCTCCATCGAGGGATCCCATTGTGCCTTGGGCGTGTGCGGCAAAAGCGAACCGAGGACACCGTTGACAAACCCGCCCGAGTGCTCCGATCCAAACCGCTTCGCCAAATCCACGGCTTCGGAAATCGAAACCTTGGGAGGAATGCCAGGAAAATGCAGAAGCTCAAACGCGCACAGCCTTAAAGCGGTGAGATCACTCGCCGCCAACCGGCTGAGACTCCAGCCTTCAGCCAGGTGTGGCTCAATGGCGGTATCCAAATCACTCTTGGTTGCGCCCACGCCTTCCACCAACTGGTGGAGGAATTTCTCCGATTCTTCCGCCAGGGGTTGTCGCGAGAGAACAACGCGGACGGCCGTTTCGGCAGTCGCTCCGCCAACGAGCATCATGTAGCAGGCCTGGAAAGCGGCCTCGCGTGCCAGGCGACGCGAATTCACCGCTCCCTTGGCCTCAGACATGGGCCAGCTGCTCCTTCAAAAACCGACCAACAAAGGCCGTGCTCACTTCACCCTTCACGAAATCTGGGTGTCTAACCAACTTGCGGAGGAACGGGATATTCGTCTGGATCCCCTCGACATTAAACTCATCCAGGGCAATGCCGAGCTTGTTGACGGCATCTGCGCGATCCTTACCCGTCACGATGAGCTTGGCGATCATCGGGTCGTAGAACGGCGAAACCGAGAAGCCTGCATAGACGTGGGTATCGAGCCGGACTCCACCGAACCCCGGAGCTTCCCACCGGGTGATTTTGCCCGTGCTCGGAGAGAAGTCATTCTCTGGATCCTGAGCCGTAATTCGGGCTTCAATCGCGTGCCCGCTCAGCACGATGTCCTCTTGTGAATACGGCAGCTTCTCGCCATTCGCGATACGGATTTGCCACTGCACCAAATCTAATCCGCTCACTTGCTCAGTCACTGGGTGCTCGACCTGAATCCGTGTGTTCATTTCCAGGAAATAGAACTCTCCGGCCGAGTCCAGGAGGAATTCCACCGTACCGGCATTGGTGTATCCCACATGTTTCGCCACGCGGACCGCTGCTTCGCCCATCGCCTTGCGCGTGGCTGGGTCGAGAATCGCGCAGGGGGCTTCCTCCACAATCTTTTGGTGGCGCAGGTTTTGAACGCTGCACTCGCGCTCGCCGATATACAGGCAATTGCCATGCTCGTCGGCCAGAATCTGGATCTCTACGTGGCGGGGCTCCACCACGCACTTTTCCACCAGCATCTCACCGGATCCAAAGCTGGCTTGGGCTTCTGCGCTCGCCATTTTGAACAACCGGCTCAGTTCGTCGGCATCATCGACCCGTCGAATCCCGCGTCCACCGCCGCCCGCAACGGCTTTCAGCAGCACAGGGAAACCGATCTTTTCCGCCCAAACCGCAGCATCTTGCTCCGATTCCGCCGCGCCTTCGCTCCCCGGAACCACCGGGCAGTTGGAGGCGATCGCGGCTTCCTTCGCTTTGGCCTTATCTCCCATCGCCTCAATCGCCGAGACGGTCGGGCCGATGAACTTGATCCCCATCGAGCCCAGAGCTTCGGCAAATCGGGCGCGCTCGCTGAAGTATCCAAACCCCGGGTGAACAGCTTCGGCACCGCTGATTTCGCACGCCATCAGAACGTTTGCGAGATTCAAATAGCTGTCGGTGTTCGTCGCTTCGCCCACGCAAATCGACTCACGCGCCATGTGCACGTGACGACTCTCCGCATCGGCCTTGCTGTAGATCGCGACCGTATCCACACCCAGCTCATGGCAGGCGCGAATCACGCGGCAGGCAATTTCGCCTCGGTTGGCAATCAGAACTTTCTTGAACATCAGTATTTCTCGTGGCCCGCGTGGGGGCAGTTCACTTGACCGGTGGTCGGATCATAGACATAGGCTTCGCCGCCGACCGGGCACTTATAAAATGTTGCGCCGAGACGAGTCTCTTCAATCGACTGAGGAAACGTGTTCTCAACGGGATCCGTGGCGATGCCGATCCCCTGACGCACCTGACCCAGGTTGGATCGACACTGCGTATCTTTCGCCTTGTAGATGCTCTTCCCGATCATCGTCTCGCCTTTACCATCGGGACGCTCTTCCACCTTTCCGCCGAGTATCTTGCCTCCGGTCACAAAGAAGAGGGTCGCCAGAATCACAATCGCCATCGCGACCATCAGGCCGATCAGAGTGTTCCCCCGGCGGAGGTTCAAGAGCTCACCTCAACCATCGCCACCGGCTGACCATATTCCACCGCCTGACCATCTTCCACGAGCACTTCCGTGATCTTGCCTGAGACCTTGCTCGCAATCTCATTGGCGATCCCCAGTGCCAAAATTTCGCCGATGACATCGCCACTTGCGAGGGTCTGACCAACGGCCAGTTCGCCTTTCAACTTCAGATATCCCACCACGGGGGCCGTTACTGGCTTCAAAACCGGGCCGGAGTCCACCACGGCGTTCTCCGCTTCGAAGGGGAGAGCCACTTCGTGCTCCGCGCCTTCGGAAAGGACGGCGGAAAACATCTCGCCCTCAGATTCCAGTTTCACCACGCGGTATCCGTGCTCGCGAGCAACGCGCAGGCTGTCGCGAATCACATCGGTTGGGAGTCCTGCCATGACGCTTTAGTGTACCGCTCCAAGGTGAATCTCCCAAACCCTTCGGCTCGTTTCCCTACGGCTCACGCGAGCCTGAACAAGGGGCATCGGGCACTATGACCCGTCCGTGAAAGACCACCAACACTTTGCCTGGCTGAAGACGTCCAACTCTCGAATCCCCGCAAAAACAAGGGGCTTAAAGAAAAAAATGGGATACGACTGGAGAGGAGCAACGTCGCATCCCAAGTTTTGGGAGAAGTCGTTTGACCACGTCCTACGACACAAACGGTCGCTGTCGTGGATTTCGACTTGTGGTTGATTGTAACCGAAAATGTTCGTTTTTGGAAGGGAGGAGCTTACTTTTTCCAGATTTTCGTGAGAACGTTCTGACAACTTAGGTTCAAAGCGTCTCCCCATGCTCGCAATTTCACTAGGGGGATTCCTGCTGGGACTATGGAATGACCTTCGCGGAGCTTTTCTCCCCTGAGTGAAGTCAGCGCATCCACATGCCGACTCTTTTACTCAAGCGTTGGCACGCTGGGAAGATTCGCCACTGGGAAGATCTGGAGCACGGGCATGGCAGGGCAAACCTACGAATTCGATTTGATGCAGATGTCGGCAATCCGCGAGATGGCCAACATCGGACTGGGACACGCAACCACCGCTCTCGCAAACGTCACGGGAAAATCCTTCAACATGGATATCCCCAACGTCGAGACGGTCTGCCTTGAAGAAGTCCCGATGATGATGGGGGATCCCTCCGACGTCTGCGTCGGGATCTCAATGCCCATTGAAGGAGACGTCGAAGGCTACACCGCCTTCCTATTCCCGTGGAAGAGCGCGCAAGAGCTCTGGGGAATGCTCCTTGGATACAGCCCCGAAAGCCCCGAAGATGTGGATGACCTCCCAGCATCCGCGATGCTGGAAGTCGGAAACATCCTCTCCGCCAGCTTCATGAACGCCCTCAGCGACATGACCGGGCTCAAGATTCACGCGACACCCCCCATGGTCTCCATCGACCTGGCCTATACCATTGCCGCTTCCATCGTGGCGGAGGCCGAGCTCTCCGACGCGGTGGCCCTGGCAATCGAAACGCGACTGTTCGGCATGGAGAACCAGCAGACGACGGGATACTTCCTTTGTGTCCCCACTCTCGAAGGTTTGAACAAGTTGTTCGCGGCTCTGGGAATTCAGGGAGCTGCGTAGATGGCCGCAGGGCAGGTTCTTGTCGGGATGGCCGAAATCAAGGTCATCAAAGGAACAGGGCAACTCACGTGTCTCGGCCTGGGCAGCTGCATTGGCCTTCTCGCCTACGATGCCGAATCCGGCGTCTGTGGGATGGCCCACATCATGCTCCCGGAAGCCTTTAAGGATAAACCGGTCGACAAGCCGGGCAAGTTTGCCGACACCGGCGTTCCCGCCCTGCTCGCCGAAATCGAAAAGGCCGGAGGAAACATCCGACGACTGACCTGGGTCTTCACCGGCGGAGCACAAGTTTTTAAGTACGGAGCCGGCACGGCAAGCAAGCTCGATGTTGGAGCCCGCAACGGCGAAGCCGTGAACGCGCACCTTAAAAAGCTAGGCGCGCGGATTCTGGCTCAGGACATCGGAGGCACCAGTGGCCGCACGATGGTCGCCAATATCGAAACGGGAGAAGTGAGGGTTCGCACCGTCCAAGGGGGCGAAAAAACTCTTTGTCAACTCAAACGAGTGAGGGCGGAGGCAGCATGAGCCATACCATCACGATTGAAGAGATCGTCAGCAAGACGACCGACCTGCCCACGATCCCCGCAGCCGCGATCAAGGTCATGCGCGAAACGCAGAACCCGGACTCATCGGCCGCCACGATCGCACGGATTCTTGTCACCGATCAAGCCCTGAGCGCGCGCGTTCTTCGCCTCGCCAACAGTGCCTACTACGGACTCGTCCGTAAGGTCACAGATCTCCAAGATGCCGTGGTCATCCTGGGCATGAAATCGGTGAAGAATCTCGCGCTGGTCGCCAGCACCTACCCGTGGATGCAGCGACCCATCACCGGCTACTGCCTCGGCCCAGAACAGATGTGGCAGCACGCTTTCGGTGCCGCCGTTGGTGCCCAACTCGTGGCCAGGATCAGCAAGAAGGCACCGGAAGACGTCGCCTTCACCGCAGGTCTGCTCCACGACATCGGCAAGGTTGCCCTGAGCGTCTGGCTCGAGAACAAAGTCGGAGCGATCCTCCTCTACGCCGGTCGAGAAGGCCTGAGCTTTGATGAAGCCGAGCGACGGATCCTCGGCTACGACCACTGCCAAGTCGGATTCCACCTCGCCACCGAGTGGAACCTTCCCGAAGAAGTGGCTCACGCGGCCCTGTGGCACCACGACCCGGACAAGGCAAAAGAGGATCAATTCATCGTCGATTGCGTTCACGTCGGCGACTACATCTGCTCCAGCATGGGGTTTGGTCTCGGCGGAGATGGTCTTCTTTACAAATTCTCTGAAAACAGCCTGGAGCGGCTCGGCTTAAAGCCCGAAGATTTAGACCAGATCACGGACGAGTTCGTGATCCGGTACGAAGAGTACGAATCCCTGTTTCAGGAGCTTGCAGCATGAAAAAACAACGTGTGATGGTCGTCGATGACAGCGCCTTTATCCGGCGCATGCTCACCGACTGGATTCAGGGAACAAGCGATCTTGAACTTGTTGGGGTGGCAAAGAACGGTGAGGAGGCCGAGGGCATGGCCCGCGATCTCAAGCCCGATGTCGTCACGCTCGATGTTGAAATGCCCGTGAAATCGGGCCTCGAAGCTCTGCCGGAGATCCTAAAAACTGGAGCCAAGGTGCTGATGGTCAGCAGTGTGACCAAACAGGGGGCGACCGCCACTCTTCAGGCTTTGGAGGCCGGGGCTTACGACTTCGTAACCAAACCAAGCAGCAGCTCCAGCCTCGCCTTCACCGGCTCCAAGGACGAAACGCTCGACAAAATCCGTGCCTCTCGGTACGCACGTCACCGAGCGGTTCCCGCGAGCGGAAGTGCAATCAAGGTGTCTGCACCCACGCAGGTCGTGGATCGACTGGTGGTCATCGCCAGTTCCACCGGAGGCCCATCCACCCTCCGCACCCTGTGGGAGCAACTACCGAAGAACTTCCCCGCTCCGATTTTGGTCGTGCAGCACATGCCGGAAGGCTTCACCGCATCCCTTGCCAAGCGTCTCGACATGGCCGGAACCGTGCCCTGCCGCGAAGCAAAAGCGGGCGATAAGGTCGTCGCGGGGCAAGCTCTGCTCTGCCCGGGAGGCGTTCACATGATCGTCAAGCCCGACATGACGATCGCCTTCACCGACGAACCGAAGGTCCACGGCGTCAAACCCGCGGCTGACTACCTGTTCCATTCCGCCGCTCAGGTGAAAGGGAACAAAACCGTGGGTGTCGTCCTCACCGGGATGGGGCGCGACGGAGCCGACGGCGCAGTTGCCATCCGCAAAGTCGGCGGACGAGTTCTCGGCGAAAACGAGGAGAGCTGCGTGATCTACGGCATGCCCAAAGCCGCCAAAGATGCAGGCGGAATCGACGCAGAATTCCCGCTCGAAGAGATCGCTGGAGCAATCATCGCCAGTCTGGCGAAGAAGGTGCGCGATGCTGCCTAAGCCAAGCGATTGGGTAACGTTCTACGCCAACGTCAAGCGCAAGGTCAATCTCGACCTCGATCTCTACAAGGCCAACCAGCTTCAACGCCGCATCGTCTCAATGGCGGAGCAGAAGGACTGCAAGAGCCTGGATCAGTTTTGGACGTGGATCAGCCTGAGCCCGGCGAACATGGAATGGTTCCTCGATCGCCTAGCGATCAACGTCAGCGAGCTGTTCCGGAATCCGGAAAAGTGGCGAGAAATGGAGGCGAAGATCCTCCCGGAGCTTCTTAAGAAGAGTTCACGGCTCAAGATCTGGAGCGCAGGATGCAGCTATGGAGCGGAAGCTCACACGCTCGCCGCGATCCTCGATCACAAGTTCTCCGGAAGCCACAAGATTATCGGCACCGATATCGACACGGCAGCCCTGAACCAGGCGAAAGCCGGAACCTTCGGCCCAACGGACTTCAAAGCCGTGCCGAAGGAGTACGCCCAATACTTCCACGCCAAAGGATCGGACTACACCGCTGATCCTCGGCTCAAGAAGTACCTGGAGTTCCGCAAAGGCAACCTTCTCGCCGATCGATTCGACACGGGGTTTGACCTCATCATGTGCCGGAACGTGGTGATCTATTTCACCGAAGAGGCCAAAGCCGACCTCTACAAAAAGTTTTTCCAAGCCCTGAAGCCGGGAGGCATTCTCTTTGTGGGAAGCACCGAGCGGATCTTCAAGGCCGACGAAATTGGATATCAAACGGTCCTGCCGTTCTACTACAAAAAACCCTTGCTGGGGGAAAAATCATGGCGAAACGCATCCTGATCACAGATGACGCGCTCTTCATGCGCGTGACACTTAAGAACATCCTGACTCAGAACGGGTACGAGGTTGTCGGTGAGGCTCAAAACGGAGCCGAAGCCGTCAAGCTCTACTCGGAACTGAAGCCCGACCTCGTGACAATGGACATCACGATGCCTGAGATGGACGGGATTGAAGCCCTCAAAGCCATCAAAGCAAGCGATTCCGGAGCCACCGTTATCATGTGCACCGCTATGGGGCAGAAGAACATGGTGGTCGAAGCGATCCAAGCTGGCGCGAAGGACTTTATCGTCAAACCGTTCCAGCCCGACCGTGTCCTGGAAGCTGTTGGAAAGCTCCTGGCGGCGTAAGGCGAAGGTGAGAATGATGGAGGCACGCCATGAAAGTTGAATATGTAACGCCTTTCGTGGCCGGTTCGGTGAGCGTCATCCAGACCCTCATCAACTCGACGCCGGAGAGAGGGAAGCTCTCGGCTCGCCCGCAAATGTTCACCTCGCAACAGGTCAACATCGTCTGCGGGATCACCGGCGACATCGAAGGTCAGGTCATCTACGGGATGTCCTTGCTGACCGCCAATCGGATGGCCAGCAAGATGCTCGGTGGACAACCGGTTCCGCAGTTTGATCAACTCGCCGCCTCGGCGATCGCCGAACTCGGCAACATGATCAGCGGAAACTCGGTCACTCTGCTCGCGCAGCAGAGCTACACCTGCGACATTACGCCCCCCACCATTGTGAAGGGGAGCAACGTCAAAATCTCGACGCTGGATATTCCCGCGCTCGTCATCCCCCTCGTCGTCGCCGACGTCGGAGAAATTGAAATCAACGTCAGCCTGCAGCAACGCAAGGCCAAAGCTGAGGCCGCCTAACCGCGACCCACGCCCAGCAAGGAAACAGGCCGATCACCGCTCGCTCGCGGGGATCGGCCTGAACGTTTTTTAACCGGACATCAACGCCGACGTCGCGCTGGAGCCAGGGCGGGTTGAGCCGGGCTCACCGAATAGGCTTCGACGGTATCGAAGCCATTGGTGCAAATCATAAACTTGCCGTCTCCCGTAAACGCCACCGGGCTGCCCACGTAGGAGCGATTCTCGATCTTGGCAACTTCCTTCCGGCTCGCCACATTCCACAGCCTGACCGTGCCGTCGATCGAGCTCGTACCCAGGAAACTGCCGGAAGGCGTGAAGTCCACCGCCGTCACATAGTCGGAGTGGCCAGCCATGGCCGCAAGCCTCGTGCGCTTCGTCAAATCGAATAGGGTTACCTGACCATCACGCCCTGCCGTGGCACCAAGAGTTCCGCGGCGATTCATCGCAAACCCGTTCGATCCCTGGCCCCCCGGAAGCGTGAATTTTGCTGCGGTGGATAACGTCTTCGGTGCAAGAAGTCGCAGCCCTTCCTTCTGCGTCCCCGTCCAAACCGATCCGCTGGAGGTGAAGAATGCGCCGTAGAAGTTCGTCGGTTCTCCCGTGATTTTCACCACCGGATGCCCACCGGAGAGGTTCCAAATCGCGATCGCATCGTCCTTACCCACCGTCAGAATCTGCTTTCCATCCGCCGAAAAGGTAATCGACTGAATGCCCCGCCCGTGCCCCTTCTCCCGAGGAAATTCGCGCACTTTGGCTCCGGTTTTGGCGTTCCACACAAAAATCTTCGCCTGTTCATCCCCCGTCACCACCGTCGCGCCGTCGGGAGAAAACGCTGCGGCATAGGCGGGCTGCACATGTCCGCTCAGGGTGACCGTCGCGATTTTGCCCGCCGCATCCATGATCCGAACCTGACCATTTTCCAAGCAGGCGATGAAACGACTGTCCCGAGGCGAAGCGGCCACCGCCACGGCACGCACGCCATCGTAAGTCTTGGTGCGGGTCAGTTTGACCGCACCCGATTGTCCGAGGGCCACAGGGGCGAGTGCTGAGGCGGCAAGAGTCGTGATGAGCATCCTATCAAATCTCCTTGGTGAAGTTACCAGGAGAACTGACGAATATCCCCCCGTGAGGGTTAGCTCAATTTGACTTTATTGTGGGAATCATGAAGTCTTTGGCTTCAAAAGTACCGCCGAATTTCCAGAATCCTTTCCAGAACATGCGGCGATTCTTGCCGTCCGCGTAGGTGACCTGAGCGCGCATTGTGACCGGAACATTCTTTTCCGAATCCAAAATCACCTCGATCACCGTGGCCTCCTTTCCTTTTCCGGATCGGTTGGCCACCAGACGATAGAACGGGCGCTCTTTGCCAACAGGCTTCGCCATCATCTCGTCGACCGTCACTTTGAATCCGCTAGCGGGATCCTTCAAACCCGCCACGAACGGCCCCCACACGCTCTGACCAGTGCCGTAATAGCGGAAAGCCTCCACCGGCATCCGCTGAACGAACGTATCAATCTCCTGCCGACTCATCTTCTGTCGAGCCGGGGCCGCCGCAACGGACTTCTTAACGTTGTTCTCAATGATCGCTTTCCCCCGACCATCGGAAACCAGCATGTTCACCGCCGACTTTGTTTCCGGCAGGCCATATTCAATCCGGAATCGCTGCTCGTCCTGAATCTTGAGAACGGGGCTCTGCTTCAAAATCGCCCCTCGATCTTCGATCTCCAAGGACACCTCGACCAAGGTTGGCTCCAGATTAGCGAGACCAGCATCCAAGTCGGCACCGAACTTCGTGATTGCATCTGGCGACGATGTCGTCTTGTCCCACTGCCCTTCCCCCGGTTTTTGGATCACGTGCTCCTTCTCGGTCGGCTGAGAAATCCTCTCAATCGCCTCGGTGCGAGCCTTTACCTCATCCGGCAGATCAAGCGGCTTCTCTGGATCGGCACCAGGAGTCGATGATCCTGCGCCTCCCGTGGATCCCGAAGCGCCTGCCTCCGAGCTTCCCGACGCGGTCGAAACCAACTCGGTTTTTTCCTTCGCGCACCCAGAGAGCAACAGAACCGCCATCAGGCTGAGTCCAAGAACAGAGGTCGTCACGCCACGCATCACATTGCTAGACGCATTCTCGGGGCGAATCTTCTGGGTCCTCCTCACGGACGGTAGGCCTCCTGAGGAGGCATCAGCGGATAGTCCAGCTTCGCCCAGTCGTTCAGGTCAATCGTCTCCGGGAACGGAGCATCCTTTTCCTTGCAATCTTGGAAGAACAATTCCTCGTCCGCCGTCATCGTATGGCCGCCGTGAACCGCCTCGGCGAGAGCAGAAAGGCGATGGAATCGCTCAATGTGGTCATCAAACCGAGCCTCGGCATAGTCGCGCGCCGCCCAAGTCGAGATCAAGAACTGCCAGTCGCTCGCCTCCGCGAGGAGCATCTCGCGCGCGGCTTGCTCAACGATCTCCTTGGCTGGACCCTTGGCAAAGTTCTGCGCCATGTGCCGCATCCGCTTCTGCACCGGATACAGCTTCTCCCAGGTCCAGTGATTGTCCTCGTTCAGCCACACCGAGTGGTAACCACCTTCGCCCCAACTTCCCTCAGGGAGGTGGATCATGTGGCGGGCCGGGTCTTGATCGACGACATCGCCGCCGCTTGCCATCTGGATATCCGGGTCTTGGGCCATGCGCATGCCGAGTTCGTAAAGGAACTCCGGACCTTCCCACCACCAGTGGCCAAACAGCTCCGTGTCGTACATCGCCACGAGTGTGCCCTCGCGATTCGCTTGTCCGCGATACTGGGCAAGCGTCGACTTCACAATCCCCACGAAATCCTGCGCGTGAGCCCCCACCAGTTCGTGAGCCTGCCACGGATCATAAGGCTGCTTCGCCCCAAGATCGGCCTTGTCTGCCGAGATTCGCCAGTATCGGTGACGGCCCGGATACTGCTGCTTGTGGAACTCGAGGTAGTACTCGTTACCCGGGTAACCCACATCGCCCGACCACACCTTGACCGTACTCTGAGGGTCGCGAGCGAAGATCGTGACGCCATCCGGCACCAGGTAGTGCTCGTACTCGCTCCGGAATTCTTCGGGAGGCGTGAAGAGTTGTTTGGATCGCTGAAAGAGCTCTGCGAGCTGCGGGAATTTCTGCCAGTAAGTGCCCAGCGGTTCGCCACCGCGGATCATATGGCTATCGACAAAGAAGTATTCGATGCCGTTTTCTTGGAGAAACTGCTCCACACCCTTGCGATCCCACACATGGGCATCATCACCCGCAGGAGCCCGCCACGGGTAGCTCGGACGATAGGCGCATTCCGGAAGCCAAATCCCGCGCGGTTTGAACCCAAATCGCTTCTCGTGGCTGCGAACGGCAAGCTTCACCTGGGCCTGAATCGATTCATCCGTGCTCGTGAGCGGGAAATACCCGTGAGTCGCCCCGCACGTGATGAGCTCGATCAGCCCGTCCTCGTGCATGCTCTTGAATCCGCCCGTGATGGATCGGCCCCATTGATGCTTGAACTGGATCAGAGCTTTGGTGAACAGCCGCACCCACATCGCGGAGAGACCGGTCATCCAGAGCTCGCCCGCCGCCTCGAAATGCTCTTTGTCCTGCTGGGCGTAGCGGATTTTTTCTTCGCAATACTCCTCGAATCCGGCTTGGAAGGAAGGATCATCGAGCTGCTCGGCGAGGATCGGAGTCAGGTTCACCGTCCAGCGCGGCTTAACCCCGGCCTGGTTCATGCGGTCAAGGGCATCGAGGAGGGGCAGGTAGCACTCGACGGCCGCCTCAAACAGCCAGTCCGTCCCGTGCGGCGATTTGCCGTGGCTCAACACATACGGCATGTGCGTGTGGAGAACGAGCATGAATCGGCCAATCGCCATAGGGTTTTAGTTTAGCTTGGGCTGAGTATGAATCGCTGTGAATCTTCCCATGCTCCGCCGACTGTCCCCCCGGTCCGGTTGCGATACACCCCCCCAAGGGTAACGTGCCAAACAATCATGGCAACGCTCAGGCCGTTTCGAGGAACTCGCTTCAACGTCGATGCAGAACGACTCGCTCGCATCGTAGCTCCCCCCTACGATGTCATCAGCCCCGAGCAGAGGGAAGGATATGCCGCCCAAGACGACCACAGCGTTGTCCTCTTGACCCTTCCCGAGCAAAACGACGACGACCGCAGCAAGTTCATCAAGTACGCCCGATCCGCCAGCCGCCTGGAAGAATGGAAGCGCGAAGGCACCCTCCACGTCGAGGATGTGCCGAGCTTCTACCGCTACACCCAGTCCTTCGAGGTTCCCGGCACTGGCCACGCTTTCACCCGAACCAAGCTCGTCGCAACCATCAAGGTCGAACCTTACGCCAACCAAGTCGTGCTTCCCCACGAGCAAACCTTCCCCAAGCACAAGGAAGACCGCAAGCGCATCCTGGAAGCCACCCGAAGCCACCTAGAGTGCATCTTTGGTCTCTATGAAGATGACGACCAAAGCCTGCACAACCTTGTGGTGAATGCCCCCGCTGATGATTCCCAAACCATCACGACCGAGGAAGACGGCATCGTCCACATCTTCGAGCGCATCTCTGACGAAGCCGCGATCAAGGCAATTGTCGAGAAAGCCGCCGAAAAGAAGGTCTGGATCGCCGACGGTCACCACCGATACGAGACCGCTCTGAGCTTCCGCGAAGACCTCGGCGAAAAGGACGGCCTGATCCCCGAGGACTTCATGATGATGGCCCTTTGCAGCATCAGCGATCCTGGCCTTGTTCTCCTGCCCACCCACCGCATCCTCAAGAAGATGCCCATGGATGCAGATGGGCTGAAAGCACTCCTGGCGGAACACTTCGATGTCACCCCGGTCTCTAACAACCAACTGATGGCCACCATCGAGCAGATCAATAGCGAAGGCAAGCGCGCATTCGGCGTCGCCATGCCGGGTGGACAAGGAGTCGTCGCGCAAGTCCGCGATCTCGACGCCTTGGTCGCAGAAATCGCTGGCCCGGGGAGCGAAGATCTCAAGCGACTGGATGTCAGCATCCTCCACGGCTACATCTTCGCCAAGCTCTTGGGGCTCACTGGCCTCGATTTCTTCAGCTACACCCGCATCGAGCGCGAGGCTCTGCAGGCCGCAGAAGAGCAAGAGACGATTGCTTTCCTCATGAATCCTCCCACCGTGGATGACATGCGCACCATCGCGCTTGGCGGCGACTTCATGCCGCAAAAGAGCACCTACTACTATCCCAAGCTCCTCAGTGGCATGGTGATGTGGTCTCTCAAGGATTTCCAAGCGTGAACATTCGGCTGCAAGGCACCGGCGGCGCGGACGGTATTCCCGCCTTCTATAGCGATTCGAGGGTGAGCGTTCACGCTCGCCAGCATCGAGGCAAGAACATTCGCACGCGTTCCGCGGCTCTCGTCGACGAGTGCCTGAAAATCGATCTCGGCCCGGACACCTGGCATCAAATGGTGCGTGATGGTCTGGACGCCCGTGACTGGACGGCCCTGATCTTCACCCACTCCGACGCCGACCATTTCGCCCCGGATGAGCTGATGTACGCGCTCTATCCGTTCAACGACTACGAATTCGCCGGGTTCATGCTCTACGCCAACATGACGATCTGCCGCCGGATTCTGGAGAAGTATCCGGAGTGGCCGTTCGAGATGTTCACCACCAAGAGCTTCCAGTCGTTCGAGCACGGTGGCTACGAAGTCACGCCGATTCGCGCCCATCATAAAGAGGATGAAGACGCCCACAACCTGGTGATTCAGGATGGCAAATCCACCCTTCTCTACGGCACCGATACCGGCGTTTGGGATCCCCCGACTTGGGAGTATTTGGAAGGAATCAAAGCCGACTGCTTGATTCTGGAGTGCAGCGAGGCCTTCGCGAGCACCAACTACGACGGGCACCTGGATATCCAAGAGTTCGACATGGTTCTGGAGCGTTTGCGCAAGCACGGAACCGTTCACAGCGGCACCCAGATCTGGACCACTCACCATTCCCATCAAGGCGAAGGAACGCACGACGAGCTCTGCGCTCACCTCGAACCGCGGGGCGTAAACGTCGGCTACGACGGCGTCGTGATTGAGTTCTGAGTCAGGTATCGCCGTCGGTATACTGTTTGGTATGCGGTTCCTTGGGAGAGTTCTGATCGTCGGACTGGCGGGATTGGTTCTGGCGTCGTGCGAGCGAGCCGTGCAGTTGCCGTACAAAGAGGTCGACTACGCCAGCCGGCAGGCACCACCTGAATCGAGTACCGGGCTGGGGAGACGAATCTTCTCGGTGATTGGAGAAGAAATCGGCGTGGCCTCGCAAACCGTGCCTCGCGTCCAGAACCAAGGTGTTGAATCTTACGGATCCAGCAGCATGCTCTCGCCGTATGGAGTGACCATCGGCGTTTACTGGCGAAATTGGGAATTCACAGCTTGGGAGAACAAGGGGACAGAGTTCCGCACCGATTTCGAACCAGGCCTGAGCCAGGATTCGCTCTTCAAACTCCTGGGTCTGAAGAAGGAGGACTGGAAGAGTGAACCAGGTGAGTCGGATAGCTTCTTCAGCTCTGGCGAAAGCACCCTCTATCGGTGGAATCGGTATCGCATTCAGATCTTTGGGCCCCCATCATCCGTCTACAGGATGCACATTTGGTACGAGTATCCAGAACCAGGTGCCTTCTTCAAGTAGCTTCCGACGCGCTTTCTGCATCTCCCGCGACATCATGCCCCTTCGTGCCGCCAAAGCGACCCTGGCCTGCCTGTTGGTGCATGTCGTCGCTTTCATCGCGTCCAGCCAAGTGCGTGAGGGCCTCGCCCCGGATGCTCTTGCGGGGTACTACGCAGCCGTCCCTCTTGCCGGGCGATGCGTCATCGCCGGATTGCTCTTCATGTCGGTGGTTGGCCTCCTTGCGTGGTCGTATGAAGAACATCCGGTCGCAGCCGCCGTGAGCCAAGCCCTGATGTCTGCGGCGACTGTGCTCGGGCTCGCCGTCCTCGTGGGAGGCGTTCCCATGACCCCGATGATCCTGGCCGCGACGGGCGCGGTCGGCATCACCTCGGCCTATTTGGGATGGGTCATCCAAGCCGCCCCGGAGCAAGCTGCATGATCGCTTTTTTCGCTGGATTGGCCATTGTTGCCTGCAACGTCATCATGTTTCTTGGCACGAGCCAGATTCGCCAAGGCATTGCCCGGGATCGCTGGAAATCCTACTACGAGCGCACCACCCGCACCCAACGCACGGTCGTCGCTGGGCTCATCAACATGATGCTCATCGGGTTCTTCACCTGGGCGTTTCAAGCTGGCCCGGCGGTGGCCTCGGTCGTTCAATCCATCATGGGTGCCCTCGTGGTGCTGGGGATGGCGGTCACCCTGGGGCGCAAACGACTCACCCCCGCGATGGTTCTCGCCGGAACCCTCGTCGGCGCCAGTTCCGCGTGGCTGGGCTGGGCGATCATGCAGGCGCAGTGACTCCGATTCTTTGGTTTCCAAAGAATCCCCTATACCAATACAGCCCACTCCCCAAACCCTCTCCCCTACCTGCTGCAAGTTCACGGCGACCTATCACTTTACAGAAATGTATAAGTTTAATCTGTATTGTTTCGTCATATTTGAACTAAACCGAACCCAATCGCCTACAATAGCCGAACAAGTCGATGGATGACTTGACCCAAGGATCCAACGAAGGCGACCTATGAACACTCTCGAAACCACGAAATCGCATCACCTGTGGCCCGACTTTAAGCCGCAATACGAAAACTACATCGGCGGCAAATGGACCGCTCCGGTGGACGGGCAGTATTTTGAGAACACCACCCCGATCAACAACACCGTCATCGCACGGATGCCGAGATCGAACGCCAAAGATGTGGATCTCGCCGTCGCCGCCGCGCACAAAGCTTTTCCGGCGTGGTCGCAGACCTCTGCCACCGAGCGCAGCAACCTACTCCTCCGCATTGCCGACCGAATCGAGGCCAACCTTGAACTCCTCGCCCGGGTCGAAACCGTTGACAACGGCAAAGCGATCCGCGAGACGCGCGCCGCCGATCTCCCGCTCGTCGTTGATCACTTCCGCTACTTCGCCGGAGTCATCCGCGCCGAAGAAGGATCGGTCAGCGAGCTCGATGCGACCACCGTGTCCATGATCATCAAGGAGCCGATTGGGGTTGTCGCTCAGATCATCCCGTGGAACTTCCCGCTCCTGATGGCCACGTGGAAAATGGCTCCCGCACTCGCCGCCGGATGCTGCGTCGTCCTCAAACCCGCCGAGCAAACCCCGACCTCCATCGCCGTACTGTTCGAGCTTATTGGCGACCTGATTCCCGATGGCGTGGTGAACATCGTTCACGGCTTCGGCCCCGAAGCGGGCAAGCCTCTGGCCCAGCACAAAGATATCGCAAAGGTCGCCTTCACCGGAGAAACCACCACCGGGCGGCTCATCATGCAGTACGCCTCCGAGAACCTCATCCCGGTGACGATGGAACTTGGCGGCAAGTCGCCGAACATCTTCATGCCCAGCATCGCGGACGCCGACGATGACTTCTTCGACAAGTGCGTCGAAGGCGCCGTGATGTTCGCCCTCAACCAAGGCGAAGTCTGCACATGCCCCTCGCGCATCCTTGTCCACGAATCGGCTTACGATCGCTTTATGGAGCGAGTCATCGCCCGCACCGAGCAGATCAAGATGGGTCACCCACTCGATGGCGATGTGATGATGGGCGCTCAGGCCTCGAACGACCAGTTCGAGAAGATCCTCAGCTACATCGATATCGGCAAGCAAGAAGGAGCCCAGGTTCTCACCGGCGGCGGCGAAGCCAAACTCGGCGGAGACCTCGACAATGGTCACTACATCCAGCCGACGATTTTGAAGGGCGACAACAAGATGCGTGTCTTCCAGGAAGAAATCTTCGGCCCCGTGACCTCGGTGACCACGTTCAAGTCGGCGGACGAAGCTCTGAGCATGGCGAACGACACCCTCTACGGACTCGGCGCTGGACTCTGGACGCGCGATGCCCACGAGCTGTATCAAATGCCGCGCGCCATCCAAGCAGGACGGGTTTGGGTGAACTGCTATCACCACTACCCCGCTCACGCTCCGTTCGGTGGCTACAAGAAGTCAGGATTCGGCCGCGAAACCCACCTGATGATGCTGAATCACTACCGACAAACCAAGAACCTTCTCATCAGCTACAGTAAGTCGAAGCTCGGCTTCTTCTAAGCTGATGTGAACCTCCGAGCCGGCGAACAAGGGGTCGCCGGCTCTCCTCTTTTCTCAAGTCATGTCTCGCGTCGATGCCACCCCCGAAGCCCTTGCCGTGATCGCCGATCTGCGGCGTATCCATGGCCCTCTCATGTTCCACCAGAGCGGAGGATGCTGCGATGGCTCTTCTCCTATGTGCTTTGCGGAGGGCGAATTCAAAGTCGGAGCCAGCGATGTCTGCCTCGGCGAGGTCGATGGTTGCCTCTTCTGGATGTCGGAATCCCAGTTCGCCTACTGGGAGCACACGCACCTCACGGTCGATGTCACGCCAGGCCGGGGTGCCTCCTTCTCGCTGGAGATTCCCCTCGGGATTCGGTTCGTGATCCGCTCGCGCGTGTTCACCGAGGAAGAACGGGCGAATTTGCCTCCCGTCACTCGCGGGGAGTAGCTCTCCCGGAACTTTCTACGATGCTCCGGGCTCTCCGAACGCTCAGTGAGTGAAAGAGCGCATGCGAGTGAACGAACGCTGCCTCACCGCTCGCCGGGGAGCACGATGCCGCGCATGATGACCCGTTGGGCGAACAGAAACACGAGCAGAGTCGGCAGAGCCGCAATCGTCACCGCCGCCATCACCACTGCCTTCGGCGCAATCAGCTGAAGCTGATAGATGAAGACCATCAGAGTCCACATCTCTCGGTTTTGGGCGACGAGAAAGGCGTAAATGAACGCCCCATACGCTCCCATAAACGCCAGCAACGCCATGTAACCAAAAACCGGACGACTCAGCGGGAAGGCGATTTTCAGCATCATCTTCCACTCCGGAGCCCCGTCGATCTGGCCCGATTCGAACACCTCCTGAGGCAGGGAATCGAAGAATCCCTTGAGCAAGAAGATCATGTACCCGCTCGCCGCCGTTGGCAGAACAAGCGCGGCGAAGGTGTTCAGCAGGTTCAAATCCTTGAGCAGAAGGAAACTCGGGATCATCGCGACTTCCGCCGGGAATGCCATGGTGGCGAGCAGGAACAGCAGAATCTTGCCCGTCGCTTTCATCGGGAATCGGCTGAGCGCATAGGCCGCCAGGGGATTCACCGTCAGCTGCACCAAGATCACAAGCAGGCAGAACACTACCGTATTGACCACCGCGCGACCATTCAGCAGGATGTAGTCAATCACATACCGATAGTTGCGCCAGGTGAATTCGTGGCGAATCGTAGCGGCATTGGCACTCACGAACGCCTCGTTCTGCGCGGCGAGAGGCAACTCGCCACCGAATCGTGACTCCAAACTGGGCTTGCCTTTCAAGACTTCCGGAATCCCTGTCGCCTCAAAATCGGCAACAAGGGGATCGACCGACGCACTCGCCGGGAGCACAATCTCCTCAAACGCCTTCGCCTCACCCACCAGAACCGGAGGGACATCGCCCAGTTGGTTCTTTGTCTTCACCCTCAGAAACTCTTGGAACAGCCTGCGGTGAGTTAGGGGCACACGGTATTCGACAGGCAAAGTCTCTTTAAACTCCATCCAGTCACGCCACTTCTGATCCCCTTTCGGCTTCCAACCGGGTTGATCGAGCCGTTCGGGTGGCGGCGTGACTTGCTGGTACGCGCCGTTGATCTCGTTGAACGCCTCGTTGACCTCCTGGACCGTGGGGTACTTCGTTTTCAGCCAGTCTTGCCACCTCACATTCAGTCGGCTCGTGACATGGTTGCCCGGCATCCGGAAGGCTGCGATCCACACGGTGGGAGGAAGCTCGGAGAGCCACTTTTCGTACGTCTCCACATCGGCACCCTCGGGATTCGAGGCTGCTGCGTGGGCCATCCAACTCGCATCGCCCGAGTACTTGTCGTCGATGTATTTGGTCAGAAGTTCTTTCTGATCGCCCCAGAAAGCCGGAATGAGCTTGTTGTCGTTCTGATCGGTTGGCCCCTTGAACCCGGTCATCAGCATCATGCCGAAGGGGTACAGCGTGGTGAGGGCGCCAATGGTCAGCAAAAGATACACGATCGCCATCGCGAACCGTGCTCGGGGCCGTTTTCGCCCCACTTTGCCGACCAAGGACATAGAACTTGATTGTAGCTGATCCCCGCCCCTCTCGGCTTTGGACGCTCAAAACAGAATCGCCCGAGCTGGAGAATCCAACTCGGGCGATGAACTTGGTGAGAAGCCAGATCAGCCGCGCAGGGCGTCGGCGGGAGCCACGTTTTCCCACGGAAAATCGGCATGACCGAAGTGTCCGTTCTTTGCGGTTTGCAGATAGATCGGCTGGCGCAGACCCAGGTGATTCATGATTCCCTTCGGCGAGAGATCGAAAGTATCGCTCACGCGCTTGGCGATGACTTCCGGATCGATGGTTTCGGTGCCGAACGTTTCGATGTTCACGCTCACCGGTTGAGCCACGCCGATGGCGTAGGCCAGACCAACGACCACCTTCTCAGCGAGACCGGCCGCGACAATGCACTTCGCCACGTGACGAGCCATGTACGCCGCGCTTCGGTCAACCTTTGTGGGATCCTTGCCGCTGAAGGCTCCGCCACCATGCGGGCACATGCCGCCGTAGGTGTCCACGATGATCTTGCGACCGGTCAGGCCAGTATCGCCCGCCGGGCCACCTTTCACAAATCGACCAGTCGGGTTGTAGTGCTTCGTGATGTCGCCTTCCACGTAATTCATGTACCGAGCCAGCACCGGATCCACGATTTGGGTTTGGATCGAGTCGCGAATCGAGTCGCTCACGCGATCCTCGTGCTGCTGGCTGACCACGATCGTGTCAATCCGCTTGGGTCGGCCGTTTTCGTAGACCACCGACACCTGACCCTTTGCGTCCGGTCGGAATCCAAGCTCGGGAGCAGCCTTGCGCACCGCGACGGACTGGCGCATCAGGGCATGGCTGATGCTGATCGGAAGCGGCATCAGCTCGGGAGTCTCCGTGCAGGCCATTCCGAACATCATTCCTTGGTCGCCCGCGCCGCCGGTGTCCACGCCCATCGCGATATCAGCGGATTGAGGCTGAATGGCGACCAAAACGCCGCAGTTTTCGCCATCAAAGCCGATCTCGGAATCGGTATAGCCGATGTCCATGATCGTCTCGCGCACCACGCGCTGAACGTTGACATACCCTTCGCTTGTCACTTCGCCGCTGACCACGGCCACACCGTGTGCGAGCATCGTTTCGATCGCCACGCGGCACCGCTTTTCGGCGGGGACATCGAGTTCAATATCCTGGCGGAGAAACTCGTCCAACAGAGCGTCAGAGATCTGGTCGGCAACCTTGTCCGGGTGCCCTTCACTCACGCTTTCAGAGGTGTAAATGTGCTCGTAGGCCATCGTCGATTGACGCAAAGGATACCGATCCCCCCAAGGGGGCGCAGGGTCCGCCAAACAGAACGCCCCTGCACCGTCGGGCGCAAGGGCGTTTGAATTCGGCGAGAAGGGAGTTAGTCGGCCTTTTCGATCTTGATCGTTTTGAACTCCGTGAGCGTCCACTTGAGCTTCGCCGCATCGCACACTACATCGAGCGCGTACTTCAGCGATGTGTCAATCAGGAAGGCATCAAGCTTGTAGTTCGGCACATTCTCCGCGACTTCCAGCTTCACCCCGGTTTGCTTACTGAACTCCTCGAACACTTTGCGGATGTCCGTCATGCTCAGGCGGGTGGTGAGGCGCTTGTTCAGATCCGTCGTGGTCAGGCGACCAGCCGGGTTCGATTCCGGCTTCGGATTCGGCTTCGCTTCAGGCTTGGCTTCCGGCTTGTGCTCACCTGGCGTGGCGGGCTTGTGCTCCGGTTTGGCTTGCGGCTTCGATTCAGGCTTGGTCGTCGGCTTGGTGTCGGCGGGCGAAGGCTTTCGGTTGCGACCAATGTAGTAGATTCCGTTCTTCACTTCATACGAAATCTCCGCGTTCTTCATCACGATCTCAAGCGCTTCTTGGAACGAAACATCTTCGAGGTGGAGATAGAGAACGTATCGAACCCCGGCATCGAGCACGAAGTTCTTGTCGGTTTGACGGAAAAGCTCGTACAGCACGCTGCGGACGTCTTCGCCCTTGCTGCTGATCGTAACCTTCTCGCCCGACGTGGTGACGCCGGAATCGAGCGGGGTGGCGTGGCTCATCGCCCCCAGCAGTGTGAGGACACAGGCGCACAGGAGAGCGGTGGTTCGTTTCATGATTCGTATTTCCTTTCCTTGAATGGGATTAGTTGATCGGTTTGCCTTCGGAGTCGTAAACCCGAACTCCGCTGGGCTTAGAAGATGGCTTGGCTGCGGGCTTGCTTGCAGGCTTTGCGGCATTGCCGGTGCGACGCTTCGTCGAGCTGGTGCTTCGACGAGTGGTGGGTCGGCTCGCCGTGGTTTTCGGCGGCGAAGCAGGCTTTTTCACCGGAGCGGCCGCAGGTTTCTGCGTCGTGTGGCTCTCGCCGTGGCCCGATTCAGCTTTCGGAGCAGGCTTGGTTTCGGTTTTGGGGGCAGGCTTGGCTTTTTGCTCCCCGCCCACAATGATCAAATCGGATTGGTCGATCGTCGGCTTGCCGGGAACCCTCGGGTCTTCCGTCATCGGGATACCGGTCTTGGGATCAACCTTGGTTTCGCCTTTCGGCTCGGTAGGGCCACCCTCAGAGTGGGACTCGGCCTTCGATTCATTGCCGTGAGATTCCTCGCCATGACCGTCGGCTGCCGGTTTTTCACCATGAGCATCGGCAGTTCCTTCCCCATGAGCAGCTTCATCGCCATGACCCGCCGCTTCCTCGCTGTGGGAGTCCTTGGTGCCGGATTCTTCGCCATGAGCACCTTTTTCGTCCTTGGACGATCCTTCGTCTTCCGCTTTCTCCTTCTCCGTATCGGTCGTCGAAGGAACCGGCTTGGCTTTCGGGCCAAGAACTGCGGTGGGGTCGCGCATGATCGTGCTCATTGCGATCAGAACGCCTGCCAAGGCAAGCGAGAGCATCAAAACTTTCGGATTCTTGAAGGCCGCCAGTCCGGGAGCCGGAGTGTGGACGCTCGTCTGAGCGGCGTGCATCAGAGCCTCGCCGGGGTGAGAAGTGACAAATCCGCTCGCCGTGGCCGGTTGGCCAGAAATCTTGCCCATCCACGCCGCAACTCCGCGCTTCGGATTCTGCGGGCCATCGAGAATTTCCTCCAGCGAGACCTTTTCGTTATTCACGATCTCGCGGCAAGAAGGGCACACTTTCAGGTGCTTCTCCAAATCGTCCAGGAGCTCTTGGGGCAAATTGTCGCCATCCAAGAAGCGCTTCATCAGCACGGTTGATATCTGGCACTCGAGGTTTTGAACCGGCATTTCTGATAAATCCTGTGAGGGATGGAGCCGAACCAAGGGTCAGCCCAGTAGGATTGTCGGTCTGAGTTCTGCGGAACTGGAGGGCGAATCGGGGCGGTAAAGTGACTTTCATGCGTCCCGAGTCGCTTGATTTCTTAAAAACCCTCTGCAACACCCCCTCGCCCAGCGGATACGAAGAGCGAGCGGCCGAGGTCTATCGCTCCTACACCAAAGATTTCTCCCACACCGTCCGCACCGATTCCCACGGCAACACGACGGCGATCCTGAACCCCGACGCCGAGATGAAAATCATGCTCGCCGGACACATGGACGAGATCGGCTTCCAGATCCTGCACATTGATGACAAGGGCTACCTCTACTTCCGAGGCATTGGCGGTCACGACACAATGGTTCCCCTCGGAAACCGCGTGTGGATTCACGGCAAGGAACGAGTCGCCGGAGTCATTGGTCGCAAACCCATCCACCTTCTCGAAGGCGGAGAGAAAGACAAGCGCCCCGAACTCCACGACATGTGGATCGACATCGGAGCAACCTCGAAAGAAGACGCGGAGAGCGTGGTCGGCATCGGCGACTGTGTGACCTATCAATGGGAGTTCGAAATCTTGCGTGGAGATCGCGCGGTGGCTCGCGGATTCGATAACCGCGTGGGATCAGTGGTCGTGGCAGAAGCGCTCCGGCTTCTCGCTGAGGAGGGCGGGCTTGATTCGGGCGTCGGAGTGTATGCCGTCGCGACCGTTCAGGAAGAGATTGGTCTGCGCGGAGCCCGAACGGCGGCTCATGCCATTGGCGCGCAGAGTGGTCTGGCCGTGGATGTCGATTTCGCCATTGATCACCCGGGCGTCAGTGCCACCCGATACGGCGCGCTGGATATCGGCAAGGGTCCGAGCATCACGCGCGGGGCGAACATCAATCCGATTGTCTTCCACCTGATGAAAACCGGTGCCGAGAAAGCCGGGATTCCCGTCCAAATCGCGGCGGAACCGGGCGGAACCGGCACCGATGCCAACGCCATGCAAATCGCTGGTTCCGGCATGGCGACAGGTCTCTGCGGAGTGCCCCTGCGCTACATGCACACCCCGTGCGAGTTGCTCTCTCTGACGGACGTGGAGAACTGTGCGAAGCTGATGGCGGAGTACTGCCGCCAGGTCACGCCGAGCACAGATTTCACGCCCCGCGTGGTGATCTAAAACTCACCTGGGAACCAAACCCGCTCTACGGGACGTTACACGGGTCAGAGGCGGCGCAACCAATCGCCCCTGACCCGTGGAGATCCGATGCGAAAAACGCCCCTCCTCCCTCTCGTCTACCTCGTCGTCGCACTTTTCGTCTTGATCGGATGCTCGGCACCTGAGGGAGCCCCCGGGGCCGCCAGATACGCGACGACATCCGAAGCCGGTTCGGGGGACATCAGCCTGTCCAAGGCCGCCAGTGAAGCAGCAGGCGAAGCGGCCCCGTCGTCCGCTTCGGCCCCTCAAGACGCCGTTCCACCGAACCTGATGGCGAATCGCCAGATCATCCGCAGAGGCAGCGTCACCGTGCGGGTCAAAGACATCGCCTCCAGCGAGAAGAAGGTCAACGCCCTCGTTGCCACCCTCGGAGGATACGTGGAGAACTCCTCCAGCACCGGGCTCAACACCAACTATGCGAACGTCCAGACCACGGTGCGCGTGCCGGTGGCGAAGTTCGATCAACTCCTTGACTCGATGCCCCAATTCGGCGTCGTCACCGAGCGTTCGATCAACTCGGAGGACGTCACCACCCAAATCTTCGACCTCGATGCCAGGCTCCGCATGCTCCGCATCAAGGAAGAGAGGATGATCACTCTCCTCAAGCGCGAAGCCCGCATCAAGGAGATCATTGAGCTCGAAGGATCGCTGGCCAACCTGCGCACCGAGATCGAGCAATTGGATGCGAGCAAGCGCAATCTCACCGGAGCGGCTTCCTACTCCACCCTTACGGTCACCTTGACCCAAGATGCGGTCGTCAGTGCCAAGAAAAGCGAAGAGCAAGGGTGGGCTCGCCAAACTTGGGGCCGGGCCGTCGAGAGCTCGATGGGACTCATGCGCAGCCTCGGCGCTCTCGCCATCTACCTCGCGGTCTTCGCTCCCTTCTGGGTGCCGGCACTCCTGATCGGGTACTGGCTGGTCAAGCGAGTGAAAGCGAAGCCCAAGGCATAGCCTCGGGGCAATGGCACAAAAAGAAAGGCTCCTGGTTCGCACCGGGAGCCTTTTGTTTAAGGGGATCACCCAAGATTAACCGCGAGGCAGCTGCTTCAGAAGCTCTTGCACCGCTCGCTCAAGTTGAGTGTCGCGACCCTGAGTCGCCCAAGCCACGGGATCCCACGGGATGTCGATGTTCGGCTTGCGGCCGTTGCCTTCCAGATTCTCGCCATCCACGGCGAAGGCACCACTGGCGGGCATGCGGATCATTCCACCATCCCAGAGACCGAGAGAACTCGTTCCGATAACCCCCCCACCAGTCGGCTCCCCGATCACCGGACCGAGCTTCATGCGCTGGAAGCCCTCGGAGAAGATCTCCGCGTTGCTGAAGGAGTACTCGTTGGTCAAACACGCCGCCGGGAGCTCCAGGGCGTTACCGCGATACTGGTTCTCGCTCATGGACGAACCTGGCATCGAGCGCTCAGTGCGGATCAGCCACGGCGTCTTGCGCATGATGTTCAGGATGATGTGGCTCGTGAATCCTCCGCCGTTGTAGCGAACGTCCACGATCACACCTTTCTTACCTTCGAGGTCGGTCGCGATCTCCTTCAGGAAGACATCGAGACTCGGGGCGTCCATGCCTTCGATGTGAATGTAACCCAGCTGGCCCTTGCTCAGCTCATCGACCATTCTCTTGTTCTGATTCACCCAGTCCTGATAGCGGATGCTTCCCATCGCGCCGCTGGAAGTGGGCTTGATCGTCACGGATTCGGTCGATCCTCCGCGGCTGATCGTGAGAACCACCTTTTTGCCCGCCGAACCGCGTATCAGTTCTGCGTAAGTCGTGCCTTTTCCGAGAGCGGTGCCGTTGACGTGAGTCACGACATCGCCGACTCTGAGACGCGATTCCGCGTGGTTTGCCGGAGTAAACGGCATGACGCTTGCCACCACGTAGCGACCCTTCTCGACCTGAGCCCAATCCCACTCGACGCCGATTTGACCGGTTTGCTCGCTGACTTCCGGTCGGAAGGTCTCGCTGGAGGTTGCGCCCTGGTGGGAGCTATCCAGCCGCTCGACCATCTCGCCCATCAGGCTGTAGAAGTCCTCCCGGCTCGTGGCATGAGGCACGAGCGCAGCGAATTCTTTGCGGATGCCATCCCAATCCTTGCCATGCATCTTGGGGTCGTAGAAGAACCGATCAAGAGCCCACCAGGCTTCTTCAAAGAGCGCAAGCTCTTCTTCCGCCAGATTGATCCGCATCGTCGCGGAATAGCGAACCGGAGTCGCCCCTTGTGGGCTCAGAATGCTGATTCGGCCTTGCTGGTTGATGAAGGTGCGACCCTTGTGGATCAGAACATCATTGACCGTGCCCGTCACTCCTGTCACCGGGCGAGTGGTTCCGGTAGCGAGGTCGACAATGCTGAAGACGCTGTCGATATTCGTGTAGACCGAGGCACCGCTCGCCATCGGCCAAAGCCCGAAAGCTTCGATGGGCAATCGGCGGCGACGCCAGTTGAGATCGACGTCGTCGATCGTCACCTTGACGGTCGGGGTCTCCTTCTTGGGCTCTTCATTGATCTTGTCGAGGTCGTCTTCCGTGAAAGTCAGCGGCGGAGGCACCAGATCCACAACGTAGATTGCCGAACTTCCGTCTCGAGCCTCGCTGTAATCCAGACCCTCGACGCCGCTGAAGACAAAGTGCTTGCCATCGGCGGAGAGAATCGGGGTGGTTGCGCCCTTGCCGGCCCGTGTGACCAAACGATTGGCCGAGCCATCCCGCTTGGCCACGTAGAGTCCCACGCTTCGCGAATCCTGCCGCTCGATCGCCAGCCACTCGGAATCGGGCGTCCAGGTAAACGACGGCCCGCCGCGCAAACCGAGCGCGAACCCGCCCTCGAAGACCTTCACCGGGGTGCCGCCCTCCTTCGGCATAACCATCAACGCTCGCTCGCCCTGGTGGAACGCGAGCCACTTTCCATCGGGCGAAAGGCTAGGTGATCCCACATCTTCGGCGTTGCGATAGAACTCCTTCACGGTGCCATCGAGCTTCACGGTTTGGAAGAATCGGTGGCTGCCGTCGCCCGCCGCGACATGGAGAATCGTCTCGTCATCCAGCCAGATCGGATTGCTCTCAGGCCGGACGCTCGTGGTGAGCCGCTTGGTGGTTCCGCCCGCCGCGGGGAGAACGAAGATGTCGCCGCGAACCGTGATCGCCATGAGCTTGCCGTTAGGGCTCACCGACATGCCGCTCGCCCCGGTGGCGAGGTTGAGTTCCGTCGTCCCGAGACGCCGCGAATCGCTCGGAGCGTTGATCGTCACCGGCTTTGCCACGCCCGACTTCACGTCCAGCAGGTAAATCTCGGAGTCCTTTTGGAAAGTTGCCTTGCTTCCATCCGCAGAGACCGTCAGGGCGCGGATCGTGCCACTCGTGAACTTGGTGATCTGGGTCTTCGCGCCAGATTTCAGATTCAGGCGGTAGATGTTCTGCTGTCCGCCCTTGTTCGACATCAGCAGGGCCTCGTCGTTCGAGATCACCGCCGGGAACATGTCGAGCACATCGTCCTTGGTCAGCTGTTTCATGTTGCTGAGCGGAACGGTGTTGTCGGCGATCCAGATATCCGAGGTGTTCGCGCCGTTGTGGCCGGGCTTGCGCCAGTGTCCGGCGCTGCCCCCCGCGCAGAAAACAACCTTCTTGCCATCCGGACTCAAGCTGGGCAGGAACTCCATCTCCAGCGAGTGGCCGGTGAGGCGAATCACTTCGCCACCGTTCGCGCCGACTTTGAAGAGGTCAGCGCGGCCAAATCCCGTCGTGTGGCCGTAAACATCGCCGTTCGGGCCAACTGCAACCGGGTAGTCGGCACCGCTTTCGTAGGTCAAACGCTTGAGATTTGTGCCGTCAGCAGAGACGCTGAACGCGTCGAGACTGCCAAAGCGGTTGCTTGAGAAGACGATGCTCTTCCCATCGCGTGACCAGACCGGGAAACTCTCTGAAGCCGGATGAACGGTGAGACGAGTGGCCATGCCACCAGCCGAGGGAACCGTCCACAGATCGCCTTGCCACTGAAAGGCAACGGTCGATCCATCGGGAGAAAGGGCAGGGTCGAGGGTTCGCTTGATTCCGCTCGACTGGGCGAAAACAGACATCGGGAGAGCCACGGCGAAGGCCGCGGCAGCTAGGCTCCAGCGCATACGCGCGTTCTACCGGATTCTCGCGCTAAAAGATTCGCCGATTTTTCACCATTCTCTGTGAGAGCAAGCATTGTCTGAACCGCTATGCTGACACCGACCTCCCGCACCCCGTACCGAAAAGGGTGGCTGGTACACTGAATCTCGTGCCCGGTGAGGAGATGCTTGAAGACGCGCGCAGACGCGTCGATGCTCGATTAAGCGAGCTTCTGCCAAGCGAAGACGAGTCCCCGACTGAACTCCACGCCGCCATGCGCTACAGCGCCTTGGCCACGGGCAAACGACTTCGCCCCGCGCTCGCCATGGCGAGTAGCCTGGCTGTAGGAGGATCCGAAAACGCTGCCCTCGATGCAGGTTGCGCGATTGAGCTGGTTCATTGCTTCAGCCTGATCCACGACGATCTCCCCGCCATCGACAACGACGATCTGCGGCGCGGGCGACCAACCTGCCATGTCAAGTTCGGCGAAGCTATGGCGATCCTCGCCGGCGACGCCCTTTTCGCTCTGAGCTTCGAAATCCTTGCTGGTTGCACTGACGATTCACGTAAGATCGCCGCGAGCGTCGGAGCTCTCGCCCATGCTTCGGGTTCTCTCGGACTTGTCGGCGGCGAAGTGCTCGATATCCAGGCCGAGGAGCGCGGAGGCGACCAGGCCCACCTGCAAACGATCCATTCCCGAAAAACCGGGGCTCTCATCGGGGCCAGTTGCCGCATCGGCGGAATCCTCGGAGGAGGCGATGCCATCCAGTGCCAGCACCTCCAGGTCTTCGGCGAGAAAATTGGGCTCGCCTTCCAGATTGCCGACGATATCCTGAACGAGACTTCCACGGCGGAGCAACTGGGCAAGGCCGTCGGCAGCGACCGAGCCCTCAACAAACTCACCTATCCCGCCCTGATCGGGCTTGATCAAAGCATTGCGCTCGGACGAGAAGTCAGCGAGGAAGCACTCTCCCACCTCACCCACCTTCCGGGAGACACTTCGGCTCTGCGAACCTTGGCCAACTACGTGATCGATCGCCACTGGTGAGCCCTAACTGATTGCCAAGTCACCCGGTCTCCAGTCGAGAGGCCCCGCCGTGCCAAAATAGAGGAATCTATGGCAGGCCACAGTAAGTGGAAAAACATCCGGATTCGAAAGGGCAAGCAGGACGCGATTCGCGGCAAGCTCTTCACCAAGCTCTCGCGAGAGATTATCGTTGCAGCGAAATCAGGCGGCGGTGACCCCGATACCAACGCCCGACTCCGCGTGGCAATCGACAAGGCGAAGGAGAACTCGCTTCCCAAAGACAACATCGAGCGCGCGATCGCCAAGGGCTCCGGAGATGTGGAGGGCGAAAACTATGAGGAGATCGTCTACGAAGGCAAGGGCCCGGGCGGCGTAGCCTTTGTGGTCGAAGTCTACAGCGAGAATCGCAACCGAACAGTCGGTGAGCTTCGCCACGCCTTCACCAAGAACGGGGGTGCGCTCGGCGAAAACGGCAGTGTCATGTGGCAGTTCAAGTACTGCGGGCAGATCACCGTGAGCAAGGACATCACGGACGAGGAAACCCTGACTCTCACCGCGCTTGATGCAGGCGCAGAAGATGTCCGCGACGACGGCGAAACCTTCACGGTCATCACCGCCGTCGCCGATCTCCACGCGTGCAACGACGGGCTGAACAAGGCAGGCATTAAGACCGAAGATGTCGGGCTCACCTACATGGCCACCACCATGGCGAGCATTGATGACGACGACACCCTGCGCAAAGTTGTCAAGCTGATCGACGCGATTGACGATCTGGACGATGTGAAAGAAACCTACGTCAACGTCGAGATTCCCGAGTCGATCTTCGACGAAGAGTGAGCGAGCGCCGAATGGCGGCGAGTGAACGATGAGTAATGGACAAAAGGTGCCCTGGGCAACGCTGAGCGTGATTGCGGTGTGCATCGCCGTCGCTTTCAGCGAGGCCCTCTCGCCGGGATTGACCAAGTCCCTTGCCCTGGTTCCCGGACAACTCACGCCTCTATCGTTCATCGGCAGTCCCTTCGCCCACGAGAACATCCTGCATCTTCTGGCCAACATGATCTTTCTCGCGGCGGTTGGGCCGCTCGTGGAGTTCTCCCGGGGGGCCTGGAGATTCCTGCTCCTCTACTTTGTCGGAGGCCTCGCCGGAACCTTGGGCCACCTCGCGATCGCGGCGGCGGCTGGATCCGGAACCCCTCTCCTTGGCGCCTCCGGGGCGGTCGCGGCCTGCGTGGGATACTGCGCGGTGCGATTCATGCGCACCAAAGTGCCAATTCTCCCCAACATCGGTGTCCCGGTCGGAGCAATTGCCCTTGTCTGGGTCGTGGTTCAGATCGCAGGCGGGCTCCTCAAAGTCGGGGAACTCGGCGGTGGCGACATGAGCGGATCGGCGTTTTGGGCGCACATCGCGGGATTCCTCGCCGGGCTTGCGATGAGCGTCGTTCTGGGAGGTCTGAAGGAAGCTCGGCAGTCGTACGGACACGAGGTGCTCGAGCGCATGAATCTTCGCGGACCTGCCGCCGTGCTGGCAGCCGCAGAAGAACACCTGAAGCTCCATCCCGGCGACAAAAAGGCCCTGCGAGAACGGGCCGAAGCTCTAGAAGAAATGCACGAGCCGGAGGCGATGTCGGCCTACCGCGATCTGCTGGCGGTTGCGAGCAGCGAGGAAAAGCCCGAGATCATCGCCGTTCTTGCCAAGGGTCGAGGATTTGACCGAATGCCCGTGGTGGAACGCCTGCGCCTTGCCGATTCTCTCGCCGAGCCCATCTCGAAGATCTCTGTGCTCAAGTCGATCACCGAGGGCGCGCCCGATGTCCGCACTCCGGATGCCCTCCTCAGCTTGGCTCTGGCGGCACGGGACAGCCAACCCGACCTCTTCAAGCGTGCTCTGGATCGTTTGACGACCGAGTTTCCGATGCACGATGCGACGGGGATCGCCCGTCAGAAAGGATTGATTTCATGAAAGCCTGGTGGCGCAGAGTGCGCCCTCATGTGTTGGCCGCCCCGCTCTTCTGGCTCGTCCGGCTGATCATGTCCACCGTCAAGGTGGAGACCCGAGGTTACGAAGAGACCAAGGCTCTGCCCGGCGGGAAGATCCTGGCTGGCTGGCACGGTCGCACGATGATCGGCACGAAAATCTTCTTCCGGCAAGGCGTCTGGACGATCATCAGCCAATCGCGCGATGGCGAGATGCAGAACAAGATTTTCACCAAGTTTGGGTTCAAAACCATCCGTGGCTCCACTGGGCGGGGGGGAATCCAAGCCCTCGCCGAATCGATCCGCGTGCTGAAAGATGGCGAGACAATGGCCTTCACGCCAGACGGACCCCGCGGGCCCAGCGGTGTGATTCAAAGCGGCATGATGCTGATGGCGAAGAAGTCAGGTTGCTGGCTCGTGCCCTGCGGCGTCTCGGCGTCCAAGCGTTGGCTGGTCAAGAGCTGGGATCGCTACATGGTTCCCAAGCCGTTCAGCCGAGCCATCATGATCTGCGGCGAACCGATCCAGGTGCCGCCCAAGGTCTCGGACGAGGAGTTCGAGCAGATTCGCCAAGAGCTCGAACGCCGAATGCACGCGCTGGAGCGAGAAGCCGAGGCCCTCTACGGCCATCCCGCGCCCGATTGGCATTCCGCCGAAGCTCAAACCCGAGCATAATGGGCTATGTCTGACGAGCGGCTTTTTCGCCTCTACAAGCTCCATCAAGTCGATGAGAAACTGCTCGCGATCAAGGCCCGCGCCGAGCACCTGGATGTCGGCAAACGCGAACTCGCCGTCGCCAAAAAACTCGCCACCGACAACGCTGATCTCCTCGCGGAAGCAAAGGCGACGAAGCAAAAACTAGCTGAACTCACCCTGAAAGAAGATCAGGCCAACGAAAAGCTCGAGAAGTTCCAGAAGCAACTCTACGACGGCTCGATCACGAGTTCGCGCGAGATTGCGCATCTCCAAGATGAAATCGAGATGCTCGAGATGCTCGTGGTCACCACCGATGACGAGCGCAAAGCACTCCTCATGAGTTCAAAGGAGTCCGCCGCCGCGGCGACAGAGATCGAAGAGAAAATCGCCAAGCTCAAAGAGCAAGCAGTGAAGAAGCGTGCTCACGCCGAGAAGGAGCATGCCGAACTCCAAGAGCTTTTCAAACAAACCGGAGCCACTCGCGCGTCCAAAGAATCAGAGGTGGAAAAGGAGTTGATAACCGCCTACAACAACGCGCGTAAACGCACGGGAAATACCGGATTGGCTCTCATCACGCCCAAGCAAGACTGTGGCAGCTGCGGCATTGATATCCCCGAAAAGGTTCGAGAAGTCGTGCGCGATGGCAAAACCACGCCGTGCCTGAGTTGCGGGCGAGTCCTCTTCATCCACGCGCCAGGAGAGCTCGATTGAGGTTTCTTCCCCTGCTCCTTGCCCTTGCGCTCATCCCGGCGGGATGCGCCAAGTTCCCAACTGGCGGCGTGATTCCGGACAATAAGCGGATCGTTTTTAACCTGACCGTGGATGGTCAGCTGCGTACGGGAACGGGGCCGGGGCAATCCGGATTGCCCTACGTCTATCTCATCGCGCTCAACCTCTCAACGGAGGACAATCCGACCACAACAGGGCCGATTCCCGTGGTTGTTCCTGGCGGAAACGGGTTTGTCGCCGGGCAAGCCACGCACTTTATCCTGTGGGATCCCCTTGCTTCGCCGCAGTACCAGATCTTCAAGTTCCGCGATGGAACGCTCAATGAGTGGTTCCAGACCGGCGTCCCCGTGGTCAGCACCCCGACCGTCGAGGGCGATGATCAGTTGAACTTCCAAATTGATCTGAGTCAGCTCGTATCGGCAGCTGACGTGCCGACGATTCGCAGCATTCAAGCCAACTTCCTCACGATGAACAATCGGAATGTCAGCGGAGGAGGCCGGAATTGGGATGCCCTCGGCGACAGCAATCTGACGACTCAGATCAACTCGCCGTTCACCTTCCGGCTGAACACAAGCCAGACCTACAACAACTCGAACCAAATCCTGCGCGAGCCGGTGGGAGACACGTTGGATCCCAACCTCGACATCAGCGACTGGTCGATTGAAGTACGACTCCAGAACTGACCCTTCAACACTCACGCTGTACTGATTTCCGGCAATGACGCGGCATAATGGATGAGCTTCCATGCCGCGTGTTTCGATTCTCCTGACCTGTTACAACCACATCGCCTACCTCGAAGAAGCGGTGCGGAGCATCGAGGCGCAGACCTTCGCCGACTACGAAGTGATCGCGCTCGACGACGGATCCACCGATGGCACGCGCGAATGGCTTTCCGACTATTCGGTCAAGAATCCCGGGAAGATGCACCTGATCTTCAACGAGAAGAATCTGGGGACGTACGGCGCCCTCAACGTCGGGTTGAAAGCGGCAACCGGAGAATTCGTCGCCGTCTTCAACGATGACGACCTGTGGGAGCCCACCAAACTCGAAAAACAAGTCGCGATGATGGACCATCAGCCCAAAATCGGGCTCGTCCACACCGACGGATTCTTCATCGACGGCGCAGGAAAACGACGCACCGATTCCCCCCTGGGATTTGATTTTCCGCGTACCGAAACCGGCGACGTCCTTGCTGCGCTCATCTATGCGAACAGTATCATCGCCAGCGCGGTACTCGCCCGAAAGGTCTGCTTCGACCAGCTGGGCGGATTCAACGAGCGATACTTTGGCAGCGGCGATTGGGAGATGTGGTACCGCGTTGCCGAGAAATGGCAGGTTGGCTATGTCGCCGAACCCCTCACGATGTACCGTGTGCACGGAGAGAACGCCAGCCATAAGCTCGAACGCATCTGGCGCGACGACGAGATGCTCCGAACCTGGATCGCCGAGCGCATTGGCACGTATCGAGAGATCACTCGGCTTCCCGAGGCTGTGCTCAAGAAGGCAGAGAGCCACAACTGGGCATGCCTCGGCACCGTCCGCACCCTCAATGGTCGCCCCTGCGAAGGCCGTCAGGCGTATTTAAGATCGTTCAGTATTGATCCCTCACGATGGAAGAGCCTGATCCGTTACGCTGCAACCTTCCTGCCCGCCAAGTCGTTCCGCAAGCTGCTATGACGCCGCGCGTCGAATTCCTGATCCCGGCTTACAATCCAGGCGAGTTCTTGGAGCCATGTCTCGAGAGCCTGATCGCCCAAACCGAGTCAGATTGGCGAGCGGTTGTCCTAGATGACGGGAGTATCGAGTGGCCTTCCTGCCCGAGCCTCGATGATCCCCGAGTCACGGTGATCCGTACGGAAAACCGTGGAGTCAGCGCGGCCCGCAATCGCGCGTTCGCGGAGTCCTCAGCCGACTTAGTTTGCTTTCTCGATGCCGACGACCTCCTTGCTCCGACCTTTTCCCAGTCTCTGCTCGCGCCTTTGGACGACCCAAGGCTCGCCGGATCCTACTGCGATGGGCAGCTTCTCTGGATGTTCGACTCCCCCGAAGGCCATCAGACAGCCATGGTGTACGGCCCGACCGATGACCTCTTCGATACCCTCGCCACTCGACCGATGAATCTCGGCGCCATGGTCATTCGGCGACAAGTGGTGGAGCGAGCCTTGCCGTTTAGCATCGAGATGTCGAGCGCGAGCGAAGACTGGGATTTCTTGCTCCGCGCCGCCTGGCAAACGCGCTGGCACTACGTCGCCGAGCCCCTATACACCTACCGACTCACCTCCGGAAGCTGGAGCCGCAACTACGAGAAGCTCTATGCGAAGAGCGCCGAGATGGTCGATCTGTATGCCAAGGCCACCGACGGCCCTCGGTTCTCTCCCGATCAATCGGCAAGGGCCAAACACCATCTGCGCAACTGGGCTGCCAGGGAGATGCGGAACCAAGCAAAATCCAACGGATCCTGGGGCAAAGCCATGCGCACCGTGGCGAAACACCCCGAACTCGCCTTTTGGTTTGCCCTCCGGCTCGTGAGGCGCTAGTCGCGGATCTCGGGCTTGTCGCGGCCGTAACCGATGAAGAACGCCATCCAGGCGACAAACGCGATCAACGCAAACGCCGCTTTCGCCGCTTGGGGAACGGCGGGGTTGAAGCTGAAGAACCCCTCAATCGGCGCGGCGAGAAAGATCATGATGATCGCAATCACCGACATCTGAAAGGCGTCTTTGCCCGCGTGCTTCAAACTGTCGAGAAGAGTGCGTCGGCCCGGGCGGATGAATGCCATCCCGAGGACGAGCCCCGCGCCGCCTGCAATCAAGATTCCTCCGATTTCGCTGATGCCATGGGGCGCGATGGAGGAATAGAGGAAGCCCAGCTTCCCGACGCTCGCCATTTCATGCGAGAGGGCTCCAATCAGCAGACCATTGCTCCACAAGATATAAACCGAGCCGATTCCGCCGGTCGCCGCAGCCAGACCCACCGTTCGCAAAGCCACGCTCGGGTTGTTGGCGGCATAAAACCCCGCCATGGCAAGATTCTCATCCGCTGAGCGGCGTTCAAATTCACCCTTCTTCCAATGGTCAAACAGCTCCTCCATCCCCGGCTGAATGAAGTAAGCCCGGCTCGGCGGATCGAAAGTCATCATGCCCGCGGCCCAGAATCCCGCGCCAAAAAAGAGCAGCGTCGCGACCAAAACCGACCATGCTTGGCGACGAACCGTCTGCGCCCATGCCGTCAGCCCTTCGTTCACCCATGCACCGAACTTCTTTGGACGGCTCTTGTAGAGGCAGGCATAGGCTCGGCTCACCACGGTGTTGAGAAAATCAACGACATCCTGATTGCTGCTGTGAGTGATCAGAAAGGCCAAATCACCCGAGGCTTGGCGATAAAGCCGCACAAACTCCACAATCTCAGCCCCACTGAGGTCACGAAAAGACCGCTCGGCGCGGATCGTCAGTTCTTGAAGCCGACGCCACCCGTTGATGCGCTTGTCGAGATAGATTTCTTCGTGGAGCACGCTTGTTTCTATTCTAACACGCCGACCAACGTTCCCCGTTGCCAGCACGCGGACAGGTCGTATCTCACCCGTTATGGGGAGAATCCCTGCAAAAACGTAGATAAAGAATGAGAACCTCAAGCCAATACAGGCGTCAAAGAAGTGAAATGTCGTGGCGCAATCGATGCCTTGGCACAGAGATTGCCACCTGAGTACCATCGACCTCTGCAACCCACTAACGCAGAATTCGTGAAAGATTTCATCGAGGTTCATCATGAAAGGAGATGCTTTGAAGCAGGACGAAGGGATTCCTAGCTACCTTCAGCGCTTGACTCAAGCTCCTTTGCTGTCCGCAGAGGAGGAGCGAATCCTCACGTCTGCGGCCAAAACAGGCTCCCTCGAAGCCCGCGAGCGGTTGATCGAGTCCAATATCCGGCTCGTGATCAACATTGCTCGCACATACCAAAGCCGCTCGGTGCCTCTCGAGGATCTCATCCAAGAGGGAGTGATTGGTCTGATGACGGCCATCGATCGATTTGATCCCGAAAAAGGATTCCGATTCTCGACCTACGCCACTCACTGGATCAAACAGTCGATTGGCCGGGCCATTGATTGTAAGGCGAAAGCGATTCGTCTCCCCGCCCACGTGAGCCAGGCTCTTCGCAAGGTAGAGCGAGCCAAGGCGGATTTGATGCGCCGACTGGGGTGTGAACCCACCGCCGAGCAAATCGCCGACGAAATGGGGATCTCGCTCCGCAAGCTCCAGACGTTGAATCAGGCCGCTCAGGAACTCGTCAGTCTCGATATCAAAGTCGGAGATGGCGACGCCACGACCCTCGGCTCCCTGATCGAAGACGACCATGCCGGTGACCCAGAAAAGCTAATCCTCGATAGCGAGGCCATGCAGGAACTGGAAGAAGTTCTGAGCGAACTCTCCGAACGTGAGCGACGCATCATGACCAGTCGCCTTCGCAGCGAAGATGGCTCAACTCGATTCCGCGATGACCTCAGCGAAGAACTGCACATCACCCGCGAGCGCGTTCGCCAAATCGAAATCCAGGCCATCAAGAAGCTCCGGCAAATCGCCGCCCGGCGACGCCTGAAAGAGTATCTTTCGTGACCCCGGCGGGCCGCTCGATGTCCGAGAGACTACAATAGGGGAAGTTTCTGATGGGTGGCTTTCTTGACCTGATTCTTCATATCGACGAGCACCTCGTCTCGCTCATCAACCAATACGGATTCGCCGTTCACTTTCTCCTCTTCGCGGTGATCTTCTGCGAAACCGGGCTCGTGGTCATGCCATTCCTGCCCGGGGATTCTCTGCTCTTCGCGGCTGGCCTCTTCGCTCACCCCGGCAAAGGATTTAGTCTGCCGTTGCTCCTGTTTGGGCTTCCGATCGCCTCGATCCTCGGCGACACGGTGAACTTCCACCTCGGCAAATGGGTCGGGGCCAAGTTTCTCTACAAGGCGCGCTTCTTCAAGCCTGAATGGCTGGACAAAACGCGCTCGTTCTATGAGAAGCACGGCACCAAAACGATTGTCCTTGGCCGATTCGTCCCGATTGTCCGAACCGTTGCTCCATTTGTGGCCGGGATGGATGCCATGCCCTTCTCCAAGTACCTTCCTTGGTGCGCTTTTGGCAGCTTCCTCTGGGTGTGGATCTGCGTCGGGGCGGGATACCTCCTCGGCGACATCCCCTGGGTGCGCGACAACTTCGAGATCGTCATCCTCGGCGTCATTGCTCTCTCGGTGGTCGGCATTCTGAGGGAGATCATCAAGGAACGCAAAGCCCACAAGAAAGCGGCCGCGAACGCGGAATAGCGATTCACTTTCCCGCAGAAAGCAGGACTCGGGGCAAAAGGTGTTCATAATCAAGGCGTTTTGCAGCCAATCCCCGTTGAACAAGTCATGTCCTACCTGCCGCATCGCTACCCGATGCTGCTGGTGGATCGCATTCTGGAGTTCGAACCGCGCAAGACCTGTGTTGGCCTGAAGAACGTCACGATCAACGAGCCGTTCTTTGTGGGTCACTATCCGGGCAAACCGATCATGCCGGGCGTGTTGATCATCGAAGCCTTGGCCCAAGCCGGCGCGGTGATCCTCCTCAGCGACGAAGAGTTCCAAGGCATGATCCCCGTGATTGGTGGCATTGATGGCGTGAAGTTCCGGCGACAAGTGGTTCCGGGGGACCAGTTGATGCTCCACTGCGAGCTGCAGAAGCTCAAGGGCACCATCGGACGTCTACGGGGAGAAGCGCGCGTGGATGGGGAACTCGCTGCGGAAATGGAAATGATGTTCAAGCTCATTCCGGGAGCCCTCTAAGTTGGCGACCATTCACCCGACCTCGGTGGTGGAACCTTCGGCGCAAATCGCCGAGGGCGTGGTGATTGGCCCCTACTGCTACATCGAAAACGGCGCGGTCATCGGGCAAGACACCCGGCTGGAGAGCCATGTCACGGTGCGCAAAGACACAACCATCGGTGAGCGCAACGTCATCGCGCAGGGCGCGATCCTGGGTGGCGACCCCCAAGACCGCAAGTACGCCGGACAGCAAACCTTTCTGGAGATCGGCAACGACAACGTGATCCGGGAATACGTGACCATTCACCGGTCGAGCAAAGAGGGCGAATTCACCCGGGTTGGTGACCGGAACTACCTGATGGCCTTTGTCCACCTCGGACACGATGTCACCGTCACCAACGACGTGACGATCACCAACAACGTGGGCATCGCCGGGCACGCCACCATCGAAGAGATGGTCACGATCGGTGGCATGGCGGGAGTCCACCAGTTCGCCCGAATCGGCAAGCTCGCGATGGTCGGCGGCATGACCCGCGTGGTGCGCGATGTACCCCCGTTTATGATTGTCGAGGGCCACGACCAAGATGTCCGCGACATCAACGCGGTGGGTCTCAGGCGGATTGGGGTGAAGCCCGAAGCCCGGATGGCTCTGCACAAGGCCTGCAAGCTGCTGTTCCGCTCCCAGCTCGCTTTGGGCAACGCGATGGAGATCGTGCAGCGTGAAGTCATGGTCACGCCCGAGATTGAGTATCTCCTCGCCTTCCTGGAACGACTCTACAAGGGCAAGAACGGTCGGGGCGATCAGCGCTGACCTTGGTACACTAGGATTCACATGGCGAAGCTGAAAGAAGGCGATCAAGTCCGCGTGGTCACGCGACCGGTCAACGAAACCGACCGCACCGTGCACATGTTTTTCGAACACATGCAGGGACTCACCGGCGTGGTATCGAACTACTACACCAAGGAAGAAGTCGCCGTCACCGTCGATCTCAGCTCGCTCGTCGACATTCCGAAGGATGTCCACAACGCCGCCACCGACCGCATGCGCGGGCGATTTGCCGGAGAAGCCTCTGAGGAGCTTAAAAAGCTGATCGGAAAAGAGGGCTTGAATTTCACGCCGAACTACGTTCTGCTCGTTCGCGAAGAAGATCTCGAGAAGATTTGAGGCTTGTTCACGGTCTCTTTGCGTAGAATGCAAAGAACCATGAATCGGCGGGAGACATCATGTTAGGCGAAACGCTCTCGATGGTCATTTCCATCGTCTTTATTGCGCCGATCTACGCGTTTTGCATTTTCAAGGTTCTCGGCATGACCATCATGAAGGAGATTGATGGATTCGCCGGATTCATCGCTTTGTTCCTCCTCTTTGTGGGGCTGGTTGGCGCGCTCATTACTCGCGATCCGGTGGTTCAGGCCGCGATGGTGGTGTGCACGCTCTCGCTCGTGATCTTCTTCCCGTTTGCGGATGACTTTTTGGCGCGCAGCGATGTCGCGGACCTCAACGCCGAGCAGATCGACCGGGGCCACTTGGAACTCTCGCTTCGGCCCGACAACTTTCCCGCATGGTTCAAGCTCGCCGCGAATCTCTACGATCACGGCTTTCGGGGCCACGCGATTGCTCTGGCGGATATGACCCTGGAGCGCATCCCCGCCGAGACGGATCCTTTCCACAATCGCTCGCTGCGCGACATGTTCCGCCACGAAGAGCGCCAGATCGCGATGTGGAAGCGCGACACCACCGACCCCAAACACTTTGCTCCCATTGCTTGCCCAAAGTGCAAGGCCAAAAACCCGCCCGGTACGGTGAACTGCGTGCGATGCCAGGCACCCTTTTTGCTCCTGCTCAGTCGGCGCGGACGAGGCCGAGGTCGAACCTACGCCCGGCTTGTGCTGGGTTGGTGTCTCATCTCGATTCTCATCCCCATGGCCGCTTGGCTTGGTCTGCTGGGCCTCGGGTGGGCGTTTGTCCTGCTCCTGGCCGGCGTGGGGGGCACCCTGTTTTGGGTGTTCCGAGCGCGAAACCCGATCTCCGATGTTTCGCGACCGTTTAGCTGAGCAGCGTTACTCTTCGACCCCAAAGTGTCCGAGAGGCGCGCCTCCAAGGAGATGCGCATGCAGGTGAAAAACGGTTTGTCCGGCATCTGCGCCCTGGTTGATGACCACGCGGTATCCCCCGGTGAGGCCGAGTTGCTCCGCAATCACCTTCGCCGCGTTAAGCAGATATTTGTGATCTCCCTCATCCGGAAGCTCCGCGAGGCCCGTAATCTCTTGGCGAGGAACGATCAGAACATGCACCGGAGCCTGCGGCTGGATATCCCGAAAGGCCACCACGTGGTCGTCCTCATACACAATGTCAGCCGGAATCTCGCGCTGGATGATCTTGGTGAACAGGGTCGCCATGCCTCCCAGTTTGGCTCAATTTGTTGCCTGCTTTGAGCCGGAAAAACGCGTAGCCCTAGCCAACGGCACCGAGAATCGCGCATCATGCAGGCACGATGATTCTGTTCTCCTGATCCGTGAGTCCGTTTGACAACGCCCCTCAAAAGGGACGATGTCGACCATGCTCCACCACTCCTTTCTCCTTCAACCATCGAAGGATCTCTGTAAAGGAGGGGATACCGATCAGAAGCGAACCACGCTCCCGCGCCCCATCAAGGGGCGATTCTGGTGCCTCTCCTTCCCGATTTTCGCTATGCTATGCATAGCAAGGCAACGCCCGTGCCCCGGACGGTGCGATGAACAGCAGAATGCCTGGAGAAAAACTTAAGAAAACTCAAGAAGATAGCCGCGAGAAATTCCTCCTCGTCTTCGTCAACGAAGATCAGAACGAGGATGATGTCGTGGAGGGCGAGCTCGAAGGGCTCGTGGATGCGGCGGGCGGAGTCGTCGTCGGATCAGCGCGCCAGCGGGTGGATCGCCCGTACAAAGGAACCTACATCGGCTCCGGCAAGGTCGAAGAAGTCCGGGATGCCTGCGCCGAAGTCCAAGCCGATGGCGTGATCTTCGACTGTGAGCTCAGCGGAATCCAGATTCGAAACCTGGAAGAGATCATCGGGAAGCGCGTGCTTGATCGCACCCAGCTCATCCTCGATATCTTCGCCGCCCGCGCCCGCACCCGAGAAGGCCAGCTCCAAGTCGAACTCGCGCAATACACCTACCGACTGCCTCGATTGATGAGCGTCTACACCAAATTCGAGCGGCAGCGTGGTGGTATTGGCATGCGCGGTCCGGGTGAAACCAAACTCGAAAGCGACCGCCGGATGGTTCGCGACCGCATTGCGCGGCTCAAGCAGGATATCGAAGGGGTCAAGCGGCACCGAGATGTCCAACGTGAGGGCCGCAAGGATCAGCCCTATCCCGTGGTGGCGATTGTCGGATACACGAGTGCCGGAAAAAGCACCTTGATGAACCGACTCGCGGCCACTGACGTGCTCGTGGACGCGATGCCCTTCGCGACCCTCGACCCGACCACTCGATTGATCGATCTGCCCGACGGCGACCGGTTCTTCCTCAGTGACACGGTCGGATTCATCCGAAAGCTTCCGACTCTGCTGGTGGCTGCCTTCCGCGCGACGTTGGAGGAGTTGATCTACTCGGATCTTCTTCTCCACGTTGTGGATGTCAGCACTCCGGAATGGGAAATGCAACTGGATGCCGTGCTCGAGACGATTGAATCGCTCAAGGCCGGGGATATCCCTGTTCTGACCGTATTTAACAAGATCGACGCGGCGGAGAATCCGGCGGAAGTTCGGCGACTCGTCAGCGAGTGGCAGGATTCAGTCGCGATCAGCGCCCTCACAGGAGAAGGGATCCCTGATCTCATGGCGAGAATTCAGGGGATGCTGAGCGGTCGACTGGGCCGAGTCAAGGTGCTCGTCCCTTACGACAAAGCCCAGCTGGTCGAGCGCGCCTACGACTACGGTCGCGTCATTACCAAGGACTACCGCGAGGACGGCATCTACTTAGAAGCCGATGTGGTCGCCGAGCTGAGAGGCAAACTCGAACCCTACCGAATCGCGGAGGCGTCCTCCGGATAACAAACGCGATGAACGAAGCGGCAACGATGATCCTGGGCGACTGGGTGCAGCAAGCGACCACCCGGCTCGAAAGAGCCGGAGTCGACTCGCCGCGCTTGGATGCCCAGGTTCTCGCCGCCCATGCCCTGGGTAAAGATCGCACGTACGTGCTCACTCACCCGGAACACGAGGTTCTCTTGGGGGTTCTGGAGCCGATGCTGATCCGCCGGGAAGCCCGCGAGCCTCTGGCCTACATTGTCGGTCAGCGCGAGTTCTACGGGCGGATGTTTCAAGTCTCCCCCGACGTGCTGGTGCCGCGCCCGGACACCGAAATCCTCGTCGAGCGGGCCCTGCTGGCGGTCAGCCACAACCGTCAGTGGACGGGATCGATTCTTGATATCGGCACAGGAAGCGGGGCGATCGCCGTGACCCTGGCCTGCGAACTCCCGATGGCTGATGTCACGGCGGTGGACATTTCGGGTCGAGCCCTGAGAATCGCGATGTCGAATGCCGCCAGGCACGAGGCTCACATCAACTTCGTGCGCTCTGATCTCTACGAACATCTGCCCGCGAACTACTTCGACCTTGTCGTGAGCAACCCGCCGTACGTCTCCCACGCCGATGATCTTGAGCCGGATGTTCGTGAATACGAACCCAGCTTGGCTCTCTACGCCGATGCGAACGGCCTGGCTTTCTACCGAAGGCTCGCCGCCGAAACTCCCCAGGTTCTCGTCTGCCGCGCCCTCATGGTGGAGATCGGACTGGGGCAACGGGATGACGTCATCGGGATCTTCAGCGAATACGGCTGGCGATGCCTTGATTGCGTCTCCGACCTCAGCGGAATCCCGCGGGTTCTCACCTTCGAGACCGACACTGACCTGAGCTGATCACGCTTTCCCAGTGATGCGACCTCAAGATTGGGCATAATCGGATTCGAAATGGACGTGGTTGTCCCGGCAGAATTCGAGCACCTTTACGTTCACGACGAGGATCATCCGGTTGTGAAGATCCCGTCACAGGTTCTGCGCAAGACGGCCACCGAGATCACCAAGCTCTCCAACCGCCACAAACTTCTTGCTGAGAACATGGTTCGGATCATGAACAAAGCCAACGGAGTCGGCATCGCGGCTCCGCAGGTGGGAGTCAGCGAACGGATCATCGTGATTGCCCCAGAACGCCGTCCGATCGTTCTCGTCAACCCCGTGATCGTCAAGCACGAAGGCTCTCAAGTCGGGGAAGAAGGGTGCCTCAGCATCCCCGGTCTGTATGGCGATGTCGAGCGATTTGACACAGTGGAAGTAGAAGCCTACGACATCAAGGGCCGCCCGCTGAACTACGAAATGTCCGGCTACGCCGCCCGGATTGTCCAGCACGAAATTGACCACCTCGACGGAATTCTCTTCATCGACAAAGTGGATGAGAAGACCGTTCACTGGCAAGATCCGAACCGGGAGCGCGACGAGTGAAGCTGGTTTACTTCGGCACCGCCCCCTTCGCCGTTCCTGCCCTGGAACGATTGGCTCCCTGCGTGAGTCTGGTCGTCACCCAGCCGGATCGACCCTCGGGCCGCGGGATGAAGCTCCAACCGAGCCCGGTGAAGGCAAAAGCCATCGAACTGGGGCTCCGTGTCGAGACTCCGGAGAAGTGCCGCGAACCCGGCTTTCTCGATCTCTTGCGCGCGGAAGAGGCGGACGTCTTTGTTGTGGCCGCCTATGGCCAAATCGTGCCTCAAGCCCTCCTCGATATTCCGAAGCACGGCTGCGTGAATCTGCACGGATCGATTCTTCCCCGCTGGCGAGGCGCCGCTCCAATCCAACGAGCGATTGAAGCCGGTGATGTCGAAACCGGGGTCACTCTGATGCAAATGGACGCCGGGATGGACACCGGAGACATCATTGCCATCGAACGCACCTCCATCGGCAAGCACGAACTCGCGGGTGCGGTCTACGAACGTCTTTCCGACATGGCGGCCGAGATGGCGGAGAGCTGGCTTCCTGTGATTGCCCAAGGAAAGCATCCAAGGGTGCCTCAGCAAGTTGAACTCTCGTGCCACGCCCCCAAGGTCAAAAAGGCAGACGCTGAACTCAGATCCACCATGACCCTGGTCGAGGCGTACGACAAGTTCCGCGCGTTTTCTCCGGCACCAGGAGCATGGCTTTCCGCACCGATGGGCGCGATCAAGGTGTTGAGTTGCCGCCCCGTTCCTGGTGTGGTGGGCGCAGCGGGCGAGGTGTTGATGACCAAGCCCAATCTGGTCGTTGGGTTCACGACCGGAGCGCTCAATCTCATCGACGTTCAACCCCAGGGCCGTGGAAAGATGTCCGGGGTAGATTTCGCCAACGGGGCACGACTCCAGGTCGGAGATCGTTTGATGGAATAGGCCCCGCCTGTTCGCCCTTTCAGGAAGAGACTTATGCAGAAAAAGATCGCCCTTCGGTTCATTCTTGGCATCTTGACCATCGTCGCCCTCTTCGGCGGCTATCGACTCTTCCATGAGTTCGCCAAGGATCCTGATCTGGGCGAGTTTGCGTCCGTTGGCATGGTGGCGGCCATTGAATACACGCCAGAAGGCGGCCGCGTCGTGGTGATCGACGAGCAGGGCAAGGAGATCACGCCACCTGCCCCCGAGAAATCGTTTGATGACCTCGATGTGACCTGGTCGGTCGATGGAAATCGACTCTTCTTCTCCAGCACGCGAGAGTCCGAGGCCTACACGATCCACCGGTGGAACCCGGGCAAGAATGTGGTCGAGCGCCGTACAGCGGGGAGTCGGAGCCAGAGCCTGCCGTGGTTCGGCCCCAACAGCGATCCCCGGGCCAAGCAATACGGTTTGATCCTCTCCGGCGGAAATGTGCTCGAAGTCGATGCGCGGACCGGAGCAACCACCACGGTTCTCCCGCCCACCACCCGCGATCTTGTCACGGGAGGCGGCGAGGAATCAGGTGCGCAAAGCCCGATGGAATCAACCTACCGTGACCTCGGCGATAGCTTCAAATTCGCACGATGGGGCCCCGGGCGCGAATCGCTCTTTGCCATCATGCGCAAGGAAGAAAACAACGTGGCCATCCACCAAAGCCTCGGCCTTGACGCTCAAGGCCAACAGCAGCGACCGGTCGAAATCTTCCGAGGGCGCAATGTGATCCTCGATGTGGATGACCAAGGCGTCGCGGCGGTCAGTGTTCAAGGGTTCTTCTTCCGAGACCCCGCCGCCGTGCCGGAGCAATTCATCCAAAACGGCAAGATCGTCAAACCGTTTGAATCAGGTGTCTTTAAGGTCTCGATCGGGCCAGAAGGCCAGCCGAACGCAGCCCCTGTCGCCCTGGTTCCCGCAGATTCGCCGCAGAGCTTTGGCGATGTTTCCATCTCCCCGGACGGCACCAAGGTCGCCGTTGTCGTGGGCAGCGTGGACAAGAATGGCAACTTCATTCCGGCTGGAATCGCGGTGATGCCCTTTGAAGAAGGCGGTGCGGGGAACGGAACCCTGCTTGTTCAGGGAGCGGTCAGCAGCGTGTCTTGGAGTCCAGATGGCTCGAAGCTCGTGTATCTGATGACCGAAGGCTCCAACACGGATATCTACACAATTGGATCCGATGGATCGGGCACCCGAAAGGTGACAAGTGGCGGACGCTTCGCGTTCCCCCGAATCAGCCCGCAGATGACGTCGGAGTGAGATTCAGGGTTTCCTGAGCAAGCTGGAGTACGTCTGCATAGGCAATCGAGACTGATCGGTCGTATTGTCCATAGGGGCAGCATCGCTCTGGCCTCGTGAGGGTGTAAAGTCCGATGCACGGTCGGCCAAGTGCCGCCGCGATGTGGGTGCTTCCGGTGTCTCCCGCCACATGAAGGTCGCACAGACTGATGAGGGCCACGAGTTGCTTGACGTTCGTCTTTCCAAGCATGTCCTTGGGCGCGCCGAGTCCTTTCGGGTCGGGGCTTCCCCACGCCGCCACGACTTCCTTGAAAGCCACTCGATCCGCCTCGGTTCCGAGAAAGGCAAACGTGACACCAGGGCCAAGATCGCGAACCAGGCGCGCATAGAGTTCCGGCGGCCACCTCTTCGTGCCCCAACCGGCTCCGGCATTGGCCAGAACCAACTGCTTGCCCTCCTCGCGCCCGAGATCCCGCAGCAGTTCCTGAACATGGGCCACATCGTCGGGGTTGGGCACAAGATTAAAGACCGCTCGGTCTGCAACACCTCCGACGGCCCGGGCCACATCCACATACTGATCGACCACGTGAATCGAACTCGGATCTGGTCTTACCGCCGAAGTGAAAAGCCAGGAACCTTCGCGTTGCCAGTGGTATCCCACCCGTTGCTGACAACGCGCGTAGCTGATCGGAAGCGCCGATTTCATCAAGCCCTGCAGGTCAATCCCCACCTCAAATTTCCCCAGCGCTTGCATCTGAGCTTTCCACTTCTTCGGATCTTTCTCCAGCACCTCCACGTGATCGATATCGGGACAGAGCTGAGGAATCCCCGCGAACCGGCGATCGCAGAGCCACACGACCTCGCATCCCGGATGGCCTTGCTTGAGGGCGGTCGCGACAGGCAACCCGCAGGCCACATCGCCGAGTGCGCTCAGGCGGGAGACGAGAAATCTCATGCGTCCTCCTGGATCATCTGCTTGACTTTGGCCACGACTTCTGCGGGATCTACCGCGCTTGGGCCACCCTCAGGACGAAACACGATTGCTCGGTCAAAATTGGGTTTGTATCGCACGGGATCCGTCCATCCAAAGACGGTGAGAGTGGGAACGCCATAGGCGGCGGCGATATGCGCCGAACCGGTATCCGCACTCAAGTGAACCTGCGAAGAGGCAATTTCTTTCATCGAGCCAACCAAATCGCGCTGCCCCACCAGATTCGTGCTCCCCGGAAGATCTAGTATGGGATCCCCAGGCGCACCGATGACGGTGACTGGAACCCCGTCAGCAAGCAACCTCCGTCCGATCTCCGTCCAGACCTCGGGGGCGACCGCCTTCTTCCAGTGCCCGCTCCCGGTCTGGATCGTCACTCCCTGACGTGCCGTGGGAGCGACATCCGGCATGATGGGGAGCACGGGGTTTTCAAAGGCCACCACCTTTTGAAGCAGCCGTCTCGCCGTCTCGGCCTCATGAACCTGAGTCACGCCGCACTCGACGAAGGTGTTCAGCCGCTTGGCCAGAGCATCGGTTCCGCGGTTCGTGAACCTCTGTTTCGCCCCCGAGAGCTTGAGGCAAAGCGCGGTCTTCGAATGCCCTTGGAGGTCAAATCCGAACTCGAAAGTGTGCTTTCGCAGAGCGGAAAACGCCTTGAGCTGCGCGATCCACGTTCGAGGATCGCTGCGCCGCTTTTTCCAGACCGTTCGATCAACAATAGCAACTTCACTGACCAGATCCGGAGTCGCAATCACATCCGCACACCGATCCTGCACCGCCCACACGATGTGAGCTTCCGGTGCGGCCTGCCTCAACCCCGAAACCGCCCAGGCCGCCATCACACAATCGCCAATCGCGGAAAACCGCACGATGAGTACCCGGGGCGCGCTCAAAGCAGACCCTTCCGCCGAGCGTTGCGCCATCGGTCGTGCATCCAAAGCCACTGATCCGGGGTCTCCCGAATGCGATCCTCCAACCACTTGTTGATCGCCCGCATCATCCCTTCACCCTTCACCTCGCAGTCCGGCACCGAGTTAAGAGCGGGATAGAAGGTCAAGCGATACCGCTCGTCTCCCTCGTACACACACACAACGGGAATCACCGCCGCCCCAGTTCGCTCGGCGAGAACCCCCGGCCCCAAGACGGTACCGGCGGGAAACCCGAAGAACGGCAGGAAGATATCGTCGGCGTTCTGATCCGGGAGAATCCCCACGATTTCGCCTGCCTTCAGCTTTTCCATGATCGCCCGCGCCGCATTTCCGCGCGCCAGAACCGAGGTTCCCGGCCCTTCGCGGATCTCGTTGACGATCCGATTGACCCCGTCCTGATCCGCGTTCCGGGCCACGACATGCACCGGATATCCCACCTTGGACATCCAGGCCGAGCACCGCTCCCAATTCCCAAGATGCCCCGTAATCAGCAACACTCCCTTGCCCTGGGCGAGACCCGCGTCGAGATGCTCGCGCCCTTCGATTCTCATGCGGCTTTCCAGCTCGGCAAGAGTTCGATTCGCCCCAATCAGGAAGTCCACGCTCGACCGCCCGAAGTTCTCGAAGACCTTCTTGGCATTCTCGTGAACTTGGCTCTCCGGCCAGTCGGGAAAGACCATGCGCAAATTGGCTTGCGTCCTCTCGCGATGCTTGGCATCGAGCCGGTAGATGAGCCGGCCAAATCCCTCGCCCTCTCGATACGCCTGGGCGAGCGACTTGCCACTGAGCCGCCGCTTGATCCCTCGGAGGAGCTTGATCGCGACTTTGCCGAGCACTTGCTTCTTGCGAGATTTCATGAGTGTGAGGGGCCGGCGGCAGCCAGAAGTTGATCCATCAAGGCGTCAAGGCTATCAATGCGGACGGAAAGCCGAGCGACGACCAGTTCCCGGACTCCCAGATCGGGCCGGGCGCGAAGTTTGACAAAATCCTTCTCCGTCACCACGACTGGCAATCCTGCGGGGAGTGTATCCCACAAGCCCGCGTGACTCAGAGGGTCGTGATCGGTGTAGATCGCCTCATGGCGAATCGCAACGCCCGCGTTCCGCAAGCTGGCGAGAAACCGCGAGGGATGAGCAATCGCGCAGAGCGCAATGGCCTCGCTGGGTGCATTGACGGGCCGCCCATCGATGCCCACAAAGCTCAAGGGCTGGCGGTGGACATCTTTCCCGTACCGAATGATTGCCGTGGCCCGTGGGTGTCCTAAACTCTTCGGCTCACGATAGGGGCCTGCGGGGAAACAGAAGTCATTCGGCAGATCAGGCTCGATCAGCAAGCTGGCCCCTAGCTTGAGCCTCAGATGCTGGAACCCATCATCCATGAGCAAGAGATGGTCGGGAAAGTGCGCCTCGGCGAGCTTCGCAGCAGCGACTCGATCCCGGCCGACGATCATCGGTGCCGCAGGAAGGCGATGGCGCAAGAGGGTCGGCTCATCACCCCAGTCAAAGGCGTTCAGCGGCCCTTCCGGAGCGACTTGGGCCTCGTGCTGAGCCGGAGACCCATACCCCGATGCCCCTAGAACCACGTTGACACCGCGCGCCTCCAAACCCTCCGCCAGAGCAATCACCACCGGCGTCTTCCCCGATCCTCCCGCCGTCAGATTTCCGACCACCACCACCGGAACTGTCGGCACATACGCCTTCTTGAGGCCGAGTTTGTAGATGCCCAGATAAGTTGTCCAACCGAGTCGATACAACCCAGCGAGCGGGCTCAGGAGCCAGGCTCCGAGCCCCTTGCTTGTCCAAAGGGATTCGATGGCGGTGCGCATTGGGCGGGTTTTATTCTGGCATGGTGCTTCGCCCTGCGTCCGACCGAAGAAATCCAGCAAGCGAGTACCATAGAACCTCCAGATGCCGTCCGCCGCCTTCACCACGCTTGGCTGCAAGGTCAACCAATACGAAACCCAAAAGATCCTCGAAAGCTTTTCCGAGGCGGGATTCCGCATTGTGCCGTTCGATGCCGAGGCGGATGTTTATGTCATCAACACCTGCAGCGTCACCAGTCAGGCGGAGAGCAAGAGTCGATACACGATCCGAAAAGCCCAGCGGACGAATCCGCTTGCCAAGGTGGTCGTCACGGGTTGCGCCGCCCAAATGAGTCTGAATCGATCCGACGAGGGCGACCTCGGCGACGTCGTGGTGCCGAATCCCGAAAAGCTCAACGCCTTGAAGTATCTTTTTCAAGCTGAGCCGAGCCTCGAGAACTGGGTAAAGGCCGAGCCCGCACCCAACTCCGACGAGGTACCGAAGGGGCGCACGAGAGCCACGCTCAAAATCCAAGATGGCTGCAGCGTGATGTGCAGCTATTGCAGCATCCCCTACACGAGGCCTGGAATGGTCAGCAGGCCGTGGTTCGAGGTTCTCGAAGAAGCGCAACGACTCGCCGCCGTGGGCTATCACGAGGCGATCTTGACGGGAGTCCTGATCGGAGCCTATGGCCCGGAATCGGGGAGTCAGGGCAAAAGCTTCGAAGAGCTCGTCACGATCCTTTCCGAGCAGAGTGGACTCGCCCGGCTCCGGATCAGCAGCATCGAGATGCACCAAGTCACCGATCCGATCCTCGATCTCGCGAAGAGCGGATGCGTGGTGCCGCACTTCCACATTCCCTTGCAAAGCGGGGATTCTAGGGTGCTCAAAGACATGAATCGTCGCTACGACCAAGCGATGTATCTCGACCTTTGCGCCAAAGTCCGCCGCGAACTCCCAGAGGGAACGATCACCACAGACATCATGGTCGGCTTTCCCACCGAAACCGAGGAGCGATTTGAGAGTTCCGTGCACGTCTGCCGAGAGGTCGGCTATCTGAAGGCTCACGTCTTTCGGTTCAGCCCCCGCTTCGGCACGCCCGCCGACCAGTGGGGAGACCCGGTTTCGCCGCAAGAAAAGCAAGCCCGTGCGCTCCGGCTCACCGAGATCACCCAGGAAACCGCCCGCGCGGAAGTCCGGCGATTCATCGGCAAGACGGTTCGAGTTTTGGTTGAGGGTAAGGAGCGCGGTGGCCTTCTGGAAGGCAACTCCGATCAGTGGCTCACCGTTCGATTCGCCGGAGCGCCTGAACTCAGCAAGACCCTCCAATGGGTTCGAATCGAGGACGAGCGGGACGGGATCGCTTTCGGAGAACTGGTCGCGGCTCCGACGGAGCGACCTGGTTTGGCCCCCTTGAGCGTTCTGTCCTAGCGAGCTTCAACCCTGAGGAGACCTGTTTCGTACTCCCATTAGACGAGATCGCTCGTCTTTGAGAAAACAATGGGATTGGTAGTCATTGGAATCATTATCTTGGCTGCGGGATTCGCACTCCGAGCGAACGCCAAGCAACAGCCTCAGGTAAAGCCGATCGCGAGCCTGATGATGGTCGGAGGGCCGCTTGTGGCGGTTTTCGGGTTCATCAGTGCCTCGGTGGTCATTGTCGAATCGGGTTATACCGGGATCAAACTGCGGCTTGGTGCGGCGGTCGATCAAGTCCCCGAAGGGATGCACTTCCTTGCTCCGGGGGTTGAGAAAATTGCTCTCATGGAAGTCCGCACGCAGAAGGAGGAGAGCATGGCCACCGCGGCGTCGCGCGATCTTCAGCCTGTGACCGCCTCACTTGCCCTCAACTTCCGGCTTGATCCCAGCAAGGCCTCGGATCTCTACAAGGAAGTCGGCACCGACTTCAAGAACCGAATCATCGCGCCCTCGGTGCAGGAAGCGATCAAGGTCGTGACCGCCCAATACACCGCCGAGGACTTGATCCGTCAGCGCCAGAAGGTGAAGAACGAAGTCGAGCAACAAATCGCCGCGCGACTCGCCAAGTACTACCTCATCGTCGATCCGGGCGGACTTTCGATCACCAACTTTGAGTTCTCGGAGGAGTTCAACAAGGCGATTGAGCAAAAAACCATCGCCCAACAGGAAGCGGAAAAGCAGCGGTTCGTGCTCGCCCGCGCGGAGCTGGAAAAACAGACCAAAGTTGCCCAAGCTCAGGGCGAGGCCGAAGCGGCCAAGCTGAATGCTCAGGCCCTGCAAGCCAACGGCGGTGAACTGGTCATCGCCCGCGAGTGGATCGAGAAGTGGGATGGCAAGATGCCGACGGTGGCCGGTGGCAACTCCGGCTACATGCTCGACCTTCGGCAGATCCTCAGCGACGCGCAAAAGTCGAATCCGTAAGCGCACCCCCTGAACAACTGAGCCCCCGAGATGCTCTCTCGGGGGCTCAGTTGTTCAGGCGACTCGGCTAGAACTCCCCACGGATGAAGTGCTCCATCACTTTCGGCACCGAAGGATCGAATCCGACTACATCCAGCATCCCGGGATCCCTCGGATCCGCGATGGTGAACTGGTTCGCCGTCATCGCCACGATGATCAGCCGAGCATCGATCCCCGACTGGTGACGATACTCACCCAGGGCCTCGCTCGGATGACGCACCCCACACCAGGTTTCGTTGTCGGTCAAAATGACAAACGCATCGACCTCCTGCCGATTCTCGGTCGCCCAAATCATCGGCAGAGCACAGTCGGTTGCGCCGAAGTTCGCCCGATCTGCCCGCGCCATCACCTCGGTGATCGTCATTCCACCGTGGAGACCGAGCGGAACAAGCCGGTCAGAGAACCCGAGCACCTGAGCACTTTCTTCCCGCGCCAGGGTGACCAGGCTCAGAGCCACCGCCGCCTTTGCTGCACTCAAACCAGACCCGGGGATCAAAGCCGACTTCATCGAGCCGGAAATGTCCAGTCCGATGAGGATGCGCTTTCCCGTCGGAACCACGGACTCGAAAGCCAGGTGGAATGCCTCGTTCAGAGCCTGAAGAATCGCCGGAACAGGCATCCATTCCTGTCCCCGACGACCCGTACCTCGTTCGTAGGTCGCCAGAGCGAGCAAGATCGCCACCGGGTGAATCCTCGCCGCCCGAAGCCGAACCGGATCAGTCAGTGAGGACACCACGTGACGCGTTGCTTCCGCACCCGGCGTCAGCAACCCGTACCGGGTCATGTTCGCCAGATTCCGAAGCATCGCCGTCAGAGGCATCTTGTCCAGCAAGGCCTCCCACACCATCGGGTGAGTCGCTAGCTCCTTCGGCACCGCCTCTCGGGGCAGATCAAACGCCCGGATCAGCTTCGCGGCTTCTGACGGTTCGCGCTCGGATTGCAGACGAACAAACGCCTCGAGCCGAGGGATCGGCACAGCCATCTCGCCGTTGATCAGCCAACGATATACCGCTCCGTGCTCCGCGCTCGCGGGCTTGGGGTGAGCCAGGCGCACGAGGTCAGCGTGCGTCCACTTCTCCCGATTCCGGTACTTCGTGACCTGGTAAACCAGATCGTCGACTTCCCGCGCGTTGTACCAATCGCTCACCGCTCGCCGAAGTCCTCGACCCCATCCGCGCAACTCTTCCGATTCCGAAATGAATTGGAAAAGGTGGGTTCCCGTTCGCGCCACCACGGGGAGAGCAGCATAGGCAGCTTGCCGCGTGTCATCGTTGCCGATGCTCGATGCGAGCGCCAGAGCGAAGAGAGCCGGGCCATTCTTCGGCGCGCGACCTTGACGAGAAATCTTGGCGATCGTGTCCACGGCACGCGGACCATCCTCCACCAGAAGCTCGCTGAGATTCTCGGCGCTCTCCTTCGTCGCTCGCTCTTCCGTCGCGTAATAGGTTCCGCCCTCGGTTCCTAGAATCAGGAACCGTTCGAGCAATGCCCACCGGTCAACGGCCCATACATGGCCGCCCGCGTCGTTCCGCACCTGACCCGCTCCGATGATCGGTGCGGATTGCGGGGTCTTCTTTCGCATCAAATGCTTGCTGAACCTCATGGCTCTGTTTTCTCCTTGGGAATGTCCGGCCCGTCGCTCTTTGCACGGGCGAGTGTCGAAGGGATCCGACCTCCTCCCCTTGCGAGGTCGAATCCGAGAGGGTGGCCCCTCCCCTTGCTCTGCCGATCCAGCCACGTGCTTGCGGTCACGAGGCATGGGGCGGCAGGGCAAGAGGCCAAAGCAACCTCCGCGATTGGGGTCACGTGCGGACGAAGGGCGATCTCGGGCAAGTTCCCGAGGGAACCATCGAGGGTTTGAACCTCGTCGCCGTGTGGCTTACCGATAACCCGAGCTCAACGGCCCGCACATTTCAACTGGTCGGCACTGGACTGCGGTCCCATCCCGAAGACAAGCCTGAAAACCGGGTGTGCGGACAAAAATTTGCCCTGACTGGGGTTCGAGTTTCGATCGATAACGCCAGAACAGCGGCCCGCACGGGCCCAAATTGTCAACAGCTTGCCGGAACGGCCAGTGCTGGTGGGGTCAAGGGGAAGTTGGGGATGGAGTTCATCCGAAGCGTCCCACGCTCACGTCGAGAGTCTTTCTCGAGAGCGCGGCTTCGGAGAGCGGCGCTCAGGAAAGGCTAAAAGGGCCAGGGTGGTCACCGGCGTTGCCGGGATCTGAGCTGCGATTCATTGTCTGTCACATGTCCGTTGCGGTCGGGTGCAAACCTCCGCGTCGAACGGTTGAGCATTGTCACACGCCGACCCTGGGGTCTGTCAAGTGGGATAGGACTCTTCCGCAATTTTGAGAGAGTCCAAATCAAAACACCTCCCCGTAGGGGAGGTGAATCATTTTTTTGGAACAGGGGCGAGTCCTACCAGCGGATCAGATTCGCGCCCCAGACAAGACCAGCCCCGAATCCGACGGTCATCACGAGGTCGCCTTTCTTCAACCGCCCGAACTTCTCTGCCTCGTAGAGACCAAGCGGAATTGAGCCAGCAGAAGTGTTTCCGTATTTTTCGATATTCAGAAACACCTTGCTCTCGTCGAGGCCAATGCGCTTGGCAGAACTCTCGATGATTCGAATGTTTGCCTGGTGGGGAACAAAGAGGTCCACATCGGCGGCGGTCAGACCATTTTCGGCCAAAACTTTGTCGCAGGCATCGCCGAGCGCGTTCACCGCGAACCGGTAGGTCTCCGCACCATTCATGTAGATCGAATCGCCTCGACCGAACGAGTGCGGGCTATCGACAGGGAATCGACTCTTGCCTTGCTCCAAGATGATGTGGTGTCCGCCCCCACCATCGGAAAACAGAACAGTTTTCATCACGCCACGATCGGTGTTCTCTTCCCCTTTCAAAATCACGGCGCCAGCGGCGTCGCCAAACAGCACGCACGTCGTGCGATCCGTCCAGTCGAGGAACTTGGACAACGTGTCCACACCGATGACCAGAACCGTATTGTGATGCCCCGCTTCGATCATCGCCGAGCCGGTCGAAACCCCATAGATGAACCCGGCGCAAGCCGCACCGAGATCGAAAGCCGCCGCCCGGCGCGCGCCAATCCGATCTTGAACAAGACACGCCGTACTCGGGAAGTAAAAGTCGTTGGAGACCGTGCAGAGGATCACCATGTCGATCTCATCCGCCGTCATGCCCGCGTTCTTCAGGGCCTCCTCAGCGGCCCACACGCTCAGATCGCTCGCCGCTTCTTCGTCAAGACAGATTCGCCGCTCGCGAATCCCCGTGCGCTGCATGATCCACTCGTCGCTCGTATCGACGATTTTTTCGAGATCAAAGTTGGTGAGAATTTTCTCCGGAACACCGTGGCCGGTTCCCTGGATGACAGCTCGCTTCATGGTGAAACAGGTTCCTTTCCTGACTGTGGCAGATCGCGGGCAATTGCTGCTCGAATCGTCTCCACAAGGTCAGCTTCAACGGCTCGCGCCGCATTCAAAATCGCATTTTCTATCGCCCGGGCATTGCTCCGTCCGTGACCGATCACACAGATCCCATTCACTCCCAGCAAGGGTGACCCGCCATATTCCGCATAGTCGATTTTGGCCTTAACGGGACGCATCGCGGTGCGCATCGGCAAGAAGAGAGCCTTGGTCGGCCAGCCAGGAACCGCGCCTCTGATTTCATCCATGATGAATTCCGCCACGCCTTCGCAAGCCTTGAGCATGATGTTTCCGGTGAAGGCATCGCACACCACGACATCGACTTCCTTGCGGAACACATCTTTGCTTTCGATGTTGCCGGCAAACCACGCGTGCTGACTCATGAGGTCATACGCCGACTTGGCAAACTGGTTGCCCTTGCCTGGCTCTTCGCCAATGTTGAGGAGGTGGATCTTGGGATTCTTGCGACCCATCACCTTTTCAGCAAACGAGCGGCCCATCAGCGCGAACTCCACCAGATGCTCGGGATCGACATCGGGGGAAGCCCCGGCATCAAGGAGCAGGAATCGTCCGTGCTTGTTCGGAAAAACTTGGGCGATCGCGGGGCGATGAACGCCGCCAATCTGTCGCCAACTCAGCAAAGCCGCCGCTGAACAAGCTCCCGTGTTGCCAGCAGAAACGAACGCCTGCGCCTCACCGGCTTTCACCATCTGAGCGCAAACCGAGATCGACGAGTCTTTCTTGGTGCGCAAAGCCGTCGTCGGCTTCTCGTCCATCCCAACCACCTGGCTTGCGTGGCGAAGGGTCACGTTTTTCGGCAGACCCGAAGCGGGAATGAACGTCTTCATCCGCTCGATATCGCCGACGAGGATGATCTCACCTCGAATCTGTGAGGCGACGTTTAGCACCCCATGCACGACGGGCTCGGGCGCGTAATCGCCCCCCATTCCATCAACCGCAATCTTCATTCCTTGCCTTCTTCCGCTCTCCGGAATTGCTCCAACTTGAGCATCTCGGGGCGGCCATGCGGTTCTTCCACTTCGAGATTGGCCTGCTTGGCGTTCGGGCAGGCTCCATCCCATCCGAAACTGCAGATCGGTTGTAGCGGCAGACTCACGATCAATCCCTGCCGGATGTAGGTGTCCTGGTGCAGAGCGTTCTTGTCGAACAATTGATATAGCTCGTCACAGACAACCTGCGCATAGCTGTCGGAGGCATAGCTGCTGGGGATCCCCTCCACCTCAAATTCGTCCTCCATCGTAAAAGGAAGATCAACGGTGAGAGGCTCGGTGCATCTTGCGCATTCCAGGACAATTTTTGCCTTGAACTGCCCCTTGATCAACAGGGCATTTCCCGTGCTCACAGCCTCCAACGTCCCGGAAACGGCCTCGACCAAGTCGAGGTCTTCCTCGCTGGCAAGGGCCGTGTTGACTTCAAATTGAAGTCGTTTCCCTGGGTTTTGGACTGCTTCATTGAGGTCAAGCAGCCCGGTGCGTCTCATAAGGAGTCAGTGTACCGAACCATCTGATTTTCCCCTAGACCCCGCGAAACCCGATGGATGTTTCGATTCACTCGTGCCGACAATCAAATTACGATCGCTTTGTCGGTCGTGATACGGGGAAACTATGGTTCATCGCGATACGCGAGCAGGGGAAAACGCTCTTCGTGGCGTGGTTCTGAAAGGGCTCGAGAATAAGGTGATCGGCTCCATCGCGAGCAAGGTCACCACGATCATGCTGAACGAGCAAATCTCGCCCGCCATGCTCTCGCGCCTCGTCGTGCCCTCACCCGAACTCAGTCGGATCATCGAAAACGGCCTCCAAACCGGCCTCTACACCGGCGAACCCGTGACCTTCCCGACACTACGCGATGCCTTCGACGCTATGGGATCGCCGCTTTCGTGGGAGATCTGCATGATGGGGGCCCTCGATTGCATGTCCCGAGCCCTCCTGCGAGGGTCGGACATGAGCCACAAGGAATTTCTTCGCCACAGCATGGCCACGGCAGCAGGAGCCAGGAGCATTGCGCGGCACCACGGCATGCCCGAACTCACCTTTTATCTTGCGGGACTCTTCCACGATATCGGGATTCCTCTCCTCGCCCACGCCAAACCGGACGACTACAACCAGTTTCCGACGATGCTCATGGGGAGCTCCATGTCTTTGGAGCATTTAGAGCAGCGGCAGTTCGGCTTCGACCATCAAGAAGTCGGCTCAACGTTCCTGATGACCCTCACCGCTCCCGATGCGGTGTGGCAAACCGCAGCCCAGCACCATTTCGACGGTTTTATCTCGCACCCGGTGATCTCGGCGGTGCGGATTTCCGCCAACGTCAGCCATCAAGTGGGATGCACGCTCGGGATCGCGAATGCTCCGCCAGCAATGCCGCCGCACTGTCTCACGGATGTCGGCCTGGATGAAACTGCCCTCGTGAGCTTGGCGGGTGAACTGGCCACGGCGGCCGGATTGGCCGACCGCTACGCGGCCTGACGCCACTGAGATGCCGCTCCGACACCGAAACGCCGGAAAACATCCAGGAATCTTACGATTTCGACCGCTTCCTTGAACGAAGGCGCGACATTCGGGCGTCCATTGGTGTAGTCTATGACCCGATTGCAACGTGGGTAACGTGTGCCTGGCACACTCTGTGCTCACCCTGCACTCGCGAGACAGGAGTTTGACTTGAGGAAGTGGTGGATTTTCTTTGCCGCCGGTGCGGTAGTCGTCGGATGCGCAGGCGGTAGCGGACTGGGAACAGGAACAACCGGAAGCGGCGCAACAACAGGCGGTGCAACAACGGGCGGAACAACGGGCGCTGTGCGTTCGGTGCCCCGTGTTGAATTGCCGGGCGATGCCTCCGACGTTCGTGTCGTTTATCTCTCTGGCCAACAGCGACGCGCTGCTGGCTCCCAATACGCCAAGCTGAACAACATTCGACTGGCCACGGGCGACGTCGACCAGATCCCTGGATCCGTGCAAGGCACACTCGATGGCGTCAACGTGAAGTTGGATGGCTACACGGTGAACAAATATGCTTTTGGTCACACGTTGCCGACCGGTATCCAAGCCGCTCGCTACACCCAGCTTCGCTCCGAAGTCTGGCGACTGGTGGAAGAACTCCCGAGCGGTGCCTTTGACACTCTGTTCACTGGCTCCTTCACCCTGCCGAATATCCCTGTTTCGGTTCCCCTCGCCCGCGGACGACAGTCCACCGTCCAGGTCTTCCTGAACGATGCCGCTCTCTTCCACGATGGCAACAATCTCATTTTCGATGAGACGCTCTTCAACGAAGACAACTTCCTTGATGTCGAGCCCGCCATCAACGGCTACTTCAGCGATATGGTCAGTTTCGACCTGAGCGGAGTCCCCGCTGGCGAGCGACCGCAAATGCAAAGCGGCGGAAACGCCACCAAGCTCATGCTGACGGGCGATGCCTGGGGCGTGGCGAATGGCGTCGGCACCGTCGGCTCCTTCGACATCATCAATCCTGGCTTCATCGAGTCGGGCGTTCTCACCAACCCAGTCGTCCTTCCGGACGGCACGGCTCCTGGAACCTACACGGTTCTCGAACCGGATCCGTCGGTGATCCCACCGACTGTCGTGCAAATCAGCGCCCTCCAAGGCCTGTGGCGCGACAGCAACGAAGTGCTGAAGAACCTGAGCGCGAACAACATGGTCATCTTCCCGACCACCCGCGCCAATGGTCAACACCAAGTCGTTGCCTGGAAGCGAAGCGGATCCTCGATCACCAAGATTTGGATCGGCCGAGCCACCCTCACCGGAACCACCAGTGGAACCGTGGAGCTGTGGAGCGCAGACCAACTTGACAACGGAACCGAGACCGGCAAGGTCACCGGAACCCTCACCAACTTCACCGTCGTCGGTGGAGTGATCAAGGATGGCGACTTCACCTTCACCACACCGCCGACCGGCTTTGTGGGCTCGGGTAGTTTCGCTGTCTTCGCGAAGTAATGCGGCCGATCCTCGCCGGAATTGAAACCGAGTACGGTTTCACCGTCGAGGGTCGATCCGTCCACGATCAAATAGACGACTCCATGGCCTTCGTCCGGGCATTCCCGGGCGGAGGCCTCTCGCTTTGGGACTACCGTTACGAATCGCCTCGCCACGACTTGCGAGGATTTGATGTCAAGGCTCTCGCTTACGATGCCATCGACGCCCGATTCGACCAAGGCCGTGCCCGGCCTCCTGCCGCCGAAGAGCGCAGCGACCGAGTTCTCACCAATGGAGCCCGGTTCTACAACGACCACGGGCACCCAGAATATGCAACCCCCGAGTGTTTTTCGCTCCGGGAACTCATGCTCCACGATCTCGCCGGAGAACGAGTGGTTCTTCAAGCCGCTCGCGCCTTTTCCGAGAAAATCGGGCGCGATGTGCGGGTCTACAAGAACAATACCGACTATCACGGCGCCAGCTACGGTACCCACGAGAGCTACCTGGTTCCGCGCCGACACAGTTTCGCCGCACTGTATGAGGCTGTCACCCCACTCTTGATTGCCCGCCAGGTGGTCTGCGGAGTCGGAAAGGTTGGTGCAGAGGCTAAGGGGCCGGTTCGGTATCAACTCAGCGCGCGGGCCGATTTCATGCAAGAGGCATACAACCTCGAAACCCTTGCCCGACGTCCCGTGTTTAACACCCGCGATGAGCCCCACGCTGATCCTGACCAGTGGATTCGGCTCCACGTGATCTGTGGTGATGCCAATCTGATCCCCTCGGCGACTCGACGCAAAGTCGGGCTCGTCAAGATCGCCTTGCATCTGCTGGATGCGGGGCTGGCTCCCACCTGGCGCATTCCCGATCCCGCCGAATCCTTCCAACTCACGAGCCGGGATGCGGACGGAGAGGGTCGAATCGTGCTCGAAGGCATGAACTGGACCACTCCTCGTCAGGTTCTGGAGAGCTATCTGGACACCTTTGACGGGCTCAATTCGGGAGACGAGGAGCTGAAGAGCGTCGCGCGTGAGACCCGCCAGCTCCTCGAAGATCGAGTCACCCGACCAGATGAGTTCCGTCGCCACGTAGACTGGGCCGCCAAGCGGTGGCTTCTCGATCAGTTCCGCGAGGCTGAGGGTCTCAGCTGGTTCGATCCATCCCTGCAATCGCTCGATCTGGCGTACCACCTGCTCGACCGCGAAGAAGGACTCTTTTTCGGCTTGGTGGAGGCGGGCGAAGTGGAAGCAGAGATCCCCCTAGAGGACGTGATCGAACGCGAAACCCAGGCATTTGAATGGGGTCGTGCGCATGTGCGCGGCCTCGCCGTCGAGAAGTTTGCCCCGCAGATCCGAACACTCACCTGGTCGAACATCACGTTTTCGGTGGGGGATGATCTTGTCACCGTGCCCTTGTTGCCTGACCTCCGCTACGATCCAGCAAGCCTCGGCGTAGAATCAGTCACAGACTTCATTGCCGCAATTCGGTCTGCGAATGCGGCCCACGAAACCTCATGATCAGTGCCGACCGACAAACTCAACGCGAGCCGGAATCTCCCGAGCGCAAGCTCGGCGATGGCGATGGCCCCAGCAAACCCGACATCACCCGCCCGACTGTGCCGAACGAGCTCCTGAAGCGGATGAAGAATGTCGACCCCGACCAGGCGAAGAAGTACCGCCAGCGATCTGGTCAATGAGCGACCAGCGCTTGATTGGCGTCCGCCCTCCCGAGGATTTCGCGGAGTTGGTCGGATTTGACCTCGGCTCCGTGCCCTCGCCCGACGAGCATGTCCACGGCACCACCGTGATGGCATTGCTGTTCGATGGCGGTGCCGTCGTGGTCGCCGACCGACGGGCCACGATGGGGAACCTCATCATGTACGAGGCCGCCGAGAAGATTGAAATCCTTGACGACCAAACCGTCGTGGCAATCAGTGGAGCCTACGCCCGGTCGATCGAGGTTTGCCGGTATCTGAAGCACGCCTTCAAGTATTACGAGCGGCTGAATCAGTTCGAAATTTCGATGGAAGGCAAGCTGATGGAGATTTCTCGGGCGCTTGCCGGGAATCTGCCGATGGCGATGCAAGGGGGCGTCTTCTTGCCAATCGCCGCGGCATACGACAAGAAGTCAGGAGACTTTGGCGTCTATTTCTTCGACACCGCCGGTGCCCGATTCATGGGCGCGGATTACGCCACCGCTGGCTCTGGCTCGGAACGTATTCGCGGCGTCTTTGAATACATCGCCCGAGTGAAAGGCCCCTGGCGCACCCGTCCTCAGGAGGACGTGCTGGTCGATGCCCTCACCATGCTCGATCTTGCTGCCGAGATGGACTCCGCCACCGGAGGCTCCCGCCGAGCCACTCCCAGCGTGTGCATCCTCACCGCCGAAGGAGCCACCGTTCTCTCCGAAGCCCAGGTCAAAGAAACCCTCGCCAAGCTCCCGGATTCGATGCGGGTTTAGCACCTTGGCGAGGTTTGCTAAGCAAATCACCCCTGGCTCGAAGTGAGACCAGGGGTGAATTGTTTCGGGAAGACCGGTTTCCCATCTATCCCAGACAGGAAACCGAACCGAACCAGGCGCCTTAGCGCTTGACGAACTGGAAGCCGCGACGGGCCTTCTTTCGACCGTACTTCTTGCGTTCCTTCACACGAGCGTCTCGCGTCAGGAATCCACCGGCTCGAAGCTCCTTGCGGAGATTCTCGTCGCGGGCCACGAGGGCGCGAGAGATGCCGAGCTTGACGGCACCGGCTTGGCCGACAACACCGCCGCCCTTGACTTTGGCGCGGACGTTGAACTTGCCATCAATCGCCAGGGCCACGAGCGGGCTCTTGACGAGGATCTCGAGGACGGGACGGCAGAGATAAGCCTTGAAGTCGCGATCGTTGATCGTGATCAGGCCTTCACCTGGCTCGATCCACACGCGGGCAACCGCGCTCTTGCGGCGGCCAGTTCCGTAATTCTGATTCGGGTTAGAAGGTCGCATAACGTTTTACTTGGTCACCTTGAGGGGTTGGGGGTTCTGGGCGGCGTGCGGATGATCCGGGCCGGAATACACTTTGAGCTTCTTGATGCTCTGTCGACCGAGTCGGCCCTTGGGCGACATGCCCCAGACCGTCTTTTCGATCAAGCGAACCGGATTGGTCTCCAGCATATCTTGGCGGCTGATGTTGCGGAGTCCGCCCGGCCAGCCAGTGTGCCAGTAGATGAGTTCCTTACCCTTGGAGCCGGTGAGGATGGCCTTATCCGCGTTAATGACAATGACGAAGTCGCCGTTGTCGACGTGGTAAGTGAAGTCTGCTTTGTGCTTGCCCCGCAGAATCTGCGCGACCTGCGCGGCCAAGCGACCGACGGGGATGCCGGTTGCATCCACGACGTGCCACTTGTGAACCACCGTTTCCGGCTTGGCTGTTGTCGTTCTATTCATCGTTATCTTCCCGTATCCCCTCCGCAAGCGAAGGGAAAATTCTATGGTCACGAGGGTGCCTGCCGTACTTGATTTTCATCAAAGTCAACCCGCAGGCGGGGAGCAAGGTGGGCCACTTAATCTGCGCGCGATCGCGCTGGGCCAGGAGATCATCAATCCAATCTGGCGCGTACTTTCCGCGCCCGATCTCCCATAAACTTCCACTTATCCGTCGCATCATGCCTCGAACGAATGCCGTACCGACCACATCAATCCAGACTTCATCCCGCACGTGGCGGACATCCACTTTGTACAAAGTGCGCACAGAGGTTTGATGGGGCTCAAGCAACTGGCTGAAGGCCAAGAAGTTGTGTTCCCCCACCAGACGAGCGGCTCCGGCTTGCATGGCGGCAATATCAAGATTCTTCCCATAGAACCATGTGTAGCGCATGCGGTGCGGATCCCGATCGCCCATCATAATGCGGAAGCGATAGAACCGATTTTGGGCCGAAAACCGACTGTGAAAGTCGTTCGGCACTTCATCTGCTCCCAGAACCGTGAGGTCGCGGGGCAGAACCTGGTTGATCGCACGAGGCCATCGCTCGGCGGGGAGGTCGATCTTCTGGTCGAAGTGACACACCTGTCCGCGTGCATGGGCTCCGCTATCTGTGCGGCTGGCACCTGTGATCTCAACATCCTCGCCCGAGACCTGGCGAACTCCCTCTGTCAATGTGCGGTGGACAGTTCTCTGTCCGGCCTGCGGCGCCCAGCCGCAGAAGTCAGTGCCGTCGTAAGCGACGACGAATCGAATTCGTTTAGTCGACAAGCTCAAGAACAGCCGTCGGAGCCGCATCGCCTCGGCGAACGCCGGTGCGAGTGAGGCGGGTGTAACCGCCGTTGCGATCCTTGAACCGAGGAGCCACGTTGTCGAACAAGTGAGCCACCAGGTCTTCGCCGTTGATCAGGCTGCGATCTTGCAGGATTTGGAGCTTTTCCGCATCCGTCTTGCCCGCCAGGGCCTTGAGCGGCTTCGGTGTGCTCTTGCTGTGACCCACGAGGATCTTGCGAGCCTCTCGGCGCGCCGTCAAGGTGTCGGCCTTACCCAAGGTGATGAGCTGCTCAACAATTCTGCGGAGTTCCTTGCTTCGCCCCACCGTGGTGTGAACATAGCCGTGCCGCACAAACTGGCGAGCCAGGTTGGTGAGCAGAGCTCGCCGCTGATCGCTCGGCAAGCCTAGTTTTCGTCGGTCGATCTTGTGTCGCATACTGGTTCCTTAAATCGTTATCGTGGGCAGAGCTTGCCGAACTTAGAAGTCGTCGTCCTCCAGGGAGTCGATGCTGATGTAGCCACCCTTGCTTGGCTTCAGCTCGATACCGTGCTCTTCGAGCTTGTCGCGCACCTCGGTAAGAGACTTCTTACCAAAACCGCGGATGCCGTTCAGGTCGGCTTCCGTCACCAGGGCGAGTTGCCGCAGATTCAGGATGCCCGCACGTCGGAGGCAGTTAAAGGTTCGCTGGCTCAAGTCCAGCTCTTCAATCTTGATGTCGGGGACGTTGGTCAGCTCTTCGGCCGCATCGCTGGTGTCGATGAAGACGTCCTCCATGCTCGGTCGACCCAGGTCGAAGAACATGCGGAAGTAGCGGTCCAGAATTTGAGCTGCTTGGGTCACCGCGTCGTTCGGCGGCAGAGCTCCGTTCGTCCAGACTTCGAGCACCAAGCGCTCGTAGTCAATCCGTTGGCCAACACGAGTCGCTTCGACCGTGTAGTTGACCTTCTTGACTGGGGTGTACTGGCTTCCCATGGTCAGGATGCCGATCATGCCCTTGTACTTCTCTTGCTTCTCCGGCAGAACGTAGCCCGTGCCAATGCTCGCGTAGAGTTCAGCGGTCAGGGTGGCGCCCTTTTCGCTGATCGTCGCGAGGTACATCTCGGGATTCACGATCTCGACACCCTCCGGGCAGACGATGTCCGCACCTGTCACCCGACCGGGGCCGGTGACATCAATCTTGAGAATGATCTCCTCCGGAAGCTCCAGATCCGGATCCACCGCAATCGCGATGTCCTTGAGGTTGAGCAGAAACTCGGTCGTATCTTCCTTCAGACCAGGAATCGCCGCGAACTCATGGAAAACCTTCTCGATGCGCACCGCGTTGACGGCGGCGCCAGCAATCGAGCTCAGCAGCACTCGGCGAAGAGCGTTGCCAATGGTTTGGCCGTAACCACGCTCAAGCGGCTCCAGCACAAACTTTGCGTAATCGTGTTCCAGTTCGAGGGTCTGAATATGGGGCATCGTAATCCTTGTCGAGAGGGGGTCGGGCGTTTAGACGCGGCGCTTCTTGGGAGGGCGGCAACCGTTGTGCGGAACCGGGGTGACGTCGCGGAGCGACTTCACTTCCAGACCGTTCGCATGGAGCGAGCGGATTGCCGTTTCGCGTCCACCACCGGGGCCGGAGACGTACACGTCTACCGACTTCATCTGGTGAGCGCCCGCCTTCTTGGCAGCGTTCTCAGCGGCGAGCTGAGCCGCGAACGGGGTGCCCTTTCGGCTTCCCTTGAAGCCCACGTGTCCGGCACTTGCCCAGCAGAGCGCATTGCCCTGAGGATCGGTGATCGTGACGATCGTGTTGTTAAACGTCGAGTGAATGTAGGCGTTGCCGTGAGCGACGGGACGCTTCTCTTTTGCCTTACCGCGAGTAGTTTGCTTGCGTGCCATGTCTCAGTCCTTACTTCTTCGCCTTCTTCTTGCCGGCAACCGTCTTGGCCTTGCCCTTGCGCGTTCGAGCATTGCTTCGCGTGCGCTGACCATGAACCGGGAGACCGCGGCGATGGCGCAGGCCACGGTAACAACCGATTTCCATCAGTCGGCGAATGTTGCTGAAAACTTCGCGGCGAAGATCACCCTCCACCTGGTAGTCGGCATCAATGATGTTTCGGAGCTTTGCCACATCGTCTTCGCTCAACTCACGAACCTTCGTTCGCGGGTCAAGCCCTGACTTCTCAACAATCTCCGTGGCCTTCTTCGGGCCAATCCCATAGATGCTTTGAAGACCGTAATAAAGGCCTTTGTCTCGGGGAAGGTCTACACCTGCAATACGCGCCATCGCTGAATTCTTCCTGTCTTATCCTTGTCGCTGCTTATGCTTCGGGTTGATGCAGATCACACGCACTACACCGGATCTTTTGATGATCTTGCACTTATCGCACATCTTCTTAACACTGGCCCGAACTTTCATTGCGTTTCCTCCCAGATCCCGCGACTTTCGCCCACAAAGAGGCGTCTGACTTACCAGGGGAACTGGAAACCGCCAGGGACAAAGAGCCCCGACGCAAGGGAGAATTATACCGATGAACCTGCCGCGATGCTTGGTTCACCAGAAGATCGGGAGGAAGGACCCGATTGCCGCCCTATCATTCGTCTCTCCCTAGCCCAAGGGCCTCGCGCAAGGTGTCAATCAAGGTGCCTGCTACCGTATCCTGGCTCAGTTCCCACACCATGATGCCGGCCAGTTTCTGCTCTTTCGCATAGGCGACTTTCTCCCTCAACGTCGGTTGATCGTTGAAAAAGAAGTCTCCGGCTCGATTTCCTTGGCGAGTGGTGTCGCCCAGGAGATCCCGAGCCGACTTAGCCTCGTCGAACTTTTCGATGTTTCGACCATAAAACGGCACGCCCAGCGCGATCTTATCTTTCGGCACGCCCTTGAACGAGACTGCCTCGACATCCCGCACCGCTTGCTCTTTTGTCGAATGCTCGCGCGGATGATCGTAACTCATCAGGTGGAGCCGATCGAGGGCGAATACCAGCTCGGGTGGAAATTCCTGCCAGGCTGCCATCGCCGCCGTCACCAGCTTCTCTTTGCCAATCGCCCGCTTGATCGACCGAGCCAGCGCCGCATAGTCACGGGCTTCCTTGGCATCCTTAGGGTGCTCCCAGTCCAGATCGATTCCGTCGAGCTGGTACTTCTCTACCCACCCCTTCACTTCACGGGCAAACTTCTCGCGCTTGCCCACATCCGCGCTCACGCTCGCAAAACCGGAACTCCGCTCCCAGCCACCAATCGCGAGGAGAAGCCGGAAGCCATGCACCTTGCGCTTTTCGACAAGATGATTCATCACGGGCTCGGGCAGATCCTTGGACTCAATCCGGCCCTCCCTGGTCGGTTCGACCGAAAAGGCGATCACATCTGTGACGCTGGCATACGCCTTCTCGGGCACCTGCTCATACGACCAAGCCGGAACATATCCGACCAACACCGGGGAATCCGCCGCCGGGCCCGCTCCGAGCAGAGCCAAACCAGCCGCCAAAGAGGCCAACATGGCCCCATTTTTCCACAATCAATCCCCAACCGTTGATAAACCAACTCTTTCGCGCAAGAAATTGTCTTGGCCTTACTCATATCATCATGTAGGATGTTCGCAGGTCAAAAGTCCCTGGTAGCTTTGCGGGCACGCCCCCGCAACGCACGGGCCGCGACCGGGAGGATTTTTTATCATGGACTCCACCTTGGTGGCTCTTTTTGTTCTCGGTGTTGGATCGGGTATCGCGCTTGGCGCGGCACTCGCCTGGCTGATTGCGCGAAGCTCGCAGAAGAAACAAGCGACCTCGCCGATCCGAGCGCAACCAGACCCTCTTCTCATTGCCCTACGCGACGAAAACCGACGACTCTCCGACCTCATCCTTCAAGCCCAAACGCAGATTGCTGCGCTTGAGAAGCCTAAGGCACCCTCTCTGGCTGATGACTTCACCCAGATCACCGGGATTGGGCCGGTCTTCGCCAGAAGGCTTCGTGAGCAGGGAATCCGCACCTTCGCCGATTTGGCACGAATGGAGGAATCTCAAATCGAACAAATTGTGAAGCCCGTTTCTTGGAAGCCCGTTGATCTCACCCAGTGGCGACGCGACGCCGCCCACCTTGCCGCAACTGAGAATCAACCCTCACCCCAACTCACCCTGCTTACCTCCTGACCTTCATTCACTCATCCCAGCCCGCCTGGCCCGTGCTCCTCGGGTTGGAGAGGCACAAAGAAACCGCCCCACGGCTCGGATCTCCCAGCCATCGGGGCGGTTCTTGTTTTTGAAGTCGCGTTCAGACGCGGGCGGGAACCTTGGCCGTCAGAATGCGGATCACGTCTTCGGCCGAGTAGCGTTCCTGACCCTTCGGGCAGAACTCCTCCAGATCCACCAGCCGATCGCCCGCCGTGACGAGCACAGGCTCAACATAGCCATCTTTGCGGACCTGAGGGATGCTGACCGTGGACATCAGACCGTTGCAGACGCACTTGCGCCCACATGTCTCCTTGAGGTCGCCACCCTTTCTGACGAAGTCATCTATCGGCTCACTCGCGCATCGGTAGCCGATCTTGCCGTCTTCCATCTTATAGGCCGACCTAAGGTAGCCCAGATCGCAAATCCGGTTTCGCTTTTCGTAAACGGCATCATTGGACATCGACTCACCCAGCTGAACGACTTTGAACGGGAATCCGGTCGGGCTGGCCAGGGGATCGGTGAAGACTTCGAGCTCCTTGTTTTGAGCTGCTTTGATGATGCGATCCTTGAGGTCGCGGTTGATGCCGCTCTCGTTGCAGAAAGCGAAAGCTGTCCCGACTTGGATGCCAGCGGCACCTTCGCTGAGGGCTTCCTCCAGCTTGCCCGGCTGACCCCAGGAACCGGCAAGCCAAAATGGCACGCCCAGTTCACGGAAGGCAGCAAGATCGGCCTCATCGCGCGGGCCGTAAATCGGCTCACCCTTTTCGCTCAGAGTCATCGCACCACGCGGTGGAGCGTTGTGACCGCCCGCCGTCCAGCCCTCAATTATGAAACCATCGACCTTGCCGCTTGCCTTTTTCGCCAAATTGAGGGCGAGGCTGGCACTGCTGACGATCGCGAGAAACTTCGGGCGGATGAGTTCGCTGAGACCCTTTGGCAGATAGCGCGAAGGATCGAATACGTTTTCGTAAACCTCACCCGAATCAGCGCCTTCGACGTCGATTCGCAGGTTGGTGACTTCCAGCTTAGAAAGCTTATCGAGCGCACCGGGGATGGCCCGGGGAATGCCGGCGCCCATGAGCACATAGTCGACACCCGCCAGCATCGCGCCGAAGAGTGACGGCAACGTGGGAAGTTGAATCTTGGTGAGAAGATTCACCCCCACCACGCCCTGGTGACCGCGCTTGGCCAGCCAGACTTCGCAGAAATTGCCGACCACGGTGAGATCCAAAATCGGCGTGCCGGGATCAATTGCGTGGAGAGGCTTGCTGATGTAGGGCTTATCCGCCGGCTTCCCGCCGGGGACAAAGTAGCGATCCAATATCTTTTGAGCGATTTCTTGGATCGGAAAAGCGGCAAGGGCTTCTCGAACCGAGCCACACGGATCGCCATCCTGCAAGCGGCGTACGAGCACCGTGTCGACCCCGGTTCCGGAGACAACACCCATCTGTCCTAGCTGCGAAACGGTGCGAGCCAGGTTCCAATCGGACACAGCGACACCCATGCCGCCCTGAATAATGCGCGGAAGATTCATTGTCGGTTCTCTTCTCTTCCTCCATCATGACGTATTCCGGCCCGCCGATGCGCCCGATTCATGAGGCTCTGAAGCGAAAGAACAAGGATTCCTGGGGAAAGTTGCTGAGAATGAACCGAAATACCTGTCTTGGGCACTCCCATTGGGTTCGTCTACATTTTTTTCGTTTTTAGTAGACATCTCTACATGTACGTGCGTATACTATTTTCATGCAGTTCGCTCTCGACTTTGGAAATACGCCGTTCCGCCCGGCTCCACGGGCCAGAGTTGCACCCAGTTCATCTCGGCCGGCCGCCGGGCTCCCGGTCGCCGGGGTCACCCCGACCACCCGTATCCGGACAGTCCCCGCTCATCGGGCCCGCAAGGAGTTTGCTCCTCGTGCTGAGGGCACCTTCTTCCTATCCTTGCGTGAATCCAACGCCGGTGAGCGTTATCTGCCTCGGCTCTCGGTCGATGGATGCGAGAAGGCCCTTCAAGAGCTTGCCCAGGCATCCCGAGATACCGACATCCACATCGTGACCAAGGATGCGCAAGTCAGTCAGCTGATTTCTGGGCTGGGTCGATTTGAGTCCGCCGAAGTCACGATGCAGATTGCCAGCGATGATGAGTCCGCTCTGGCCGAGTTTGAGCCTGGCCATTCGCGATATGCTCAGAGGGTCGAAGCGGTTCGACGGCTCGTCGACGCCGGAATCAAGGTGACCGTGGAAGTGGATTCTCGGGTGAAGTGGCGCGATGCCGAGTCATTCGCGCGGGCCCTCGTACGTGCGGGAGCAGGTGCCTACTGTATCAATGGGCCGGAAAATCCTCTGACTTCTGTGTTCGAGGTGGCCTGGCGCGAGGTCAAGTTTGCCGGACGTCGGTACTTGGCGTAGGGGAATCCGTGCGTTCAGTCTGAACCGATTTCAAATCGGAACGAGATGATTTCGATTGAGTCCTCTTCTCGATTGACGAGATAGAACAAGTGCCCGTAAAATTGGCCCTCGTTTAAGAGGTGCGAGATCGGTCTTCGATAGGATCCCGATGGCTTCTCGGCGAGAATCGCCAGAACAATTCCGTTCGGCTTTTCGAAAACTTCGATGAGTTTTTGCAGCGCCCGAAACTCATCCTGACGCCACGTACTGTTGGACAGGATGTTGTATTGAATGCGAAACTCCGCTCCAAACTTCACGGTTGCCATAAACTATGCCCGGATCCTTATTCGCTCGGCGATGACGAGCTAGCTGAGCAACTCTGGTCGACCGAAGCGATAAGGGTACCTTAACAATTCTGGCTGAATCAGATTTCCGCGCTCAGTCAGTAACCAGGCCGGAAGTTCATGCGTAATCTCGCTGAGCTCTCTCCAACTCGCAATTCCGAAACGATGAATCGTCTGCTTGACGACCATCTCCCGGCTCTCATTGAGATCGAGATTCGGTGATCTGTCATCACTTGGTGTGAAGACAATATATTCGCCGTCGCGACTAAAATCCCCTGCGGATGCAAAGCCTTGAAGCAGTTCCTCAATTCCAGATGGAACGGGCCCATTCTCTTCTGCAAGATAGCTCAGGCCAGTGAGCGTCTCACCTTCCCCAACTAAGTCATGACTGCATGCGGCGACGTCGATCAGGAACAGCAACTTCACCAGCTTCTGCCAATGCAGCCGCTTATCCTCGGACTTAGAGAGGACATATGCCGATATCGATCGTGCCGTATTCATCGCAGATTCTTCTTAGTATTGGTAGTGAAACAGTGAAGAGGATCCTCGCGTGCTCCGGGTGAACAAGAATGAGCCTTAATTCCGGTGCCGATAGACAATACGGCATCGCTCAAGATCGTACGGAGAAAACTCCACGCGAACCTTGTCGCCAGTCAGGATCTTGATCCAGTGCTTGCGCATCTTGCCGCTGACGTAGGCCAGGACTTCGTCGCCGGTGTCATCCAGCTTCACGCGAAAGAGTGCGTTCGGCAGGTTCTCAACGACCGTGCCTTCGAGTTCAATGCCCTCTTCCTTCGTGGGTTCGGCTGTCTTCTTCTTGAAGTTGCCGCCTCGTCCGCCGCTGTATCCGCCTCGTCTCGCCATAATTTGCTCGTCCAAGCCTGGGCTTAGTCTTCTTCCGTGGTGAGAATCACCGGGCCAGAAGCCGTTACTGCCACTGTGTGCTCGAAATGTGCGCTTAGTTTACCGTCTGCAGTGACAACCGTCCAGTCATCGTCCAGAGTAGCCACCCGGTGGGTGCCCTCGTTCACCATCGGTTCAATACAAAAAGTCATCCCAGCCTTGAGCATTGGCCCCTGCTTGGCCTTGCCGAAGTTGGGCACGCTGGGTGCCTCGTGCAGGTTCTGACCGATCCCGTGACCGACCAATTCCCGCACAACTCCATAACCGTTGCGTTCGACGTAGGCCTGAATGGTTGCTGAAATGTCCCCGATCCGATTCCCTGGTCGAGCTTTGGCAATCCCCTGCATCAAGGATTCTCGGGTCACGTTCATCAGCCTCTGCGCCGCCGCCGAGACCTCGCCCGCGCCAAATGTCCAAGCCGAATCGGCATGCCAGCCATCGAGAATCACGCCAAAATCGAGCTTCACCAAGTCCCCTGGCTGCACCACTTCGTCACCAGGAATCCCGTGAACCACGACTTCGTTCAACCCGATGCAGGCCGATGCGGGAAATGCAGGACGCCCAGGAGCCGCGCCGTAGCCCAGGAAGCTCGGAATCCCGCCTTTCTCGCGGATCGCTTTTTCGGCGATCGTATCGAGTTCGCGCAACGTCGTCTTGCCCGGCTCGATCGCACCACTCGTGATGCGCATCGCCCGAGCCAACACTCGCCCCGCCTCGCGCATTTTCGCGATTTCAGAATCTTTCTTGAGAACAATCATCGACCCAGGTGCTCCATGATCTGTCGGTAAACATCCTCGGGATCCTTGCTGGCATCCACGTGGAGGGCGAGTCGCTTGGACTCATAGTGATCGACCACTGGCTTCGTGTTTTCCCAAAACACCCGCAGTCGCTCGCGAATCGTGTCTGGATTGTCATCCTCACGCACCAGGAGAGGACTGTTGCACTTGTCGCAGAAGCCTTCTCGCTTCGGTGGCTTATTGAAGCGATGGTAGATCTCCCCGCAGCGGGTGCAGCCGATTCGTCCGCTGAGTCGGTGAACGACAATTTCTTCGTCCACCTCAAGCGAAACCACCACGTCGAGGTGAATCTCTTCCTTTTCGAGCTCTTCGTCCAAGGCCTCGGCCTGTCGAACCGTTCGGGGGAATCCATCGAGAATGAAGCCTTTGCGTCGCACCTCATCGCTCCGCAGCCGCTTCAGCATCATCTGAATCGTGACGCCGTTCGGGACGAGTTCGCCGCGATCAATGTAGCTTTTGGCCAACTGACCAAGATCGGTCTCCGCGTCGATTTCCGCGCGGAAAATCACGCCGGAAGCAAGCGGATGGGCACCCGTTCGCGTCTCAATGAGCTGCGATTGGGTGCCCTTTCCCACTCCGGGCGGACCAACCAGAATCAGTCGGACCGACACCAGAGTTATCCTTCGTATTGCTTCGTGATCAGGTTCGCCTCGATCTGGCGCATTGTCTCAAGGGCAACGCTGACCATGATGAGAAGCGACGTGCCGGCAATCAAGCCAATGCTCGTGATGTTCGCAATCAACGGCATGATGAACTGTGTCATTGCCGCCAGAGCCAAGAAGACGGAACCAATGAACGTCACCCGCGAAATCACTCCGTTGAGGAAGTCCCGCGTTTGGCGTCCCGGTCGAATGCCTTGGATGTAGCTTCCACCTCGTTTCAGGTTGTCGGCGATGTCATCCACGTTGTAGGTGAGCGCCGTCCAAAAGTAGGTGAAGAAGAAGATCATGCCGGTGTAAACCAGCAGGCCAACATATCCTTCCCAACGAGTGAAGTTCGGCGACAAGAATCGCTCGATCGTCATCAGAGTCTGGTGGATTGCGCTTCCCGGAGGGAACGCTGCCGCAAACTGGCTCGGAAGATAGATCAGAGTGATTGCGAAGATGATGGGAATCACGCCCGCCATCGAGACCGCAATCGGCAAGTAGCTGACTTGGCCACCCACTTGCCGTGTGCCGAAGTTCCGCCTCATGTGCTGAATCGGAATCCGGCGCTGAGCCACCGTGAAGAGCACGATGAGCCAGGTAGTCGCAAAGAACATCACGCCAAGCAGCGCGGCGCGCCACCAAGCAATGGTTCCGTTCGCCACTGACTTACCAACGACGTCGAGCACGCCAGGCAGCGCGATGACGATACCAGCGAAGATCAGCATGGAGATTCCGTTGCCGATCCCTCGTTCGCTGACTTGTTCGCCCAGCCACAGGAGCATCATCGAACCGGAAAGCCAGAAAAGGACAATCCACGTTCGGTCGAACATGTCGAGGCTACCCGTGACTTGCGGGCCCATCAGGTTCAGCAAACCAACGCCTTGGAAGAGGCCAATCGCAATCGTCAAGAAGCGCGTGCGCTTGTTCTGCTGACGCTTGGCATATTCGCCACCTTCTTTCATCTCCTCCTTCCACTTGGGGTTACCCAGAGTGAGAACCTGGAGGATGATGCTGGAAACAATGTAGGGTCCAAGACCAAGCGCAAAGATGGAGACGCGCTTAAACGCGCCTCCACCAATGGCATTGATCATGGAGAAGAATTGGTTGCCTTCGAGCAACTTGGTCAAAGCGGATGGGTTGATGCCATGGATCGGAACCGGGACATGAACACCGATGACGTAGACGAGGAAGATCGCGAGGATGAACTGGAGTCGTCCTCGGAGATCAGAATCCGCCCACGCGAGGCGCAAGGTATCGAACAGGTTCATCCGGAGACCTTTGTCGCCGGCGCCACTGCGCTTCGCCGCTTGACCGGGGAAGCTCACAGCGTGACGACCTCTCCGCCAGCCGCCGAGATCTTCTCAGCTGCTTGCTTGCTGAACTTGTGTGCCTTCACCGTCAGCTTCTTCGAGACTTCACCAAAGGCAAGCACCTTCACGCCATCCTTCAGCTGGCTGATGATGCCAGATTCCAGAAGCTTCTCCGGAGTGACTTCGTCGCCTGCTTTGAACAGGTTCTCGAGGTCATCCAGGTTGATGATGCTGTATTCCTTGTGGTTGATGTTTCGGAAGCCGCGCTTCACCGGGAGTCGGCGGTGGATAGGGGTTTGGCCACCTTCGAACCATGCCGGGATTTGGCGTCGAGCCTTTTGGCCCTTGGTTCCACGAGTGGCAGTTTTGCCCTTTCCGCTACCGATACCACGGGCGACACGTCGCTTGCGCTTGGTCGAACCAGGATTCGGGGTCAGATCGTTCAGATTCATTCAGAAGCCTCCTCGGCTTTCTTCTTGCGGGTGGCCTTCGGCTTGGCCGGGGCCTCCTCGGTCGTGGCCTTGGCGGCCTTGGTCGCCTTCGGAGCCTTCTCGGCCTTCGGCTTGGCTTCCTTCACGGTTTCCGTCTTCTTCGAAGCAACCTTCACAGCTGCCTTCGGTTTCTCCGGAGCCGCGCCGGATGCCTTGGCCGCGCGCTTCTCAGCCGCAGCCTTGCCATCTTGGCGACGTCGAACCTTCTCCACACCATCGACTTCTTCCACCTTCAGCACGTGCTTGATCGCATGGATCATGCCGCGCGTGGAGGCCGTGTCTTCGAAGATGTTGGATTGGCCGATCTTGCGCAGTCCGAGAGCCGCCGCAGTGCGTCGGTTCTTCGGAACGTTGCCGATCAGACTCTTGACCAGAGTGACTTTAAGCATGGTCAGCTTCCTCCTTGCGAGCCTTGGCAAGCCAGGGCACGAGTTCGTTGACGTCGGAGCCTCGGCGAGTCGCGGCCTTCTCAGGTGCGCTCAGTTGATTGAAGGCATCCAGAGTGGCGTAAGCGATGTTCAGCGGGTTGCGGCTACCGAGACACTTGGCGAGCACGGAGTGAACTCCGGCTGCTTCCAAGCATTGACGGACAGCCGAACCGGCCTTGACACCGGTACCGGGCGAAGCCGGTCGAAGAACGACCTGAGCGGAGCCGTGGCGACCCACCACTTCGTGGGGAATCGTCTCACCGATCATCTCGATCTTGAACATGGCCTTGCGAGCGGCTTCTTCGCCCTTGCGGATGGCGTCGGGAATACCCCGAGCCTTGCCCATGCCCACACCGAGCGAACCTTTGTTGTCACCCACGACGACAAGAATCGACCAGGAAGCCGTCTTACCGCCCTTGTGGGTCTTGAAAACCTTGTTCGATCGGATGACCCGAACGTCGAGCTGGGGCCCGTCAGTGTTGCGAAGTGCCGACTGTCGTCGGCCTACAATGCGTGGTCCTCGTGCCATTCTTAAAACTCCAGACCCGCGCTGCGGGCTCCGTCGGCGAGACTGGCGACCATGCCGTGGTAGCGGAAGCCACCTCGGTCGAAGACAACAGCCTTAACTCCTTTCTCGGTGGCACGCTTGGCCAAAGCCTCGCCCACCTTCTTTGCACCGTCTACCGTGTCGGTTGCACCCAGAGCCTTCTCCGCCGTGCTCGCTGCAGCCAGGGTGTGGCCCGTCGAGTCATCGATCAGTTGAGCATAGATGTGCTTTTGACTTCGGAAAACCGCCAAGCGAGGTCGCTCAGCCGTGCCCTTCAGATGCTTTCGGATGCGCTTGTGACGCACAACCCGCATTTCGCTACGTGTTTTAACCGCCATTTCTTATGCGCTCCTATTACTTACCGGCCCTCTTGCCCGGTCGAGTCTTCACGATTTCGCCTTGGTAGCGAACGCCCTTGCCCTTGTACGGGTCAGGCTTTCGAACCTTGCGAATGTCAGCAGCGAGCTGGCCCACCAGAGCCTTGTCGATTCCGCTGACGATGATCGTGGCGTTCTTGCCCTTTTCAGGGGCAGGAACTTCAAATGAGATTCCGTTCGGAGCATCAATCTCCACCGGGTGGGAATAGCCCAGACTCAGGGTCAGCTTGCTGCCCTGAACCGAAGCCCTGTAACCCACACCAACAATCTCCAGCACCTTTTTGTGACCGTCCGTCACGCCCACCACCATGTTGTTGATGAGGGTGCGAGCCAGGCCATGCTGAGATCGATTGTGGCGATCATTGTCCGGGCGAGCGATCGTTAGGGTGTTTCCTTCTTGCGCAACGGTCAGCTTCTCAGAGATCGGCTGAACCAGTTCGCCCTTCGGGCCCTTTACGTTCACCACGGAATTTTCAACTGTCACGGAGACCTTCTCAGGCACCGTGATCGGTTTCAAACCAATTCGTGACATCTTTCTTCAAGTCTCCATCAATAGACCAGGCACAGCACTTCGCCACCGATGCGTCGGCGACGGGCTTCCCGGTCGGTCATGACTCCTTGGCTAGTCGTCACCACGATGGTGGCGAGACCACTGCGCACAGGACGCAGATCAGCCGAGCCCTTGTAAACGCGCAGACCCGGAGTGCTCACGCGGTTGATCTTCGTGATCACCGGCTTGCGGCGGGAGTCGTACTTCAAATGAACACGGATCATCGGGAACTTGCCTTCCGTCGTGATCTCGTGACCGGTGATGAACCCTTCTTGCTCAAGGATCTTGAGAATATCAACCTTGATCTTGCTGTGGGGGACATCGACGTGCAGTTGGTGCGCGCGCAAAGCGTTGCGAACGCGCGTCAACAGGTCAGCAATAGGATCGCTATGCATAATGTGCTCCTGTCGGCCTTACCAGCTCGACTTCTTCACTCCCGGAAGCAATCCCCAGTGAGCCATCTCGCGAAGAGATTGGCGGCACACGCCGAAGTAGCGGTAATAGCCCTTCGAGCGACCCGTGATGCTGCACCGGTTGTACCGGCGAGACTTGTAGAGACGATTCTTCAGGCGGCGCTCTTCCAGCTCTTGGAGCTTTTCTTCGCGCTTCGCCTTGCTCAGGCTTGAGTCAGAAAGAATGCCGCTCAGTTCCTTTTCGTACTGAGCCCACTTTTCCTCAAGCTGCTGATGCTTGACAATCAGACTTTGTTTGGCCATATGTTTTCACCGTTGCCGAGTCGGTTTGCTTTGGTGGCCCTCAGCGAGCATCCGCCGAAAATCCATCGCACCTCACTCGTGGCTTGGTTGGTTTACGCCTGCTACCCCTCATTCGATCTGATCCCCGAGCACGTCACGTGCGCCAGGCTAAGTCCGAACGAAACAGCATTGGGCCAGAGCCCAAGACAGACGAAGGCAAAGGATACCAGCTTCAATCTCGGTCCCGGCACTCGGGGCCGGATGACTAGGGATCACGTCCCTTCACTCCCTTCAAAGGAATCCGCACCAATTATTACGTTTTGACTGGACACTCTTATCCATTACAATGGAGAAAGCATGCACACAGTCGATGCCCTCATCGAAGACGGCCTCGGTGCGCTCGATCAGGGGGATCATGCGCAGGCCATCGAGAGGCTGACCGACGCCCTTGCCCAAAATGGAGAAAAGTGGCAAGCCTGGCGCGCTTTGGGTCAAGCCTACTTGGCAACCGATCAGGCCGAGAAAGCCCTCGAGGCTTTCCGAAAAGCCACTCTCATTCGTCCCGACGACGCAGACTCCCAGTTCGGGCTCGGACAAGCTTTCGCCGCCACCAACCAAACCGGACCCGCCATCCACGCGATGGAGGAAGCCCTGCGACGAGACCACCACCACGCCGCCGCCAAGTCGGCGATCGCGGTGCTCATGGTCAAGCAGAGCGAGCACATGCAGAACATCGGCAACCTGCTCGCCGTCGAGGAATATCTGGAGAAGAGCCACCACTACGATCCAACCAACATGGATACGGCGGCCCGGCTTCTGCGCTACTACCGGCAGACTTCCCAAGGCCTGAAAATCGAGCAGCTCAGCCGAGAACTCGGACGCCACGGCCTGGCTTTGCCCGAGATTGAAGCCGTTTCCACCGAACGAGCCGTCGCTGCCGCTGATGTCTTGCAAGATCTGCCCAAGACCTCGCCCGAGATCCGCGAAGTCATCGCCAAGAATGGCGAGAACTGGCAAGCATGGCGCGCCCTCGGATTTGCCCTGATCGAAGAAGATAAGGCCCACGAAGCCGTCGATGCTTTCAAGCACGCCACCGTCATCCGACCCGATGACCCCGACAGCCAATACGGCCTCGGCCTCGCCCACCAAATGCTGGGCGACCATGCCCACGCGATTCATCCGCTCGAAGAAGCGCTGAACAAGAACAAAGATCACGCGGAGGCCAAGAAGGTTCTCGAAGTCTCGTTGCTCGCTTACTACGAGCACATGAACGAGATCAAAAACCTCCTAGCGGTTGAGCAGTATTTGGAAAAGGCTCACCAACTGAACCCTGCCAACGAGAGCACTGCCCGACTCCTGCTGACCTACTACAAGGACACCGGGCAATCCGGCAAATCCGCCAAGATGATCCGCGACCTTGAGGTCGGCGGCCATCCAGTCCCGGTGATTGATCACGAAGCTCACCTGGTGACCGGTTCTGGCCCCGTGCAAGACCACGGATCGACTACAGCCGCCGACCCCACGACAGCAGAGGGATGGCGCGCCCGCACGGAGGCCAACGGTGAAGACTGGAAGGCTTGGCGGGGGCTCGGATTTTCTCTGATCGACGAAAACAAGCCGGAGGAGGCCGCCGCCGCCTTCAAACGCGCGACCGTCGTGCGGTTTGATGATGCTGAAAGTCAGTACGGATTCGGTCTGGCCCAGCAGATGATGGGCGACCACGCCCACGCGATCCATCCGCTCGAAGACGCCCTGAAGCTCGATTCCGGGCATGAAAAAGCACGCGCAGCGCTCAAGAAGTCGCTTCTCGCTTACAGCGAGCACATGCACGGCATTGGCAACCTACTCGCGGTCGAGCAGTTCCTTGAGAGTGCCTACCGCTGTGACACCAGCGACATGGAAGTCGCGGACAAGCTGATTGCTTACTACAATGAGACCGGTCAGTCTTTTAAGTCCGCGAAAATGCTCCAAGAACTCGGACGCGGCGGCACGCCGGTCGTGGACACTGCCGGGCCGGTGGGAAGTGACATCGTTCACGGGAAAACCGATGACGTCCTGCTGGCCGGCGAGACAAGCTACGATGCTGATCCGGCCCGAGTGAAACCGGCGGATCCTGTGGTCGCAGCTACCGGAATGGCCGGTTCCGTCGCGCCGGTAGCGAATCAGGCCCCGCGTCTCGATCAAACCCAGGTGCTTCCCACCCAGCCGAGCGCAGCCCTGCAAGCCGCTCCGCCCAACATGATGCCCCAGCAACCGGCGCGGCCCGCCATGGTCAACTGCCCGGCTTGCAAGCAACTCATGCCCGGTGGATCACGACTTTGCCCGCACTGCGCAACCATGGTCGATCCCGCCACCGGGGCGATTCTGAGCGGCAAAGCCAATCTCATCAAGGACACCCGAGAGGAGAAGGCTTACAAGGTGATGAGCTGGATCCGCCTTGCCTTTGGCTTGTTTGTCGGCGTAGCCGGTGTCTTCGCCGGAAACTTCGCCGGAAATCCCGGCGTGGCCATGCTCTTCGGTCTTTACGGTGCTTGGCTCGTGCTGAGCGGCCTCGGCATGATCTTTGAGGTGGGCTGGATCCAGTTCATCACCTATTGGTCGTGCTTTGTGACCATCCTCGCGAACTTCTACCTAGGCGCGATGTCCATGATGGCCAACGCCTGGGTCGTGTTTGCGATCCACGCGGTCTCTGTCATTGCCGACGGGATCACGATGTGGTCGATCAGCAAAACATCCGATTCTGGAGCCTGATCTCAGGCTCCAGACCCCTCTTTTTCTCACGGAAATTTGGGGTTTTGGTGCAAAAACATTAAAATATTGGCAGGGTCACTCAACGCGGAACAAACTTACGCGTCTCTACCGTTAAGGAAGAAATCTCCGGGAGAAAGAAATGGTGAACGAGGGACTGAAAAACTATCTCGTGGAAGGGCAAGCGGCATTCAGCCGCCACGACTATGCGGTCGCTAGCCAAGCATTTGAGCAGGCAACCACGGCCGACCCCCGCAACACAATTGCATGGAAGGGCTTGGGGTTTGCCCTGACCGCGCAGCAACGCGCGGAAGATGCCGTCGAGGCCCTGACAAAGGCCACCCAGTTGGATCAGCAGGATGCCGACACCCATTACGGCCTCGCGCTTGCCTTCCAGCACCTGGGCGATGACACCCGCGTGATTCGCGAACTCGAAACATGCCTCGCGCTGCGAGAAGATCATCCCGCCGCCCGGCCCATGCTCAAGCAAACCCTCAAGCGGCAGGCCGAAAAAGCGCAGCTTCTCGGGAATGTGGAATGGGCAGAGCGTCACCTGCGTCGGCTCTTTGAGGTGGACAAAAAGTGCCCGGAGAGCTATCTGGAACTCGTCAAGTTCTTCCACGCGCAAGCTCGCCATGCGGAAGCCATCGCGTGGTTCCAAAAACTCGAAGAACTTGCCCCGAGCTTCCCGAGTCTCGGCGATTGGGCGGTCAAGCTCGGACTCGCCAAGCAAAAGCAGGTGGGTTGGTACTAAGCCCGCACTCAGAGCGCGAGAGAATCGGGCGGCTCGGTCGCTTCCTGGGCCGGATACGCGATTCTCTCGTGCCTCAACCCAGCGAGTGAACGTGTGAACGAGCGGGCGATCACCTGCAAGTCATGGAACGTCAGCTCCGATTCATCAAGCTGCCCATCGGCCCGCGAACCCTCAATCAGCCGCGCGACGAACTTCTCCGTGGACTCATCACTTGGCATCACCCGACTCGCTGCCTCCACGATGTCCGCGAGGTGGAGAATCGCAATCTCTCGCTTCTGAGGTTTCGGCCCGTTGTAGCGGAACCGCTCCTCGGTGACGGAATCGAGGTGAATCACGCCCTGTTCCACGGCTCGATGATAGAAATAGCTGATGAGCGTCGTCCCGTGGTGCTGCTCAATTGAATCCACGATGATCTGCGGGAGTTTGTGCTGCCGCGCCAGCTTCACTCCGTCATCCACATGGGCCGCGATGATCTGCGCGCTCAGAGTCGGCGTCAGATCGTCGTGCAGATTGCCCGACATCTGGTTTTCAACAAAGTAGTTCGGACGAACCGTCTTGCCGATGTCGTGGTAGTACGCCATCGTCCGGCAGAGCAACGGGTTCGCGCCGATCGCCCGCGCGGCTTCCTCCGCCAGATTCCCGACCCCGACCGAGTGGGCGTAGGTGCCCGGGGCATGAAGAACGAGTTCGCGGAGCAAAGGTTGCTCGGGCGAGCAAAGCTCCAGAAGCGACCAGTCGCTGACGATCCCGAAGAGCTTCTCCAGAATCGCCACCCCCAGCCAGAAGATCGCTGTCGCGCCAATTGCTGCGACGCTTCCCCACAGCGCGGCCTCCCAGACCGGGACGGTGGTCTCGCGGGTCACAAGAACCATCGAAGCGGCAATCCCTGCCATCGCCACCACTTGCACCGAAAGGGCCCGAATCAGGTCACTGCGCTGCTTCAGAGGGTTCACGACGTGGGCGGCGACCGCTCCGCTCAGCCATCCGCCAACCAGAACATCCATCGGGATGACCCCAGGGATTCCCAGCAGGAGGACACTGGTGGAGAGCGCCACGAGGGCGATTCCCGGCGTCAGCAGCGCCGCGCCGAGCATTGACTGAGCCACCAGTGGGGCAACCAAGATAAACGCCGCTCGATAGGCCGAATCTTGACTCAAGCTCAGATTGGCGACTTGCGCCCCCACCACGCCCAGGAGACACGTCAGCCAGACCAGGCGCTCATTCTTGCGCCGCACTTCCAAGACGGGGAATTGCGAGGCCAGGTGGGCCCGCATCATCAAGCCCGCCATCAGGCTGAGCAGGGTCACGCCGACGAAGAACCAAGGATCCAGCGGCCAGGCTTGATTGAGCGAGAGAAGCCCCGCCATCACAAGGGCACCGAGGAGTCGAACGCCGCCTCGGGATACAAAATGACCGAGCTGTTCGCGCTTGGTGCCGAACAACTCGGTCAGTGGTTTCAGGCTGAGATCCGCCATAACAGGCTCCCTCAAATCTGGCCGGGAGCAGTGCCGGAAAACCGAAAAACGACCTTACGGGCGGGAGACGCGGCGGCGGCTGGCGCGGCGGCGCTTCTCGCTCGGCTTCTCGTAGTAAGCGTGATCCTTCAGCTCGCGGAGCAGACCGCTTTGCTGGATCTTCATGTTGAACCGCTTCATCGCTTGGTCGATCGATTCGTTCTGGTGCACGGAAACGTAAATCATGGCCTTTGAAACCTTGGAGCAGGAAAGATACCCCGAAATCCATTCTCGGAGTGGGACGAGAGCCTGGTTAGGCCGTCACCGACTCTTGGCGCACCGGCTCTTCGATCAATCCGAGCTTGCGGGAAAGCCACGGAATGGTTGTCCCTTGCAGCAAAGCAGAGAGCAGAACAACGAAAAAGACGAGGTTGAAAATCTCCTGCGAGCGCGGGATTCCCGCCAGAAGCGGGATCGTCGCAAGGATGATGGGAACCGCGCCCCGTAGTCCGGCCCAAGAGATCAAAGTGAGCTCGGGGGCTTTCATTCGGAAGGGCAGCAAGGCGACCACCGTCCCCACGGGACGGGCGACAAACATGAGAACTGCGCCCACCGCAAGGCCAGGCAGGATCACACTCGGGAGCTGAGACGGGAACACGAGGAGACCAAGCACCAGAAACATGAGGATCTGCATGAGCCAGGCAATGCCATCGTGGAATCGGCGCAATCCCCGCTTTTGGCGGAACTCTCCTTGACCAAAAACCACGCCAGCGATGTAAACCGCCAGGAACCCGTTGCCCCCGAGCAGTGCCACGCCCCCATAGGAAACCAAGACGATCACGATGCTGACGGCATGAAAGAGCCCTTCATGGTCGAGCCGAAGCGCACGCATGAGCAGCACGCCACCCCGGCCAACGAGATAGCCCCCCAACGCTCCGAGCAGCATCTGCCAAACGAACATGCCCAGAAGTCCGGCATGAAAACCCTGCCCCTTCGCCAACGCGTCCACAAAGGCAGTTGTGAGGAAGATCGCCGTTGGGTCGTTGCTTCCCGACTCAATCTCAATGGTCTGGCGCACATCCTGCCGGAGGGCATTGCCCGATTGAGTCAGCGTCGAAAACACTGCGGCGGCATCAGTGGACGAGATGATTGCTCCCAGAAGCAACCCTTCCGCCCAGCCGAAGCCAAGAAACTGCGTCGCGAAAATCGCGACAACACCCGCCGTCAACGCCACTCCCACCGTTGCCAGACTTAACGATCGGCCGACGTACGGCTTGGCGGCTTTCCAGTCCAGATCCATCCCGCCCGCGAATAGGATGAACACCAGCGCAACCACACCAATCTGCTGCGCCAAACGGGCATCCTCGAACCAAATCCCGCCGATCCCATCCGAGCCCGCGAGCATGCCGATGCCCACAAACAGCACCAAGACGGGCACCCCGAGTTTGGAAGCGAATTTGCTTGCCAGGACGCAGAGTCCAAGCAGCAAACCCACGCCCAGCAGAATCTGGTCGAAGTTCATCTTTGTCCCCCTCTACGGGGCGATCCAGCAAATCACCCCCTAGCCGAAGCTCTTTCGGACTTATTTGCCCATGAAAACGTACTCGGCGATCCCCCGGGTCACCTTGCCACTCGGGGCTTCCTGGATGCAGACCACGTTCAGCGAATCCATCCCGCTCATGCGCTGAACCCGGTAGTTGATGCCCTGGTCGTACATCACGTGCCCCGAGCCAGCGATGACCACCATCACCCACTTCGAGTTCTCGCGGCCCTTCACCCACTCCAGAGCGGTCTGAGCCATGCCAGTGTCCCATGTCACCTGACCGGCGAGCATATTGCTCCCGCTTCCCTGGAGCGGATGCCCTCCCAGCAAGGCCGACACCACCATCTCGTGCTCCTTGTTGCCCAGATAGAGCTCCGGCACCCACTTCTTCTGGATGTCATTGAAGCTCTCGTACCCCTGCCGACTCGCCTGACGGATCCATTCGCGAGGCACATTGAGGGCGACCACGGGGAGCTTTTCGTCCTTGATCGCCTGGAGCACGGGTCGGTAAGCGGCAAAGTTGTGCCCCCATTGCCCCTTCCAATCACTGGTGACCTCAAACTGCTCGATCGTCTCGCCGCCAAAGCCGAGTCCGTTTACGTTCAGCTGATTCGGACGGGTGAACATCTCCATCCCCACCACCACATGGCGACCCTGCTTCACCAAGGCCCGAATAATGTCGGCTTGGGCTTGGTGATGACTCTGTGTGCCGTGATTCTCGCCGATCATCACGAACGAAACGCCCTTGGCGGCGGCGGCAATGTCATCGGCGGAGACGGATTTGCCCGTACTGGTGGAGGTGAAACCTTCCCGAGGAACAACGGTGCCCTGGGGGCCGATCGGGAGCATGTAGGGGTCGATGGCATCTTGCGAGAGGGCCGCGCCAACCGCGAGGAGGGTCATCAAAGACATGCTTTGATTCTACGAGATTTCATCCCTGGCGTGTCACCGGTACACTGACCCCCTATGTCCGACAAGCGCCTGGTGATCATCGACGGATACAGTCTGCTGTTCCGCGCCTTCTACGGCACCCGCTACCTCAGCACCAGCGATGGCAAGCCCACCAATGCCCTGTTTGGGTTCGTCGGAATGCTTTTCCAACTCTTCGACCAGATCAAACCGGATGCTTTGGTCGTCGCCCTCGACGCTCCCGGCAAAACCTTCCGCCACACCGAATACTCCGAATACAAAGGCACCCGGCGCGAGACTCCGCAAGAACTGATCTCGCAGCTCGAAGGCTCCCGCGCGATGATCGAGGCGTTTAACCTCCCGGTCATCGAACTGACCGGCTTCGAGGCGGATGATGTCGTTGGCACAATCAGTCGGCTCGCCGAAGAGAATGGCTACAAAACCACCATCGTCACCGGAGACCTGGACTCTCTGCAGCTCGTGGACGACTGCGTCACCGTCATGACCACCAAGCGCGGTGTCACCGATGTGGTGATGTACGACCCCGCCGCCGTCGTCGAACGATACGGCTTCGGCCCGGAGTTTGTGCCGGACTACAAGGCTCTCGTCGGTGACACCAGCGACAACATCCCCGGCGTTCCGGGAATCGGCGAAAAGAGCGCCTCGATTCTCATCCAAGAGTTCGGCGGAATCGAGCAGATCATCGAACGCATGGCGGAAATCCCGGAGAAGTTTCGCAAGAAACTGGAGGGCAATGAAGATCGGATGCGTCGCAGCAAATGGCTCGCCACGATTGTTCGAGATGCGCCCCTTTCCTACAACTTTGAACCCTATCGGATCGACAATCAGCACCTGAGCACGGCACGCGAGATGCTCAACGCACTCGAATTCCGCAGCCAGAGCAAGAAGCTGGAGCAGGTGCTCGGCAGGTATCTCTCTGGCCCGATCGAGGCCATCGAGGTTGTGAGCGTCGATCTCGAATCGGATCTACTGACCGAATCGGTGAACTTCGCCGACCTGATGCAGTGGGTCGGTACTCAGCCGTTTGGGGTCTTGCCGCCGCCTCCCGCCGCGCAAACGAGCCTGCTCGAGCTGGACGATGAGCCGGAGAAGGCCTATGTCGCGGTTGGACGCCAGGTGCGGATGATTCCGTGGGCGGATGCCCAGCGGCTCGCCGAAGAACGCCCCCGACAACTCATCGCCCACGAAACCAAGCCGCTCTACAAAGGTAAACGACCACCCCTCGTTCCGCCTCGATTCGATGTCACCTTGGCGTCGTACGTCCTGCAAAGTGGTCGCTCCAGCTTTGATTTGCAAGAGATCGCGGCCGGGTATCTCGATGTTTCTGGTGCCCTGAAACCGCAGGATCAAGCGGTCGCCTTGCTCCACTTAGAAACCGCCATGAGGGCCAGGCTTGACTTAGAAGGGCAGAGCCCGGTGCTTGACACCATCGAACTCCCCCTCGTCCCGATCCTCGCCGAGATGGAGCGCATCGGGATTGCGTTGAACGGAGACACTCTCCGCGAGTTCAGTGGCGAACTCGGCGTGGCGATTGACCAAGCCCAAAAACAAGCGTGGGAGATTGCGGGAGAAGAGTTCAACCTGGGCTCCCCGAAGCAAATCGGCGAGGTGCTCTTCGAGAGGATGGCGCTTCCCGGAGGAAAAAAGACGAAGACGGGATGGGCCACCGGCGCGGAAATTCTCCAAGAGCTGGAAGTCGAGCATGAGATCGCCCATGTGGTTCTCCAATACCGCGAGCTCACTAAGCTCAAGGGCACCTACGCCGACGCTCTGCCTCGCATGATTGGCTCGGACGGGCGCATCCACACGACATTCAACCAGGCCGTGGCCGCGACCGGGCGACTCAGCAGCAACGACCCGAATCTGCAGAACATCCCGATCCGCACGGAACTCGGTCGCACGATCCGCCGGGCGTTTGTGGCGGCTCCCGGGTTCACCCTCGGTTCGTTCGACTATTCGCAGATCGAACTCAGAATCCTCGCGAGCATGTGCGGCGATGAGGCGTTAGTGTCCGCGTTCCAGGATCGGGTGGATGTCCACACCGTCACCGCCTCGCTGATGTACGACATCCCGAGCGACCAAGTGACGAAGGATCAGCGTCGCCTGGCCAAGCTCCTCAACTACGCCGTGCTTTACGGAGTGACGGGCTATGGTCTCGCCGCGCAGCTGGGACGAGGGTTCGGCGTGGATCACGCCAACGACTTGATTCGGCAGTACAACGAGCGATTCCCCCGAGTGAAGGCCTTCACCGAAGGCATGGTCGAGGAGGCTCGATCCAAGGGATTCACAACGACCCTCCGGGGCCGCAGGCGCTACTTCCCGGATATCCATGCCGGAAATCGCCAAACCCGAGCTTACGCGGAGCGCCAGGCGATGAATGCCCCGATCCAAGGAACCGCCGCCGACATGATCAAGCTCGCCATGATCGACGTGGCCAAGATGCTCCGTGGTAAATCCACCCGGATGCTGCTTCAGGTTCACGACGAACTCGTGTTTGAGTGTGCCGCCGAGTTCGACGCCCTTCGCGAACCCGTGCGGGCAGCCATGGAAAACGCCCTCCCGCTCGAGGTTCCGGTCGAAGTCGACGCCAAGTTCGGCGCGAATTGGCAGGAGATGCAAGTGATCGATCGGGTCTAGTTCGGGCGATCCCACAATCAAACACCCCGACCTCATCGAGATCGGGGTGTTTGATTGTTTTGCGACGAGTGATCGCTTACGCGAAGACGGTCTTGACCAGCGCGGTGAACGCGGCGGGGTCGTGGATCGCGAGCTCGGAGAGCATCTTGCGGTTGACCACCATGCCCTTCTGCGACAGGCCGTGGATGAGATCACCGTACTTCACGCCGTTCTCGCGGCAGGCTGCCGAGATGCGGACAATCCAGGTCTTGCGGAAATCGCGCTTCTTGGCACGTCGGTCACGAAAAGCGTATTGACCGCTCTTCATCACCTGTTCGTGCGCGTTCTTAAAGACGTTCTTCTTACGTCCGTAATAGCCCTTCGCCTTGCTCAGCAGCTTCTTGTGCCGCTTGTGGCGCATCAGGCCTCGTTTGATTCTTGCCATTTATGGTTCCTCGTTTCGTTTGTGTGTCAGTTACCGGTTCCCAGCCTCGAAGGGCGGTAGTGGTAGAGGGGTGAGTCTGGATTTAGCTCAGAGCGAGCAGTCGCTTCACGCGGCTGCGCTCGGTCTTGCTGAGCTCGGTATCCAGATCCAGTCGGCGCTTTTGGCTTCCGCTCTTGTTGAAGAACATGTGGTTGTTGTACGACTTGCGCCGCATGATCTTCCCAGAGCCGGAGATTTTAAACCTCTTCGCCGCTGTCTTGCTTGTCTTCAGCTTTGGCATTCTTTTTGGTTCCTCCAGCGGGTTTGGGGTTGATCACCATGACCATTTCGCGTCCGTTCAGCACCGGCTCTTTCTCCGGCTTGCCGAACTCCGCGACTTCGTTGGCGATCCACTCCAACTTGGCGCGCCCTACTTGAGGGTGTGCAAGTTCCCGTTGCTTAAAGCGGCACACGACCCTCACCTTGTCGCCATCTTCCAAGAATCCCTTGGCCTTCCGAGCGTTGGTGCGGAGGTCGTTTTCCGCGATATTCGGACTCACCTTTATACCCTTGACTTCTTGAACCTTGCGCTTTTGGTCCTTCTTCAGCTTGTCCGTATCGTACTTATGCTTGCCGTAATCGGTGATTTTGGCAACTGGCGGAACAGCATTGGGGGCAACAAGCACGAGGTCGAGCCCCTCGGCAATGGCGCGATCCAGAGCTTCCTTGGTGGGCATGATTCCGAGCTGGGAGTTGTCGGAACCAATAATGCGCAACTCCTGGAATTTCAGGAGGCGCCGGTTGATCGGTGGGCCGGGTTCAGGACGTGGTCGGCCACGGAATCGCTTGTTAATAGGTGGCCACCTCAGGCTGGACTGTCATTTTTGCCATGTTTCGGCTCATAAGTATATCGTCGGCAGGTTCAGCCTGTCAAACAGGGTCGCCGGATGGCGATCTGGGCCCCGCTCGAAGAATGCCTTATGGCGACAGCAACGGCTCGTCGTCCGGAGTCTCGTCCTCTTCCGACTTGCCCGCCGCCAACACCTGATCCGCCGCGACCTTGACCGCCGGAACCTGGACGTTCGACATCGGCCGAGCCACGTAGGCACCCGTCTGAGCTTTCTCCTTCACGCGCAGCATCTGAGCCCGCTGGGCCGCGCCTTCGTTGATCGGCCACAGAGTCCGCTCCGCCCAATAGGAGCCGAGGAATTCCTCCCACACTCGCTCATAAACCGCGATGGTTTGATCGGCAATTCCGCCCCAATCAAAGTCGGTGACCAGACGCTCGGCCGCCGCTTCCTTCAGCTTTTCCGCCCGCTCGGGGTCGCGGATCACGTTGAGGATCGCCCAGCCCAAGCTCTGCGGATCGCCGGAGAAACAAGAGGTGCCCGTCTTATCGTGCAAAACCACCTCTCGCAGACCGCCCGCATCGCTCGCAATCACCGCCGCGCCCGCCGCCATGCCCTCCAACGCGACAATTCCGAACGGCTCATAAAGGCTCGGGAACACCGCCACGTCGGCACACCGATAGAGCTGGTGGAGCGACCGATTTGCCATGAACCCGGTGAAAAGCACCTTGTCCTTGAGCCCGTACCAGCGCACGAACTTCTCGAGCTGCTCCCGATTCCCGCCGCCAACGATCACAAACTTCGTATCCGGCTCATTGGCCAGCACCACGCTCGCCGCATTCAGCAGCACATGGATGCCCTTTTCGCGGACAAATCGGCCCACGTACATCACGATCTTCTCGTGAGGCAAGGCCAGCTTGCCGCGCCATGCGGCTCGCTCTTGCTCGCTCCATTCAAATTGGAACTTCGCCGCTTCCACCCCGTTGTAGATCACATCCACCTTGTCGAGCGGGCAGTTGAAGTACCGATTCACCTCGCCCTTCATGAACTCGGCGCACACAATCACGCGCCAGGCTTCGTAGGTCAACCAGTATTCGCTCTCGTGGATGTACCGCTGGAGATCCGAGTAGATGCCGCCGTTGCGCCCGTGTTCCGTGGCGTGAACCGTCGCGATCATCGGGAGCTGGTACTCGTACTTCAGACTCCGGGCCGAATCGAGGGAGAGCCAGTCGTGGGCGTGGAAGATCGTCGGCATTCCCTCTTCGCGCCATTCCTCAAGAAGCTGGCGACACCGCAAATCGGTTGCTTTGTTGAGCAGCTGGATCTCGTGGACGAAGTTGTCTGGCTCCTTCGCCAAATGAACCCGGTGGACATGCACTCCGCTCGGCTCGACTTCTTCATCGGGGGCCAAAGGTGTGTGCTTCGTGATAACGTGAACCTCGATTCCTCGCTCCGCGAGGCGCTTGCTGAGGTCGTACACGTGAGGGCTGATCCCACCGACAATCCGGGGCGGATATTCCCAGCTCAGCATCACGATGCGCATCTTCACGTCTCATTGTGCTCGATTCTTGGTTGGAAGCGCATCGGGATCGCCAATCGCCGAGATGTGCTGTATAGTGATTGCGACAACATCATGAAAGGTATGCGTTTTCTCTCCACTTTCCTCGTTGCTTCTGCACTCTTCGCCGGAGTTCTTGCTCGCCCGGTTCAAGACATGGCACCGCCCGCCGAGCTCAAGAACATCGACTGGCTCCTTGGAACGTGGACAGGGGTTGGGAAAGGGATGGGCATGTCAGGTGAGGCCAAGATCACCAGCGAAGCCAAGCTCGCCAAAGACCTCGACGGCCGGTGGATCAACTACACCGCCACCTACACCATGGAGGGCATGGGCAATCTCTCCGGCCGCATGATGCTGACCTACGACGAGAATCTCAAGAAGTACACCGGTTGGTGGTTCGACTCCATGAGTGCCACCGTTTTGGACCTGAAGGGGGATCTCAAAGATGGTGTTCTGACCCTGGAAGACAATGAGGTCAGTGACCCCATGATGGGCGACACCGCCTACAAAATCATCATGAAGAAGACCCCAACCGGCATGGAACTCCAGGTGATGGTGAAGGCGGGCGATCAGTGGGTGGTCGCCGCAGAGCAGGCGTACACGGCGAAGAAGTAGGGGAGCCAGCCGGGCAGGTGGCGGTCCGCGGGAGTCCACTTACCCTCACCTACCGCCGCCTGTCTGATTCCGCCGTCGCCGACACCGCTCCGAACAGTACTTCACCTCATCCCAAACCGACTCCCACTTCTTTCGCCACGCAAACGGACGCCCGCAGACCGCGCACACTTTGGTCGGGAGAGGTTTGCGGGAACTCACGTCTCCCTCTACGAGCCGAAAACCAGCATCCGCACCTATCCGAATTTCCCGCGTGGGCAAGTAAGATAGGTGACAGGATCAACAAGCATGGATTTCAACCAGGAATCAGGCAACTGGGGCGCGGCGAAGCGGTTCCGCCTCATCATTCGCGAACAGGGACAAACCCGAGAGATGGGCGGAAGCGATATGTCGCTCGCCGTCGGCATTGTCGATAACATCATGATGAACGCGCTGGAAACCCAAACCAGCGACATCCACCTGCAGCCCGAACGCGATCAGCTCCGCATTCGATTCCGCCAAGACGGTGTCCTCCACGACAACGGGCAACTTCCGCCCGAACAAGCCACGAACGTGCTTGCGCGTCTCAAGCTCTCTGCGGGAATGCGGATCGACGAAATGCGCGAGCCGCAAGATGGCCGGATCGACATGGAGTTCAATGGCCGCAGGCTCAGCGCACGGGCTTCCTGCGTGCCCAGCCTCAACGGAGAGAAGTTCGTCATGCGACTTCTCGACCCTCAGGCGATGAAGGTGGATCTGGACTCCCTCGGGATGCAGCCGTCGACTCAAGCCAAGTGGCGTCAGGCGATTGCCGTCCCCTACGGTCTGATCCTCGTGACGGGCCCCACTGGTTCCGGAAAGACCTCGACCCTCTACGCCTCGCTCAACCAGCTCGACTCGAAAACGCGCAACATCGTGACGGTCGAAGATCCGATTGAATACGAGTTCGACCACAACATCGCCCAGGTTCAGGTGACGGAGAAGATGCCGTTCCCGCGCGTCATGCGATCCTTCCTCCGCCAAGACCCCGACGTCATGATGGTGGGTGAAATCCGCGACCCGGATTCCCTTTCCATCGCGATCCAGGCCGGTCTCACCGGCCACCTTGTCCTCAGCACGCTCCACACCAACAACGCTCTCGAGGCCATTGGACGGATGGTCGATATGGATGCCGAGTGGTATCTCATCTCCGGTGTTGTCGTCGCAATCATGGCCCAGCGACTTGTCCGCAAGAACTGCCCGAAATGCTCCGAGCCCTTCCCGTATCCCCGAGAGGATCTGGAGATCATCGGCATCGGCCCCGACGACATGCCGGGTGCAAAGCTCCTGAAAGGCAAAGGCTGCAACGAGTGTCGAGGCTCCGGCACCAAGGGCCGCACCGGCATCTACGAACTCATCATTGGCAACCGCGACTTCAAGCAAGCGATCACCCACAAAGCCGACTATCCCGAGCTCATGCAAGTGGCGCGCAACCAAGGCTTCGCCACCATGCTTGAGGACGGCAAAGCCAAAGTGCTCGCCGGAATCACCACCCCCGACGAAGTCGCCAAGGCGGTTCTCACCCAGGCGATCGACTGATGGAAACGTTTACTCTCTCCACCGAATTCATCACCCTCGGGCAGCTGATCAAGGCGACCGGGATTGTCTTTACCGGTGGAGAGATCAAGGCCTATCTTGCCGAGTACACGCCCCTGGTCAACGGCGAACCCGACAACCGGCGAGGCCGCAAGCTCTACCCCGGGGATGTCGTCGAGTTCCCCGGCGGTGCAACCGTGACCCTCTCCCCCAAAAGCTGACCGCAAGACCCTGATCACTTCACCAGGTTTTCGCCTCAACCTCAAAAAGGTACAGGGAGCCTGAGGAAGTGAAAGATGGCATGCCGACAATGAACTTTGTATCCTGAATCCGGCGTGAACATGCCGGGCGGGAGGGTAGCGGCACATGCCTTACTTTGCGTATACAGCACTCGACTCAACCGGACGGCAGGTGAAGGCCGTCATGGAAGCGGATCACGAAGCACTCGTTCTCGGGCGACTGCGTGATCAGCAGCTCCAGGTTGTTGACATCAAAGAACTGAAGAAGAAGAAAGCAGCGACCATCGGCAAGCAGAAGCTCAAGATGAAGTCGCTCGTCGTCTTCTCCCGGCAGTTCGCGACGATGATCGACGCCGGTATTCCGATTCTTCGCTGCTTGGAGATCCTCTCCGGGCAGACTAAGGATCCCGTTCTCAAGCCAACTCTGGAAACCGTGACGATGGACGTGAAGGGCGGTATGACCCTGAACGAAGCCCTTGCCAAGCACCCCAACGTGTTCAGCAAGCTCTACGTCAACATGATCCGAGCCGCAGAGATCGGCGGTATTTTGGATATCATCCTCGACCGTCTCTCTGGATTCCTTGAGTACGAATCCGAAGTCAAGAGCAAGATCAAGAGCGCGATGATGTACCCCGTGCTCGTCCTCTGCTTTAGCCAGGTGATGCTGTTTGTGCTGTTCAGCTTCGTCTTGCCGAAGTTCAAAGAGATCTTCGAGGGAATGGATGTCGAACTCCCCGCCGTTACCGCAGCTTTGTTCGCGGCTGGCGACTTCATGCAGAAGTCGTGGTGGATGATCCTCATCGCTCTTGGTGCCGCCTTCTTTGCTCTCAAGAGCTACTCCAAGACCCCGAAAGGTCGCTATCAAGCCGACTGGCTCAAGCTCAAGGTGCCCGTCATGGGTGAGCTTTCGCTCAAGATGAGCGTTGCTCGATTCTGCCGAACCTTGGGAACGCTCATCAACTCGGGTGTCCCCATGATGCGCAGCCTCGAAATCGTCGGTGAAACGCTGGGCAACCAGGTTCTCACCGGTGCCGTCGATCAAACGCGACTCAGCATCCGTGAAGGTAACAAGCTGAGCGCACCTTTGGCCTCCTCGGGACTCTTCCCCAGCATGGTCACCCACATGATCGACGTCGGTGAAGAAACCGGTCGTCTCTCGGAGATGCTCGTCAAGGTCGGCGACTTCTACGATAGCGAAGTCGAACAAACCGTGAAGGGCCTCACGTCGATGATCGAGCCGCTGCTCATCATCTTCCTCGGTCTCGTCGTTGGCTTCATCGCCATCTCGGTTATGACTCCCATCTTCAAGCTGGTCAACAGCGTTCGATAAACTCGGTGCCCGGAAGCGGGCACCCTCGACGAATCTCGCCGGATCGTGAGCCCGGCATGACAAAGGAATAGGTGGGAGCAGACAAGAGGTCTGCTCCCTGCCAAAGCCAACAATTACCTGCGGTAGAGAACAGGAGGTTCGAAGCCAAGGGGTGCGGGAAAGGATTCCTGCATGAGCTTTTCAACGGAGTGAACATGTCAGAAGCATTGGCAAAGCAAGGCGGCGACGCGGCAGAAGCCCTCGTCCTGCGGTACCTGGAGAATCCACGGGCTGATCTCAAAGATCTCGTGATTGTCCACTACTCAGGGATGGTGGAGCGAATCGCGCGACGGTTTGCCGGAGTGGAACACGTCGACGATCTGGTGCAAGTCGGATTCATCGGCCTTCTCAACGCTCTCTCAAAGTTCGACAAGGATGCCGGCGTTCGGTTCAACACCTACGCTACTCACCTTGTCGCAGGGGAGATCAAGCACTATTTACGCGATCGTTCGCAGACCATTCGTCACCCGGCCTGGCTCCAAGAGCTGCGCCACAAGGTGAACAAGGCCTCGAATATGCTGCAAGCCGAATCGGGCCGTGCCCCGAGCGAGCGAGAAATCGCCGAGTACTGCGGCGTCAGCGAGTCGGCGGTTCGTGAAGTCATCGCCACTCAAGAAATGATCCGCGTGGCCTCGCTGGATGCCACCGCGGGCGATGACGACGAGGGCGACAGCGATCTCGACCGACTCGACAGTGCCATGCTGAGCCCGGATCAGATGAGCGTCGAAGACCGCGTGCTCCTGGAAACCGCCATGCAGCAACTCCGCGATCTGGAGCGAGAAGTGCTCTGTCTCTTCCACTTCGATGCCCTGAACCAAACCGAAATTGCCAATCGACTCGGGATTTCCTGCAACTACGTCAGCCACATCCTGCGCCAATCGCTCAACAAGCTCCGCAAGATCCTCACCGAGGAAGAAGCCCGCGACCGAGCTCTGCGACGCGATACGCCCGAAGAGCGCGGCGTGATTGATGAGGAAACCGGAATCTACAACGAGGACTACTTCCGGGCTCGCCTGAGCGAGGAAGCCCACCGGGCAACCTCCAGCGATGGAACCTGCAGCGTGCTTGTCGTCGAGATCGACGGCCTGGAATCGCTGAAGGGCTTCTATGGCGACACAACGGTGCGCGAATTCCTCACCGATGTCGCTGCCTTTCTCAAGGGAAGCGTCCGCGCGCTCGATATCGTGTGCCGCAATGGCAGCACGGGATTCGGCGTGATTCTCCCTGTCACCGGGCTCAGCGTGAGCAAGCTCGCCGAGCGCATTCAGGCCAAGTCCGATAAGTGGCTCATCACCCGAGCGAACGGAGCCGGAGCGCTCAAGATTCGTTACGGATACGGCACGGTGCCCGAAGATGCCAAATCAGTGAGTGATCTCCTCAAGATCGCCTACACACGAGCCCAAGGCCACGGCGACCAATCGCAGAAGGCCGCATAAATCCAACTTCTCCGACCGAAAAGCTCACACGGGGTCCCTTTCTCCAGGGGGCCCTCTTTTTGTTCAGTGAGTTAGAATATCGCTATGACGATTGCCGTCGCTCACGACATCATCTGCCCTTGGTGCTGGATTGGAATGCACCAGGCGCATCGCCTCCACCGAGAGTTCGGCGTGACGTTCGATTGGCAAGCGTATGAGCTGATGCCCGAGAATCTGCCCTACTCTCCCTCATCTCCTGACCCCGAGAAGCCGGCGGATCGTACCCCGACTCCCTCCCGTTTTCAACTCGCCTTGGCCGCCAGCTCCGTTCCCAAGCCGACCGGCGTTCGACCAGACGAACCTCGGTCGCACAACGTCCTGGAATCGCTGGAGTTCGCCAAAGAGGTCGGCACCCACGACGCTTGGATGGCCCGCCTTTACACCGCCTACTGGATGGTCGGCGAAAACGTGAATGACCTTGGTGTCATGCGCAAGCTCGCCGAAGGGCAATTCAAAGAGGTTGATCGCATGATCCAAGCGGTCGAGAACCGCGAGTTCGATGCCCGCATCATCAAGTTCGATGACGACGCCTATGCCGCTGGGATTTACAATGTCCCAACGTTCATCATCAATGGCGAGAAGTTTGCCGAGCAACCCTACGTGGTGCTTGCCGACGCAGTTCGAGCCGCCCTGTGACCAGCGTCTATCCCGATCTGACTTTTCCTCCCGCACCGGAGGATCGGCCGACCGTGTTCATGAACATGGTTGCAACCATCGACGGCAAAATTCTTTCCGGCGAGCGGGACGAGACCGTCTATGATCTCGGCTCCGATCTTGACCATGCGACGATGAAGCAAATCCAGGCAGAAGCGGATGCGGTTCTGATTGGAATGGGGTCGCTTCTCGCCACCCCGGGGCTGACCTACAATGCTCGACTGTGGCGATTCGTGGCCACTCGCACGGGTCGGGTGAACGCAACCGATCGATTCTGGAACGAACCAGATCCTGACCGAGCCTTTGCCATCACGCCGATTGAAACAGCGGCGGTCCTCCCTGAAGGGATTCAGTCGATTTCGATGGGGGAGGGGGACGTGGACTGGGCGATGGTCTTCCGCTCTTTTCGCGAGGATATGGGTATCGAAAGGCTGCTGGTTGAGGGAGGTTCTGATCTCAACGCGGCCTTGCTAAAGCTTGATCTTGTGGACGAGCTTTTCCTGACCCTGGCGCCCAAGATCAAGCTCGGACGCGACGTGCCCACCTACGCCGATGGTGAGCCTCTTGACCGGGCCGCCATCCAGAATTACGATCTTGTCACTTGTCTTCCCGTAGAAGGAGAAGTCTTCTTGCGCTACCGACGTCGCCGATGAAAATCGGTTTCGTGCAGGGCGATTTCTGAGCACATCCATGCCATCTCGACGCCGCACCCGCGATCCCCTGCGCCCGCTCGTCTATCTCTTGAGAAACCTCGGGAAAACCGGGCCGCTCATGGGCGTCATTGTTCTCGCGGTGATGCTGATCTCTGGCATCGTCAGCCTCATCAACTCCATTCCGCTCAGCATCAAGACGATCTACAGCTACAGCCGCAATTACTTGGGCGTGACGCCTCGCGGCAATGCCGAGCAGACGCCGGTACTCAAGCAGGTCTTGGAATCAGAGGCACCCGTGCCCCTGGAGCGCGTGATGCTGGTGCGCGGCAGCGACATCGAAGTCAAAAGCATTGTTGGTAACTGGCCGTTTGTCGTGCTCGGACTCAAGCAGGATGACTTGGCTTACTACATGAAGCGCATGGGCGGAGGTCGTCTGGAGGGGCGGATTCCGAAGCCGGGGGAACCTGAAGTGCTGGTGAGCGAGCCTCTGGCTCGGAACCTCGGCCTCAAAATGGGCGATGCCTTGATGAAGCCGGAAGAGACCACCGCCTACTCACCGTTTGAAGTGAAAATAGTCGGCATCGTTCAGACCGACGAGTGGTACGCCGTCTCCTCGATTGAATACTACCGGGCCAACCATTTTCCGCCGACAGACGCCATCCTCGCCTTCGCCCCTGACCTTAAGCAGCAAGCCCAACTCGATTCTTGGGCCACCGACCGCTTTGAAGGCGAGCAGGCGAGACTCTTCACTTATCAGGAATTGGAAGAGCAGGCCGACACGATGTTTTCCATCCTGTATCAGATCCTGAATGTTGTCATTGGCACCCTCGTCGTGGTGATTACCCTGATGATGGGGATGCTGATGAACATCTACCTGAGCCAGCGTGTTCAGGAATTTGGCCTCCTGCAGGCGCTCGGATACACCAAGAGATCCATCCTCAGCCGGGTGCTGGCAGAGACAACGCTCGTCGTGATCGGAGGCTGGGTGCTCGGGATGTTGGTTGCGTATTCCCTGCTGAACTTGGTGAAATCCCGGCTCATGGATCCCCAGGCGTTTGCCCTCAACACCCTCGATCAGGCGGCTTACCTCTACACCATCCCGATTCCCGTAGCCATCTGCTTGGTGGCGGTGTTCACCGTGGTGGGGCGATTCCACAGCTTCGACCCCGTGGGAGTGGTCGAACGGAGGCTCGTATGATCGAACTCGCCCAAGCCTCGCTGGTGTATCAAGACCACGGGCGCGACGTTTTTGCCTGCCGGGAGATTGATCTGACGCTTGGGGATGGCGAGTTTCTGGGGATTCTCGGCCCGAGCGGATCGGGAAAGAGTTCTTTGCTCTATCTCATGAGTGGGCTCAAAATACCGTCGCTCGGCGAGGTGAAGTACCAAGGAAAGGGGCTGAACTCGCAATCGGACCATGCCCGCGCCCAGATCCGGCTGCGTGACTACGGCTTTGTCTTTCAGCATCCGTTTTTGGTTGGCTACCTCTCGGCACTGGAGAATGTGTTGATCGCCTTTCCGCATGAGGATCGGGAAGAAGAGGCCGTGGCGTTGCTCGGTGAGCTCGGCTTGAGCGAGCATCTTGACCGCTTGCCCCACCAGATGAGCGGAGGCCAGCGGCAGCGAGTCTGTGTCGCCCGGGCATTGCTCGGTTCGCCCCGTGTAATCTTCGCCGACGAGCCCACCGCGGCTCTCGACCACACCAACGGTCTCGCCGTGATGGAACGGCTAAATCAGCACCGCGGCGCAGGGGCTCTCGTCGTCGTCACCCACGACCCGTCGATGCTCGATCAAGCCGACCGAATCATCCGCATCGAGGACGGCCGGATCGTCGAGGGCTAGTTATTACACCGCCGGAGACACGCGGCCAATTCGTCGGCTCGCCCCATGAGGTCTAAGATCTTCGCTCGGATGTCAAGGTACTCGGAGTACGCAGCCGGATTTCTGGCCCGAATTTCCTCCGTCCTTTCCATGCGTGCCTCCACTAGTTGCGCAATCGGGAAGAGTCTTCCGAGAATGGCCTCGGGATCAGTACAGTTCTTCTCGACGAAAGAGCGCCAGTGCTTTCCGCCCTTCGCCGAATTGCATGCGGAGCAGGATGGAACAAGATTCGCCACCGTGTGACCGTATCCGGAGTATTCGCCTGCACGAACCGTCGGAAAAAGATGATCCCACGTGGTTGCCTCCGACCACAATAGACGCAGCAAGGTTCGTCGGGGATCTGACCAAGGCTCAACAGCTGGTCGTGAACGGCTTTGGCTGAAAACGCCTCTACCCCGGCCCGGGCAGCGGCAAACATGTGACTGACCGTCGTCTTCCGCTTCCGAATGATTGAGTACGGCTGGAGGTGTGACTTTGCGCCTGCAATCAGACTCTTCATGCTGCGAGCGTAGCCCCTAATCTCCGCAACTTTTGCGGAGATTAGCCCGGTTAATCTCCGCATCCCGATCCACGCCCAGGAAAATCGGCCCAATCCTGGCACCCAGGCACAAGACTTGCCGTCGTATTTGGAGCAACCAAAAACATCGGGACCTGAGATGTGGAAAATTGCACAAATTTTCTGGTCCCGGTATCATGGTTGGAGCGTCGGCAAACGGGCAGCCGGGAGCAGGCGCCAAAGGATGAGGACCTTCCCCCTTTAATCGAAGGAGGAACAGGTCACGGCACTGGTGCGTTTACGTACGGCGGTGTCTGGATCTGTCGGGTTTCACGAACGGTCTGCGGGGCCTCATCTTAGTCCGTTCGGTCGGGTTTCTCCCAGGGCCGGCATCTGCAACGGAGCAGTCGCTGGTACAGGAACCGGGAACCTTTTGAGGGAAACACGATTGGCTACCTTGAATATGCTCATCCTCGCCGCGCTGGGCGCGGTTGCCGTTCCTCTGTCTTCGCGACAGAGCATGACCAAGAAAATCTGGACCGCGATCAAGAATCTCGTTGCAAAGCCGAAGGCCGCTGTGGCCCCGCCGCTCATCGACAACGACAAAGGCTGGCAGCTCATCCACAGCGATGACGCCAACAAATTTGAGCGCTGGATCAGCGAAGACCCCGAGGGTCTGCCGTATCTGAAAGGCGAAGAGCACTCGCTCGGCTCCCACATCCTCATCGAACTCTTTGGTTGCGACCAAAAGAGTCTCGAAAACGAGGCCAGTGTCGGAACCGCCATGCGCGATGCCGCCATCGCCAGCGAAGCCACGGTCGTCACCGATTCCTTCCACGAGTTCAAGCCCTACGGCGTCTCGGGAGCGGTGATCATCCAGGAATCGCACTACACCATCCACACCTGGCCGGAGCATGGCTACGCAGCGGTTGACCTGTTCTACTGCGGCGGCACCATCTACGTCGACCAAGCCATCGAGGTTCTGCGCGAGCAATTCAAGCCAACCAAGATGAAGTTCCTCGTCGTCCGACGCGGACTGCAAAGCGAAGTCGAAGGCTAAGCTGGCCCCGCAAGGTTGGATCGATCCCCTGTGCACTAAGTGCGCAGGGGATCTTGCTTTTTCAGCCCCCCGGACCCCCGACCACCGCTTGGTATCCTGCGACCGTTGCCATGGCCGACCGACTGTTCTCCCAAAGCACAGGCATGTTCATTGCCGAAACCCATACCGATGCCGTGACCTGGTTCTTCTCGGTCGATAAATTCCTCGTCGAAGGAAAAACCCAGTACCAGCAGTACCAAATCGTGGATATGCCGACGTTCGGCAAAACGCTGTTCCTCGACTACAAAATCCAGTCGAGCCTCCTTGACGAATACGTCTACCACGAGAGCATGGTGCAACCTGCGATGACCCTCCACCCCAATCCAGAAAAGGTTCTGGTCTGCGGAGGCGGCGAAGGCAGCACCCTCTGGAACGCCCTGCAGCACAACACCGTCAAGTCCGCCACCATGGTCGACCTCGATGAAGAACTCATCGACATGGTGAAGGTTCACATGCCGGAATGGCACCGAGGCGCCTTCGAGGATCCCCGAACCACCCTTGTCCACCAAGATGCCCGCAAGTGGGTGGAAGACCACAAAGGCGAGAACTACGATGTCATCCTGAGCGACCTTCCTGGCCCGATCGAAGGCGGCCCCGCCCTCTATCTCTACACCAAGGAGTATTTCCAGCACGTCGCCGAAGCCCTCAGCGATGATGGGGTCTTTGTTCTTCAATCCGGTGCCTGCAACGAAACCTATCCCTATTGCTTCGCCTGCGTCCACCAAACCCTGGAAGCCCTCAAGGAAGTCTTCCCCGTGGTGCGCGGATACTACGGGCTGGTCACCACCTTCCAAATGCCGTGGGGATTCATCCTGGCCAGCAAGAGCCACGATCCGCTTGACCTCACGCCCGAGGAAATTGCCAAGCGATTCGAAGCCCGAGGCGTGACGAGCAATCGCTACTACACCCCGCGATTCCACCACGCCATGTTCACCCTGCCGGACTATATGTACCGCGAGATTGCAAAGGGCCGAGTCCTCACCGACGCGGAACCTTTTATTTGGGATGCCTAGTCACTCTAAGGAGAGCCGGAAGTTTCACCAATAGCATAAGCACTGGTACAATTCCGGTTCTCCTGAAGGATGAAACAATGAAGTTTCGAAAGCTGTATTGGGTCACGGAGCAGGTCGGTCAAGACGGCTCCTCGGAAGTCGTCGCCGTTTTCACCTCCATCTTTGACTTGCGCAACAAAGGTCTGCGCTGGGATGCCGAGATTGACCGCAAAGCCGCTCTCCGAGTCACCCTCGTGAAGCTGGATTCCTCCCGCAAGCCATTTGGCACGTGGCAATCCCCGGATTTCACTGGGATGCGAGAAGCCCTCGATCCGTTCGTCGAATCCGGCGAATTCGACGGCCCGTCCTGCGACCAACTCGTCGAAGATCTCAAGAACTTCTGCGCCGCTCCGGCTGGGTAGTCGCGGATACCGCCTCCTTCGCTTGAAGGACCAAAGCTAGGTAGACTCATGTATATGAGTGAGCCTAGCTTTCTCTTGTTTGAATCGTCCCCAGGCAAGCCAAGGATTCTGGTCAGGCTTCAAGACGACACGGTCTGGCTTTCTCAGGCACAGCTGGCCGATCTGTTTCAGACAACCAAACAGAACATCAGCCTCCACATCAGGAATATTTTTGAAGAGGGTGAGCTGGAGGAGGGTTCAGTTGTCAAGGAATACTTGACAACTGCCGCCGACGGAAAATCGTATCAGGTACTCCACTACGATCTGGACGTCATCATCTCTGTCGGTTACCGCGTGCGGTCCCATGTGGGCACTCAGTTCAGGCGCTGGGCTACCGCTCGATTGCGTGACTACATTGTCAAAGGCTTTGCCCTCGACGACCAACGACTCAAGGAACAGGCGACGGTCGGAGACTACTTCGACGAGCTCCTTGAGCGAATCCGGGATATTCGGAGCTCCGAGAAGCTCCTCTACAAGAAAATCCGCGACATCTGCGCCCTCAGCCTCGACTACGACTCATCTTCAACAGACTCGAATCTCTTCTTTGCCAAGGTGCAGAACAAGTTCCATTTTGCGGTTTCTGGGATGACCGCCGCGGAGATCGTTCGAACTCGCGCGAATGCAACCCAGCCGAATATGGGATTGACCTCGTTCTCCGGTGAGGTGGTCCGCAAGAAGGATATCTCCACCGCCAAAAACTACTTGTTGGTCCACGAAATCGAGACCCTCAATCTGCTTGTTTCGCAGTTTCTCGACTTCGCTGAACTTCAAGCCAAGCTTCAAAAGGCGGTTCGGATGTCGGACTGGCTGGATCGTTTGGACCAAATTTTGCAGATGAACGGCCTTGCCATTCTCAACGATGCCGGACAAATCTCAGCCCGGGTCTCGGAAGACCATGCTCGTGCAGAGTATGCGCTCTTCGACGCCTCTCGCAAAGAAATGCAGTCGCGACATCTCGAGGATCAACCGGACGTTGTCGCAGAACTCGAATCAGCAGTGCAGTCGCTTAGGCGTCGCCCGCCTTCAAGGAAGAGTTAGACTCGAGGCATCCATGCAAAAACTCCCCCGCGCCCGATGGAGCGCGAGGGAGTCGAGTGCTTAGCCTGAAGATACAGGCTTACTGATTCCCGCCCGGGAGACGGACGTCTTGCGTCTTTTTCAGTTGCTCTTCGAACCGCGACCACAGCTGCTTCAGACTGTCGTCATCCACCGTGATCTTGGCTTCGCGGAGGCGCTTGGACATCTCGTCGCGAAGGCTCTTGCCTTCGGAACCGCGTTGAACCGCCAGGGCGCGCTTCACAAACTCGCGGCGAGTGGCCGTGATGTCTTGTTTGCGGCTTTCCGTCTTGCGGACGATGTAGAACTTGCCGATTTGGTTTGCCGTGCCGAGCTGAATCCACTCAGTGGCCTTGTCGGCCGGAGTCTTTTCAACTGCGCCGCGGATCGGACCGTTCAGTTCCGTGAAAGGAACGCCCGTCGGGAATCGGTTAGCCCCGAATCGACCGTTGCTGGCCTTGGCTTCCGGATCCAAGCTCATCGCCGCAGCGACATCTTGGAACTTCTTGCCCTTGGCGAGTTCGGCATCCACAGCGGCCTTTTTGTCCGAAGTCGTCAGAATCCAGAACATTTCAGCGCGGGCTGGATCGGTGAACTCTTGTGGGTTAGCCTTGATGTACTGCTCAACCTCAGAATCTGTGACCGTGATGCCCTTCATCAGAATGCGCTGTTGGGCAAGTTCGAGCTCAACCTGAGACCGAATGCCTTCCATGCTCATGCCGCGAGCCTGAAGCTGCTTGACATAGGTCGTCTGCAACTCGTTGCGCATCTTGATCTCCTTGTCGATATCCTCCTTGCTCGGAGTGACACCTTCTTCCTTGGCCATCTGAAGCAAAAGCTTGCGAACCACAAGGTCTTGCATGGCTTGGAAGCCGAGGGTATCGGCAACTTGGAGCTCGACCGGTTGGCCATCCACCACAACGCGAACTGTGGGCTTGGCTTCCAGGTACTCCATCATCTCGGTTTGAGTGATGTCGAGGCCGTTGACTTTGGCGATGCTACTCGTTTTCTGTCCGCAACCCGTCATGGCAAACGCGGCGACCATGAGCGAGGCGACAAGCAATCCGTTGACTTTCATAATGCTGGCTCGTACTTTGAATCCGACAGGTGATATGGAACTCGCGCCCCTCGTGTGAGCGGAGATCATAGAATCTTGAACACCGACGCGGCACAAAGTGTGCCACAAATCTCAGGCTGAGATGTCCAGGCCATCTGACTCAGCATCAACGGCCTGGGGCGAATGCCCCGTCTTTTTACTAGGTTCTTCCGACTCTTCTCCGGTATGAGACAGCTCCACCGAGTCATGAGCAGATTCATCCTGGGCACGTTCTTCTTTCGGCTTTCTTTGCCGATCACCCCAGGGTTTGGGTTGGATGATTGTGGGTTGCAGGGCCAAAGTCTTCTGGATGCGATCGATGTCCCCCATCGGGACACCTCCTTCCCTCTCACCAAAGTCCACTCAGTTAGGCAACATGCGGCACGCCTTCTTCGCGCAAGAAATTACGCAGACGGCCCATGGCCTGAGTGTGCAGTTGATAAACCCGGCTCTCGCTCACGCCGAGCACCTTGCCAATCTCCTTGAAGGTCAACCCTTCAAAGTAGTAAAGCGCAATCACTAATCGTTCGCGCTCCGGAAGTCGATCCACGCCCGCCGCCATGATCCTTCGGAGCTCTTTGCCCTCCAACTGACCATCCGTGTCGGCGTCCTCATCAACAATCATCTCCACAAAGTGGATGTGATCGTCGCCATCGCTGGATCCGCCTCCCACAATGTCATCCAAGCTGTAAACGTTGGTACGGCCCATCCGCACCATCAGCTCACTGACTTCTTGCTCCGTGATGCCCATGTAGTCGGCAAGCTCACGCGGGCTGGCGGGGTGTCCGAGCTCAGTTTCCATCTTCTGGATCGCGCGGTCCAGAGCCTTCAGCTTCTCGCGAATCGAGCGGGGAACCCAGTCTTCATCGCGAAGCATCTCTAGGATCGCACCTCGAATGAGGGCAATCGCGTAGGTTTCAAACTTCACATCGCGCGTCGGATCGTATTGATCCACGCTCTTGATCAACCCAATGACGCCCGCACTGACCAAATCATCTCGGTCAAGACCGTTCGGCACGCTGGTCACCAATCGACCCGCCGTGATCTTCACCAAGTAGGAATAGTGATTGATCAGTTCCACGCGAGAATCTGGGCTCTTGTAAACCTTGTATTCAATCCAGGTTCTCTGCAGTTGGTCTTGGGTCAGGGGCATAAGTGGGGACTCCAGTCTTTAGGCTGCTTCTGCGTCAGGAGATTCTTTGTCCTGCCGTTCCAGCACGGCGCTCATGCGTCGCGGCGACATGCGCTGCGAAATGCCCTCCCAGACAGCACCGACCACGTGGCCGATCGCAAAAGCTACCAAAGCACGGACGATTGTCGTGACCGGTTCGATTCCGTTCAGCAAACACACCGTCAGAGCAGTGAGAGCCGTCAAGGCTCCGATCAACTTGGACATGCAATTCCTCCAAGGTGTTCAGCGCATAACGTTCTCACAGTGGAAATACTGGGTCGATTGCCCCGGAAACCTTAGAGTGATCCGCGAACTTTTGCGCCAAATCTCTGAAATCTTCGTGAAGCACCCTATCGGAAACTTCGCTTTCAGCCATTGACCACGGATTTCCGTGGTGCTTTAGAACGGGACTCTCAGGCCGTCATAGGCCAGGTTGATCCCCGAAGGAAGCTCGGAATCAGTGCGGAAATGATCGTAATCATCGCTGAGATGAGTGAAAAAAGTCTGCTTCGCCCCGATTTCCGCCGCGACTTCCAACGCTCGCTCATAGTGGAAGTGATTCGGATGAGGCGCATACCGAACCGCATCGAGGATCAACGTATCAAGCCCCTGGAGCAGGGCCACATTCTCATCTGAAATCGAGCTCACATCTGTAATGTAAGCAACATTGTTCACCCGCAGGGCCAGGCACGGAACCTTGCCATGCTCCACCCAAAAGAGCCGCAAACTCATGCCGCCGACTTCCAAAACGTCGGGAACCTCCCGAAACTCAAACCGCGGCACCCAGATTCCTGGCGGAAAATCCGCGAAGGCGTAGGGAAAAATTCGCCGGATGTCCTCCTGGTAGCGTGGCGCCGTGTAGATCGGCATCTCGCGCTGATACTTCAGGCAAAACGCCCGCAGATCATCCATCCCCATCACATGGTCCGCATGAGTGTGGGTGATGAGCACCGAATCGATGTCGTAAATGCGCTCACGAACGAGCTGGATCCGCATCTCCGGGGCGCAATCGACGAGAACGTTCCCGGTTGGCCCAAGCAAGCACACACTGCTCCTCGTTCGGTGATTCTTGGGCTCGGCGAGATACTCCTCCGGATATTCCTTCCCCGGAGTCGGCACGCCATTGCTGGTGCCCGACCCCAGAACCACCAGAGTGCCGGATCCCATTCCGCGTTAGCCCTGAAACGTGCGCTCAAGCACCTTCAGCGCAATAAACGTGCTCGGGAGCTCGGTGTACTGAGCAATTCTCTCGAGGCAGCGTGCGTAGTTGCGCTCAGCAAGGTCATCGGTAATCGGCGTTTCGACCAAAGCCTGCGCCACGATTTCGATTGCATCCATCAGGTATCGAGCCCGGTTCTGAGGCAGCGACCGGTTGTTCATCGACGCAAACTTGCGGCTGAGATCCTCGTAAATGGACTCCCAACTCTTGCCCGCCAGAACCTCGGCTTTCTGCCGAGCGAGGGCCATTTCTTGGAGCTTGCGCCGCTCTTCAGCCCGCTTTTTCTCCGTCTCCCAATCGGTGATGCTCGTGCCATTGATGACCACGAGCTGGTGCCGCCCGTTGAGCAGCCGGGACATTGTGGACTCAATGGCGTTGCGGGATTGAGGAAGGCGTAGGTGGCCAATCAACTCACTGTCGCCACTTGGGAGGCCAAGAACAAACTGTCCGTCCTCTTCGGTGATCGGCACGCAGGCCTTGAGGGCGGTCCATACACCCACCCCGGTGACACTCCCCATGATTTCGGGCAGGGCCTCCTTCCAGATCTCCTCGACATTTGGCATCCTCGTCCATTATGCGGCTTTGCGGTCGCTTTGGTCTATGGGGGCGGGGAGCGCCAGTCGATGAGAACGATATCAAAACCCACTGATTGAACCGCGGCATAGTGGCGGACGTTGCCTGTCACCAGCACGGAGCTGGTTGAGAGTGCTGTCGCTGCGATGAGGGGATCGGCACTTCCGATTGGACTTCCTGCAATCCTCAGTTCCGCACGGATCTTGGCAGCCAAGCGATAGTCGCTGCGTGTCGGAGTGAGCTCGATCTGGTCAAAAAGGAACTGCGCAAAGTGCCCGAGTTGGCTAGCCGCCCTCCTTGAATGCAACCCGTAGAGTATTTCGTAGACCGTCACACTGGAGATAAAAATCTCGCCACCCGCAGCGATAGCTGCTTTGAAATTCTGAGCGACTGTCTGGTCTTTCCCTTTGAGGATTTCCGACAAGATGTCGGTATCAATGAGCCACGAAGTCAAGTAACTCCGTTTCGCTTCACCCGTTCTCCCATCGCAATCTCTAAGGCGTCGTCGATTACCTTTCGATCTTCACTGGCTGAGAATGCGCCGAGGAGCACCATGGGGTCGTCCCCGACGTGCGTGAAGCTCAGTCCGCGTTCAAGCACCATCTGCAGGACTTGCTCCACCGGGAGGCAAAGCGTGCCGGCGAGTTCCCGAATTCTGGACTCAATTTGCGGCGTAAGCTCGATGTTCATTGTAATTGCTCCTCTGCCCATTGTGACGAAAACACTGGTCGCAGCGTTGCCGCCTCAGCCCCCCGGCTGATACGGCGTCACCTGCGGCGCTGCGCGCAATGTTCTATCGAACGAACACAACCAGCGGCCCTGGTACCGAACCGTCCCCTGCAGACCCTCGCCCATCTGTTGGTACACCGCCACATCCGTGCGGAACTCGTGCCGATCCCCGTTCGGGAAAGCCATCTGCACAAAGAAAGTCAGATCCTCAGGATCAAACTGACTGAAGTCCTCCACCTTCGTGCGATCTTTCATCTGCGCCCACATCGCGACAACATAGGCATTCGTTGCCGTCATGATCGGCTGCTTCTCATCGCGGATCGTCACCTGGCGCCAACCCACCGCGATCGCGGCAATGAACAAAAGAATGCCCAGCCCAAAGACCGCACTCGGCATCGTCACCGCCCAAAACGCCTGGAGCTCCTGGCGCTGATCCTTTGTCGCCGAGGCAGCAAAGAGGAACCACAGCACAGACCCAAGAAGGCAGAGAATGGCGGTCGTCACCAGCCCAGCGACAATCTTCTGTTGCTTGCTCTCAAACACGGTCACTCTATGGTACGGCATCGGGCCGAGATTCGCCAAGGCCGCCCCCCAACCATCGCACCACGTGAATCTACCGGGAAAGATGAATATTAAGCCTTATTCTCCTGCGATTTCTCATTTTTACGGCATATAATTTCATGCATGGCCCACGACGCGATAGATGATGCCATTCTCTCCATCCTGCAATTCGAGGGGCGGATTACCAATGCCGAACTCGCCCAGCGCGTCAGGCTGACTCCCGGGCCCACTCTCGCTCGTGTCAACAAGCTGGAATCCGCAGGGGTCATCCAAGGGTATGTCGCCCAACTCGACCGGGAGGAAATGGGCTGGCCGATCACCGCGTTCGTCGCCGTGATCCTGCATCAGCACGGGCGAGGGCCCTGCGGAGACTTCGTTCGCGCCGTCTCCGATCTCCCCGAAGTTCTGGAGTGCCACCACATTGCCGGGGCCGAGGACTACCTCCTCAAAGTCGTCGCCCAAAGCCCACGCCAGTACGAGGAGTTTGTCATGGCCAAGCTCACCGCGATCCCGGTGGTTCAGCGGATCAATACGACGATCGTGCTGAGCACGGCCAAGGAAACGCTTGCCTTGCCCATTGCCGCACCCGTGCTCGGAGACCCTTCGTGAACGCAGCCATCGCGGACTTCGGAATTGTCGCCTTCTCGTCCTTGCTCGGGATGCTGAATCCCGTGGGAGCCGCCCCGGTGTTCCTCGCCATGACTCACGGCATGGCCAGGGATCGCCACCGAGTCGCAGTGCGGGCCTCCATTGCCGCCCTCATCGCGCTCATCCTCTTCGCTGCGGCGGGAGCCGCCGTTTTCCGATTCTTCGGCGTCACGGTTCCCGCCTTCCAAATCGTGGGAGGACTTCTCTTCCTCACCTCCGGCCTCAAGAATCTCAACGGAGTCATCACGGATTCTGAGGCTGAGGTCGTCACCGGAGATCCTTCCGTGGTTCCGCTCGGCATCCCGGTGGTTGCGGGGGCAGGGTCACTTTCGACCGTGATGGTGCTCTCGGGCCAAGCGCGAACCCAAATCGATCAGGCCGTACTCGCTGGCGCGATCGTGCTCGCGATGGTCGCGACGCTCCTCGTCCTTCTCGCCGCGCCGTTTCTCATCAATCGGCTCGGCAACAAAGGGCAGGAGATCATCATCCGACTCACCGGCCTCCTCACTGCCGTGATCGGAGTCCAGTTCATCATCAATGGAGGCACCACCGTGCTCAAAGATCTGCTTCGGGCGATCCAAGCGGGGTGAGCCCAAATCCTGGGTCGCCTGCGACCCTCCAGCCGTCAACCATGTAGAGTGCGATAAGCATGGAGCTCCTGACCAACCTCGACCAACGCCTCGGCGATCTGGCCGCGCAGCATGGCGCGGTGGTCTATCTCGTGCTCTTTGCCATCGCCTTCTCGCAAACCGGTCTGCTTCTCGGCCCAGCGATCCCCGGAAACACCGTGATCTTTGCCACCGGGATGCTCGCGAGCGGAGCCGACCCGATTCTCGGCTGGCCCCTCGCCGCCGGGAGTCTGTTCGCTGGCGGTGCTGTCGGAAATGTCGCCAACTACGCTCAAGGGCACAAATTTGGACGAGCGGTTTTCGAGCGAAGAGAGACCGGGATGATCTCCCGCGAAAGCCTCGACAAAACCGACGCTTTTTTTGCAAAGCACGGTCGCTGGACAATGATTCTCAGCCCGTTCGTGCCCTTTGTTCGGAGCTTTGCCCCGTTCATCGCAGGAGTCGGGCGGATGCATCTGCCGCCGTACCTCACTTGGGGAGCCATCGGCGTTGCGGTTTGGGTGGTCGCGATGATGCTGGCCGGGTCTGCGCTGGGTCAGGTGCCCTGGATTCGCGAGAACATCGGTCTGGCGCTGATTCTGATTTTCGCCATCGTCAGCGCCCAGATCGGACTCGCCATTTACCGGAAATCCCGGGCCAAGGTCACCGCTCGCTGAGCAGACCCTTGCCCGGAATCACCACATCGGCAACCGCGAAACTGCGCCGGATGTCTTGCAGAACCACCTTCACGCGCTGACCCGCCAGGTCATGCCCGTCGAGAAGCTCCACATAGTAGCCATCGTCCGTCCAACCGATGGACTTGAAGACACCCTCTGCCGTCGCGGTGCGCACGTTGCATTCCAGCACCTGCGCGCGTCGGAAGCCCATGATCTTTTTGTCGAACTGCTCGATGCTGCCCTCGATGATCTCGAACTCGTCGATCTCAAAGTCGAAGTTCGCGCGTAGATAAAGTCCGCGCTTGAGTTCGTGCTCAAGCTCCTCGATCGCCTCACCGTCCGCGCCGATGAGGTTTTCGACCACCGCCGGGTGGCACTCCACGAAGAACGCATTGCCCGCTTCATGCAAGCGACGTCGCATGGCGCGCTCAATCCAGAGGCTGACCGTGTCGGTGCTCGGAATCCGGCCTCGGCCCTCGCAGGTCGGACACAGACTCGTGATGAGCTCCGTCACGCTCTCGCCGGTACGCTTCCGGGTGATCTCCACGAGACCGAGCGAGCTCACTCGACCGACCCTCGTCCGAGCCCGGTCGCGCTCGAGAGCCTTGGTGAAGTGATCCATCAACTTCTTCTTGTCGTTGGCATCCTCCATGTCGATGAAGTCGATGACAATGATCCCGCCCATGTCGCGCAGACGCAGCTGACGGCAGACCTCATCGGCGGCCTCAATATTGGTGCGCAGAATCGTGTCGCTGAGGCTTGTCGTACCGACTTGCTTGCCCGTGTTAATGTCGATCGCGGTCAAGGCTTCCATCTGATCGATGATCAAGGAGCCACCGGTTTTCAGGTTCACCTTGTGCTCAAGCAGCGTGTCGAGATCCTTTTCGATGTTGTAGTGGTCGAAAATCGGCTCGTCTTTGTCGTAGAGCGTAATCTTGTCCTTGAGCTTGGGCGCGACCATGCCCGCTACCAAGCTGACCTTCTCGTACTCCTCCGGATCATCAATCACCAGGCGGTCGATTTCGTCGCCAAACACATCGCGGATCGTGCGATAGAGCAGCGTTTGGTCGCGGTGAACGACGGCAGGAGCGCGGAATCGCTTCGCTCCTTCGAGCACCTGGCCCCACAGCTGCTGCAGGAACAAAATGTCCGCGCGCAGTTCGGCCTCGGTGCGGCCTTCGCATTCCGTGCGCATCACCAGACCAAACCCGGTCGGCATCAGCTTTTCGCCAATTTTGCGCAGACGCTCACGCTCTTTGCGGTCTTCGATCTTCCGGCTGACCCCGAGGTGATTGCCTTCCGGCATCAGCACCACATAACGACCCGGAAGGCTGATCCGTGTCGTGACACGAGCCCCCTTGGTGCCGCGCGGGCCCTTGGTGACCTGAACCATCAGCTCCTGGCCCGGCTTGATCAATTCCTTGATCTTGCGGCGACGGAGTTCGCTGCGCCGGACACTCGCCGGGCTGGAATCGCCTCCGTCATCCGGGATAATGTCGCCGACATACAGGAACGCATTGCGCTCCAGGCCGATATCGACAAATGCTGCGTCCATGCCAGGCAGAACGTTCTGGACAATGCCTTTGAAAATCGATCCGACAACCCGTTCTTCCCGCTCCACGCGGTACTCCATCAGCTTTTTGTCTTCGAGAACGGCAATGCGCGTCTCGCGGCTCGTGCTGTTCACGAGAATCTCAATGACGTTGGGTCGGGCAGTGGCCGGAGCCACTCGAGTGCGCGGTGCGCGTTGAGTCGGGGCCTTGCGTGCCCGCGACGGGGTTTTCTTTTTCACGTTTCGTAAATCTCCTACCCTCGAATTGGTTCGAGGCTCATCCGGGGTCAAGAATGTGCATCAAGCGAAGCGGCCAGAAAAGATCAACGCGATTCGCTCGGAACGGACTCGCCCGCACCGGAATGAGTGAAGGATACCTGTGGAAAACTCTCTCCCGCTGGGCCGACGCGGCATGAGTGCCTCGTTATCGCACAAGCAGGGGCTGGTCGAGGCGAAGCGCGAACGGTGATGCCACGTTCGCCACCTGCTTCATCCCGTAGGATTGATACCCCTTGTTCACGGCTTCAATGGCCGCGTCGATGCTCAGTTTGGGATTCTTCTTCAGGATGTCGGTCAGGAGCATCGTGAAGAGTCCCCCCTCTTCGTCCGTTTGGGTTTGGACTTCCAGTGCCTCTTGACCTTCTTTGGAAGCCGCAACAAAGAGATCAACCCCGGCTCTGAATCCAGGCTTTTGGGTTTCGCTGTCGGCAATACGCGGCTGCATCGAGGCAACCGTCGATTGGCTCCACACCGCACTGGGCTTGACCGAAGCGTCAATCAACTTCGATTTCACTGACCGAAATGGCCCGGGGCTCATCTTCATGCCCCCGCTGAAGCAGGAATCGAAGATGAAAACCGTGTTGATTCCCTTGCTGTTCAGATCCTTGCGCCAGGTGTAAAGCTTGTCATCCGGCATCGCCACCCCATCGGGCAGCAAGATCATCTCCTGCTTGCCATCCGCTTCGGAGGGGTCATCTACTTGGATGCCATGACCGCTGTAGTAGAACACAATCGTGTCGCCCACACGGAGCCGACCCGCCACGCCTTTGAATGTCGATTCCACCGTAGACGCGCTCAAAGCCTTCTCGACCCCCGCGTCCTTGGAAGCCATTCGGGCCGGAGATTCTGACAAGATGAACAGATCTGAACGCTGGACGCCGTACTGACCACGCAAGATATCCGCCATGCGATACGCATCAAACGCCGCACCCGGCAGACTGTAATCCTGAGGCAATCCTTTCAACCCCTCGATCGCACTGTAATCGGATGCTCCGACCAGCACCGCGTACGTCCGGGCATGAGCCATCCCCGAAAGGCACGCCAAGGCGAGCATCGCCCCGATTCCGTAGGTTGTTCGTCGTTTCATCGCAAGTCTCTTTCTTCTCTAACGCTTATCACGCGAGAACAGAACGTTTGTATGGTGCTTTCGCGCATTCTTGCCGGAGAGGCGCCTCAAAGTCTAGCTTCGAGCGATCATTCGCCCCCGTAGGCCGGGCATCCTGGTTCGCTATACTGACGGGCAAGCGTCATGCGGATTGCCGATGTCCTGGGTCAACCCGGGCCCCACTTCTCCTTTGAATTCTTCCCGCCCAAAACCAATGCCGGGGAGCAATCGCTGTTTCGCGCCATCACCAGCCTCAAGGAGTTCGATCCCAGCTTTGTCAGCGTCACATGCGGCGCCGGAGGTTCCACCCGACGCAAAACGATCGAATGGGCCAGGCGTATCCGCGACGAAATCGGCATCGAGCCCCTCGTCCACATGACGTGTCGCGGAGTGGGACAGGACGAACTCTCCGACTCCTTGGGCGAGCTGGAATCCAGCGAGCTTCACAACGTTCTCGCTCTGCGCGGAGATCACCCACTCGACGAAGAAAACACGCAGGAATCAGCCTGTCTCTTTGCATCCGACTTGATCTCTCGGGTGAAAACCCATCTGCCCAGTGCCTGTGTTGTGGCCGCCTGCTACCCAGAGACTCACACCGAAGCCGCCTCGCGGACCAGCGATCTGGAGTTCATGAAAGCTAAAGCCGATGCCGGTGCAGAGGTCTTCATCACCCAACTGTTTTTTGACAACGACAAGTACTTCCAATTCGTCGGACGCGCCCGCACGATGGGGATCACCCAGCCCATCATCCCTGGCATCATGCCGATCCAAAACGTCGAGCAGATCAAGCGATTCACCCAGATGTGCGGGGCCTCGATCCCCAAGCACCTGATGACGCTTCTGGAGCAGTACAAGGACACGAGTTCCGCCGTGTTTTACATCGGAGTCGCTCACGCGATCGCCCAAGCCGATGAGTTGCTGCGCAATGGAGTTCCTGGCATCCACTTCTACACCCTCAACAAATCCCCTGCCACCCGTTTGGTGGTCGAAGCCTTGAGGAATCGTTAAGTTTCGCGTGCCGAGGCCCGAGCTTTCCGTCTATAATCACTATCCCTGAGGATGATTCGCGAATCTTCGCAATCGGCCCTTTCAACGGCGAAGGAGGCCCGGGGCACCTTCTATGTCCGACTCCATCGGCCTCTCGGAGCCTGCCCAGCGTGGGCTGGATGAGATGCTCGCCGTTCACCGCGAGCACTGGCCCAACTGTGACAGCACCCTCATCGAACGCGCCGTCCGCCTGGCTGATCTGGCCCACGAAGGCCAGCTTCGGAAATCCGGCGAACCCTATATTGTCCACCCGCTTCATGTTGCCAAAATTGTCGCCGAGCTTGGCATGGACAGCGAGTCCGTCGTTGCCGCCATCCTCCACGATGTCCTCGAAGACACCCCGATCCCCGCAGAAGATCTCAAGCGCGATTTCGGCGACGAAATCTGCCAGATGATCGAAGGCGTCACCAAGCTCAAGCTCCAGATCAACCCCGAGGCGAGTGCCCGGCAAAAAGCCGCCGCCGAAACCGCCCGGGCGGCGGAAAGCCTGCGCAAACTCCTCCTGGCGATGGCCGCTGACCTGCGCGTCATGGTCATCAAACTCGCGGATCGGCTTCACAACATGCGCACGCTCGGGGCGATGCCCCCCGAGAAGCAGACCCGGATCGCGAACGAGACCTTGGAGGTCTACGCCCCCATCGCGGCGCGGCTCGGGATTTGGCAGATCAAGTGGCAGCTTGAGGATCTTGCGTTCAAAATCCTCCACCCCGACGAGTACCAGAGCATCAAGGAGCGTGTCTCGAAATCCCGCCAAGACCGGGAGGATGAGCTGGAGGAGGTCGAGCGCATTCTCAACGAAACCCTCGCCGAGAAGGGGCTGGCGACCGCCAAGGTCTCCGGGCGACCCAAGCACCTCTACAGCATCTACAACAAGCACGTCAAGCAGAACGTCCCGTGGGAAGAGATCTTCGACCTCATCGCGGTGCGGGTGATCTGCCAACACCCTCACGAGTGCTATCTCGCCCTCGGGCTCGTTTACGAACTCTGGCGACCCATCCCTGGCCTGTACAGCGACTACATCCAAACTCCGAAGCCGAACGGCTATCAATCGCTCCACACCAAGGTCGTCGGGCCGCGAGGTGAGCCGCTCGAAGTGCAAATCCGCACCAAGCAGATGCACGAAATCGCGGAATTCGGCATCGCCGCTCACTGGACTTACAAGGAAGGCAAGGACGACGGCAAGGATGTCGCCGCTGTGCGCTTTGCCAACCTGCGCAAGCAACTCTTTGACTGGAGCAACGACAACCAAACCTCCAGCGACTTCCTGAGCAGCGTCAGCACCGACCTTTTTGCCGAGCAGGTCTTTGCCTTCACTCCGGGTGGCGATGTCATTGACATGCCCCGCGCCTCGACTCCGATCGACTTCGCCTTCCGCGTTCACACGAACCTCGGCGAGCGGATGGTTGGCGCGAAAATCAACGGTCGAATCGTGCCCCTGAGCACGGAAATCGTCAACGGCGATGTCATCGAGATCATCACCCGGAACAACGCCAAGCCGAGCCTCGATTGGTTAGAACACGCCAAAAGCGCGCACGCCCGAAGTAAAATTCGCGCCTATTTCCGTCGCCGCGACCGCGCGATGATTGTCCAACGCGGGCGCGATGCCCTTGAAAAAGAGCTTCGCCTGGTCGGGCTCGACCCCCGGATGTACATGGGCGACGAGACGATGAAAACCGTTCTTAAAGCGGTGCGAGACAGCGAGAATATCGACGATGTCTTCGCCCGGATCGGCGAGGGCCTGACGAGTGTTCACTCGATCGTTGACCGAATCCGCACGCAGGTGCGCCAAAACATGCCGGAATCCGCCGCGCCGATGGCTGCTCCGGTGGCAAAAAAAGTGCCGGAGCCCACGCTCATCACGGGCGGAATCGACAACGTCATGGTCAAGCGGGCCCGATGTTGCCAGCCAGTGCCGGGCGAGGATGTCATCGGTTACGTCACTCGGGGCCGTGGAATCATGATCCACCGGCGACTCTGCCCCGATGCGCTGGCCCTCGCCGAGGCCACCCCCGACCGCATCACCGCGATCAAATGGGAGAAAGCCGAGGGGCTCAGCTACCCGGTCGATCTTCTCATCATCTGCGTCAACCGCCAGGGTCTGCTCATGGACATCATGACGATCTTCGGCGAGAGCAAGACCAACGTTGTCGGCGCGAAGGTCAAGACATCGCCCAGTAACACGGCGGAAATTGAAGTCACGATTGATGTGAAGGACACCCAGCATCTGCGCGACTTGATGACCAAAATCAGCCATTTCCGCGATGTGATCTCGCTCCTGCGGGTGTTTGGTCGGGGCGGTAAGAAGTGAGAGCGGTGGTTCAGCGCGTGTCGTCTGCGTCCGTGGTGGTGGATGGTCAGGTGGTGGGACGCTGCGGGCGCGGGTTCTTGGTGCTGGTCGCCGCGTCCGTTGATTCAACCGAGGCTCAAGCGGTGGCTCTCGCGGATCGGGTTGCCGGCTTGCGAGTCTTCAACGATGATGCGGGCAAGATGAACCTCGCGCTCAAGGATCTGCCTGAATCGGAGGCGGCGGAGGTGCTTGTGGTGAGCCAGTTCACGCTGTATGGAGACGTCTATTCCTCCCGTCGCCCAAGCTTCGTCAAGTCCGCCGGATACGAGCGCGGACTCGAGCTCTACGAGCTTTTCGTCGAGTCCTTGCGGCCCTTGGTTCGCGGAGTCGAGACCGGGGTCTTCGGAGCCAGCATGGAAGTCTCCCTCGTCAACGACGGGCCAGTGACTCTCGTCATTGATGCGAAGTGACGGGCATTTGAAAATCATTGTCTGGATCGTTAGCCCGCCGCGAACAACCACCGCGTTGATCCCGTCAAATACAACCACGGGGGAACAATTTCTTGTTCGTCTCGGGGTCACTCCAGTTTTGGCTCTCGGACTAAGTTTTGCTCTTGGCTGCGGCGGCGAAGGCGTTCCTCAGACCCCACCACTGGTTGATCCGACTTCAGTCAGCGGTCGCACCGGATTCAACACGTATGCCACAGCAAACCAGGAGCTTGGCGACGACTTCGCTCGGGCCGTCAACTTGACAGCCGGTTTGAAAAGCTCCTTCGTTCGTTCCGACATGCAATGGCTAGACTTTCACGACTACAGAGACTACGAAAACAACGGATACTCGACCGCGCAGACGCCCCGCTGGCTCGCCCGGATGCAGAAGGTGATTCAGTCTGGTCAAACACCCTTCATCACTTTGAAGACCGATTTTAGGGAGCCGGACGGTGCGAAGTTTGAGTGGCCCCGGAACGCATTCTGGCGCGCAAGTTTCGTTGATTTCGTGTCGAACGGCCTGGCTACATTCGCACAGCGCTTCCCGCAGGTTACTCCGATCGTGATGATCAGCAATGAACCATCAAACTCGCCAGACTGGAACAACCCCACCTACCGGCAATCCTACGCGCAGATAGTTAGAGACCTCCGTCAGCGGCTCAATTCTGACGGTCGTAGAGTTGTCCTGCTACTCAGCTCGGTGAACAACAATAGTTCTCTTATTCGGCCTCACGCCTTCTCGAACTATCTTCAATGGGCCAGAAGCGAGGGACTCGATGACCTTGTTGATGGCTACAGTGTTCACACATACCTCGGCTCGGTGACCGGTTCTTTTCCGGAAGAGAACATCGAGGAAGTCAATCAGTTCGCGACCGCTGCAGGCAAACCAGTCTTCGCGACAGAGCTCGGATACAATTCCGTCGGTTATCGAAACAACTATCACGGGTCTGGAGTGACGGAGCTGATTTGGGCAAAAAGAATCTTTCTGTCTTCTCTGCTATTCGACACGAAGGCCAATATCTTCTATGAAGTCAGAGACCGGCTGGACGCACCCGACTACATTTTCACGCCAGGATCAGGCTTCTGCAGAGGGCTTGACGCAGGAAAAGGATGCGCTTTCGAGGGAGGAGGAAACGAAGCCAGCTACGGGTTCTACGAACAAGACTTGGATCCAAAGCCGACGGCTATTTGGCTCCAACGTTTCATGGAGTTGTACGGGAACTGGTCACGCGATTCTGGTGGACGGGACTCAGCGAACCCCAACCACTGGTGGATTCGGCTAAGGTCCCCTCGCGGTGAAACGATCACGATCCGGTGGTCACAAAATCAGTCCGCAGCGACCACCGATGCGCCATTCGATCCTGTCGTACCAGGCGTCAGCTGACTTCGAGAACTTACATCCTCTCGTCTACCATTTTCTTGGACCCAGGAAAATGGTAGACATCGTGCCAGGCTGCTCTGCAGCAAAGAAGCTAGCCCCCCACCGCAGCGATCCACTGGCGGAGGTTGTAGTAACTTGTCACCCGGATGATCTGACCATTTCGGCACTCGAAAAACGCCGCTGCGGGAATCGCGTACTTCTGCCCCGTCGCCTTCGGAAGACCAGAATCCGTCGCCAGATACTCCCCGGAACACAGAAACTCTGCGGCCCCGATTGCGCCGTTCTCCATCACGACCAACTCCGTGATCTGCTCGCGGTAGCACCGATCCATGTGGGCCTTGAACGCCCGAAACTTGTCCTTCCCTACCTCGCGGCCGCCCTCATTGATGTCGTGAATCACATCTTCGCTAAGCAGCGCCAGCATCCCCTCCGCATCATGGCGATTGAAAGCGTCGAAGTAGGCGTGGATCAGTTCGGCAGTGGTCATCACCCTCTTTTACCGAAAGACAGGGGCATCCTCACGGGCCAGGCAAGCAGATCTGCCCTTTCAAGTTCCCAAAATCCGCCCGTGATTTGCTATCCTAGTAAGAATTATGGTGTCCCTGCTCGTCGCGACTCTCGCCTTGGCACCGACTCAGACCGCGTCGATTCCCCCGATCCTGGCCCCCATGTTGGTTGGTCAGACGAGTCGACCTGGCGGATCCATCACCTTTGGCCGATCTCCTGAGATGGTCGCCCCGCAAGGACGCGCGATTTTCCAGGTTGCCGTCGAGCCACCGAGTCGGGGAGGGATGCGCGTTACCGTCGAAATCATCGCCCCTGACAACAACCAAGACACTCTCCAAATCGAGCCGGACAAGGATGGAAAATTTGATTTCACCCTCCTCGCGAAAATCAATTCGGGGCGATACAAAATCATCGTCAAAGGGTACGACGGCACTCCGCTGGATACTCGATACGTCGAGGTTACGCCTTGGAACTCGGTGAACGACCAGGTTCAAACCCGGATCACCAATATCCGGCGTCACACAGGGGACATCATTCGGGCGGGGCGGACTTTGATCGGGCAGCTGCCAGACGGACCCAAGAAAACTGAGCTCCAAAAGAAACTTACCGATATCGAGGCGGCTCACGGCAAGATCGTCGCGAAGATGCCCATTTTCCAACGGTTGACCGCCAATACGATGGCTCTTGCCGAGCAAGCCCCCGAGGCTGCACCTGCCATTGCCGACGCACTTACCTCACTCGGCGAATGGTCCACCGAAGCGAAGGATGAAGAAGCACGGCTCGCCGAACTGAGCACGAAGCTGCGCACCAAGTCCACGATCTGCGATGGGCTTGATAACACCATGGAGGCTCTGCAACTGGTCTCCAACGTGATGATCTTCGTTACTTCCCCGGAGAAAATCTTCCTGAACCTTTGTCTGGAGAAGATCTTCCCCATGGCAGAAGCCTCCAACAACGGCAGTGATCGCGCGAAATTTGCCCTCAGCGAGGCTCGCAAGGAGGCAACCGCCTTTGCTGCTGACGGCAAGGACGGGATCACCGGGAGCCTTGTCGGGCTTCTCGGTGACTGCGTTGCATTCGCTGCCTCTCAAGTCTTCAACAACTACTGCACCGTCGTCGAAGGCCCAATCAAGGCAGAGTTCTCGGTTGATGCCAAGGAAGGCGGCAAAAGTTACTGGAAGTACAAGCTGATTCTGGAAGGCAAACTCAAACTGTGGAGCGACAAGAACGCCCCCAACGAAGCCCAGGGACGGCCATTCAGCGGTCGACTGGAGGGCAACACCACCAAGCTCGAATTTTTCGAAGATATTTTCCTCGTCGAGCCCATGCCGAAAGGAAGCACGCTCCTTATGCGGCGCCGAATTTCACCGCGAGTGATCTCGTCAAACTCTGCAAACGAGCCCGTAGGCGTAGGTCAATTCGGACGCATCGTCGGGGTTCCGGGATACTTCGACATCCGCTACCTCGCGTGGATGAACGAGGAGCGCCTCAGCTTCAAGCAAGACTACGTGATCAAAGACTTTGGGCCAACTTACAAGAACGCGATGGTCTTTGTAGCCGCTACCCCTGGCGGACTCCTCCCCGTCATGCAGAGCTTCGACTTCCCGATCCAAAAGGCCGCCTGGATTATCGACCGAGCCACAAAGGGTCCGTTCGAGATTCCTCTGACTCGAGAAGGCGACAAGGCAGTGGCGAAAAAGACAATCACCCGCGAAGAGGTCACAGGGAACGGCACCATTGACGTGAAGTGGGTGCTCACCTACGATCTGAAGCAGAAATGATCCTCGGTGCCTGGGGGTTCGGCGTGCAACCCCCAGGCCAGCGGGTCGTCTAGGTTAGCACGAGCCATGTGGACGAGCCTCATTCTTGCCGCAACCCTTGCCCCGAGCGCAACAACCCGGAAGATGGAGGATCTGAGCCCTCCGGGAACCCGGCCCTTCCGGATGGGATTCACCCCGTGGCCAAGCGACCTCAGCATCGAAGGAATGCAGCAGTCGGAGAAGTATCTCGCGAGCAATGGCGATCTCTTCTCTCTCATGCTCATCGGCGGAATCCCTTGGGATGAGGCTCTGGCGGGAAAGCCCTACTCAGCGGATGTCGAGCGCACGTTGAGCACCAAACCGCCCAAGGGGCAGCAGCTCTTCCTCTCCATCTCTCCCCTCGGGATGGATCGCGCGACCCTTGCCCCGGCGTGGGGCGAGCGCGACAACATGCCCCTCTCCGAAAAGTGGAAGTCCAAGCCGTTTGATGACCCGGAGGTGATCAAGGCTTTCACCCGTTTTTGTCTGGATGCCACCCAGCGGCTGAAGCCGGATGCGTTGGCCATCGGCGTCGAATCGAACGCCTTGCTGAGCTTCAATCCCAATGCGTGGCCGGCCTACAAGCGGCTCCACCGAGCTGCCTATCAGGCGATCAAGAAAGCGCATCCCCGTCTCCCTGTTTTCTTGACCACCGAGGTGAATCACTACCTGGAACGCGCCACCGAGGCCAAGGGGACAAAACAGAAAACCGAGGTGGCGGATCTGATGCGATCAAGCGATTGGTTCGCGATGAGCTACTACCCTCACATGAGTTACGACACCGTGTGGCCGATCCCCGCCACGTTCTTCGACTTTGCGCGGGGCTTTGGCAAACCGGTTGCCGTCAGCGAAACCGGTATGACTTCGCAACCTGTCGCCCCATCGGGAATCCCTCTCGACGGCTCACCGGCCAAGCAAGATCAGTACTACCAAGTGCTCCTCGATACCGCTCAAAAGCATCGGTACAAGTTCGTGGTCACCTTCGCCACCACCGATTTCGACCGCCTGATCCCCAAGCTCCCCGAATCCGCTCGCGAACTCGCCAAGATCTGGATGCACTGCGGCCTGCAATCGGGATCAGGAGAGGTGAAACCGGCCGGTAAACGATGGAACGAAACCTTCCGCCAGCCTCTGAACGCGCCGAACGGACTCTGACTCCACTCGCGTAGAATAGGAATCGTGAGACGCACCGACTTGATGGACACCTCGGTGGAGGCGCACAAACGCATGATCCTGCTTCTGCGCGCAAAGGGGCCAGAGTGGCGACTGCGTCGAACATTTGAACTCAGCGAGGAACTCAAGTTGCTCGTCAACGCGCTCAAAAAGTCGGTTGGGAGCAAGTGACTCTTTTTGGCACTCTGATTGAAGTTGTTGCGGCTCTGGAGGCCTCTGAGATTCCTTACGTCGTGGGGGGATCGGTCGCGAGCTCAACCTGGGGCAAACAGCGTGCGACTCAGGATATTGATATCGCGGTCTTCCTGCGCGTCGATCAAGTACAAAAGCTGCGCGCGAATCTGCCCGAACACTATTTGATGGAAACCGGCGAGCTGGAGGAATATGCGAGAAGCGCTCGGGACTTCCAGTGCGGCCAGATTTTGCACATGTTGCATGTTGATCGAGTCGATCTCTTCGTGCTCGAAGATACGGAATTCAATCGAAGCCGTCTCTCCCGCGCGATTGAGGCGAGGCTCCTTCCCGATGTCGTGGTGAGAGTCTCCTCTCCTGAAGACATCATCATCACCAAACTTCGGTGGTACGAACTCGGACGCGGGATCAGTGATCGGCAGTGGAACGATCTGGTGCTCGTGATCGAGACGCAAGGTGACGACCTCGATTGGACTTATCTTGAGAAATGGGCCGCCCACTTCGGCCTCGCTGAACTCCTTGCCGAAGCCAAAGCCGAAGCTATTCAGCCTTAACCTTCTGCGCCGAGCTAAACATCACGCGTTCCTCGGCGTCTCGACCGACATGAAGCCGGGAATCCTCCTCCTCGCCCTCTTTGCGGTGACGACCGCGATCCTCGCTGCGCCCCGGCTGATCCCGCAGGCCGACCCCGATCTCCGAGAGCTCGAGTCCGATGGACGCACCCGCACCTATGTGGTTCGTCACCCGGAGAAGACCAAGGGTGACAAGAAGCTTCCGGTTCTCATCGTGTTGCACGGAGGCGGAGGCAATGCCAAGAACGCCGAGGAGATGACCCAACTCACCCCCTTTGCCGCCAAGAACAACTTCATCGTGGTGTACGCCAACGGAACCGGAGCCAGGCGAAGCCCGTTTCTCACCTGGAATTCCGGTAACTGCTGCGCCTACGCCTACGAAAACAAGGTCGATGACATCGACTTTATCAGCAAGATGATTGATGCCCTGGTGCAGGATGAGAACGCGGATCCCAAGCGCATCTATGTCACCGGGATGAGCAACGGCGGCATGATGACTCACCGCGTGGGCGTGGAACTCAGCGATAAAGTGGCCGCTATCGCGCCCGTCGCCGCCGCCCTCAACTGCGATCTCCAAACGGGCTCACCGGTGCCGATTCTCATGATCCACGGAGATGCCGACCAGCACGTTCTCATCGGTGGCGGGAAGACGACAAAGGGTGTCGAATCTGAGCGTGTTGATCTCTCGATGGCGGAGGGTGTGAAATGGTGGCTCAAGCGGAATGGGAATGATGCCAAAGCAGTGTCCTCCCGGCAGGGGATTCTCACGCTGACCACCTACGGCGGCACGTTCCCCGTACAAACGGCGGTCATTGCAGGGGAAGGTCACACCTGGCCCGGCGGTCAGGCCTGGCGCAACGCAGCCGATCAACCGACGCAAGAAGTCAGCGCGAACCAGCTGATCTGGGATTTCGTGAAGCAATTCGAGCGGTGAGGTCCCGTTTTTCGGCCCCTCGGAGAGAGAGCGGAACCTTTCTGCAATTCTGTTTTTATATGGTATAGGTATAGAATGGCACTCAATATCAAGAACGAGGAGACGGCGCGGGTGGTCGCCCAACTTGCCGAGGCGACTGGAACCTCCTTGACCGAAGCCATTCGCATCGCCGTTACCGAAAAACTAGAGCGTATGCAGTCTCTGGAGGAGAAAGTGGAGCGAATTCTGGCCATTGGACGGGATAGTGCTGCCCGCATGTCGGCGCAAACCAAAGCGGTCGACCATGGCGATTTGCTCTACGGAGAGGACGGCTTACCGAAGTGATCATCGACTCCTCGGCTCTCATCGCACTCCTTCGGAACGAGCCGGATGCGGAAGAATTGGTTCTGAAGATGGTCACGGCAGAAACACCCCTTAGGCTCTCGGCTGCAAGCTATGTGGAGGTTGGCGCCGTCATCGACAGCCAAAGAGACCCCATCCTCAGCCGCCGGATGGATGAAGCGATCAGGGCCCTCGGCATTCAACTTGAGCCGGTCAGTATCGCTCAAGCAACCATCGCTCGTGAGGCGTATCGTGACTTCGGAAAAGGATCAGGGCACAAAGCAGCCCTCAATTTTGGTGATTGCCTCAGCTATGCGCTCGCGAAAGAAATGGGTGAACCCTTGCTTTTCAAGGGCGATGACTTTTCCCACACTGACCTCGCTCAAAACTGATCGCTCATGAACATCTGGGGGAGACTTGGGAAGTGGCGGCCCATGAGGATCAGTTCCTCTTTCTCCTCGAGCAAAGGAACGCCCACGACCTTGGCCATCGACCGCAGTCCATACCACTCGGTGCCGTGATGCACGGGCCAGGCGTGGGTTGCCTCCTCCACAATCGCCTCTCGGCACAGGCTCGCCTCGCACCCGATGTACCCCCGGCGGCCCATATCGAGGCACTCCCGATACACGAACTGCCAGTATCGCCACCTTCGCTCATCTCGCCGGAGCCGAGCGTCATCTTGTGATGCCCACTCCGCATACCGGCTCTGAACCTCCGCCAAAGGCAAACCCTGACCCCACGGACGAGGATCACTCACCCGGATTGCGCCCTTCACCACGTGGTCCAGCACCTCGAACCCCACCCGCTCATAGAGCACGGTCTTGTGGGCAAACAGAATCGCCGGGCCTTCGCCCGCCTGTTCCGACTGCGACAAGACTTCGCGCAGAAGAGTCTCCGCATACCCCTTGCCCCGAGCAGAATCGTCCGTTCCAACCCCCGCAATCCCAATCGCCCGGCCCCACCCAAAGTCCAGCGGAGTCGTTGTCAAAATCGACTTCATCGAGCCGTTTTGGATGAACGCCCACTTCCGATTAAGGTCGTAAAACGGCTCCGAGTAGAAGATCGCCGAGGCCCGCCCCACATCAAGATGAAAGACGCGGCAGAGCAGACTCAAGAAAGTCGCGGCTTCCGCCTCCCGAATCGGTCGAATCTCCGTCATCGTTTTTCTTAACGTTTCACCACTTGAACTCGCACCGTCACGGTGGATTGTTCCGATGTCGTGCCCTCGGGAATCACGAGCTTGACTTCAAAAGTGCGGTTCTCTCGCAGGGCCGAGATCGCCAAAGCCTCGGTGCGGATGGCGGTGAGTTGGCTCACAATTTCGCTCGGGCCGTTTAGCGGAATGCGTTGCGGAATCACCGTGATCTCACCGAGCTGGAATCCGGGCGCAGCCGATCCGCTCCACTCCACGATCACCGGGACATCCCGGCTCGCGGGAGCCGCGACCACCGCCGGCGAAACGGTCACCTTGCCAGGCTCGGCGGTCACCGCAGGAACGGGCTGGCCTTCCTTGTCCAAAATCTCCAAAGCGCGTGAGACGGTTGTTCCTGGCCTCGCTGCGGGGAGATCAAGCGTCACCTGAACCTGAGCCACTCGGCTGAGCATGCTCACCGGCCCGGACAGAACCACCCGCTCGGGTTGCGTACTCGCTCCCTCAAAACGCAGACCTTCGATCGGCGTGCCCGTCGTCACAATCTTCACGTCCCGCTCCGCTGATTCCACCTTTTCGGCGCGAACCAGAACGGCAGGCTTCAAGGTTCGAAATTCAAGCTGAGCATCCGCAGGAGCGCGGATTGAGATCGGCACCCTTTGGGATCCCTCTTTGAGCTTGGCCAGATCGACCACCGCCTCCACCCGCGAAGTTTCGAGCCGGTTGAGGGCCTGAAGTGTTCCGCTTGCCACCACCGTCACCGATTCCATCTCAGGGAATGCATAGAGCTCGGCCGGACGATTCTCCAACCGGACGATGACATTGAACTCCCGCTCCCGGCCTGGTTCGAAAAGCGGTTGAACCTGGAACCACATCAGCACGGCAATGAAAATCGACGCCACGCCCAGGAGCACATCTTCGCGCTTCATCGCGGGTCACCTGCCTGCACGGTTTCTTCTGCCTCCACTTCTGTTGCTTCGACTTCCGGTTCGCCTTTCCGGCGTGAACTGAACGGGCTCACCAACCGCTTCTTGGTCGCGCGCTGGGTCTGCAGCAGCTCAGTCAATCGGGTGCGCAGAGCTTCGGCGGATCGCAGAACCTCGTGCTCACCGTCAACCGCCAACGAAATCGAGCCCCGTTCCTCACTCACAATCAGAACCACGCAGTCCGACTGCTCGCTCACTCCGAGACCCGCGCGATGGCGCATGTGATACTGCGCCCCAATCTTGCTCGATTCGCTCAGAGGCAACCGACACGCCGCCGCCAAAACTTCTTTGTCCCGAATCAGCACCGCACCATCGTGCAGAGGATTACCTTCATAAAAGATCGCGCCGAGCAGCGGAGCCGTGACCAATCCATGCACGGGGCTCCCTGTTTGGGCCACGTCGTCAAGCCGGTTGCTGCGTTCAATCACGATGAGCGCCCCAGTCTTGCTTTGGGCGAGTTCTTCGGCAGCCTTTACGATCTCTTCCAGCGTGCCATCCGCTAGATCAGACTCTCCGCCGATCAAGCGATCAGACCAAATGCCAAATCGTGCGAACCCATCAAGCGCCTGCCGGAGCTCGGGCAAGAAAAGAATCACCAGGGCGACGGGAGCAAGAAGGGTGGCCTTGTCGAGAATCCAGTGCAGCGTACGCAGACCCAGAGTGTCGCTGAGCGCCAGGGCGGCCACAAATACGCCGATCCCCATCACGACCCGCCACGCCCGGGTGCCTCGAACCAGCTTGAGAAGACGGAAAATGACAAACGCGACCAACAGAATGTCGATCACGTTCACCAGCCCCTTCCAAGACGGCTCAAAAAGAACCGCCAACTGCTCGATGACGTCGTTCAAAGCTCTCGGTTCGAGTTTAACACTCTCGGGCCCTGATTCAACCGGACAGAACCAGCCAAAATCGTCCCGTGGATTCAGAAACGCCGAAACGATCCCTTGATGAGATTCGCGCCGACATCGACTCAGTCGATTCGGAACTGATCCACCTCCTTGAAAAACGCGTCCAACTCGCCCGAGAAGTCGGCCTCGTCAAGGGGGTCAGCAACAAGCCGTACTTCACGCCGGAGCGGGAGCGGCAGGTTTACGAGCGGCTGAGTCTCAGTGCCTCTGGCCTCCTGAATGCGCAGCAGATCACCAGCATCTTCCGCGAAATCATCAGCGCCGCGCGATCCGCCGAAAAGCCGATGCAAATCGCCTACTGGGGCCCCGAGGGAACCTTCAGCCATATGGCAGCGGTGCAAGCCTTCGGGCGCAGCGTGGAGCTTCAGCCGGTTTACAACATCCGCGAAGTCTTCCTCGCCGTCGAACGCGGGCAAGCTGACTACGGCGTCGTTCCCATCGAAAACTCCATCGCCGGTGTTGTGCCAGAAACCCTCGACGTCTTCCCCCACACTGACGTCAAGATCGTCAGCGAAACCTTCCTCGACGTGAACCACCACCTCGGGTCCACCGCCGATTCACTCGACCAAATCGAGCGGGTTTACGCAGGTCCGCAACCCGCCGCTCAATGCCGACAGTGGCTCCGCGACCACCTGCCGAATGCGAGCATCGTGGAAGTCGTGCCCACCTCGACCAGCGCGATCAAGGCGGCCCAAGACCCGAACGGAGCCTGCATCGTCAATGAGGTTTGCCTGGAGCTCTACGGACTCCACGCCCTCGCCAGCCATATCCAAGATGTCAGCGGAAACCGAACGCGATTCGTCGTGCTGGGTTACAACGAACCCTCGCCGAGCGGGAGCGACAAAACCAGCCTGATGTTCAAAGTGCGGAACCGTCGCGGTGAGCTCTACCGTATCCTCGGGTGCTTTGTCGAGAACGAAGTCAACCTCACCATGATCGAGAGCCGGCCCGATCCGCGGAGCACCTTCCAGTACGTTTTCTACATCGACATGGAAGGCCACCGAAACGAAACCTCGGTGATGCGCGCGATCAACGATCTGCGCAGCGTCGCGATTGAGACGATTATTCTCGGCAGCTATCCCAGCTACGACGCTGGACTGCAGAGTCTGTGATGATCCTGTTTGAAACCGAACGCCTCATCGTCCGAACCTGGAACCCCGAAACCGATGCTCCCCAGGCCTTCGAGTTTTACGGCGATCTGCGCGTGATGCGCTGGCTCGGGGCAGTACCAAAGGCGTTTGAGTCGGTGGAGCAAGTGCGAGCCCGCCTGGAACAACACGCTGCCAAATTCATCGAAAAGCCCGATGAAGGCCTTTTCCCCGTCGTGCGCAAATTAGATGACAAAGTCATCGGCGGTGTGATCTTCCGAGAACTCCCCGATGCCGAGGGCAACGGAACCGGAGATGTCGAGATCGGCTGGCATTTCGCCGTCGAAGCATGGGGTCAGGGGTTCGCAACGGAAGCTGCTCGCGGCCTGATCGTCTGGGGTGCGAGCCACCATCCGAACCTCACCGAAGTCTGGGCGATCGCCTACCCGGAGAACGTGAAGTCTCTGGCTGTCATGCAGCGACTCGGCATGACCCCCGTCGGGATGACCAACAAGTACTACGGCATCGAGGCGATGAGCTATTGCCTCGCTCTGCCGCTCCAGAATCAGTAAATGACCTTGTTGAGGGGATATTCGACGATTCCCGTGGCCCCGGCGCGGTGAAGCGCAGGAATGAGATCGCGGGAGTCCTTCTCACCCAGAATCACTTCCAGTGCCACCCAATTCTCGTCCGCCAGAGGACTAATCGTGGGGTTCTGGAGAGCCGGCAGCACGGCGCGAATCTCATCCATCTTCGCCCGAGGAACGTTCATCTTGAGGCCAACCAACCGACTCGCATTGATCGCCCCGGTGAGCAGAATCCCCAGATTCTCCAGCTTTTGCCGCTTCGCCGGATCTTCCCACGCCGCGTGATTCGCGACAAACCGAGTTGTCGAGGTCAAGAGCGTCTCGATGATCCGCAAGTTGTGGGCACGCAGACTGGAACCCGTTTCCGTGTTCACAACAATCGCCTCCACCAACTCCGGAACCTTGACTTCGCAGGCTCCCCAACTGAATTCAGTCTTGACCTTCACGCCCTTTTCCGCAAAGTAGCGCGAGGCCAGCCGGACGTACTCGGTGGCAATCGTCTTGCCCTCCAAGTCCTCGGCTTTTTGGTACGGGCTGTCGTTGTGAACGGCCAGAACGACACGAATCGGGTTCTGGGTGAGCTTGCTGTAGCGCAGCTCGCAAATTTCTCGCAGATCCGCGCCGCAATCTTGGATCCAGTCGTAGCCGGTGAGACCCGCATCAATCAGGCCATCTTCCAGATAGCGCGGCATCTCCTGCGGACGGAGCAAAACCGGCTCGATCTCCTCGTCATCAATCACCGGATGGTACGAGCGGGATGCCACTTTGACACTGAAGCCAGCACGCTCAAACAGTTGAAACGTGGCTTCCTGAAGACTCCCTTTGGGGACACCCAATCGCAAGACCATGGGGGCAAGGTACCTGCGAGGCTGTTTCATGCTAGGCACGGGGACCCTCGCACCGTAGCCAGAGTCCTACAAGTCTGAGGCCCCGGAAACGCCCTCAGACGTGCCAGAATGGCGGCATGGTCACGGTGCGCGTCCTCGTCTCCCTCAAGCCCTCGTTGCTCGATTCTGCCGGGCGCACGGTGACAAATTCGCTCAAAGGGCTCCACTTCGACGAAGTCCACAACGCCCGAATCGGCAAGACTATCACCCTCACGATGGAAAGCTACGACGAAGACCGCGTGAAGGCGATGTGCGAAAAGCTCCTCGCCAACCCCGTGATCGAGGACTACACGATCGAGGTTCTGCCGTGAGAGTCGCGGTTCTCCAATTTCCGGGTAGCAACTGCGATCAAGATGCCCTCTGGTCACTCCGCGACGACATGGGAGTCCAGGCCGAATATGTGTGGCACGAGGGCGATTCTCTCGCCGGATTCGATGCGGTTTTTGTCCCCGGTGGCTTCACCTATGGCGACTATCTGCGCTGCGGAGCCATCGCCGCGCGATCCCCGATCATGGCCGAAGTGAAGCGATTCGCCGCCGACGGACGCCTTGTCATCGGGGTCTGCAACGGGTTTCAAACCCTTACCGAGTCCGGACTGCTTCCCGGCGCCCTGGTGCGAAACGAGGAGCAAAAGTTCGTCTGCACCACCATCCAACTCGCGGCGGTCAACAAGACGAGCGCTTGGACAAGCCAAGTCAACAAGGTTCTCAACATCCCCATCGCCCACGGAGAAGGCCGCTACATCTGCGACGACGACACCCTGAAGTCGATGCAAGATCACGATCAGATCGCCTTCCTCTACGTGGATCCGCACGGCGAGCCCAAGGAAAGCGCCAACCCCAATGGCAGCGTCGCGAACATCGCGGGAATCCTCAATGCCCAGGGCAATGTGCTCGGCATGATGCCCCACCCGGAGCGAGCCACCAAGCAAATTCTCGGGGAAATCGACGGCCAACTGATCCTTTCCGCTTTTCAACGCGTCCTCGCCTAACTGGGAACATTCTCCACCTCAGGAGAAAATTGCCCATAATACGAAAGTTATGCACGCGACGCGACGATGGATGGTGGTGCTGGCGGCCTTCGGCTGTCTGCTGAACCTCGCCATGGCCGCGCCTCAAGCTCAGGCGACGGCGAAATCTGACCCCAACATGCGCAAGATTGGCATCCTTGGCCAATCCATCGAGAAAACGAAGATTTTCGCCTCGATGAACGAACGGGGTCGCACGGTTTGGGATGATCTGAAGGCGTACCAGTATCTGGTCGTCAACGAGACCAAGTACGACAAGTGGCTCGCCGTTCTCCTGCAAAACGGCAAAACCGGCTACATCCTCACCGAGAAAGTGGCGATTCTGCCCTACGATGTCGAGGTTCCGAAGAACTTCAACTTCACTTCCCGCTCCAGCAACTCACGTACCGGAAATCGATCTGGCGGCATCCGTCCGAGCGGAAATCCAACTGGCACTCCCAAAAGCAAGCAAGAGATGCTGGAATACAGCTTCAAGTACATGGGAACGCCTTACAAATGGGGCGGCAACGATCTGGTGCGCGGCATCGACTGCAGCGGATTTGTGAAGGAACTCTTCGAGATGATTGGCGAAGACCTCCCCCGAACCGCCCGCGAGCAAGCTCGCGTTGGTCAGAAGATCGAGCGAATCGAAGATCTCCAGCCCGGCGATCGCCTCTACTTCTGGGATAAGAAGCGCAACATGATCGGGCACACCGGCATCTTCCTCGGCTTCTTCGCTGACGGCGGCGCGTATTTCATCCACAGCAGCAGCAACAACAAAGGCGTCGATACCGACGATCTGCGCAATCAAAAGTGGCGCAACATGCTTGTCGGCGCACGCCGCTGAGTTCGAGCTCTCTCGACACCCGGATCTTCGCCAAGGCCCCTCGCCTGGCGGAGATCTTTTGTTAAACCACCCACCGCAACTCTCCACGACCTAGGCGCAGGTCCCGCTTGGATTCGCCGACCTTAACCTGGCGTCTACCCATTTTTATCGGCCAGGTCCCGATGTCACCGATTGTTAACGAATTGTTAACAATCCCCCCGTACGCTTTTGCTCGCGAGGCGATTCTATGAGCATTCCTAGCATTGTGAAAATTTTCGGGGCCACTGTGGCGGCCTCTCTTCTCCTGATCGGTTGCGGTGCCTCCGGTGGCGGCTCCGCGGCGGGCGGGGCGTCGACCAGCGGCGCAGCGGCGGGCACGTCGGTCAGTGGCAAGCTGAACATCGACGGATCCAACACCGTTTCCCCGATTGCAACCGCTCTTGTCGAGCTTTACAACGCGGAAAACAAGGACGTCGAGATCTCCGTTGGGAGTGCCGGAACCGGTGCGGGCATGGGCAAGTTTGAAAAGGGCGAAATCGAAATCGCCAACGCCAGCCGACCGATCAAGGACTCGGAAATCGAGAAGCTCGCTGCCGCGAAGATCGACTTCATGGAGATCCCGATCGCCCACGATGGCATCTGCATCGTGGTCAACCCGCAAAACGAGTGGCTCAAGGACATCACCATCGAGCAACTGAACAAGATCTGGAACAAGGATTCCAAGGTGAAGATGTGGAGCGAGGTCGACCCGAGCTGGCCCGCCGAGCCAATCCAACTCTACGGCCCGACCGATGCTCACGGCACCTATGAGTTCTTCAATGAAGTCGTGAACGGCGACAAGGAAAATGTCCGACCGGACTATTCCCAACAAGCTCAGTACGACACCCTGATCACTTCGGTCGCCAACGAAAAGAACGCCCTCGGCTATGTCGGTTTCGCTTTTGTTGAGCAAAATCGCGACAAGCTCCGCGTCGTTCCCGTGAATGGACTCGAGCCGACGGCTGAGACCATTCTCGATGGCAGCTACAAGCCGTTCTCGCGACCTTTGTTCATGTATGTGAGCGCCAAGGCCTATACAGAGAACCCGGCTGCGAAGTCCTTCGTTGAGTTCGCTCTCGGCGCTAAGAATGCCGAAGCCGTCCAAGCCGCCGGATATGTCCCCATGAGTGGGGAAAACTTGGCTGCCGTCAAGGCTCGCGTTGACGCAGGCAAGACCGGTAGCATCTTCTCCACTGCCGCCGCCGGACTCTCGGTCAGCGAAGTGTTGAAGAACGCTCAGTAAGGCAGCTGACAAAATCATGGCTCTGGCAGATCGAATGACTGAAGAAGCATCCGCATCGGCCAGAGCCTTTTCTCCTGCGGGAGGCAAGTGGCAAGGACGGCACCTTGCCCAGTTCATCATCAAGGGACTCTGTTTCCTCTGTGCCGCCCTTTCCGTGCTGGCAACCGTCGGCATCATCTTTATCCTCTTTTCGGAGTCGATTCCGTTCTTCCAGCACACTCCGTTCCTGAACTTCGTCACGGGTCGGGAGTGGAACATGATGGGTTCGGAGAAGGTTTTTGGCGTCCTGCCCCTTCTCACGGGAACGCTTCTCATCACCCTGGGCTCGGGAATCGTGGCGATCCCCCTCGGGCTGTTTGTCGGCATCTACCTCGCCGAATATGCCCACGCCAACGTGCGAAAGGTTCTCAAGCCGATGCTTGAACTTCTCGCGGGAGTGCCTTCCGTCGTCTTTGGCTACTTCGCCCTTTCTTTGGTCACTCCGGCTTTGCGCGGTGGAAGCGATTTCCTCGCTGAAGTTCTCCCGACGCTGAGTCCGATGCTCCCTCAGTTCCGACCGGCGAACGCAGCGGCCGGTGCGATTGTCGTCGGATTTATGACTCTGCCCCTCGTCGCGAGCCTCTGCGAAGATGCTCTCAGCAGCGTGCCCAAGGCTCTGCGGGAAGCGGCCTATGGTCTCGGATGCACCAAGGCCGAGGTGATTTCCAAGATCGTCATCCCCAGTGCTCTGAGCGGCATCGTCGCCTCGTTCATCCTTGCGCTTTCCCGCGCGGTTGGAGAGACCATGGCAGTCACCATTGCCGCAGGTTCCTCACCCCGGCTCACGTTCAACCCTGGCGATGAAGTGATGACGATGACGGCCCAGATCGTCAACATCAGCAAAGGCGACATCAGCCGCGGCGACATTCGATATCAGAGCATCTTTGCCATTGGGTTGACCTTGTTCGTCGTCACCTTTACGCTTAACATCATTGCTCAGCGTCTGGTGCGCAAGATGGCACGGGGGAACGGCTGATGACTCCCACCTTCCTCACGACTTCTGCCCTTGGCAAGAAGCGCCGACGCAAGGATTCGATCTTCAAAGCAATCTGCGCCATCGCGGCGCTGACGGCAGTCAGCATTCTCGTGGTCCTGATTGCGAAGGTCATCATGGATGGCATTGGGCGCGTGAGCCTTCAGTTCATCACCTCCATGCCCAGCCAGATGTTCCCGAGCAAGGCGGGCATCCTTGGCCCACTGGTCGGGAGCCTGCTCGTCATGGTGCTCACGATCCTCTTCGTGGTTCCGGTCGGAGTTGCGGCGGCGATCTACCTCGAAGAGTTCACTCCGAAGAAAAACGCTTTCATTCGATTCATTCAGGTCAATATCAGCAACCTCGCCGGCGTGCCTTCAATTGTCTTTGGCATGCTTGGCCTGGCGGTTTTTGTCACCATGATGGGGCTCGGGAAGAGTGTCCTCACCGGTGCCCTCACCATGAGCATCCTCGTGCTGCCCATGGTGATTCTCGTCACCCAAGAAGCCCTGAAGGCTGTTCCCAAGGCGTACCGGGAGGCGAGCCTCGCTCTCGGCACAACGCAATGGCAAACCATTCGCCGCGCCGTGTTGCCCAGTGCTCTGCCGGGCATTCTCACCGGGATCATCCTCGCGGCGAGCCGGGCAATTGGAGAGACCGCGCCGCTGATCGTGGTGGGCGCGGTTGGCTATCTGAACTTTGTCCCCGCCAAACTGGACGATAAGTACACGGTTCTGCCGCTCCAGATCCTCGATTGGATCGGTCAGCCTCGACAGGATTTCCGGATCGGTGCCGCCGCCGCGATCCTTGTTCTGATGGCGATGCTCCTGATCCTCAACTCCGCCGCGATCATTATCCGGGCCCGCGCGCTGAAGAAGGTTTAATCTTCCCTGATGGCAGACCCTGGGCTCAGTTTTGGCCCCATCGCCCCGCATTACGACGTCCTGATGGCTGACGTGCCTTACGACATGTGGGCGGGTTACTATCGTCTGCTGTTGAGCCAGCACGGACTCGATCCCGACCGGGTGCTCGATGTGGCCTGTGGAACCGGTTCCGTCGCCGAGCTTTTGTGCGATTCGGGCTACGAAATGACCGGTTTTGATCTCAGCGAAGCGATGATCGAGCGGGCTCGGGCCAAAGCCCTCGCCAAGGAACTTCCGATTGAGTATCACGTCGCCGATGCCACCACCCTGGATCTCGGGAAGACGTTTGAGGGGGCTTACTCCTTCTTCGACAGCCTGAACTACATTGCCTCTCTCGCGGGATTTCGGGCGGCGATTGAGCGGGTTGGCGCGCATTTGGAGCCGGGCGGGAGCTTTGTGTTTGACCTCAACACCGCCTACGCCTTTGAGCAACGCATGTTCGACCAGAAGGAGAAGCGCAAGAAAGCAAAGATTCGCTACGAGTGGAAAGGCGAGTACGACCGCGAGACGAGGATGATCCGCGTAGAGATGGAGTTTGAGCGGGACGGCGAAATCTTCCACGAGGTTCATGTCCAGCGGGCGCACTCCATGAACGAAGTTCATGAGGCTCTGCGTGACGCAGGATTCGACTGGGTGAAAATCTACGATAGCTACACTCTGGATGCCCCGGCCAAGTCCAGCGATCGGATTCATGTGATTGCGACGAAGTCTTAACTTGGTGAAATATTCACCATTGAGTGGGTAATATTTCACGATCCATGGAAGGATTGACTCCTCGATTCGTTGAATCTGCTCTGACGGATGCCTGCTCGGATACGCCGGTGGTGGTGGTGCAGGGGCCTCGGCAGTGCGGCAAAACCACCCTGGTTCAGCAGCTTGATCTGCCCTACGTCACGCTCGACGACGGTCTGGCCCTCGATGCCGCTACCTCGAATCCGGAAGGATGGCTCGCAGCCTACGACAACCGGCTGATCATTGACGAAGTTCAACGCGCACCCACTCTCGCCCGTGCGATCAAGGCCCGGGTGGATAAGCGACGGCTCGCCGGGAGTTTCGTCCTCACTGGCTCGACCAACATCCTCCTTCTCCCTCGGCTCGCCGACTCCCTCGCCGGACGGATGGAGGTCATCACCCTTTGGCCGCTCTCCTGGGCAGAAATGAATGACTCCCGCGTCTCATTTGCCGATCGAGTGTTCACCCAATGGCCGCCCAAACTCCATGCCGGCGAGCATGTCAGTGACGATGAGATCGCCCAGCGTATCCTGGCCGGCGGATTTCCCGAACCGATGAGCCGGGCGAAGCCGCAGCGGCGCGAAGCCTGGTTCCAAGCCTACATCCGCGCCCTCCTCGACCGAGACGTGCGCGATCTCGCGGAAATCGAGGGCCTGAACCAACTGCCGCGTCTGCTTCGATCCTTGGTCAGAAGCCTCTACGAGCCCACGAATGTGCTCGCTCTCAGCCGGGAAACCGGCATTGCCGCAACCACCCTCACCCGGTACCTCAGCCTCCTCGAAGGGGTGTTTCTCGTCAAGAGCGTCCCCGCCTGGACAGCCCTCGGCTCGGGAAAAGCGGCGAAAACGGCCCGTCTTGCCGTGGTGGATTCCGGCGTGGCTTGCCATCTCGACGGAGTTCGAGTCGTGGCGGATCTCACTCCCGCGCACTGGGAAAACGCAGTGGTCATGGAGCTGACCAAGCAGCTCAGCTGGAGCCAGGTCAGCCACGAAGTCATGCATTTCCGATCCATTCGGCAATACGCTCTGCCCGCCGTGCTCCAGGCTGCGGATGGTCGTCTCGTGGGAGTTTCGGTTTGCACCTCGGCACTCGCCAGTCCCTCTGATTTCAAAGCACTTGAGTACTTCGCCGATGTTGCGGGCGACGATTTCCACGCGGGCGTCGTGCTCACCATGGGCAACACCGTGCAGCGCGTCAGCGAGAAACTCACCGCCATGCCCGTTTCTGCCTTGTTTGAGAGAAGTTTCTGGACCTCATCAGACTCCGACTAAACCTCCACAATAGAGCCATGTTTACGGGATTGGTTCAAGCGGTGGGCACGGTTCGGAGCCTCCAGAACCTGGTACTCACGGTGGACACACCCACCTCGGCTTGGCCGAACGATCCCTGGCAACTCGGCGAAAGTGTTGCGGTTCAGGGATGCTGCCTCACTGTGGTGGACTCCTCTGATGGGTTGCGGTTCGATCTCAGTGAGGAAACCCTCGCTCGAACCAGCCTGGGCCAGCTGGCCGCAGGTTCCAAAGTGAATCTCGAACGGGCGATGCGTCCGATGGATCGACTAGGCGGGCACATCGTCCAGGGGCATGTCGATGGGCTGGCGAAAGTGGTCTCGGTTCAAGAACTGCAGGGCTCGTGGGAGTTTCGGTTTGAAGTTCCGGCAGGGGGAGAACGGTACCTGATCGACAAAGGGTCTGTGTGCCTCGATGGAGTCTCCTTGACCGTGGTGAACCCGGCGGGTTCACTCTTTGCCGTTGCCGTGATCCCTCACACCTACGAGGTCACGTCCCTCTCCGATCGCCAAGCCGGAGATGTCGTCAATCTGGAGTACGACGTGCTGGCGAAGCATGTCGAGAAGCTGCTGGAAAGCAGGAATTGACGGGTGGGTTGCATCCGGCTCCATCATCCTCAGCCCCGTCCAAGCCAACGGGTTTTGGCCCCTTGGCGCAAATTTGCTACAATAGCTCCATCGTAATGGATCCAGTTCCTTTATGTAGGCGGAAGGTGCGCGAGGCACGCAGGATGGTCTCGCCCTGATGAGCGATAGTGTTTTGTTGCTGGTCAGCATTCTCCTGTTCTTTGCGTCGGCGTTCTTCGTCGCGGCGGAATACGCCATTGTCTCTGCGCGCAAGGAGAAACTCGAACCCGCGGCTAAGAAAGGGAGCCCGCTTGATCGCCTGGCGATCAAGGCTCTAGAGAGCCAGAGCCGGTACGTGGCAGGGACTCAGGTTTGCATCACATTCCTTGGCATTGCGATTGGTGCGGTGCTGGAGCCTGCGCTCACGGCGAAGCTGGAGCCCTTCTTCCCCGATGTCATCCCCGACTGGGCGGTGAGCATGGTCTCGATCCTTGTGGTCAGCTATCCCCTGGTCGTGATTGGGGAGCTCGTGCCGAAGTACGTCACGCTTCAATTCCCCGAGGCGATTTTGCGCTTCGTCATCGGCCCGATGCGCATCCTCGTCGTGCTCCTGAAGCCGATCATCTGGCTGTTCGAGAAGTCTGGGGTGCTTGTGATGAAGCTGCTCAGGGTCAAGGTCTCCGACGATAGTCCGGTGATCTCGCGGGAGGAACTCTACTATCTCATTCGCGCTGGACAAGAGGGCGGCGGCCTGCAGGAAGACCAGGCGGAGTTTGTGAGCAAAACCCTCCGCCTCGATGAGCTCGATGCAGAAGATGCGATGCTCCACCGGCTCGACATCAAGTGGCTCGACGCGAATCTGAGCAAAGAGCAGGTGCTCGAAAAGCTCACCGATATCCCCCATAGCCGCATCCCGGTATGCCGAGGAGATATTGATGATGTGGTCGGGATTGTGTATCTCCACGACATCGTGATCAACCTCGGTGATCCAAGTTTCGATCTGGTTAAGCTCGCTCGGGAGCCAATTTATGTCCCGGAGAGCCTGACCCTGAACCGCCTGGTTGAGATCATGCGGGATCACAAGAGCCAGATTGCGATCGTTCAAGATGAGTACGGCGGAACGCGCGGCCTGGTCACGCTGGAAGACATCATCGAAGAGGTTTTCGGTGATCTGGAAGACACGAAGGAGAGCGAACGTCCGACGATTGAGCGCACAAGCGCAGGGCGAGTCAGCGCGCGGGGCGATGTCCGCTACGACGAACTTCTCGACTTCCTGGACCTGGAGCCGGATGAGAGCGAATTCACCACGGAATCACTCGCTGAGGTGCTGATGAACAGCCTCGGGCGAACCGCGAAAATCGGGGATACGGTGGATCTTCCGGTGGGTCGGCTCCGAGTGGAGCAGCTTGCCCAGCGACGGATCACGCGGGTGGGCGTGTACCTGCGGAGCGATGTCGTTTCCGCGCAGGAAGAAGCTCCGGCGAAGCGCTAGGTTCGCTTCATCTCTGCTTCAAGTGCCTGGAGCCAGGCTTCGGCTTCGGCGGGGGCTGAGAACTTGATCCTGATCGACTCCGCGGGCATCGACGCAAAGGTCTCGCCGACCATCTTCTGATATTTGCGCACCCGGGTGAGGCTCCAGAGGATGATGTTTTCTCTGTGAAAGAAAGTCTTGAACCCCTCTCGAGAGTGCCCCCAGAGCAGTTCGCGCTTCACGATTCGACGAATCGTTCGGCCAATGATGCGGGGGCCGACGATTCGGTAGCCGTAATCCAGCCAGATGAGCGTATCAATGCGCCCCATCACGATGTCGCGGACACTCCCGTAGTTCCCATCGGCCACCCAATCTTCCTCGCTGATCGCATGTCGTACCTGGTTGCGGAATTCCTCGTCAGGTAGCGGAACCATGCCGGGCTGCCAGTTGATCGCGTCGAACTCCACGTATTCGTAGTCGAGAATGCCGGCAAGACGCTTCGCAAACGTCGATTTCCCACTCCCCGAAACTCCTCGGACATTGATCCGCCGACCCACGCGGCGCGGAGGAAGGGAGCCTGCATTCACGCGAAGACCTTACCCCGCAAGCCCGGCGCGGCGGTAACCTGCCAGGCATGTCGAAGCGACCTTTCGTGCCGGAAGACTTGAAGTCACTGGCGTTCCTCAGCGACCCCCAGCTTTCGCCCGATGGATCGACGGTGCTCTACGCCCAAGGCAAGCTGAATGAGAAGAACTCGCTCGCTCCGCAGATCTGGGCGGTCAATGTGGAGTCGGCGGAGGCAAAGCAGCTCACTCAGCATGAAAAGGGGCATGGCCAAGCGCGGTGGTCGCCTTGTGGTGGATGGATTTCGTTCGTCAGTGGTCGCGGAGGATCGGCGCAGATCTGGTTGATGCCCTGGCGAGGTGGCGAAGCCAAAGCGCTCTCGAAGCTCGATGAAGGCAGTATCGGCGAGACGAAGTGGTCGCCGGATGGACGGTGGATCGCTTTCACCTATCGACCGACTCACCCCGATCGAACGAGCAAGGCAAAGAAGGAGCGCGACGAGAAGGGTCTCTCCACGCCAGCCTGGGAGATCGAGACTCTGTGGTACCGGCTCGATGGCGATGGATATTTTGGGCAGCAGCGGTACGCAATCCACTTGATCGAGGTCGCCACCGGCGAGACGAAGGAGATCTACTCGGCGGGCAAGCTGGGTTCGTTCGGGTTCGACTGGCTTCCCGACAGCTCGGGCCTCGCCGTGATTCGCGCGGCGAGCGACAATCCTCTGATTGACGATCCGAGCGATCAGGTGTATCTGGTTGGGCTTGATGGGGCCGAGAAGCAGGTGACGAACCTCGTCTCGGGTGGACGCGGGAATCCCGCGGTTTCGCCCTGCGGCGGCTTCGTCTCCTATCTCGCTAACTTGGATGCCAAGGATGTCTGGGGGGTACGCAATTCAAGGCTCTACGTGCTGGATTTGAAAAGCGGTGTCGAACAGTGCTTGACTCCCGAGGAACCTCTGTGTCTCGATGCGGCCACGCTCACCGACACGAGCGCGGATGGCGCGACGCTCAACACCTGGTCGCGAGATGGGTCGAAAATCTATGTGAAGGTGGCGGTGCAAGGCACGGTTCAGCTGGGTTCGGTTGACGTGGCGAACGGTGGGCTGACCCTTCTCACCGAAGGTCAACACGTACTCGGATTCGGCGGTTTCAGTGCCGATGGAACCAAGCTCGGGGTCACACGCGGGGCTCCGACTCAGGTGAGCGAGGTCGGCGTCGTCTCGCTGGGAGAAACCACGGAAATCCGTGAACTCACGAGTGTAAACCGAGAGTTTCTCGCCACGGTGGAATTGGCGGAGCCAGAAGAACTTTGGCTCGATTCCACCGGAGGGACGAGGGTTCAGGCTTGGGTGATGAGGCCTTCAAAGGGTGGAATCACGCCAGGAATCCTCGAAGTCCACGGTGGACCGCACACCCAGTACGGGCTGGGCTTCTTTGTTGAGTTCCAGAGCCTGGTGAGCGCGGGATACACCGTGGTCTTCAGCAATCCGCGCGGATCCAAGGGCTACAGCGAAGAACACACCGCTGCCATCGAACGCGATTGGGGCAATGCGGATTGGGATGACATCCAAACCGTGACGAACTGGATGCTGAGCGACCCCCACATCGACTCCAAACGCGTGGCCATCATGGGGGGAAGCTACGGCGGATACATGACGAACTGGGCGGTCGGGCACAGTGGTGTCTACAAAACCGCCATCACCGACCGCTGTGTGAGCAACTGGGTGAGCATGGCGGGCAATAGCGACTTCCCCCTGGCTCGCGATGACTACTTTGGAGGATACGCCTGGGGCGACCTTGAGAAGATTCGCGAGATGTGGCGGCAATCGCCGATTTCCTACTTCGACAAGGTGCGCACGCCGATGCTCGTCATCCACAGCGAGGGCGATCTGCGGTGCAATGTCGAGCAAGGCGAGCAGGTCTTCCACGCATTGCAAGCGCAAGGAATCAAGAGCAAGTTCATCCGGTATCCGGTGGAAACCAGCCACGGATTGAGCCGAACTGGGCCGGTTGACTTGCGGATCCACCGCATCCACTCGATCCTCAGTTGGTATCAGGAGACCCTGTAGGAGCCGCGTGCGGCGGCGATTTGTTCCTGGTCGAGGGGTGGTGAAGCTGACAAAAATCGAACGCCCCCCTCAATTCGACGGCCCGGCCCACGCGGCGGAATTCCTCCTCCTGCTCATCGATGGGGGACTGGACGAGATGGCGACATCTCGTCGGAAACATCTTCCGCCGGAGACGAAGCCGGAGATGAGAGCGCGGCTGGTTCGAGTTGCCCAGAAGCTGCTGGTGCTTCGGGCTCTGGATTGCCTCCGATGGATCGACTTTCCGCCGCAACTTTCCTATCTCGATGCGGTGAACGACCAGTGGGTGAAGGGGCCTTATACGATCTTCCAGGCCCTGCACCATCTTTGGCATCTGGGGTTTGCGGAGCCCTCGAAGATTCGTCGCATCACCAGCCGAGGGAGGTTTGGCAGCATCCCTTACTTGGGCGACTCGCTGGAGGATCGAGCGTTTTCGGAATCTCAAATCACCTGGAATGACGAGGTTTTGCTTGCTCCCGAGGGGATGATTGCCTCGCTGGTCGCGGCGATTGGCACTCTGAGCCTGGGCGATGACTTGGGCGCGATCATCGGCAAACTCCACACATTTGATGAAACGGGCGACGTGCCAGAGCATCGGCTGTGTCTGATGGGATTGGGCGATGATCGAGAAGCGATGCTGCTCTCCACCAGCGGCGGCGGATCGGCGATTGCTTCGCTCCGGGCGGCGAATTTGCCGGAGCACAGCTTGTTCCGCATCATCGGCTCTCAGGTCAGATGGCTCTGCTCGGATGAGGAGTCGGCGCGTGTGCTGCGCTGGCGGCTGATCGTGCACCTGGCGGAAGCGGCGAAGGCACCCCGCGAATTGCCGGACTTGCTCGACAGAGTCACTGTGATGCCGAGCCACGCCTTTTTCCCAGAAGGCCCTCGGCAAGAGTACAAAGCCACCTACGAAGCCGACTCCCGCACATCGACCAAGAATCCCCACAACCGGCTCGCCTGCCTGAAGACGATCTGTGGCTTTTTGAATGCGGAGGGCGGCACGCTCACGATTGGGGTGACCGACGAGGGAGAAGTGCTCGGCCTCGGGGCTGACTTTGCCCTGATCAACGATGACGCCAAGGCCGATACCTTCGAACTCCGGCTCCGGGAGGCGATGAAAAACCATCTGGATCCCTTGCCGCTGAACCTGGTGGAGGTCGCCTTTCCCGAGGCCTTCGGGCGGACGATCTGTGAGGTTCGTGTGGCGAAAGCACCCTCGCCGACCTATCTTGGCTACAAAGATTTGAAGTCCGGCGAGGCCAAGCGCGAACTCTTTGTCCGGGACGGCAATCGCACGATTGCTCTGCGCGGCGCCCATCTGGAGCAATTTCTCGCCGGAAATTGGGACGGCTCGACCCAGGAAACCAGCTCCGACGAGACCTGAATCCGCGCCAAGTCGCGTGCCTGTGCCAAACTAATCCGAACTGAAACAGGTGCAACGATGCCGCATGTCTCACTAAACATTCCCGCGATTGGCGAAGGCCTTCAAGAAGCCCGTGTTGTAAAGCTCCTCAAGCAGCCTGGGGATCGGGTGAAGCGAGACGAGCCGATCTACCAAATGGAGACGGACAAAGCGGTGATGGACGTGGAATCCAGCCACGACGGCATTGTGGTTCAGTGGCTCGCCAAAGAAGATGATGTCCTCGCCATTGGGGCTCCGATTCTCGTGCTTGATTCGGCGGAGCCCGGTGAGGCGCCGGTGGCTACCCCGACTCAGGTTGACGAGGCTCCAGCGGTCAGCGATGGCGCGGTCGCCCTGCAAATCCCCGCGATCGGTGAAGGGCTCCAGGAGGCCCGTTTGGTCGCCAAGCTCAAGCAAGTCGGCGAGATGGTGAAGCGCGACGAAACGATTTACCAGATGGAAACCGACAAAGCCGTGATGGATGTCGAATGCCCCTACGAAGCGGTGATCGTGGAGTGGCTCGCCGAAGTCGACGCCGTGCTCCCCATCGGGGCGGATGTCGTGCGCATCCAGACTTCCGATGCAGTTTCCACTGGTGCCGCAGCGCCTGCAGCCGCAGCAGCTCCCGCGGCCCAAGCTTCGGCCCCCGCGACGGCACCCAAGCTCGCTCCAGGCGAGCGTCGGCGCGATATTCCCCCGCGCACCCGAGCTTACGCGAAGCAAAAAGGTATCCCGGAAGATGAGCTTGCCGTGATTCCTGCGAAGGGATCCAAGCTGATGCCCGAGGACATCGATGCCTGGGTGGCAGGGCATTCCGACGAGACCCCGGCGGCCAAGAAGGGCGACTCTGGTGGACGCACCTATTCCGAAGCTCCAATGGCCTCGCGCCAGAGAGTGCTGAGCAGCCGACTGGTTCGAGGGAATCAGGTTGTGGTGCCTGGCATGATGTCGGTGGTGTGCGATTGGCGAGGCGTCGAATCGCTCCGCGCCGCGTACAAGGCCAAGGGCGGCGACTTCCAGCCGAGCACTTTCACGATGTTCGCCTATGCGGTCGCTCTTGCCGCGAAGAATCACCCGATTGTCCGCTCCACGATGATCGGCGATTCCACCGTGCGCACCTACGATCACCTCCAGCTGGGAATCGCGGTGGCTCTGCCGGGCGATCAGCTGGTGGTTGCGGTCGTTGAGAACTCAGATGCTCTCGATTGGGAAACCTTTGCCTTCACCACCCGAGAGAGAATCAATCTTGCTCGGGATGGTCAGGATCAGGCCAACGAGTCGGTGACCCTGAGCATTACGAACATGCAGGCCTATGGCATTCGCGATGCGATGGCGGTAGTTGTCCCGCCCGGCGTCGCGACGATCTTCCTCGGCGAGGCCCACAACGCGCTGGATCAGTCGGGCCAAGATCCGAAAATCATCCGCGCCGCGAACGTCGGGATCACGATTGACCACCGGCTGATCAATGGGGTCGGTGGGGCGGAGTTCCTCAACGCGATTCGCGCGAACGTAGAAGGAATTCAGGACCTCATCAAGATCTGAGGTGAGGTGCCCACGATGAGCAAACCAGTAATTGCGATTTCGGTCAGTGCCATGACCAGCCCGAAGAATAACAGACCATTCGGTCGATATTATCTGGAGCGCGACTATGTGGATCGCGTGATCGCGGCGGGAGGCGCGCCGGTTTTGATCCCACCGGGGACTGAAGTCGAGTCGATTGCGCCGTTTATCGACGGCTGGGTGATCCCCGGCGGCAATGACATTGACGCCGCGCTATGGGGCGAGCCGAACCATCCTGAAGTCGAAAACGAGTATTCGGGACGCACCGAAACCGAGCGACACCTCTTTGGCCAGATCCACCCTTCAGCCCCGATTCTGGGCATCTGCTATGGATGCCAGCTCATGAATGTCCTCCACGGCGGCTCGCTGATTCAGCACTTGCCCGACATCTTGGGGGGAGACTATCACCGGGGCGATCCGATTCAGGATTACCGAGTTGAGCCAGGCACCCGGCTCGCAGGGATCGTCGGCGAGCACGCGCAGGGTAAGAGTTGGCATCACCAGGCCGTTGATCGTATTGGAGATGGTCTGAAACCCGTCGCCTGGCATGAAGACGGCACGATTGAGGCTCTGGAAAGCACGGAAGGCCGATGGTTGGTCGGCCTCCAGTGGCACCCCGAGCGCACGGAGCTGCCGGAATCGGAGAAGCTCTTCGAGGCATTCATGGAAGCGGTGCGAGAGTTTAAGATCAGTCGGTCTGGAGTTCCCGCGTGAAGTGGCTCGTGAACGGCGAGGAATCAGCTCTCCCGGTCGCCGAGGGGGTTTCTGTCGTGCCAAGTGGGGGGATCTTGAGGGTGAACTCGGCGCGAGGGAGCGGATCGGCGGTGGCCGTGAAGCATGGCGACACCACCTACGTTTCGTACCAAGGCCAAGTATACGAAGTCAAAAAGAAGCCGCCAGTTGGATCGGCTCATCAAGCGGCGAGTTCCGCCGAAGCTCGGGCCCCGATGCCGGGAATGATTGTCGAAGTCTGCGTGGCGGTGGGGGATGTCGTCCACACGGGATCGAAGCTGATGGTGCTGGAAGCGATGAAGATGCAGCAGCCTATTCTTGCCGGAATGGACGGCACGGTGGAACTGATCGGAGCCGCCGTCGGCGACCAAGTGAGTGATTCAGACTTATTGGTCAAAATTACTCCGCCCGCCGAGGAGGCCTGACGTGTCCGAGCTCAGGATCATCGAAGTCGGCCCCCGCGACGGCTTGCAAAACGAGCCCACCCCCATTCCGCTTGAGGTGAAGGCGCGGTTCATTGCGAATCTGATTGAGGCGGGAGCCAAGGAGATCGAAGTCACGAGCTTCGTCCATCCGAAGTGGGTGCCGCAGCTCGCGGATGCGGATGAGCTCCTCGCCACGATCCCCAGGCCGGAAGGCGTGCACTTTTCTGCTCTGGTTCCCAATCGGCGCGGGCTCGATCGGGCGCTTGCCAGCGGGGTGAACCGCATCGCGCTCTTTACCGCCGCCAGCGAGGCCTTCACGACCAAGAACATCAACATGACGATTGCGGAATCGCTCGCCGAGTTCCGCGCCGTCGCCGATGCTTTCCGTGAAGCGGTGCCGAATGCGTTCATTCGCGGCTACGTGAGCACGGTGGTCGAGTGCCCCTTCGCTGGGCCCGTGGCGCCGAGTCAGGTGAAAGAAGTTATAGATCATTTGATCCAGATTGGTGTGGACGAGATCAGCCTGGGCGACACGATCGGCGTCGCGATCCCGGACGACATCCAGCGACTCGCCGATGCCCTTGAACCCGCGCTTTCCCCAAGCCAAACTGCTTGGCATTTCCATGACACGCGGGGCACCGCAATGGCGAACGTCGCGGCCATGGTCGAGCGCGGTTACCGGGCTTTCGATGCCAGCGCAGGAGGCCTCGGAGGCTGCCCCTACGCCCCAGGCGCGGGCGGAAACCTCGCCACTGAGGATCTGATCTACTACCTCGAACGCAAGGGTCTGGCTACCGGTTGGGATCTGGATCGGTTGGTCCAGGCAGGCTCGGAGGTTTTTGCCCACCTGAACCGTCCGTCTGCATCGCGGGTTCATCAGGCTGTTTTGGCGGCTTGTAGGTAAGCGAGTTGTAGACGCCGAACCCTGCCATCGCGAGGGCAATCACCGTGACGCCCCACGTCGCCTGGCGCTCTTCCTTGTTCATCGTGAATTCTTTGCGGTTCACCAGGAGGACGGTGAGGCCAATCGGCACGAGCGCGGGGAGCGAAATCCGGAACCCAAGCACGAGGAGCATGTATCCGACGAGTACCGGGCCAAGCCACTTCGCCGTCGCCCGCGCTTGCATGCCGTACCGGAAAATGCACGCAAAGAGCATTGCGGCAATAAATAGATCAGCCGGTCCAATATAGGCGAGATCAAAAGTTCCGACCGGGACGGTCTGTCCTGAAGCGGGAGCGGCCTTGACGCCAGGTACCGCCACGCCAAGGGCGCCGACAATCTCCGGGTTATCTTTGACGATCTTTGCCTGCGGGGTAAAAGGCGTCAGGATCAGGAATGCATCCATCCCGGCGAGGAAGATCGCGATGGGAAGAATCATGTTCTTCTCTCGAATCAGGATGGAAACAAGCGCACCCAATCCCAGGCACCAGAACATGACGCCGGTCTGCATGAAGGCACTCGCGAAGACTTGCGGCGCGCCCTCGAGCTTAAGAGACCGAATAATCAAAAACATCCCGGCGTGCAGCACCACACCCACGAGCAGCGGAACCCAGGCCTGCTTGGCCGTCCACGAATGAGCCGCCGCGTAGAACAGCCCATAAATCGGCAACCCGACGAAGATCACCGTGTTGAGCATGGAAAGCCCCAGCGCGACCGCCGGGGGAGCAACCACAAAGCCAAGAATGATGCGGAGCACCAGCAGAACCGCGACAACGATTCCGAACGTGACAAAAGGCTTCTGCGGCCGCCAGGAATCGCTGGTCACCACGTTAGAGGACATGGATGCCCGCCCTCACGTCAGCCGGCTCGCCCATTGCGGCGTGGTAGATGTCTGTGATCCGACGCACCATGTTCGGCAAAGAATACTCCCGAGCGTCGATCGTCGCATGCTCGCTGAGGTGATTGTAGAGCGATTCATCGCTGAGAAGCCGCTTGATGGCGCGCGACATCATGGCGGAATCATTGCTGACCAGAAGCCCGTTCCGTCCATCGGACACCGCGTCGCCCGCGCCTCCGGCATGCACGACGACGCTGGGCAGGCCATAGGACATGGCCTCCATCACCACAAGGCCCTGCGTTTCTGTCATCGAAGGGAAGACAAAGAGATCGGCAGCGGCAAGGTACGGATCAACTTTCTCTCGCGGGACAAAGCCGAAGAATCGGCATCGATCCCCGATGCCGAGGTCGCTCGCCATGCGGCGATAAGTCTCTCGAGCTGGGCCATCGCCGACCACCCAGAGGAGCGTGCGCGGGTCATCGCGCATCACCTGAGCGGCGGCTTGGAAGAGCAGGGAGAGGTTCTTCTCCACCGCGATACGACCCACATAGAGCATCACTTTCTGCTCGGGTCGGGCACCGAGTTTGGCCCGGATCGAAGCCTGATTCAACGACTTGGCGACGGGAATCCCTGTCGGCACGACACTGATCGGGGTGCGAATATTGTGGCGTTGCAGCCACCGGGAGCTTGCATCGCTCGGCGTGATCACGTGGTCGACGTTGTTGTAGTAAAAGTTCGTGTGCTTCGCGATCTTGTAGCGCGTGTATCGCTTGGGAAGCACCGGGATATAGTGAGCGTATTTGTCGTACAGCGTGTGGTACGTCGACACGATGGGAATCTCGTGTGATTCCGCCCACCTCAGGCCGACCATTCCGACGGTAAACGGCGTGTGCGTATGGATGACGTCGAACCGATGCTTTCGGAACTCGCGGAGCATGGGATAGAACGGCGGCACGGAGAGGGGATATCCCTTTGCAAAGGGTGTGAGAAGCGCGCCGAATCGGTGAACGTTCGGATCTTGCTCGTGATGCCCCGGGAATCCGGAGCAGAAGAGATGGACTGAGTGGCCTTGCTCGCGCAGACCCTTCATCAGCCCATCAATGCTGACGCTGACGCCGTTGAGAATGGGCAGAGCACTGTCGCTGAAAAGCGCAATCGAAAGTGGTCGGCCCGGCAACTGGATGGCTTACTCCTCCGGCAGGCGGCCGTGCTCTTCTACAAATCGAACGACACCGCTGAGGCGGAATCGGCGTTGACCACCCTTGGTGCGGTGGTGTCGGAGCCAACCTCGGTTGGTGTAGCGTCGAACCGTGGCGGGGCACACTCCGAGCAGACGAGACGTCTCCTCCAGCGTGAGCTCAGGATCGAGGAGGCGGCGGATCAGATCTTCGCGGGTCTCCTTGAAATCGCCTTGGTAATACTTGCTGGTGACATCATCGTTGAAGAATCCACCCAAGAACTCGATGTTCTTCGGCAGGTTCTCGAGAATCACCTTGAGATCGTCGTCCAGCACCGTGCTCGCCGGGGTTTCGGCTTTCTTGCGCGGGCGGGGTGCGCTCAGTTTGGTTTTGCGGAATCGAGATCGCTTGGTCTCATTTCCGTTTGCCTCGGACGCCTTTCCGTTCTTCTTCCCTTCTCCGGACTTGTCCAGAAAAGCATTCTCGATATAAGCAAGGGGATCAAATTCCTTCGTCGTCGGCATAGCAGTGGGACATATATTACACAAATCTCGCGCAGGCCCTGGCCCCCTTGGTCACAGAATGAGCATTGAATCGCCAAAAGAAAGGAAGCGATACCGTAGATTTACTGCCTCCCGGTAGGCGGCCATGACGGAATCTCGCGTGGCGAGGGCGCTGATCATGGCCATCATGGTGGTTCGAGGCATGTGGAAGTTCGTGAACATGCCGTCGATGATCTGCCATTTGTAGCCGGGCGTGATGAAAAGTCGGCTCTCCTCGGAGCCAGTGCGAAGGGCTCGGCGGCCGGTGGCGAAGGTTTCGAGAGTGCGAACCGAGGTTGTGCCGACAGCGATGATGCGGCCACGGCATGCCGCAACGGCATCGGCGGTGAGCTGGCTGACTTCGCACCGCTCTCCATGCATGATGTGGTCAATCAGGTCATCGACTTGGAGCGGCCGAAAGGTATCGAGGCCGACATCGAGGGTGACTTGGGCGAGCTTAATGCCTTTTTTGTCTAATTGATCTAATATCTCCTCGGTAAAGTGGAGACCTGCGGTCGGTGCGGCGGCACTGCCGGGAGTCGATGCGATGACCGTGTTGTACCGGGTGCCATCGTGCATCACGGTGTGGATGTAAGGCGGCAGTGGAACGCGACCGTGGGCGGCGAGGGCTTCGCGCCAACCTTCCTGGGTTTCGAACTGAATGGAGCGCTGCCCGCCCTCATGCTCCGCGGTAACCGTGCCTTGCAAGCCACCCGGGAACTCGATCTTTGCCCCGATCCTCAGCCGCTTGGCAGGCTTGACAATGGCGCGGAAGCAACCCTCGGATTCCTCGCGTAGGAGCAGGGTTTCGACCTGTCCCCCCGTGGGCTTTTCTCCGAAGAGCCGGATCGCGGAGACTCGGGTGTTGTTCATCACCAGGAGATCGCCGGATTCCAGCAGCTCCAAGACATCCCGGAACTGCCGGTGGTGGATCGACCCCGTTTGCCTCTCCAAATGCAGAAGGCGGCTCGCCGCGCGATCCTCGAGCGGAACTTGGGCAATCAGTTCCTCCGGGAGATCGTAGTCGAAGTCGCTGGCTTTCATCGCGGGAGTCCGAGGTGGGGGAGGAGATCGCGCAGATCGGCGAGTCGGTGGGCTTCAGAGGCCTCAAGAGATCGGTCAATCAAAAAAGGCTTTGCCCCAACATTTCGTGCGCCCTGGATGTCCGCGATCGGGTCATCGCCGACGTGCACCACAGCTCCAGGGAGCACGCTCAGACGCTCGAAGGTGAGCTCAAACAGTAAGGGATCAGGCTTCTCAACTCCTTCCTCCAGAGACGCGACGATGATGTCGCAGTAGTCCGTGATTCCGAGCATGCGACACGTCCGGTGCAAACTCACATCCCAGTTGCTGATGATGGCGATCCGAATTCCTGCGGCTTTCAGCGCCTCCAACGTAGGGATGGAGTCCTCGAAGAGGGAGAAAATGTCGCTTCCGGACGAAAACATTCGATCCATCGCATGGTCGTAGACGCCGTGCGCCAGGGACGGATCGAGGCCGAGCGATTCAAGCCAATCCTTGCCAATTTCCAGCCAGAAAGCATCGCAGATCGCTTCGCTCCGCTGAAGGTTCAGTTCTTGGAAATGCCCCCACCGGGAGCGTAAGAGCCGACCATATGCTTCGCCGGCGACAAGGGGATCGCCAAGGGGAACACCGGTAACCAAGGCGGATTCCACGGCAATCTGGGCGGGATTCCAGTTGACATCAATCAGGGTGCCGGCGGCATCAAACGTGATGACTTCTGGGTGGAAATCCAGCATCACCGCGACCCGCGCCCTTTGGGCTTCTTGATCTGGTGGCAGGCTCGGCACCGGGCCTCGTAACTCTCCGTAGCGCCAATCAGAACGATGGGCTCGTCCCAGGCGGCGGGCTTTCCTTCGACAATCCGCTGGGTGTGGCTCGCGGGACGGCCGCACTTGATGCAGATCGCGCGAAGCTTGATGACGTCATCGGCAACCGCGAGCAGATCGGGCATCGGGCCAAAGGGTTGACGGCGAAAATCTTGGTCGAGTCCTGCGCAGACAACCTCGACTCCCCGGTCAGCAAGCTCGCTGGCAAGCTCAACGACTGATCGGTCAAAAAACTGAACTTCCTCAATGCACACGTAGTCCGTGTCTTTGTCGATCGCCTTGCGCAGCTCCTCGACGCCCTTGACGGGTACCGAAGGGTGTTTGACGCCCATGTGGGTGACCACCATTTCGTCGTCGTAGCGGGAATCAATGGCGGGCTTGAACACCTGAACCTTCTTTTTCGCATAGAGAGCACGGCGGGCGAGCCGGATCAGCTCCTCGCTTTTGCCTGCGTACATGCTCCCGCAGACCACGGTTAGTTGTCCCAGCTTCTTCATTCGTCGGTTCCCAATCCTTCCATTTCCGCCTCGAAGCGTTCCTCCAGATCATCACTGAAGTCGTCATCGGCGGCGCGCCCCATCTCTTTCACCAGCTCCCGAGTGGCGGCTCCCGAGGAGGGCTCACTCATGCCGTCGATCTGCTCGGCAAGCTCGTCATACCGAGCCGATTCGCTTCGCCCGCGTCGGAATCGGCTGACCTTCTTTTCCAGATCAGTCGATCCACAATGTTCGCAAGCGATCTCACCTGGAGTCTGAATCATCCCAACCAGATGCACCGAAACCTTGTGGCACGATGAACACTCGTACTCAAAGAGCGGCATGGAAGGCACAGGATACCGAGTTTCGGAAATCAGGAATCCGGCGGTGAATCGCGAATTTATTGAAGCCCGGGAGCAGTCCATCGCGTAAGGCGGAGTAGGGGCAAGTGGGATGATCGGCGCGGCATACGTGATGGCAGTTTGGATGGTAGGGCCCTTTGGAGTGGTCAAGCCAGCCGATTTTCCGCGCTGGCAGACGGTGTACGAAGCCGAGCTCACCCTGGCTTTTCCCGGCAAACTTCAACCCGTGGGTCTGCCGCGCGATTTGGCTCCTCCGATGCGACTCGCGGCTCTGCGCACGGAGGGTCCTGCTTCGTGGATCGCCGAGAGCGGGGAGCGTCGCCTGCAGATTGATGTGGTTCCCGGCGGAGTATTGCCGACCCAGGAATCCATTCCGGCCGGGGCTCGGCTCCGATCCCAGGTGGTGAATGGGCGCACTCTCACGCTCGTGACAGCTCTGGATGCGGAATCCGGGGGCCGGGTGACAGAAATCCATGCTCTGCAAGGGGGCAAGCGGGTGACCTGCACGCTCTGGGTGCCGATTCCGGATCGGGCCGGTCGCGAAGTGGTTGAACGCGCTATTCTCTCGATGAACTTTGGGCTGGGCTGGAGAGTCCGCGGCGAGGGTGAGTTTTCCCGCTTCCGCACCGCCGAACCCTCGATCTCGCTGCGTCTTCCCGCCGTCCCTGCTAGCACCTGGATTCCGAATCCAAGCGGGGGATTCGGGGAGGCCCTGCACACCTGGCTCAATATCTCGGGCGAGATCAACTTCGACCTTTGGCTTTTTCAAGATGAAGCAGGGACGCTTGACCCTCGGGCCATGGCGGAGCGGCAGATGAAGGAGTTCGGTGAGCGCAACAAGAACACGATGCTCGGCCTGCGCCAATCCACCTTCGTCTGGAACGGACTCTCCGGGCACTCGGTGAAAGCCTTGCGGGTCAGTGGTGGTCAGAAGTGGTGGACGGAGTACCGCTACGTGCGCAGCGGAGACCTGGTGCTCTCGATGGAAGTCGATACCGCAGCGGCGATCGGCGGCGAGTATGCGCGGGATCAGATCCTGCGCAGCCTCTCGTTTGGCTCATGAAGTCGGTGGGGTGAAGGTGAACCGGCGCGTGGTTTCGTCGACCGTTTCGATGGAGACCTGCCAGCAGGTACCCGGGGTGACGGTGTTTCCGAGACGATCCGGCCACTCGATGAAGCAGAGGTGATCCTCCAGGTAATCCTCCAGACCGACCCCCGCCGCGCTCGTCAGTCGATACAGGTCGGCATGGAGCACCGGTGGATTCGTGGCATAGGTTTGGAGAAGAGTGAACGTTGGCGAGCGCACCGGATCTTCCCATCCGAGAGCCCGGAGGATTGATCGCACGAACGTGGTCTTGCCCGCGCCAAGGTCTCCGGTGAGGAGGATAGTGTCGCCCGCCTGCCACAGCGCGAGCATCTCTCCCGCCAGAGCAGGGAGGTCGGCTTCGGTGGCTTGGCGGATCATCGGCGGCACGGGGAGATTATGGAGGATCGCGGCGGTGCACCGTTCCTTCACTCGCATTCGCTCCTTCACTCACTGACTCTGTGCATCGCGAACTGACGTGCCGGGTGCGCGGTCGGAGGCTTCAACCTTGTTCTGACCGTCACCTGGTCGAGTCATCGCCCAAGTCGAGGCGAGTGAAGGAGCGAATGCGAGTGAACGACCCGGCTCAGAAACCGAAGAACTTCTCGGCGTTGCGCGTGGTCGCCGCCGCGCACTCTTCTGGGGTGATCCCAAGAGCAGCGGCGAGGGCTTCATTGACATAGGTGACGTAGCTCGGCCGGTTTCGCTTGCCCCGATACGGCACGGGGGCCATCCATGGGGCGTCCGTTTCGATGACAATCCGCTCGGGGCCGAGGAAGCGCATCACGTCCCGCAGACCGTCGCTCTTCGGATAAGTGACGGGGCCATCCACGCCAAAAAGTCCACCGAGATCAAGCCCGCGCCGCGCATCCTCGACCGTGCCCGCGAAGCAGTGGAACAGATAGGGCACCGTCTTCGGGCGTTTCTCCAGGACATCGAGAAGATCGCTCTCCGCTTCGCGGCAATGGAAGATCACGGGGCAATTGCGACTTTCTGCGAGATCAAGCTGATCCAGCAGCGCCCGATACTGTTCCTCCCGCGTGCTGAAATCCCAGTGATAGTCCAGCCCAATTTCACCCAGGGCCACCGCCTTGGGCTGATCGAGCTGCTCGATCAACAGGTCCAAACTCTCGCGCGTGTAGTCTTTGGTGCTTGTGGGATGCCAGCCGATGGCGGCATAAACGCTCTCGAACTGCTCGCTGATCTCCATCGCCCGAGCGTTCATCTTTGGATCGACGCCGACGACCACCAGCTTGTCAATCCCCGCCGCGTGGGCTTCGGCGATCGCTTCGCTCGGATCGGGGAAGGCTTTGGTGTCGTTGAGATGGCAGTGGGTGTCGATCAAACGCATGGCTCTCGGCTCCACCATACCTGCGGGGATCACGATTGGCCAGGGAGATTCTCCCGGGACGCGGGCAACCAGGGGGCGTCTTCGGCGTATCCTTGCAATGGATCATTCATGGCCTCCAGTAAGCTGAAACGCGAATACCCTTACCTTGCCGCCTATCTCGACCACGAGATCGCCAGCCCGAGCGTGGCGGCATCCGAGAAGATCATGGGGATGGGCTGCGTCGGGCTTGGATTGGGCGCACCGCTCGTGGGGCTCCTCGGCGCAATCGGGGTTTCGGCAGCAACCAGCAACATCGGATTCGGAATTCTTGGCGGAGCGGTGGCTTTCGTCGCCGCGTTAGGGCTCGGGGGCACCATGCTCGCGAAGAAAGTCAAGGCATCTCAGCAACCAGCTTCTGAGGAAGATCGGCTCTTGCGCGAAGCAATGGGATCCCGATCGGCGCTCCTGGATCTCGACAAGAACAAGAAGCTGACCAAATGGTTAGATCCCGTGGCGGCTCAACTCCTGGAGGCAGGATCCTACCACTGGTCACGCGTGCGCACCACCCTCGACGCTTCAGCATGGACTCACGGCGATGTTCCGGGCCACTGGAAAGCCCTCCGGGAAAAAGCTCTCACCGGTGCCGATGTGGCGATGGCGGAGCTCCTGATCCTCGCCTCCGGCTGCGTCGGCGAACCGATGAAAAATCGCAAGGATGAATGGAACAGTATCGTCGAGGACTTTGTCAGCCTGGATATCGAAGATGCTCTGCGCGGACTGAGCAAAGCGACCAGCAATCACCCGAATCAATACCGGTACACCAGCCCCAACACCCGCGATATCTTTGATCCCGGAAAGCGGATTGCCGAACGCCTGAAGGATCTAGCCGATGAGGTGCAAAACGCCACACCTCGAGTGCTTGCCGAAACAAGCAATACCCTCTCGATTCCCGGGGCCACCACTGGCTACGCAACCGAGAGTTTGGATGTGCTTTTGGGCGAAATCAAAGCCGTTCGACAAGCCGAAAAGGAACTTCACGAAGAGCAACAGACCTAACCTTCAAAAAACTGGTAGGCCCACTGCATTTTTGCCCCCGTTTCATCCCTCACCTCAAGGATAATCCAAGGTGGGTTAGGTGCTGACAATGGGGTCGAACAATACACTGGACGGAGTCAAGGCAGTCGTGATGGCAGGAGGCGAAGGCAGCCGCCTTCGGCCCCTGACGGTGAATCTGCCCAAACCGCTTGTCCCGGTGGTCAATCGCCCGATTATGGAGCACATTGTCGAGCTCCTCAAAACGCACGGCATCACCGATATCGTCACGACTCTCCACTATTTGGCAGACGAAATCCAAAGCTATTTTGGGGATGGCGCTGACTTTGGCGTGAACATCACGCACTCCATCGAAGACATCCCTCTCGGCACGGCAGGAAGCGTCAAGCAAGCCGAGATCATGCTGAAAGAAGGCACCTTCATCATCATCAGCGGAGATGCCCTCACAGATTGCGACCTCACCGCCGCCGTGAACTTCCACCGTGAGAAAAAGAGCCTGGCCACGCTTGTCCTCTCCCGAGTGCCCAACCCGCTGGAGTTCGGGATTGTCATCACCGATGGCGATGGCAAAGTCGAGCGATTCCTGGAGAAGCCAGGCTGGGGTGAGGTGTTCAGCGATACCGTCAACACCGGCATCTACATCCTGGAGCCGGAGATTTTCAACTACGTCAAGCCCCGCGAGAATGTCGACTGGAGCAAGGATGTGTTCCCGCAACTTCTCGCCGAGAACGCCCCGATGTACGGCTACATCATGGAGGGCTACTGGTGCGATGTCGGGACGCTTGAGCAGTATCAGGAAGCCCAAATGCACATGCTGGAGGGTCAAACCACGCTGGATCTTCCCGGAGAGCTTGTGGCTCCCGGAATCTGGGTCGGCGAGAACACCATCATCGACGATCAAGCGGATCTGAAGGGTCCGATCATCATCGGCAGCAATACGCGCATCAAGCGAGGCGCGCGACTCACGCCAGGATCAGTCGTCGGCAACAGTTGCCTGCTGGAAGAAAACGCGGTCGTCGATAATTCTGTGATCTGGGATCGCTGCTATCTGGGCAACGATACAGAGTGCCACGGGGCGATCGTCGCCAATCGGGTGACGATCAAGCGCGAATCGCGGGTGCAAGACGGAGCCGTGATTGGGGATCGATGTCTCATCGACGTCGGCTCCACGATCCGACCTCGCGTGAAGATCTGGCCGGACAAGACCATCGAACGGGGCTCCACCGTGACGATGTCGCTGGTGGTGGGCAACAAGTGGCGCGGCAACCTCTTCCGAGATCTCGGCGTGGCTGGGCTCAGCAACATCGAAATCACGCCGGAATTTGCGACGCGGCTCGGACTGGCGTTTGGATCTCAATTCCCCGAAGGCACCACGATTCTCGCCGCCCGAGATTCCGCGCGCAGCAGCCGCATGGTCAAGCGTTCCGTGATGGCCGCCTTGCTGAGCACAGGCTGCCAAGTGGTGGATATGCACGGGCTCCCTGTGCCGATTCTCCGCCACTTTTTGAAGCAGTCGCCCGCCGTCGCGGCGGTGAATTGCCGCAAACTGCCTGGAAACAATCGCCTGAGCCTTGTTGAGTTCTTCGACAAAACGGGTGGTTACATGCCCCGCACACAGGAGCGCAAGGTTGAAGCAGCCTTCTTCCGCGAAGACTTCCACCGAGCTGACCCCGAGAACTTGGGCGTTATCGAAGAACCTATCCAACCGGTTGAAAGCTATGCACGCGATTTTCTCACTGCTCTGCCGGATCTGCGCACCGAGCGACGCCCCCGCATCATCGTTGACTACGGCTACTCGTCGGTCTCGCCGATCTTCCCTTCCATCCTCGCTCAAGCGGGAATCGAAGCGATTAGCCTGAATAGTTTCAACGATGCCCGATCTGCACCCCGTCGCCCCGAAGAGGTGCAGAACCACCTCACGAATCTCCAGCAGATTGTCGCCTCGCTCGGCTACGACCTCGGCGTTTTGGTGACGAATGAGGGTGAAACCATGTCGGTGGTGGACGACCACGGCCTGGTACTGGCGGGGAACACGCTCTTTGCCGCTCTCTGCACCCTGGTCGCCCGAACTCAGCCGGGGGCGCATATCGTGATGAGCGTCACTGCTCCGGGGAGACTGGAGGAGATGCTGCTCTCCCAGGGCGTCACCGTCAGTCGAGCGAGATCCGGTGTGCGCGACATGATGCACGAAGTGCAGACCTCCAAGGCACGATTCGCCGGGAATGAGAGCGGCGGATTCATCTTCCCCCGACTGCACCCTGGATTCGATGCGATGTTTGCCCTGGCGAACATGGTCAAAATGCTCCAACTGGAGCAGATCAAGCTCAGCGAAATCGTGCGCGATCTTCCTGAATTCCATCTTGCCTTTGCCACGGTGGATTGTCCGTGGGATGCCAAAGGCACGGTCATGCGGAAGCTCGCCGAGTCTCGCCATCCTGACCAAAAGGTGGAGCTTGTGGATGGAATCAAGCTCTACGATGAAGACTCTTGGGTGCTCGTCCTCCCAGATAGCTTTGAACCCGTGTTCCACGTTTTCGCTGAGAGCGAGTCGCTCGCGCAAAGTCAACAGATGGTTGGAGAATACAGCCAGCTTGTTGAGGAGATGAAAGCCGCTCCGTGAGCCGGGTTGGCCCCGTTTTTGGTGCAGGAGCCGTCGCTGCGCTCCTGGTAGGAGGAGTTTTTGTGCTCGATTCTGCCGAGGCCAAGTCGCGCCAAGATCCTCTCCCGGAGATACGCCGATCCGAAGCACCAACTCCGCGTGTCACCAAACGTCTTGGCAACCGACAGGGAGCCGTTTTGGTGCTCATGTATCACAAGATCGGGCCGAAAGAAGCCTACATGGTGCGATCAAAAGCAAACTTCGAAAAGGATCTCGATCGGCTCTACAGGCTCGGATATCGTCCTGTGACCTTGGAGGAATATAGCCAGAACCGCATGCCACTGCCAAGAGGGGCATCTCCTGTGGTGCTGACCTTTGATGACTCGGATCCGACGCAATTCCGACTTAAACCAGATGGTTCAATTGATCCGAACTGCTTTGTCGGAGTCTGGGCAAAGTTCGCCAAGAAGTATCCGGACTTTCCTGTCAAGGGTACGTTTTTCATCCTGCCCAACGGACCATTTGGGCAGAGCAAGCTTGCCGCCAAAAAACTGGAGATGCTTCGTGGATGGGGATCAGAAATCGGCTCCCATACAATGACCCACACCGCACTGAATACTCTCACCGATGCCAAAGTCAGCTGGGAACTCGGAGCCTCTTACGAATACATCGCGAAACTGGGCTTCACGGCCCGATCTTTTGCGACTCCCTACGGCATTGCGCCCAAGAATCGCACGCTCCTGAAGCGAGCCACCTGGAATGGCCGTACATACGGATACGAGAACATCGTCCTTGCCGGATCATCGCCAGCGCCCTCCCCGCTTTCGAGAAAGCTCGACCGAACTAGAATTCCCCGCGTCAAAGCCTACGGCGGAGAGCTTGGGATCAACGACTGGCTGACCAAAATGAAGCAAGGGAAGCCCAAACCTTACGTACAACCATGATCACCCCCGAAACGACTCCCATCAAGCCGGTCACTCTCAAAGATGTGAAGGCCAACCATAAGGTGAAAACCCTCATCGACGGAGCCAATGAGCTTCTGCGGGCAATGGGTTACACCGAGCATGGCCATCGACACGTTGGCATCGTCAGTGGGATCACCAAGCACATCATGGAGAACCTGCACATGCCGGAGCGCGAAATCGAACTGGGGCAAATCGCGGCCTATATGCATGACATTGGCAACGTGATCAATCGCCAGGATCACCCGATCAGCGGAGCCAATATCGCCTTCACCATTCTCAACGAAATGGGAATGCCGCCCGAGGAAATTGCCCCCATCCTCGGTGCCATTGGCAATCACGAAGAACTCGTGGGAACACCGATCAGTGTGATGTCCGCCGCCTTGATCGTCGGAGATAAAAGCGATGTCCACCGCTCCCGCGTCCAGAACCCGATCCTGGAGACCTTCGATATCCATGACCGAGTGAACTACGCAGTCGAGCGCAGCCGGGTCGAGATGTTCCCCGATACCAAGACCATCCGGCTTGAACTGGTGATCGACACCCAGTTCGCGAGCGTGATGGAGTACTTCGAGATATTCCTCAGCCGGATGCTGATGTGCAAGAAAGCCTGTGCTCTCTTCGGCTACCGGTTCAGCTTGCAAGCCAACGGAACGCTCCTTGAATAGCAAAAGCCGCCCCCACCAAAGGGTGGGGACGGCTGAGTCTTCTCCTCGGAATCTCTTACTTCGGCGGATTCGATCGAAGGGTGATCTCTTTGCCTTCGTTCTTCATCGTGATCACCATCGTGCTCTTGGACGATTTCGGCAGATCCAGCATCTTGCGCTGAGAATCGGTCAGATCGCTGAACAGAAGATAGCCTTGCTTCTTGTGCTTCTCCATCTGAGCTTTGGACAGAGATTTTGTCAGCTCGCCCATTTGGCTCGTGTTCATGGAGAAGCTGAAGCCATCGCCGTCGCTTTGGAAGGTGAATGAGCCCTCGCCGAAGTTGCGGAGCTTGGCCAAGGTTTCCTCGTCGAACTCGAACTTCAGGTCTTTCAACTTAGCCAGTTCATCGGCTTTCATCTGGAGTTTCATCAGTCCCTTGAGCTCTGCCATCTCGTCCCATAGGCCGGTTTCGTTGAGTCTTTCCATCGCGCGAGAGACTTCCTCATGGGCTCGCTCCATCGCCTCAGCGTGGGCACCGTGGCTCTTCTCCATGGCCTCGGCAATCTCGCGATGAGCCTTTTCCAGCATCTCATGAGGAATGCCGTCCTTCATCGATTGAAGTTCCTTCAGCACGCCTTCTTTGTCGAAGTCCTTCATCGCCTCCTGAACTTTCTTCATCGCTTTTTCAAGCTTCCGCTTCTCTTCGGGACTCAAAGAGCGGAACGTTTTGGCCACGCCATCAGAATCAATAAAGACGCCCTGCTCGCGGAACTTGGCGAGGTCCTCGTCCATCTGCTGGAGGGACCGCATGACCAGCACATCCCCTTCTCGAACCAAATCCAGATTCATTGCTCGGGCGAGCGCCGCAAGCGCGGTCGGTGACTTCAGATCCTTGAGATTCACTTCATAGGTGCGATCCTTCGGAATATCTGTGGTTTCAATCACGAACTCGTGGCCGTTCTTCTTCAGTTCTTCAATGATCTCGCGCGAGGTCATGTCAACGGGCGAGGGGGCGGGAAGTGGTTGCTTCTCGACCTGAGCCCAACTGATTCCAACAACGCCAAGAGCGAGCGCAGAGCCCGCGAGGAGGATGCCTTTACGTACCTTCATAACAGTGATTCCTTCCTTGCAATAAGCGGCAATACCTTATCTCTGCAAAGTCAAGTTCCCGAATTTCCGGTTGAGACAAAAGAAATCATCCCCTGGCGCTGTGCAGGCCAGGGGATGATTTGTGTGGAGCAATCAGCCGAGCTTAGCGTCGGTTGCGTCGTCGGAGGCCAGCCGCGGCGAGCAGACCGAGAACGGTCATGGTTGCCGGTTCCGGAACCGCTTGCACGCTGAAGTCATCGTAGTACATCAGGCCGTATTGAGCCGGGAGGCCGGAGGTTCCGTCGCTCGTGCCCAAAACGCCGAGGTAGTTCACACCGGAGGTCGAGATCGTGCCGCTGGTGAGAAGGTTGCTCGTGTTGGTGAACAGAGTCGCACCGCCGGCATTCTTCACCGTGAAGGTCGAAGCACCGGCTTGGCCGTTGTTCGCATTCACCGAAAGCTCAAGCGTGAGCCATTGATCCTTGTGGGCGCCGCTCAGGTTGCCCAGGCTCACCCAGCTGAACGAGCCTGCCTTTTGGGTGACCACTCGTCCGTCGCCGGTGATTCCGACGCGGAAGTTCTGACCCAAGTTGTTCAGCAGTCGGCCGCCGTAGCCTCCGACCAGGGTGTTCGCCGTCGCCACCGAACCGTTCACGTTCGTGGCCATGAAGAACTTCATCGATGCCGCGACTTCCACGTTGCCCGGAGCATCGTAGGTCGGCGATTGGAAAACAGAGTTCGGCAGCGTACCGCTGACACCGGTATAGGAGTACATCACAGACTGAGTACCGGAGAAGGCTTGGGCATTGCTGGTTCGCCAGTTACTCTGACCCGACCATCCGCCCACGTTGAGCGAAGTCAGGGCCACGCCGGATGCCGCCCAGCCTTGGGTGGTCTCAAAACCGGTCGAGTAAGGAAGGGTCACTGCAAATGAGAGGCTGGCCATCCCCGCCATCAAAGAAAGAGTCAAGATGCGCATGTGCGTTTGTCCTGAGTCCTCCGAGACAAAACACCCGGAAGGATCGCTACAAACTGTACCAAAACAATTTTCTCAAGTGTTGCGATACCGTGCCAAAACGGGCCTGGTCTTAACAAACCTGGTAATTCGGTGCAGGATACGTGCCGGAAATTCGTGAGTTTGGGTCCCGACGCCGAAGATTCGACACTGTCTGGTATCCTCCCCTTCCGCGATCGCTCTCTGCCCCAAGCTTTTGCAACGGGCCAGATCGCTGACCACAGGGAGCTGATTCTCAACCATGTCGAGCCGCAAGTACGAAGCCTTTTATATCGTCCCCGCGAACCTGAACGACGAAGAAGTTCAGACCGTCGCCAACCAGTTCAAGGAAGTTGTTGAAAAGAACGGAGGCACCGTCGAAAGTGCTGAAAAGTGGGAAAAGCGCAAGCTTGCCTACGAAATCGACAACCACAAAGAAGGGAACTACATCCTCATGAAGTTCGAAGCAGAAGGCCCCGTGCCTAACGAACTGAGCCGACTCATGAGAATCAACGATACGGTCATTCGACACCGCATCGACAAGGTCGAAGCCTAACTCGAACGCGGACATCTGTCTAGGATTTTGGTGTAAGCTAGAACCATGAGCCTTAACCGAGTTGTTCTGATTGGTCGCCTCACACGCGATCCAGAAATCCGCACGACCCAGACTGGCAAGCAAGTCGCCGACTTCTCGCTGGCTGTCGATAAGCGCATCAAGCCAACCGACGGATCGCCGACCGCAGACTTCTTCCGAGTCAGCGCATGGGGGAACACCGCCGACTTCGTGGCGAATTACCTCGGGAAAGGCCGACTGGTCGCTGTCGAAGGCCGCCTGCAGTCTCGTAGCTTCACCGACCGCGAAGGCAACAAGCGCGAAGTCGTTGAGGTTGTTGCCGACAACGTCCAGGGCCTGGATCGTCCGCGCGATGATCAAGGCGGCGGAAGTGGTGGCGGTGGCGGCTATCAACGCCAAACCGCAGCGGTGGCCAGCGAGCCCGCTCCGAGCCCAGACGACTACGATCCGTTTGCCGACTAACCCTCGTTAATCGAACCGAGCCCGGTCACTGCGGCTCAACCAAGATAAACTGCGCTCATGCTGGATGAGCGCAGTTTTTTGGTTCAAAACGACCCGATGGGCATGGCCGACCTCACCGCCGGATTTGCCGATCAGTGCGCGAGGGCGGTCGAGATCGCCCAGGCCGCCGCGCTCCCTAAGTGGACGGCCCTCCCCGACCACGTGATCCTCACCGGCCTTGGCGGATCAGCCGCGGGCGGTGACCTCCTCGGCGCGCTCTTTGCCCATGAGGGCAAAGTCCCTTTCCTGGTCAATCGCGACTACACATTGCCGAGTTTCGCCGGGCAAGGCACCTTTGTGATCTGCGCCAGCTATAGCGGGAACACCGAAGAAACGATCTCGGCTTACCATGATGCCCGGCGACGCGGCTGCACCATTCTGGTGCTCTCCAGCGGAGGAGAACTCACGAAGCTTGCAAAGCAAGATGGATGGCCCGTGATCACGGTTCCCGGAGGACAACCTCCCCGAACCGCGATGGGATACATGTTCATGCCGCTGGTCGTCGCGTGCGCACAAATGGGATTGATCCCACCCCAAGACTTCGAAGCCGCGATCAACGCGATCCGCGAGGTTGCCACGGAGTGCGGATTTGAATCCCCCGAGACGCTGAACCCTGCCAAGCAGCTGAGCCGCCAAATGAGCGGCAAGCTCGCCACGCTCTACGGCTTGGGCTCCTGGCAATACGCCCTCGCCCAACGATGGCGCGGACAGATCAACGAGAACAGCAAGGAGATGATTCTCACCCACGTCTTCCCCGAACTCTGCCACAACGAAATCCTGGGATGGCAAGGCTCCGGCGAACAGGGCGTTGCCGAATGGATCACGGTTCTGCTTGCCGGTGGAGACGAATCAGATCGGTTCATGGCTCGGGTGAGGATCACCTGCGAGCAGATCGGATCCGCCACCAGCTTCACCACCGTCACCGCGAAAGGCGACCGCCTCCTCTCGAAGATGCTGAGCCTGGCCCACTTCGGCGACTATGTGTCGCTCTATCTCGCTGCTCTCAAGGGCCGCGATCCGGGGCAGATGATTGCGATTGATCGCCTCAAGGAAGAACTGGCCAAGCTGCCCTGATCTGCTCGGCGTCGATCCACGGTTCGCTCAAATGCTCTGGCCCTTCAAGGGTCAGGGCATTTTTCGTCCACTCTCGATGCTCTTGGAGGCTGATCTTCCGCCGTTCTCCCGCTGGCCGCATCGCCCACGTGGTTTTTTCGAAGGCAAGGGTCGGGTCGGTGATGTATTCCCTCGGCGCCCAGTCCAGGAGCCACTCGGGCTTCACCTGCGTCAGAGAGTCAATCACCCAATCGGCAGGAGACAGATCGTAGCCTGCCGTCACGGCATTCGGGATTCCCAAACACAGCATCCCCGCCGCTTTCGCCGCTTTCATCCCATTCGGCGAATCTTCCAGGGCGATGCTCCTGTGCGGGTCAACTCCGAGAGCCTCGCACGCCGCCAGATACAGATCGGGCGCAGGTTTCGCCGCCCCCACCATGTCGCGAGTCCGAACCACCTCGAAGTGATGCCGCAACCCGACGTGACGCAGAAAGTGCTCGATCCACACGCTTCGCGAGCTGCTGGCTACGGCAATTTTGAGCTCACTCTGGCTGAGCGACTCCACCAAAGCCACGCCTCCGGGGAGCGGCTCAATCGTGCGCAGGATTTCATCGCGAATCGCCTTCGCTTCGGTGTGCAGAGCATGAGCATCCACCGGATGCCCGAGCAGCTCCTCCAGATGATCCTCGACCTTCCAGGCTCCCGGGCCTGTGCCGACGCACTTGCCCCATTCCATCAGATCCAGAGTGACCCCATGCCGAGAAAACACCTCTGAATAGCCAGCGAATTCCGCTGACTCGCTGTCCATCAGGAGCCCGTCGAAGTCGAAAACGACGGCTTGGAGAGCCATCTTAGTCGTTCATCGCTTCCGCTTTCTCGATGTCGAGCTCGCTCGGCATCGTAAAGAGGAACATCGAGCCCTTACCGACTTCCGATTCCGCCCAGATCTTGCCCATGTGAACCTGTTCAACAAGGTGTCGAACCAAGTACAGGCCAAGGCCGGTGCCGTAAATCTTTCGGTTGTCCTCGTTGTTCACGCGGTGGAATCGCTCGAAGACCTTGCTGAGGTGCTCCTTCGGAATACCAATGCCTTGGTCCTCCACGCCCACCTTGAGCTCATCCTTGCCATCCCACCAGGCATGAACCGTCACATCGCCACCTTCGGGCGAGTACTTGATCGCGTTGTTGAGGAGGTTGGTGAGAATCTGGTCGAACTTGTCCTCGTCGCCAACAATCGTGCCTGGGAGCTCGGTGTGAACCTTGAGCTTGACCTCATGGCGGTGACTGGCTTGAGTTTGCACTCGAACAACCTTGTCGAGAATTGCCTTGAGCTCGAACCGGGTGTAGCTCGGCTTGAGCGACTGACCGGATTCGATCCGCGCGGTGTTGAGCAAGTCGTCAATGAGGCGCCGCAGACGGTCGCACTCGCTGACGATGATGCCAAGGAACTCCTTCTGGTCGTCCTTCGAGTAGATCTCGGCATCCACCCCATCGAGCAAGGTGCTGCTGAAGCCCTTGATCGCGGTGAGCGGAGTGCGGAGTTCGTGGCTCGCCATCGCGACGAAGGAACTCTTCATCTTGTCGAGATTCTTCTGCTCCGTGACGTCGTTGAAGATGGCAACGAAGCCCAGATGCTTGCCATCTTCGTTGCGAACCGTGGCTCCCTGCGCCTGATAAATTCTCTCGGAGCCGTGGATGTCGACGGTGATTTCTGCACCCAAAGACTCTTCGCCACGCACTCCCGCATCCAAGAAGGCGGAGAGGGTTTCTTCCTTCAAAACATCCTGATAATTTCGGCCAACGACTTCCGTTTCGATGCGGAAAATCGTTCGGGCCGAGGAGTTCATCTGGCTGATCTTGCCTTCTGGCGTGATGAGAAGAAGACCGCTGGTCAAGGACTCAAACGTCTGCAGGAGCTCTTCGCGCTCCTTCATCACGGCCTTGTAAAGCTGCAGGTTCGCGATGATCGAGCCGACGTTGCGAGCCATGCGCTCCAGCAGGCGGACGTCTTCGTCGTTGAAATCTTCGCCGTGACGCTTGTTGAAGGCGTGAAGAACACCGATTGTCGAGCGATCGACCACGCGGTTTTCTTCGTCGCGCTTCTCGATCACCAAGGGAACCGTGATGCCGTTGTGAACATGAAGCAGGCTCACCAAATCCTTGCGGGTGCGCTGGTCGCCCGTCGCATCGTGGAAGATCGCCGGGGTGCCATCGCGGAAAACTTCGCCGCTGATCCCTTGCGTCGCGCGAACCCGGAAGTGGCTCAAGCGCTCATCGTCCACGCCATAAGCGGGAGGAATCGCCATCAGTTCGCCCGTCTCGGTTTCGTAGAACATGATCACGATCTTCTCCGCTTGGAGAATCATCGCGATCCGCTGCACGAGGCGACGGAGGGTCATGTCGCCTTCTTGAATCGAAGCGACTTCCATGCCCGATTCCACCGGCGCCGGCTTCGGCTCAGACGGGGACGCACTTGGGGCCGGGGAACCACTGCGCAACGACTGGTTTTCCGCTTCCAGCTCCTGAATGCGGCGAACCAGATCCTCAAATTGCTGGTTCATGTCTTCTGAATCGTGGGTACCCATGTCCGTGATGCTCATAGTCCATCCGCGCAACTGAGGAAGCACGGTGGCAACGAAGCCGCAGGATACCCCTGCCACTTCCCCAAGACCGCTTTCCTCCCGTGTTTGACGGCATCAGTGGGGCCGAAGTGCCATCAGACCCAGAAGAGTTCGGCGATTTCTTACGCGATCCCCGCCCGAACCCCGGCAGGTTCACCGGGCGTCATGCTATCATCGGGGCACGACGATGGCTGGAGCAGCAGAGGAATTACCGCTTTTTCCCCTGAACGTGGTTCTGTTCCCCTACGCCACCCTGCAAATCCATGTCTTCGAGGAGCGCTACCGTGACATGGTGCGTCACTGCCTGCAGTACGACCAAGGGTTCGGCATTGTTCTCATCAAGAGCGGGAGCGAAGTCGGTGGCCCCGCCGATCCTTACCTCGTCGGAACCGCCTGCCGAATCGTCAGCGTTCAAACCTACGATGACGGCACCATGGACGTCAAAATCCAGGGTGAGCGCAGGTTCCGCATTCGCAAACTCGACGAGACCAAATCGTATCCCGTGGGATATGTCGAGCCAGTCGTCGAACTTGAAGTCGAAGACACCCCACGCGCCGATGCCCTGACCCTTCGCACCCGCGAATACCTTCAGGCGTACATCGAGGCTCATTTTCAGCGGGAAGAGATCAAGGTTGCCAAAGTCCGACTGCCTCAAGATCCCACCGCGCTCTCCTTCGTCGTCGCCAACTTCTTGCAGATCGACAATCAGCAGAAGCAGCACCTCCTCGAAGTCACCGACACCCTGGAACGCATCTCCGAGATGATCCCCATCTTGGAGCAGCACATGATGGAAGCCAAGGTGCCCCAATACACCAAACTCACCGTCCAAGATCTGAGCGAGTGGACGAGCACGAACTAGCTTCGATCTCGGCAGCCGGTTCTTGGATTCGTCGACTCAAGACTCCGTCTAGGGAGGGGCCGAATCACTGCTTGCTTCGGCCCCAGAGCTCGACCCCTGAAGGGCCGGAGCACCCGGGTCGTGAAGAGGTGGTTAAGAGTCCGAGCTCAGCCGATGCTCCGCCGTCTCGTCCCGGTGCTTCTTGAGATACACCATGAACGGAGTTCCGCCCGTGCCCACCGCGCTCGGATTGTTCTTATCCGTCTGAAGCTGCTTGTAAATGTACGAAGCCGCGTACTCCAGGTGAGTCGCTCGGAACTTCCGCACGCCCTCCACGCAGGCATCATAGAGTTCACTCAACTCAGCGTGGCCCGCTGAAAATACAAATTCCCGAATCCCTCCGGTGGACTCAATGGCCTCCATGTAAGTACGATGCTTGGGCGGCATGTAGGTGCGCATTTCCAGCAAATACTCCTTCAGAGGATCGTCCGCATGATGAACGCCCAACATGGCGTCGAGGCAGGGGACAATCGAGCTCTGCGCGCCAGTCTCTCCCCGATAGCTCTGCGGCTTGCCCTCAAAACACCCTTCATAGACCAACCCCTCACCCATCTCTGGGTGGTTCTTCCAGCCATGGATGTACGGCCTCACCCGGTGGAAGTAGATATACGGGTCGCAGAACTCCGGCATCCTGTTCATCACCCGATTCATCTCATCCAGGCTATGGAGGACCTTGCCGAGATGCGATTTCAGACTCTCCGCATCCTGGTCCGCGGCGGCCAACAAACACGCGGGCAGATTCGTGATCGCCTCGGCGGCTCGAGCCTCAATGTCCACGTGGATCAAGATGAACCACTCTTCATCCATGCCCGCAAGGAAGTTCTGGATCAGGCAAATGTTTCCGCATTCAATCGGGCCGTCTTCGTCGATCCTGTACCAGTTGTCCAGAGCGTAACTCGCGTAACTCAGGATCGGAGGTCGGCCTTGCTTGGCCGCAACCTCTGCCCACGGTCGAGCAAGGACGGCCGGGAGCACCTTCGGCACACCGGGTTCACCCCAAACATAGGCGTGCCCCAAATAGCTGAGCAACCCCATCGCCCGGCGCGTCTCCCGTTCGTTCCGCAACGCAGCAGTTGGGAACGGGGGAAGGCTCTCGATCAGCGATCGAATCCGGCTCGTCATCAAGAGCTTGGGCAGCCCGTGAGCGACACCCTCCCAATCATCAAATGCCTCGCCGAGGCTGAGAAGTGGATCCTGCGAGGGCAAAAACCCTCGAACCGGATCGATGTCAAAGTCAGACAAATGCAATGACCCCGTTGTCATGGCTCATTTTGCCACTCTCACGGGGTCAGATTGCTCGGGCCAGGCGCCCGGTTACTTGCGCGTGTTTGTCAGCCAGACCGGGTCCTTGCCTTTTTCGAACTTGCCGATCCGCGCCGGGCCATCACCTTCAATGGCAACCGCCACGTAAATCGTCTGGCCATCGTTGGAAACCGCGAACGAATCGACACCCATCAAGGGGCCGACCTCGTACTCGTCCGTCGAATCTTCCTCCAGTGAGAAGACATAGATGTTCGAGACGCCTTCATCGTCCATTTTCTCGACCGCTGCATAGCTGCCTTTCCAGTTGAATCGAGGCAGGAAGTAGTTCAGGTCACTCTTCGGCTCGAACACCACTTCTGAGGACGGAACGTCGCTGAGAGGGGCCAGGGCGATGCCGATTCCCGTATCCTCCGAACCCTTGATCGCCACCTCCGTTGCAAAGGAGATCACGCCGAGGGCGGAGACGACCGTGGGGGAACCGCACCAAGCGCCAGGCTTGGTGACGGGAGAAGTCTTGCCCCCAGCAGCGGCCAGCTTGGCGATGCGCATGTCGGAGAAGTCGCCACTTTGCGTCTCGGCGCAGTAGATTTCCTTGTCCTCCGGACCAAAGCATGGATCAACCTGAACGGCATCGTCGGTGGTCAGGCGCTTGCGATTCTTACCACTTGCATCCATCACATAGATCTCAGAATCGACTTCTTCATCCTCCGCAGCGGCCTTCACATCGTCTTCCGGCTCCAACACGAAGACGATTTTCTTCCCGTCAGTGCTAAAGGAGGCATCGCGTCCCGGGCCGAGCGCCTCAATCTTTTTGGAGTTGATGTCCATCACGAAGATGTAGTCCATGGACGTGTCTTCATCCTGAGATTGGAAGATCAGTTTCTTCCCATCAGGGCTGATTTCCAGCTCAGAGTTGTGGGCGTACGGGGCGAGCACCATCTCCGGAGATCCTTCATCGAGAGGGGCGGAGAATCCAGCGGCGAGCGAGAGAAAGGCAAAAGGGGCAAACATGAGTGTTGATCCTGGTGAGGTGCCTGCGTCTCCTCAGGCCATCATCGGTCAGACGGCTCGTACTGAGGATTCGATACGAGCCGCCCTCGAAAAGTCCTTACTCTTTACCGGTCAGGAACTCCGGAGCCTTGCCCGGTTTGAGAAGAGCAAGCCGCGAGGTTGAACCCAGCTTGGGAGCAATCGAGGCCAGAACGGTCTGGCCATCGTTGAGAGGCGCGATGGACTCAACACCGAAGAACGGGCCAAAGACTGTTTGCTTCACCTTCGCATCCTTAAGATTCATCAGCAAAATGGCGGTGCCCTGATCCTTCTGCTCGGCAACCGTCATGTAAGTACCGTTCCAAGAGAATTTCGGGGCCCGGTAGACGCTCCCTTCGCCAGGCGAGAACATCGGATTCGATCTTGCTGGGTTATCGAGCATCACGAGAGAGATTCCCATCGAGACAAAATCAGAGTTTTTCTCCGGGTAGCCCTGCTCAAAGGCCACGATCTTGTCCGGGCCGTTGATGGTCGGGCTCAAGCCAATGGTCGCCGTCTTCAGCAAGGGCTTCACCGAGCCGTCCGCGACGTTGATGACCGCGAGTCTCACACCAAGAACGTCCTCATCTTGCGCGTTGACGCAGATGATCGACTTCCCATCCGGAGCCCAAACCGGATCCATCTGGGATTCCTTGTCTTTGGAAATCTGCTTCCGATTCTTGCCATCCGTGGTCATGGAGAAAACCTCGACATCCTCTTCCCCTTTCGGCACATAGGTGAAGGCGAGGAGCTTTCCATCGGGGCTAAAGGCGGGATCGGCACCGGGGCCGAGCTTCGTGGCCTTGCGTGTGGCCAGCTCCAACTTCCACACCATCGTTGAACCCTCGCCTTCCTTGTAGTGCTCAAAGACCACCCACTTCCCATCGGGACTCGTGTTGACTCCGCTAATGTAGCCAAGCTCGCGGAGGTTCGCGGGCAGATTTTGGGGCGCCGCGAGAGTCGCGGAAAGGGCAGCCGACAGGAGCAAAGAAGTCATGGTGTTAGAAGGACGTCTGATTCATTCCATCCGTGACAAGTCGCCCGGGATCACGGATTTCCGTGGTTCCGTCGCGCACGGGACCCCTTGCTCTGCTGGAATCGATGCAGGGCGAACTCAAGAGTCGTCCGCACCTATTCATAAGGAACAGATACCAAACGAACCCACCCCGGCTGCACCGATCTCCTGAGCGTCAGAGACCACCAACTCCCGATGCAATCCCACCTGCCAACCGAACCTCAATTTCCGAACCAAGCATGCCTGGTGCGAGCGCAAAAGCCGGCGCGCGAGAGAAGGAACGGCGCGCTCACCGACCCGAGGTCATTCGGGGACGGAGGTTGTCCGTCATGATCTTCGCCTGAGTCTGGAACTCTTCCCACTCCACGGTATCCAGCATCTCCAGCCAGCGCGAAATCGAAATCGGCGGCTCCCCGACGGCGCCCCAATACGATTGCCACGCCGCCGCATCCGCCTCACTCCCGCCAAGCGGTCGGGAAGGATGCAGATAGACACACGCAAAGGGAGATGGCCGGGTCAGAATGGAGCGCGCCATCACTTTGGCTCGCGCAAGGGTCGAAGCATCCCAATTCTTCAGATCACCCTTGATCGCTTCCGCCATATCGAAAAGCATCGGAAGCTCCTCCTCCCTCGCCCCCCTCAGCATCAAGAGTCGAGGCTCCAGACCGAATTTGGTTGGCCAGAACACCATTTCGGTGCGATACGACCAGGCCTTTTCTTCGCGTAAGACGCGCCACAGGGTGCAGTCTTTTCCTGCCCCCAGAGCAACCGCAGCCAGGAACTGAGCCGCCGACCCCGGGCCAGAGAGTCGAATCGCGGGAGGCGTGAGCTCAAAGGTGGAGACCCCCGATCCGTTTGATTCCGCGCGCTTGACCTCCGAAACAAAGAACGGGCGCGGAGGTGCCGCCAACTCGCTCCATCGAACTCTGCTATCCAAAAGCCCTTGCGCGGAACCAGGCTCGATGGGGCCGTTCACAAACACTCGAGCCTTTCCAGGCTGGAACGCCGCCTGATACATCAGCACGACATCCCGCGGGCGTACCTGGTCGTATGCCGATGCAAACGGATCCATTGCCCATCCCCAGGGGTCTTTCCGTTCCGCCATCAGCTCAGCGCGCGCCTGAAGAATCGGCTCTTCGACTTCCCACTTCACTTCGCTGAGCAAGGAAATCACAACTTCAAACTTCTCCTGCCAATTCGCCGGCGTGGTGCCAATTTCTAGACGGATGAAGTCAGGCAGCCACTCAATTCGCAGAGGTTGTGTTCCACGGCCCTCGGACTCAAAAAGCTCCCAGTTGGAGTAGGTTTTCGTAGACACTCGGTTCAAGGCTCGGGCGAGCACGCGCCAGGCCGCTTCTTCGCGGGCACCGCCTTCCGGACGCGGGATCATGGCATGAATCTGAACCGTCTTGGCGTTCGGATTGGGAAGTTCGGTCACCACGAAGGTCTTGCTCGACTGAGCGGACGCCAGGGCGGTGAGGATTACTCCCGCCAGCAACGCAATCTGCCTCACTTCAACCCCCTCACCCGATACGATTTCGGGCCGGACCATCTCTGCCATGCCTGGACGATTTCCTGATCCGTCAGGCCACGCGCCGTATCAAAAAGCTGTCCGAGATCGAAGGTTCGCGCCTGGCGAAGGAGCTTCGCCCGCAGGGCCGCATTCGTGTCATCCAGCGTCGTGAGCCCGAGCGCCCACTGAGACGCCTGGCCTCGGACGAACGGAGCAAGACGCACCACATCCTCTTCGGTCAACTTTTCCAGGGCATCGAATTGCCCGGCATTCGGCGCGGTCCAGATAATCACGCTGTCCCAAGCTGAGGCGTCGTAAAACACTTTCGTGCCCGGCATCTCGCGCTGTTGGGCCAGCGCGAATCCGAGCATCGCCAGCGTCATCGGAACGGTGACGCCTGCCGTGATGACGGCCCGCGCCTCGCCCGAAGCCTGCGCGCCCATCGGGGAAGCTCCCGGGGCAATTTCCATTCGGGGATCAAAGCTGACCTCCCAGCCACTGAGCTTGCCCAGAACTTCTTGACACCGTAACCGAGCCACGCCGGGATCGAGATCACCCAGGACCACCAGGCTCAGACCGGCAGGAGCGAAAATCCTCTGCCGTGCCAGTTCCAAGTCGCTCGGTGTCAGCTTCGCTAGAACCTCCAGATCGCCAAAAGGCGAGAGCCCTTCCTGACCATAAACCGCTTCCCATGCCGCATCCACCAGGGGGCGATCCGGGGCGTGGAGGAGTTTTTCCTCCGCCATGATCCTCAGCTCCTTGTTGATCTCATCCTGTGTGAAGCCGCCTGGATTCAGAACTTCATCTATCGACGCCATGGCGAGCGGGAGCGCACCGGTTGGCCCGGAGATCACCACATTGAGGGCATCACGGGTCGTCCAAGCACTGAGCGAGAGTCCTTGACTTTCCAACTTCCGGTCGAGTGCCCGATCTCGGCCCTTCACCACCAGGTGCTCCAACAGATGCCGAACTCCGAGCGTAGCGGGCTCATCGGGATAGCCGTGGAAACTCGCAGAGAGCGCCACTCGGACGTGCCCGGGCGTATCCGCCTTGTCGACGAGATAGACGGCACCGTTGGGCAGCTCCTGACGCACCCGGTCTTGGGGCATCAGGAGGATTGAGGCTAGCAGGGCTGAGGCGATCACCGAATGTAACTGGCTCCGTTGATATCGATGACGTTTCCGCTCAGGTAAGACGTTTCCTCTCGAAGCAAGAACGAGACAGCCGCCGCGCAATCTTCGGGCGTCGCCATGCGGCCAAGCGGAATCCCGGCCAGGATTTCCGGGAGTCGGTCGCCCATTCCTTCGCGAGCCATCGCGGTTTCCACCCAACCCGGGGCAATCGCAAAATGCTGAATGTTCTTGGCGGCATGCTCCACCGCGAGGGCCCGAGTCAAGTTGAGTAGCGCCGCCTTGGAGGCAGAATAGAACGCGGCTCCTGGCTCACCCCGGTGACCCACTCGGCTGCAAACGTTCACCACTTTGCCGCCGCCATGCTCCAAGAAGTGCTTGCAGGCGGATCGTACAATCCACGCCGGGCTCTCGAAATTGACGGTCATGCAACGGTTGTAGGCCGTCTTGAACGCTTCATCGGTGGCTCCCGCGAAGTCCATCGTCAGATAAACCCCGGCATTGTTCACGACTGCATGGAGTGGGCCGTCTTTGCACACGCGCTCCACCAGCTTCGCCGCATGGAGAACTTCGCTCAAATTGGCCTCATAAACTCCGCCCAATTTGTCGCCGAGCAAACTCGCTACCTTGTCCGCATCACCCCGGTGCTCGTTGAAATGGATCGCCACCTGCCAGCCATCCGTCGCCAAACGAAGGGCAATCGCCCGACCAATTCCTCGCGAAGAGCCCGTCACCAGCACTCGTTTTGTTGACATAGCAGAACTGTGGCACACGTTTGTTCGTTATTTCTCTTGAAGTCCCGCTGCATTGTCTGTTTTGCGCGGGGGGTTGGAGCATGCGTTTGAGAATTGGTACAAGTTTTGTCCCCGTGATTGTCGGCCTCGCCGCCGCGGGATTGATCGGAGCCGGGATGGTTGCCCGCCCAGCACCGAAGCCTGTCCCCGCGCCAAGCGCAATCCTTCAAGTTCCCGAGAAGCCCACCTACGCCGAGCACATCGCTCCCTTGCTGAACCAAGCCTGTGTGAGCTGCCACCGCCCAGGTGAAGCCGCTCCCTTCAGTTTAGTGGGCTACGAAAACGCCAAGCGTTGGAGCAGCATGATCGTTCTCGCAACCGAAAGCGGACGCATGCCCCCGTGGAAAGCTCTCCCTGCCGACGTGGAGTATCTCAACGATGCTCACCTGAGCGATGCTCACAAGACCCTGCTGAAAAAGTGGCACGAGACCGGCGCGCCAAGAGGCGACAAAGCCAAGGAACCCAAAACACCGGAATTCCCTGTGGGTTGGCGACTCGGCGAGCCGGACATGATCTGGGAGATGCCCTACGAGAAGGAGCTCAGCTCCGAAGGATCCGACGAATACTGGAACTTCGTCATCTCCCCGGATATCAAGGAGCCCACGTGGATCAGCGCGATCGACGTGAAGGCCGGAAATCCGGAGATTGTTCACCATGTGATTGTCTACCTGGACAAGAAGGGCCGAGCCAAGAAGCTCGTGCAAGGTGACCGCGGCGATGGCAAGTCGGGATACACATCCTCCGGTGGAGGCGTCGGGTTCATGCCCGATGGAGCCCTTGGCGGCTGGGCGCCTGGAGCGAAACAGGAACGACTCCCTGCGGAATCCGCCTTTCTCGTTGAGCCAGGCACCGATATTGTCCTGCAAATCCACTACAACAAGAGCGGCAAGGTCGAAAAAGATCGCACGCAGGTCGCGGTGTACACCAACAAGGGCAAGCCGAGCCGCGAGGTCGAAATTGCCTGGATCGCCAATCCTTTCATCAACATTGAGCCAGGCAAGGCCAATCAGAAGTTCAACTGGCAGATGGGCATCCCCCGACCCATTCGACTCTATAGTCTGATGCCCCACATGCACTATCTCGGCAAGTCGATGGTGGCCCACGCGGAGCTTCCTGATGGGAAAAAGATGAAGCTGATTGATGTGCAGGATTGGGACTTCAACTGGCAGCTGATCTACGGCCTCAAGAATCCGCTCGTGCTGCCCGCAGGCTCGAAAATCACCCTCGAAGCCACCTACGACAACAGCACGGACAACCCCTTCAACCCGAGCAATCCTCCCAAGCGAGTGCGATGGGGTGAGGAGACGGAGGATGAAATGATGCTCCTCGTCGCCACCTATTCGCTGGAGAAGTAATCGGCAAAAGACTGCGCTGGAGGGTTAGTCAACAACCTTCCAGCGTGCGGTTCGAACGAAACCACTCTTGCCCTTGAGCAATGACTCCAACGTGGCGTTCTCCAGCGTTCGGCTGATCGCTTTGCGATCCCACACGGTGAAGTAGCCGAGTCCGCCGCGCGCGACATTGCCCGGCATAGCGACCTCGTAAGTAGCGGTGGCGTTGAGCTCCACTCCTTCCACCAACACGGTACGCACGCGCCCATCCGGATTGGCACCCTTGCTGAACACAACCTCCAGCCCGCTGATCTGCAGGAAACTCGGGCTGGCATCCGGGAAGAGAGAAACGGATCGCTCCAGAGCCTGACGCACCTGCTTGCCCGTCAAACGCACCACGCTGATCTCATCGGTGCCGAACTGAACAAAGGTGCTCAGATCTCCCCGACCTGCCTCGACCAGCATCCCAGCAGGAATCCAGGCAATGGCCGCTCCGGTCGCCGAACGCAACTCATCAGCGATCGCCTGGCCAGGGCCAAACGATTCCGTTTCCGGCCCTGCATGAGCAACGGCCAGAGTTCCAAACAGGATCAATCCCGAGACGAGTGTGCGCATAGGTTCTAATGAACCGGATGAGATTCGATTCTCTCCTTCATCTTAGTCGTCGTTTCGACGAAAAAGTATCGCCCGCCGGGACTTTTCGATCACATTTCGGCGATCTGTCTCCGGCGGGCGGCTTTGTGTAAGGCTTGTGCCTTAGAAGTTAGTGTCGATGCCCATCGATCGCGCGGTGCCTGCCACGATCTTCACGGCCTCGTCGAGGTCGTCGGTGTTGAGGTCCGGCAGCTTGGCCTGAGCCACTTCCAGAGCCTTCTCCTTCGTCAGCATGCCCATCGACTGCTTGCTCGGAGTGCTGCTGCCCTTCGGCAGGCCCATCGCGTTCAGAATCAACGCGCTCATCAGCGGCTGCTTCACGATGAAGGTGTACGAACGATCCTCGAAAACCGTAATCTCGACCGGAAGCTTGAAGCCCATTTGCTTCGCGGTCATTTCATTGAACTTCTTGAGGAACTCCATCATGTTGATACCGGCTTGACCCAAAGCAGGGCCGACCGGCGGGGACGGATTGCCCTTGCCGGCGTCGATATTCAGCTTGATGACACTGGTCACACGTTTTGCCATAAGAAAACCTTCCTAAATCTCCACGATTCGCGTGCCTGGGCCGGGCGACTGTGGAAGCGTCAGTCAGTCGGGCAGGGAGGATCGCAACGCGGAAGTATACCGAGTTCATTTGAACCAGCGGGACCCGGCATCGAGTGATCGGGTCCTGCGGTCTGGCGCGCCTATCTGACGAGTCTTCGGCTCGTAGAGCGAAACGTGTCTGAGCTTGCTTCCCGTGCCCTCTGCTGGATTCGCCGCGATCTTCGCCTCCATGATCACGCCGCATTAGCGTTGGCATGCGAACGCGCGCGCGAAGTAGTGGTTGTCTTCGTCTACGACACCATCATCCTCGACGCACTCCCGAGCCGATCCGATCGACGTCTGACGTTAATCCATCGCTCGCTCGAGGAAGTCGATCAAGAATTGACTGCACTCGGGTCTCGCCTCGTCACGGTCATCGGCGACCCGATTGAAGAGATTCCGCAGCTCGCCGAGATGCTCAGAGCCGACTTGGTGGTGGCGAGCCATGACGACGAAGCCTATGCTCTCAAACGTGATGCCGAGGTAACGCGGCGACTGGCAGCAACGGGTCGCAAATTCGAAACCGTCAAAGACCACGTCGTCCTCGAACGCGCCGAGGTGCTCAACAACTCTGGCGAACCCTTCCGAGTCTTCACGCCCTATTCGCGTAAGTGGTGGGAAATCGTCACTCCGGCCGATTTCGCCGAGCGAGACCCCAACCTCGCCCAACTTGCCAACGCCGACTCTCTGATGGGCGTAGCGCCCGGCAATAGAACCATGGCGGAGGTCGGCTTCACGGATACCGATCTCTGGCTCACGCCCGGAGCTAAGGGGGGCCAGGAACGGCTGAACAACTTCCTGACCAAAATCGCCCGCTACGGCGAGGATCGCGACATCCCCGGAATCGAAGGTACCAGCGGCCTCAGCGTTCATCTCCGGTTCGGCACGGTCTCGATTCGCGAATGCTTCCGCGCCGCCATGACGAGTGAAACCGCCGGATCACGCAAGTGGCAGACCGAGCTCATCTGGCGCGAGTTCTACCAAATGATCCTCGCCCAATTCCCTCATGTCGGGCAAGGCAAGACGTTCAAGCCAGAGACCGACGCCATCCACTGGCCCGGCACCGACGAGCACTTCCGCGCTTGGTGCGAAGGTCAAACCGGATACCCCATCGTCGATGCCGCCATGCGATGCTTCAACGCCACAGGATGGATGCACAACCGGCTCCGGATGGTCGTCGCCATGTTCCTGACCAAGGATCTCTTGGTGGATTGGCGGCGAGGCGAGGCTTACTTTGCCGACCTCCTTCTCGACTTTGACCTAGCCAGCAACAACGGAGGCTGGCAATGGAGCGCCTCCACGGGAGTCGATGCCCAACCCTACTTCCGAATCTTCAACCCGATTCTTCAGAGTCGCAAGTTCGATAGTGAAGGCAAGTTCATCCGCGAGTGGTGCCCGGAGCTGCGGGATCTGGACAACAAGCAGATCCACTGGCCCTTCTCCGATGACGGGGCCCGTACTCTCGAAACCCCCAGCGACTACCCAAACCCTATCGTCCTCCACTTCGAGCAGAGAGAAAAGGCGATGGCTCTCTTTCAGGCCGCCGAATCGGGCCGTTGAGAGCCGTCATTCGGCACAGGGCAGCTGGAGTGCGTACGCAAGAGGCACGACTGACACGCTGCATTGGGCAATCCCGGGTCAAGATTGAGGAGCTCTCCTCCGTGGTGCAGCTCCCGCACCACGGAGGCAAGATGCGTGGTTTGACTGGCAATCTCTGCGATCCTCGGCATGATGTCGACCGGACGCTTGCCGTTCGCCAAATCCAGAAGGAGCATCGTGGCCTGATCTTGCAGGCTCCGCGCCGATCGCGTGAGCTCGCGTTTGTTATCGCTGGAGTTTGATTCGAACGTGCACATAACTAGTATCATCGGCAACAACATGGATGATATATGTGATGATATTTGCGGAGTTTGCTGAAATCACCCGGTTTGGTATCCTGATCCCGTGAAAATACAGGGAGCCTGGCCTTGGTACAGATTCGTTGCCTGGTTGTTCCGATACGGCATCTTCGGAACCCTGGGGGGAGTCACCGTGCGTCACGCGGATCGAGTGCCCATGGAAGGCCCGGTCATCGTCGCCCCGGTGCATGTCAGCCACTTCGATCCTCCTCTGATGGGGGCCACCTTCCCCCGTGTCCTGCGCACCATGGCGAAAAAGGAGCTCTTCTTCCCGCCGCTGGGCTGGCTGATCCGCAGCATCGGTGTCTACCCTGTCAACCGAGGCGAAGCCGATAGCTCCGCTATCCGCACCACCTTGGCGGTGCTCGAAGCTGGTGAGTCCGCTCTTCTCTTCCCGGAAGGCACCAGGGGCGACGGCGTGACCCTCGGCCCGATACAACCGGGGATCGCTCTCTTCGCTCGCAAAACGGGAGCCAAAATCGTGCCCGTTGGCTTGGCCGGCACCGCCGCGATTCTTCCGAAAGGAAAGAAGTTTCCCCGGCGCAGCAAGTGTACGGTCGTCTTCGGGGAACCCTTCTCCTACGCCGACCTCGTCGCGGAACTCGGGGAAAAGGAGGCGAAGAAGCAATTCAGCGACATCCTGGCCCAGCGACTTGCCGCAGCCTGCGCCGAAGCCGGATTCCCGGTCGCCCTCCCGCCGAAGCAAGAGAAATCGTTGCCCTCAGGCCCTGATCAGAACCGCGCCGAGTAGCTCATCCCGATCATCGGGTCGCCGCCACGCCAGAGGAATCGCAAGCTCGCTTCCGGGAAGGGCCGGAGCTCAAGGCCCGCCGTGATCCGCCGCGAATCGTGCTCACCAATCACCCAGAGGTGCTCACTGTACGGCAAAGCCGCACCGGCAAAAAAGAAGCCCTCATCCCGCGTCCACAGACCAAGCGTGAGCTCGGTGGGCACATTTTGGTTCAACGCGCCATCGTTGCCGAACGCATAGGTGATTGCCGCCCACGCCGTCCGTCGCTCGGTGAGATTGTCGCCGATATCGCTGATCCCAAAGCTAATGCCGGGCGATGCATCGGTGAACGGCGAAATGTAGTTGTAAGTCAAGCTGAACCCGAAGTCAATGGTGTCCTGATTCAGGCTCTCCGCCATCGCTTCAATCTCCCAGCTTTCTCCGATCCCGTACCGGAACGTGCCAAACGCAAAATCGCGCGACGGAACCGAAAGCACCTCGAATCGCCCTTCTTTGAAGTTGATTCGCTTCCCTGTGGGGATATTCACCAAACGGTCAGCTTGAGCCGCCGAGCCCAGAACCAGAACGGCGAAAAGCGGAAGCGCGAAACGATTCATCACGCCGAACGATACCCGCTGCTCTATCGGTTCGGGTGCGTACCCCGAGAAACCAGGCGGTTCAGGCTGGCCTCCATGATCGCCTCGGTCTGAGCCGACACGCTGTAGACAAGGGCTTCCCGATACACGCGCTGGGCATCGTGATTCAAAGAATTCGCCGCCCCGCTGCTTGCGATGACTCCGGCATGAGCACACCGTGCCGCCAGATCAATCGCCCAGGCCCTGGCATGGAGCCTTTCCTCCAACGGACGAACCTGATCCTCTGCGGCCTGGCGACACTCATTCAGTTCCTGATCTAACGCCGACCATGCCTGCTCAAGGAACGCCTTGCCGCGCTTGTGGGCCGCTTTGAGGACCAAATCCAACCCCGCCCGCGCACATCCGAGGGCAAACCAGGCCTGGAGTGTGACGTTGATCGTGTCATTCGTCTGGATCCAGCCATCGGGCTTGATGAACGCCACCCGTTCGGCCGGCATCCACCAATTGGTGAGATCCGCCGTCATGGTCTGAGGACTCTCCATGGCTGCCAATTCCATCGGGCCCTCAAAGAGGATCGAGCCCCCGTTTTCAGCAAGCGTATTCTGAAAAGGCACAATGCCAAAAAGTGCTTCTCCGCTCGGGAGAGTGGCCCCGATGAGAAACTCACCATAGAAGCCATGGCCCGTCACCCAGGGCACATGGCCATTCAGCAGATAACCACCCTGCGTCTCCTCTGCCCGGAGAATCGGTGGCCCCGGCCGACGAAGCTGACTGAATCCGATTCCGACAAGCCGCGTGTCCGCCATGTCCGGCAGAAGCTCCGCTTTCAGAGGCTCGTTTTCGCTCTTACTGATCATGCTCACCGCACTCTGGTGCTGGGTTTGCAGGAACGCGAGCGACCCACTTGTCCGCGCCACCAGCTCCTGGAATTGCCGGAACTCTGACTCTGAAATGCCTGGGCCTCCGTACTCCGCCGGTCGACGCAGTGCCATCAGTTTGAGATCGCAGAGTCCCTGGAGAGCCTTGCGCAGAGCCTCTGGATTGCGGTCAATTTCGTTCGCGCGAGGCGCAACCTCCTCCCGCAGATACTTTTCGGCGAGAGTAAGGATGTCGCTCACGAGACGAATCCCTCGGCAAACTTGCGCTGCGGATCAAGGGTCGACTTGAGAGAGCGCCGCAACTTTTCGACCATCGGATCAGGGCGGGGAACGGTTCGTCCCGCTGGCCCGATGGCCCATCCGCCGTAGAGTTCCGAAGGCAGCTCTTCTGACCAAACCAACCCCGAGGATCGCAAGCGTGCCACAGGGCGAACAACCTCGCTTACGACCTGATCGACCTGTGCCAACGGCACTCGGCAAACCCATCTTGGCTCCGCATCACTCAGTCTCTCTAGGCTGTCTTTCTCCACCAAACGGATGGGGTACAGCCGCAGGGTCACGCTCAAGATCACTCCGAGTCCGCCCCGAGAGCCCGCCATCACCCGGTGAAGATCGAAACCCGCCACGCTTTTCACGACCTGGGAACCGAAGGTCACCACCTCACCATCCGGTCGCATCACCCGCATGCCGAGACACCAATCCTTTACCCCTCCTGTTCGATTCTGGGCAGCATGGGGGAGATTCAGCGCGATCAAGCCCCCCACTGTGCCGATCCTGGAACCCATCCAGCCCAGAGCAGTGCGCGAGAGCCCCAAGCACAACCCTGAGTCGGCAATCATTTGCTCCAGATCCCTGACGTGTGTGCCCGAACGAACCGTCACAACCAGATCATCCGGTCGGAAATCCACGATTCCGGTCAACCCTTCGGTGGAGATATTCTGCCCCTCTTGATGAGCAATCCAGCTCATCCGGCTCCGCGAACCCACCAGAGCCACCCGGGCAGTCTCCTGGATGGCCTCGCGCAATTCATCTTCATTCGTCACTTGCCAGACGCTCATGTCGCCACCCCGCGCCATCGAACCTTGTGTTCAATGCAACCCTTGGCATTCGGAATCACTTTGCACGGATTACACAGGTCATCGCTCGCGAAAATCGTGCGGATTTCGCCCTGCAAAGCCATCGACGCTTCGTCATACATCAGCGGGAGAAAATCAACCTTCTCCACGCCAATTCCATGCTCCCCGGTCACCGATCCTCCGAGCTCAATGCACTTCCGGATGATCTCTTCCCCCGCCTTCACCACCGCATCCACCTTGCCCGGCTCGCGCTCATCGAAGCAGAAAATCGGATGCAAGTTGCCGTCACCAGCATGAAAAATGTTCGCCACGGCAATCCCATGCTCCTCAGCCACGCGATACACTTCTTCCAACATCTCGGGAAGTTTCGAAGGTGGGATGACCCCGTCATGAGTGACCACCGTCGGAGCAATCCGTCCAAGCGCCCCCACTCCTTTCTTGCGCGCCGTCCAGAGCTTCATGCGTTCATCGGCAGTCCGGGCGACTTTCACTTCAATCGCCCGAGATTTTTTGCAAATCTCCACCAACTGGTGCAGGTCGTCGCTGCTCTGGCCAGGTGACCCATCGCATTCAATCAGCAGCATCGCCTGAGTGGCACTCGGAAATTCCAATCCAAACGCAGCTTGCACGGCATCCAGCACGGCGCGATCCATCATCTCCAGCGCAGCGGGCAAAACGCCAGATTTCACGATCTCTGCCACGGCCTGCGAGGCTTCTCTCACGCTGGGGAAGCATGCGGTCGCCGTCTGAATCGCCTCGGGAATCGGGGTCAACACAATCCACGCCTCGGTCACAATCCCAAGCGTTCCTTCCGATCCCACCACCAGACTCAACAAGTCGTAACCTGGGGGCTCCCCGCATCGCCCGCCGATCTGCACGATCTCTCCATGCGAGAGCACCATGCGCACCCCCAAAACATGCTGAACGGTCACTCCATATTTCAGAGTGTGTGGCCCTCCCGAATTCATGGCGATGTTTCCCCCCAGGGTGCTCACCGATTGACTACTCGGATCCGGGGCAAAGTGGAGTCCATCTCCTTCCACCATTCGGGTGATTCGGAGATTCGCAATCCCCGTCTGAGCCAGCATCGTGCGATTCTCGAGATCGGTGGAAAGCAACTTGGTCAGCTTCTTCGTGCTGATCACGATGCCGCCCAGTGCGGGCATCGCTCCGCCGCTTAGGCCCGTTCCTGCCCCTCGAGGCGTGAACGGCACCCGAGATTCCCGACACCATTGCACAATCGCGGAGACTTCCTCCGTCGTTTCCGGCAACACCACCGCCAAGGGAGGGTTCCGATCAACCGTGTAGGCATCGGTTTCGTAAACCTTCCGCACCGCCGCACCCGACAAAACCTGATCGTCCCGCACCAATCGGCGCAGGCCAGATTCCAACTCCGACTGAGTGACAGGCACCCCTTCATTCTATCCCGATGCCGGGTATCTTGCCTCCGTGTTCATCACCTTTGAAGGGCCAGAAGGCGCAGGGAAGTCGACCGCCATCCGGGCGGTTGCCGAATCCCTGGAGTCGCGTGGCACGCAGGTCTTGGTCACTCGGGAGCCAGGAGCGGGCGATTTTGGATTCAAAATCCGTGAACTCCTCCTCCACGGCGACGATCTCCCCATTTGGACAGAACTCTTTTTGTTCCTCGCCGACCGGAGCCACCACGTGGAGCGAATCATCCGCCCCGCCCTCTCTGCAGGGAAGACGGTGCTCTGCGATCGACATGCGGATTCCACTCTGGTCTACCAAGGCTACGCCCGTGGCCTGGATCTGGAGAATCTCCGTGAGCTCAATCTCATCGCCACCGGTGGGCTCAAACCAACTCTCACATTTCTTCTCGACCTCCCCGTGGAAATCGGCCTCGCGCGTCTCCAGAATCCCGACCGGCTCGACCGGGAACCACTCGAATTCCACCAAAAGGTGAGAAGTGGCTTCCTCGCCGAATCACGAAGAGAACCGGAACGTTGGCAGGTCATTGATGCCAGCCTGCCACCCGAGAAGATTGTCGATCAAATCCTGATCGCCCTTGCAAACGACCGCCCACCGATCTAGAAGGAGGTCTCCTTCACCAGCTTCTTCTTCCGTCGACGCCTCGGACGCTCTGGTACCAGAGATTTCATCGACTCATTCTTTCCGAAGCACAACAAGCGATCCCCGGCATGCAACACATGCGTCGAGCGCGGATTCTGCGTCGAGAGCCCCTGGCTTTCCACCGTCAAAACCACAATGTCCTTCTCCCGAATTCCGCTCTCGCGAATCGACTTGCCCTCAAACTCCGGCCCCGGAGGAATCACAAGCTCCGCAACTCCGTAGCCCGTTTCCAAAGAAAGCCTTTCGCGAACATCCAGCTCAGGGAACGCCACCTGCTCGGTGATGTAATCCATGATCGCCCCTGCCACATCAATGTTCGTGCAGGTCTCGATCCCCTCCAGCCCCGGCGATGAGTTCACTTCAATGACCTGAGGGCCATCTTTGCTCTCCAACATATCGACCCCCGCCACCCGCAGACCGAGAATTTTCGCCGCTTCAATCGCGGTTCGCTCGTAGTCCTTCGGCAGATCAAGGGCCTCTGCTTTGCCGCCACGGTGGATGTTGCTCCGGAACTCCTGACCCTGAGCCACCCGACGCATCGCCGCCACCACCCGATCGCCCACCACAAACGCCCGGACATCCTTGCCTTTGCTCTCCGCGACAAACTTCTGAATGAGCACGTTCTGCCGCGCGCCGTGAAGAGTCTCAAGAATCGCCTCCGCGACCTTCTGAGTCTCCGCCAAAATCACTCCGACACCCTGCGTGCCTTCCATCAGCTTGATGATCACCGGCGCGCCGCCGACGCGCTCGATCGCGAGCAAAATATCCCGCCGATCGCGGACAAACGATGTCGGCGCAATCCCGATGTCGTACTTCGAGAGAATCTGCAGACACCGCAACTTGTCCCGCGTATTGCTGATCGCGTTGGCCGTATTCGCCGTGAACACCCCCATCTGCTGGAACTGCCGAACCACGGAGGTGCCGTACGTCGTCACGCTGGCGCCGATCCGAGGCACCACCGCATCGTAGTGCGAGAGCCGCCGCCCCCGATAGAACAGCTCCGGGTGCTGCTGCTCAATCATGATCGAGAACTTCAGCGTGTCGAGAACTTTCACATCATGCCCGCGTTGAACGGCCGCCTCACGAAGGCGACGAGTGGAATAACAGTGGCGATTGCGACTGAGAATGGCAACTTTCATGCGGGTATCCGAGAGACAAAGGGTTCCTGATTTGTGTTAACGAAAGTGATGAGTCGGGGTTGCTCGAAAGCCCCTTTAGCTGAGGTGCGTCTGCGACGCATCCACGATAAAATTCCCCGCCAAAGTCGTCCGCCCGACCAACATCCGCCGGGACATCCGCTTGCGAGAACTGAGCGTGATTTCGATCTTTCGGCAAACCCCCGCCATGCAGAGTGTGGTCTTCACCACATACCGAGTCTGAGCCTTTCCGCTGCTACTGCGAACCACGGTTTTCCGGGCGATATCTGTCTCGATCACCATCGGCTTCTTCTTGGAACTCCGCGAGGTGATGACCTCGAACTTGATGCGATCCCCCTCCAGCTCCTCAATGTTTTCCGCGTGGATCGCGCTCGTTTTGGCTCCGGTATCAATCTTCGCCACCAGCCGATCAATCCCCCAATCGGGCAGAGAAATCCTCTCCAGCCACCCCACCGTGATGAGCTCCCGATCAGCCATAGTCTACTATGGCATCCCGCAAGAAAAATCCGCTGGAATCACGGCACCCGCAAAGCCACCCAAAACAAAAAAGATCGCCCAGGCACGAGGCCCGGGCGGTCTTTTCGATTGATAGGAAGGTTGGTGGGTCACATTGATTAGCCTCGGAGCAGACTGAGAACTCCCTGTGGGGCTTGGTTTGCCTGAGCAAGAACCGAGAGGCCGCTTTGTTGGAGGATCTGCAACTTGGTGTAGTTGGTCATCTCTTCGGCGATGTCCGTGTCGCGGATCATCGATTCGGTGCTGCTCAGGTTTTCCTTCGCCACACCCAGGCTGCGGATGTTGCTCTCCAGCACGTTCTTGCTGAAGCTGCCGATGTCGCCTCGCTTTCGGCTCAGAGCACTGACCGCTTCGTCGATGGCGGCGAGAGCCGCTGCGGCACCGGCCGAGGTCGTCAGATCGAGGTTGTCGATGGAGAGGGCCGAGGAGGTGAAGGAGCCGATGTTCAGGCTCGTTCGCTGACCAGCATTGCCGCCGGTTTGGAACTGCGCCAGTCCGACTTGAACGTAGGCCACGCTGGTTTGAGCGCCGGTAGCCACGTTCTCACGGAGTTTGAGAGCGTTGCCTTCTGCATCGGTGAGCGTAATTCCATCATTGCCCATTTGGCCACCCGTGAAGGTCACAGCCGGGCTACCACCGATCGTCACGGTCGCAACTGCGTTGACACCCGTTCCATTCGCAGTGCTCGCCGCGTTTTGAAGCACTCCGGAGTCGGCAAGGGTGAAGTTGCCCTTCGTACCGAAAGTGGTCGAAGTCAGTCGCACCTGGCCGTTGCCGCCGCCGAATACCGAATCAGCGACAACCCCCGTCGTACCGCTAACAGCGTTGATCTTGGTGATCACGTCAGCCCAGCTATCGGTCGACAGAGCGGTGATCGAGGTTCCGTTGATGCTGAAGGTTCCCGCTGCGGCACCAACTGCTGCCGAGAGATAGGCTGCCTCAGAAGCCGCGCCAACCGTTCGGTTGCCAGTGACCGTCGCCTTGGTTGCGGCAGTCGTCACGTTCATATCGACTGCGCCGCTCGGGACGGTTCCACCATTGAAGGTACCGCTGAGGTTCATCGAAGCCACAAAGTTTGGCTTGACCACTGCAGCAATCGCTCCCGAGCTGCCATCGAGCAGCTTCTTGCGGCCAAATTGAGTCTCTGCGGCAATTCGATTGACCGAAGCCACGATCTGATTCCATTGCGTTTGATTTGCCTGAAGCTGGTTCGCATCGAGAACCGCCGTGTTGGCACTCGCCACGGCCAGAGTTCGACCATCGCGGAGCAAGCGGCTCAGTTCGTCGAGGGCGCCTTCGGCCGTCTTGGCGTAGTTGACCGCGTCTTGGTTGTTGCGGATGGCTTGGGTCACGCCGTTGATTTGGGCGCGGAAATTCTCGGAGAAGATCAGGCCGCTCGGATCGTCAGCGGCGCTGTTGATGCGCATACCCGTCGAAAGACGAGTGGTGCTTTGGGAAAAACTGTGTGCGGTCGTGCCCAGGTTGCGCAGGGCGTTCATCGCGGTGACGTTGGTGTTGATTCGAAAAGACATTTTGTTTTCCTCCGTGAAGCCTTTCTCGAGCAGAGCCCCTTCCTAGAGCTCCGTTGTGATCCCGAGAGGACGTCAACACCAGGTGTGTTCCCTGTTAGAACTACCTGGGCACCCAGTATAATTACCAGTATTCGGTATTTCTGACAGTTTTTTTCGATCCCCGTATTTCTGCCTGTGTCCACCCTGCCTCAGCAAGGAACAACGCCCAGCCGACCCTATCCCTGCTTCGCCGCCAGCAATCGACGCACCGCTTCCGCCTGTTCCGGAGTGTCCACGGCCAGAGCGCTGCCTTGACCCACGCTCATCTTGATCCGAACCCCGTGCTCCAAAAACCGAAGCTGCTCCAGACTCTCGGCGATCTCCAACGGACTCTGCGACCAGCCACTGAACGCCGTCACCGCTTCGTACCGATAGGCATACATCCCAATATGCTTCCGCAAAGGCGCGACCCGAGCATGACGCGGGAAGGGCACGGCATGGCGACTGAAATAAAGCGCGAACCCATCCAGATCCGTCACCACCTTCACCACCGCATGATTGTCCTCCTCATGCTCCGGGCAATCCGCCATGATGCTCCCCATCTGAATCGAGGAGTCTTCGACCAGCGGCATCGCGCAGGCCAGAATGTCGCTTGTCTCCACCAGCGGCTCATCACCCTGGATGTTCAAATACACATCCGCCGGAACCTGACGGGCCACCTCCGCAATCCGATCCGTGCCGCTCGGGTGATCCGGCGAGGTGAGCATCGCCTCAGCACCAAAACCCCGGCACACGTCGATGATCTCCTGATCGGGGGTTGCGACAATGATCCGATCCGTCAGCTCACTCCGCACCGCCGCCTCAAAAACCCACTGGATCATCGGCTTGCCCAACAGGTCGCAAAGGGGCTTCCCGGGGAATCGTGTGCTCCCCATCCGACTCGGAATCACAATGACCGTGCTCACGGATCGCAGGTTACCAGCCCGGAAACCCGCCCGTCCCCGACGAAAAATCCCCCGGAGGCAAACGCCACCGGGGGATCACTCAGAGTTCAAGAAGCTCAGACGCCGCTCGCGAGAATAATCGCTTCCGCGATCTCCCGCATCGACTTGCGGGCATTCATCGACTGCTGCTGAATCCGCTTATAGGCTTCCGTCTCCGAAAGACCTTGATCCTGCATCAGAATTCCTTTGGCCTTCTCCACCACCTTTCGGGCTTCCAGGCGGTCGGTGAGAGATGCATTTTCTTCCGTCAGCTTGCGATTCGACTCAAATCGGCTGCGTGCCACTTCAATCGCCGGAGAAAGATCGCTCGGCTTGAACGGCTTGACCAGGTAGCCAAACACACCCGCTTCCTTCGCGCGATCAATCAGCTCTTGGTCACTGTAGGCGGTGAGCAGAATCGCCGGGGCAATGCCGTTTTCGGCAATGTGGGTCGCGGCATCAATGCCGTCCATCACCGGCATCTTTACGTCGAGAAGGCAGACATCCGGGCTCTTGGCCTTGGCATGTTCCACCGCTTGCTGACCATCCTCAGCTTCGGCCACCACTTGGTAGCCCAGATTCTCAAGCATCTGCTTCAGATCAAGACGGATGATCGGGTCGTCATCGGCAATCAGTACGCGCATAAGGGTCTCCAGACAATTTCATCCTTCACTAACCACGCCGATGTGACGAAGGAAGAAGAGAGGATACCTTTTCTCACTCCGAAGCGGGGATAATCGAGAGGACGTGCGTCCCGTTCTGCGAGCTCTACTCGAAGGAGTCATCGACTATGCCGGACTCTTTCCGCCCGCGAAGCTTCCGCTGGAGGAAGCCCTCGCGGCTTTTCAAAGCCTGGGTGATGAATCCCGGTGGATGGTTGACCGATTTGTCTGCCCCTCCAACAAACTCGCGGATGCGAACCTTTGGCTCCGCGAATCGGGAGACCGAAACAAGCCCATCCCCGTGACCGTAGTCGGCACCGCGATCGAGCACGGCCACGGTGCCGCCGAATCGTTTCGCCGCGATCTCAGCCGGATTGATACCGTCGATCTCCTCGAACCCGTGGCCTACGAAGTCAAACTCCCTCTCGGCCACGACCTGCACGACCTCCGCAGCTCTCTCCGCGCCCTCGTCAAGAGCGGCATGGTGGATGCCTTCGAGCACATCTACCTCGAAATCCCCTGGACCAAAGAACTGGAGGAAGTGATGCACGAAATCGCCTCGGACGTGGAAGGTGTGGGATTCAAGGGCCGCACCGGAGGCACCGAGGCTGCCGCTTTCCCCAGCGTGGAAAGCGTCGCTGAATTCATCTACCACGCGGCGAGCCTGGAGTGCCCGTTCAAATTCACCGCCGGACTCCATGAGCCTCTGCGCTACGAGGACACCGATCTCGGAGTGATGCGCCACGGCTTCATGAACGTCGCCCTCGCCTCGGCGCTTGCCCTCACGCAAGATCTTAACCGACGCGAAATCGAGGAACTTCTGAGCCTCACCGATCCCGCCGCGATCACCATCCTCGATGACGCCATCGAAGTCACCGACTTCTCGCTTTCCGGCGAAGATGTCGACACCTTCTGGCAGTGGTTCGGAGGATTCGGCAGCTGCAGCGTCCAAGAGCCCGTCGATGGATTGAAAAGACTGGGATACTGGAACGCATGAAGCCGTTTATCGTGCCGAAGGACGCCACGAGCTGGGTCGAGGTCGCCCCGGGCAGCGATTTCCCCATCCAAAACCTCCCGTTCGCCGTCGTTGACCACAAGGGCCGCGGCGAAGGCATGGTCTGCGCCATCGGCGACTTCGCCCTCGACCTCACCTATCTCTACGAGGAAGGGTTCATCGACGAAGAAGAGTTCCCCTGGCTCGATTCCATGGCCGCTCTCGACCGTGAGATGATGACGGAGCTCCGCTCGCGCATTTTCACCCTGCTCAGCGCAGAGAATTCCGAGCTCCGCGACAACGCCAAGCATCGCAAGCGCGCCTTGCTTCCCCTTGCCGGATTGGCGTTCCAAGTCCCGATTCCCCCCACGACATTCGTGGACTTCTACAGCGGAATCCATCACGCGAGCAACGTTGGGCGCATGTTCCGGCCCGATCAACCGCCGCTCCTCCCGAACTACCGCCACGTCCCGATTGGATACAACGGCCGCGCCTCCAGCGTCGTCGCGACGGGCACCAACATCATTCGTCCGAAAGGTCAAACCAAAGCTCCTGACGCCGAAGGCCCAAGCTTCGGCCCCACCGCCGAGATGGACTTTGAACTCGAAATGGGCTTCTACATCGGCCACGGACAAGAAATGGGCAAGCGGATCACCTGTAAAGCCGCCGAAGAGCACATCCTCGGCATGGTGATCGTCAACGACTGGAGCGCCCGCGATGTCCAGCGCTGGGAGTACCAGCCTCTCGGCCCCTTCCTCAGCAAGTCGTTCGCGACGTCCGTCTCGCCGTGGCTGGTCACCCTGGATGCCCTGGAACCCTTCCGCATCGAAGGCATGGAACAAGACCCCGAAGTCCTCCACCACATCCGGCGACAAGGCCAGCAGCACTTCGACATCAACCTTGAAGTCTGGCTGCAGTCCGCCAAGATGAAGAAGCCGCAACGGATCTGCGTCAGCAACGCCAAACACCTCTATTGGTCGATGAGTCAGCAACTGGCCCACCAAACCAGCAACGGAACCCCCGTTGAATTCGGTGATCTCTACGCCAGCGGCACCATCAGCGGCCCCGAAGAAGGCTCCTTCGGATCCATGCTCGAGCTCACGTGGCGAGGCAGCAAGCCCCTCACGCTCGAAGAAACCGGCGAAACCCGCACCTTCCTCGAAGATGGCGACGTTCTGACCATGAAAGCCTTCGCCGAATCCGACGGCTTGCGGATCGGGTTCGGAGCGTGCTCCGGCAAGATCCTGCCTGCGAACTAACCCCTGCCCGTATTCCTACCGGCTTTCGGGCCCAAGTCCTGCCCTGGGAACGGGGCAGGGCTGTTCTTTGTTGCAACAGTCATCACACGTTCAGTCACCCACAACGGGGAGAGCGCCAAGAGCGACAAAGACTGACACAGAGACAGCGCGAAAGAGCGAAGCAGGATCCTCACGGGGAACGGAGAAAAACTCTCCTTTCCCCGTATTTTTTTCAGCAAATCTCCAGAGAATTACGAGGTTTTGACCCTCGCTCCCTCAAGTTATTCGGCTCCCTGCCAATAGTGATACTCGGAAGACGTCCGGGCGCATCAGTCGGCTTGACCGACCTGAGTGACTCGGAAGAAGTGAACCACACCAACGCAATTCGCCGGCTGGGATCTGTCCTCTCCTTCCCAGTCGGTGTTTTTTCTTTATCAGGGGATGTTCCACGCACCTTCCCGCTTTTGATCAGCGAGACTACGAGTTCTCGTTGGCCCTCCGAACAAATTTGACCGTGCGCAACCGGTTTCGGGTGCCCCGTTCCCGTCAGGGCCGGGAAACCACGGACTATCAATCGACGTCCTCCCCTAAATCAAGTTTGGAGAGGGCGAATGCGAGAGTCGTCCGGTGGTGCGAAAAGGACGAATCCCAAACCGCAGGAACCGGGTGCTCCGAACCCTTCAGGGTCGGGATTTCTGCACAAGCAACCGACCCTCGCCCACGCCCTCGGGGAAGGTGGCCAGCGGCCGGGAGGGGCCGAACACCGCCCAACTTCTGAACAAGGGACACCCCCAACTCACAGGAGCACGACTCACCACCGACCCCCAAAACCGAAAGGAAGCCTCAGCTCCCCGGCTTCCACAGTTGGAAACCGAGTTCGAAAATCGCCCGACGGATCAACCTCGCCGTTTCCGCTGACGCCGAATCCACCGTCTGATCCTCCACCACGTCGCCCGGCTCGATCACAAACAACGACCGACCATTGCCGACCATCTCCCCGCCGCTCACCGAAAACTGGAAGGTCTGGGGCACTGTGTCAAAGAAATCATTCAACCGCAGAACCGCCCGCGCCGCCCGATCCTTTGCATGATCGCCCCGGAACGTGTGCAGCTTTTGGCTCCCGAACCACACGTCGAACGTGCCGTCTTCTTTCGGCATCGACCGAGCCGCCAGCGAGGTCGTCGTCTGGCTGCGCTTGATCGGGATCCCGCGCTCGTTCAAAGCCTTCACCAAAAACCGAGTGCGCTCCTCGCTCGGCGGGTGAGTTTGATAGATCCCCCACTGAATCTGCGGCGCAAATCGGTCGCGATAGGCCAGCCGCTCCATAAAAGTGAGCATCCCCACCGGGTTATAGCGACTGACTCCCAAATACTGAATCGCCCCGTAGTCCGCCGACGTTTCCGCCTGAACGGACCATCCGGACACCAAACCCTGAGTGGCGTACTGAGCCGCCATCGCCGCGCCCATCAAGTTCTGATCCCGGCTCATCGCCACGGCAATCAGGAGGGGAATATTCAAGATATCGAGCTTTGATTGCTCGCGCCGCAGAGTCGCCATGTGCCGGAACGAGGCGTGAGCAATCTCGTGAGCCACCACGGCAGCAAGCTCATCATCTGTCTCGGCGAACTTCAACAGACCTTCGTAGAAATAGATGAATCCGCCCGGCAAACTGAAGGCATTCACGTCATCGCCCTCGACAAGCTTGAACGTGTAGTTGAACTTGCTCAGCCGACGATCGCCCCAGAGTACGTTCACCTGGTTGGCGTTCGCAATCTCCGCGACCTCCTGGCCAATTGCATCGAGCCGTGCCTGAGCATCTTTGTTCTGACTCAGCTTCAACTCTTTTTCGACGAGAGCCGCGTATTCCCGACCCTCCTCGACATCTCGCTCGACATCCCGCCGGTGACGAACCTCATCTTGATTCGGCGCGACCGGGGGCTCCGCCGATTTCTCCTCGGTCGGAGGGGGAGGGTTTTCCTGATCGTGCTTCTGCACCACCGCTTGCAAGTGGGCGGGCAGATGTGCGCGCCAATCGCCTCCACACGACCCCGCGTGAACGTGCCCGCAAGAAGCAGGCGACGCCGCAAGGACAAGGGCAAGAGTGGCGAGCATGGACATCAGTGTTCTACTCAGCTAGACGGTTCGGCGAACTCGAAGTTCCACCCTGCCTAGCCCGCAGGAGGGTCCCCCAGAAGAATCGGTCGATCCCGATCCCGGTTAACCGTGCATACAATACCGAACGGCCCCTCTGAGTTGTTCACAAATTGATGCGGTTGATTCGGCAGCACATGCACCACATCCCCTGGCCCGATCTCGTGCCAGGCGTTATCGAGGAGCACTTTGCCGGAGCCCCGCAAAACCACCACGCAATGCTCATGCTCGTGCTTCTCATGGCTGGTGTAGCCCCCTGGAGCGAGCTCGAAGTACCTCACCTGAAACTCCGCCTGGTCGCTCTCGAACAACACCCGGCGACTCACCTGCATCCACGTGCCAGGTTCATCCTTGTAGACATCCAGTGGCACGTCTGGCCAAGTCGGCGCATCCGGCGACCCCGCGCGGCGGATCATGAGAACATCACCATTGGCTTCAAAATCTCTCCGTTTTTCATACGCGTGTAGAACTCCGGAAGCTCATCCAGCGCGATGAAATCACTCACCACTTGATCCGCCTTGATGCTCCCTAGCCGGAGCAATTCCACTGCTTCCGCCGTGTCATCCGGGCCGCAACTGTAGCTGTTCACCAGAGTCAAATCTCGCATGTAGGCTTTCTCGAAGTCAAACGGAAGAGCTCCTGGGGGCAGTGGTGAGAAGATCCCAATTCGCGCATCCGGCAAGGCGAGATCGAGAGCAAATTGGAACGCTGCTTCTGTGCCGGGGCACATCACGATCACTTCGGCGAGTTCGTTGTTCTCGGGGAGTCGCGCATCAATCCCCTGGCTTCGCGCCCATTCGATCCGCGCCGGATTGAGGTCATACGCCACGCATCCCGGCAGGCACAACGCATGAAGTAACCCCATGAACCCCAGCCCGATCACCGCGCACGTTTCGCCTTCCTGAACCTGAAGTCGACGAAGTTGCTTCATCACGCACGCAAGCGGCTCCGTCAGCGCAGCATCTCGAAAATCCAAATCATCCACCCTTTGGCAGTCGTTCAGATTCTCTGCGCTCAACGCAAACTGCTCCGCCATTCCGCCGGGAATGAGCTTGGTCTTCTTCCAAGTCGGGCAGTGAACGTACGCGCACCGTAGGCACAGATCGCAGTTCAAACAGGGAGCATGGTGATGCGGCGCAACCTTCGAACCTACCGGGAATCGCGCATCCTGCGACTCGATCACCACGCCCGACACCTCGTGACCGATCACATGGGGCACCTTGCGATCCATGTACCAGGTCATCAATTCGCCGCTGCACAGACCCGATGCCACCGTTTGAACCAACAGCCCGCCCACCGGGCACTCCGGCGCGGGCTCTTCGACAATCGCGACTTCGCCGCCGCCCAGATACCGGGCGAGCTTCATGGTTGGAAAACGTACTTGATCCCGCGGCCTTCTTCAAGATCGCGGAACACCTGCGGGCCGTCGCTGAGGCTGCGCTCGCCACTGAACAACGCACTGAGATCGAACTCCGTATCCAGCAACCACGAACGAGCCTGGCGCACCGCCTTCGTGCCGAAGTGGAACGGGCTCAGCAGCGTGATGTCATCGTAGTGGAGACGCTTGGTATCGAACTCGGCCTTCGATCCCGCCGGGCATCCTCCGAACAGCACCAAGGTTCCTCCGCGACGCACATAACCCATCGCGGCTTCCCACACCTCGACCTTGCCCGTGCATTCGATGACCATATCGAACTCACCTTTCACGTCCGGGAAGGTCACTGGCTCGGCGCCGAGCGATTCGCCGGCTTTCAGCCGGAGAGGATTGCGTCCGGCAAGCGTCACGCGTCGCACACCCAGATGCTTCAGTGCAGCCACAAACATGAGCCCGATCGCCCCCGGGCCAATCACCAGAACTTCCATGTGAGGCTTCGGTTGAGCACGCTCAATCCCTTGAGCCACGCAGGCGAGAGGTTCCAGAAGAGCCGCTTGGCTGAATCCAATACGCTCCGGCTTCGGGAAGACGTTGACCCGAGCAATCCGCTCGGGGATCAGCAGGTACTCGGCGTAGCTGCCCAGCACCTTCGTTGACATGATCGACTCGCAGAGATTCTCCTGGTCGTTGAGGCACCAGCGGCATTGCTGACAGGGCGCACTGTGCACGCCCATCACATCGTCTCCGGGAGAGAATGGAGCGCCATGACCGGCGGCGACGACGGTTCCGCTGTATTCATGCCCAAAAAGGCCGGGCATCGGAATCTGAGGGTGACCGCGCAGGAACGCCTTGAGATCGGTTCCGCAGGTTGGCGCGGCCTGAACCTTGATCAGCACTTCGCCGGGAGCCGGATCCGGCACCGCCACCTCGCTCAAGATCAATCGGCCTGGTTCCATCAGAACCAACGCCTTCATGTGGTCTCGACTATCCGCTCTTTGTGCCAAACGCGCCTCTGTTGAAGGGTGCTGGTACACTTCCCATCCCGATCCGATTCCCGGATTCTGGGTGAAATCCCATGCCGACCGTCGACACATCTGTCTGGATCAACGCACCGCTCTCTCAAGTCTACGCAATCGCGAGGGACTATCGCTCATTTCCGGAATTTATGGAGGACGTTGAATCTCTGGTGATCCTGGAAGAGACTGGGTCCCGCGTTGTCAGCGAGTGGGTCGGAAGGGTGCCCACCTTCGGACTCAAGGTGCGCTGGACGCAAGAAGATCACTGGGATGAGGCCAACCACTCTAGCAAGTTCGCCCAGGTCAAAGGCGATTACGACGTGATGGAAGGCACCTGGGCGTTCAAGGAAGAAAACGGCGGCACCCGCTTTGATTCCAGCCTGATGTACGAATACTCCGTGCCCGGACTCGGCCCCTTGGTTGGACGGGTGATCTACGGCATCGTGGTCAAGAACATGGAGAGCGTGCTCGGCGCGATCAAATCCCGCGCTGAGACTCAGGCAGGCGCGGCTTCGTGAACCAACCTCCGGTCCAAACCGGAGACTCCAGCCGACTATGGACATCCCCGGTCGGACTTCTCGCTGTCGGAGTGGAACCCGCCGATGTTGGCAACTCGCTGGCCTCTGTGTCCACTCATCTCATCGACTATGGCGTTCCTGCGATCCCCGTGGTTCACGAGGAACGATATGTTGGCCTGGTGACCGAAGCCGATCTCGTCGGTGCCCTTTCTGCAGGCGCGGAATCGACCGGTGCGATCGAGGGCGTGGTGCGCCGGGACGCTCCCGCCGTCAGTGGCAAGATGCCCGCCACCGAGGTTCTGCGGCTCTTTGAATCCACCAGACTCCCGGCCCTTGCGGTGGTGGATAGCGACAACCGTGTCGTCGGCGTCATCACTCCTTCAAGGCTCCTGGCTCCCACCGATCGCGAAGCCCGGCCGAAGCTGGTTGGCGGGATGGCAACGCCGTTTGGGGTTTATCTCACGGGTGGTGGAGTCAGCGGCGGAGTGCCTCCTTACGCTTTGATCGCGGCTGGGGCATTTTTGTTTGCGCTATTCGTTGCCGGGGCGTATCTGGCGCTTTTGGTGGGGTGGCTTCTCCCTCGTGAGTTCATGCGAGCCGCCTGGTTTGAGCCACTGATCAGCGGGCTGGGGCTTCTTTTCTTCTTCCTTCTCATGCGGCTCGCCCCTTTGACGGGATATCACGCGGCCGAGCACATGGTCGTTCATGCCATCGAGCAGAGTGAGCCCTTGGAGCGCGAAACCGTCGCCCGGATGCCCCGCGTTCACCCTCGATGCGGCACAAATGTCGCCGTCGGGCTGGCGATTTTTCTCGGACTCAGCGGGCTGGCCTGGACTCCCGAAGCGGAGCTTCGTACGGTTGTCGCTCTGCTCGCCACCATGCTCTTCTTCCGCCCCTTGGGATCATTCATCCAGAGCACCTTCACCACGCGACCTCCCAACGCGGCGCAGCTGGATGCGGGGATTCGGGCGGGGAAGGAGCTCCTCCACCGCTATCAAACCGAAGCACGATCCAACGTTTCGCCGCTTCGTCGACTCTGGCAATCGGGCCTGTTTTATGTGATGATGGGCAGCATGGGTGCTGGGCTTCTGGCGTACCTGATCACTGAGGTCCTTCGACTTCCACCGTACTGGAGGGTAGTCTAGGGAATCTGATCTGAGGTATTTGGACCGTGGAAACCGCTTACAACATTCTCCTGGGAATCGCCGTGCTCATCGCGGTGGTCTTCATCGGCATCGTTTTCCTCACCGGAAAGGGTGATGCGATGTCTGGCGGCGGCGGGAGCGTTCGCACCACCTTCAAGGGCAAAGCGAGCTTCGACGACCAAATGTTCCGGTACACCGCTATTCTGGGCGGAACCTTCATGTTCCTCATGCTCGTCCTCGACGTGCTCGCCGGTCAAGTGTTTAAGTAAGTATTGAACCTGGCCTCTTGGCCAAGCAGGGCGCGTGTCCCTCTCACTCCTCCACACCAACGATCTTCACGGTCATCTGACCTCCGAAACAAAGGGGGCTCTCCAGGCTTGGCGAGCCGAGTCTGATCTCTATTTCGATACCGGCGATGCCATCAAGGCCGGAAATCTGGCCATTCCTTTGCGCCCGGAAGCCGTGTGGCAGGATCTTGCGGAGCTTCGGTGCACGGCTAGTGTCCCGGGAAATCGGGAATCTCATCCTCTGGCGGCTGGGTGGTCGGCGAAGACGGCGGGGCTTTCTCATCCTCTGCTTTGCGGCAATTTTAGGTTCAAAAGTGGGGGTTTGGTGCTTCCTGGCTCACTCGAATTGGAGGTTAAGGGGATCCGGGTCGGGGTTCTGGGCGTGATGGTTCCGATGGTGACGGAGCGGATGAAAGCCAGCCTTGCCGCGAGTGCATTCGTGTGGGATCAACCCGTGCCGAGTGCGGTTCGGATGGCCGAGGAGATGCGGAGTCGTGTGGATGTGCTCATTGCCCTGACCCACATCGGGATTGCCAAGGATCGCGAATTAGCGCAGGCAACCGACTTGATCGACATCATCCTGGGCGGGCATAGTCATACCGTGCTGGACGTTCCCGAGAAAGTTGGTCGCACGTGGATCGCTCAAGGAGGGTCTCATGCGCGGTTTGCCGGGCGATATGTGTGGGAAAACGGGGTGCTTTCGGGTGGTTTAGTGCCCTGGAAGGGGGTGAAATGAGCCTTCTTTCGGCGGAGAACCTGGGGCATCGATTCGATCAGGGGTGGCTTTTCCGGCATGTTTCGTTCGATTTGGTGGCGGGGGATCGGCTGATTGTCCTCGGACACAACGGGAGTGGAAAATCCACCATGCTGCGGGGAATATCTCGCCACCTCACCCTGCGAGAAGGCGTCGTTCGAGGGTCCGATCGGATCGGCTACGCCGCGCTCGATTTGGCTTTGTATCCTCAGCTGACAGCACGGGAACATTTGGAATATGCCGGGGCTCTGCGCGGTGTTCCGGCGCGGGTTGAGGAGCTTTTGGGGCTGGTCGGGCTCGCCGAAGCAATCGAGAAACGATGCGGCGCGATGAGCACCGGGATGAGAGCCCGCATGAAGCTGGCTCTTGCCATCCAGCATTCGCCGGACGTGTTGGTTCTGGACGAGCCGACTGCCGCTTTGGATGAGCAAGGCCGGGCGGTGGTCGATGCCGTGGTGCATGGGTTCGCGGGGGCATGCCTGATCGCCACCAACGATCCGGAGGATAGGAGGTGGGCCACCCATGAGCTGGATTTGGGGTGAAGGCTTGGGAGGCGCTCGGCCCGTGGCGGCAGTCTCCCTTCAAGCGGAGATTTCGGGGAGGGCGTCGATTGAGAGTGGGCAGAAACCTGGGTGCCCCGATCCCTTTAGGGTCGGGACAAGTGATGCTCTCACCCTGGTAAGTGACAGGCCGCGGAGATCCTCGGATGTTAGTTGGGGGATCCCGACCCTGAAGGGATCGGGGCACCCGAGTTGGAGAAGTGTTTTCGGCTCGACGGGGTCGGGATTGCAGGAACGAAGCGTCGACCTTCGCCCTCCACCGACTCCCGTCGAGGGAGGGTGGCCGAAGGCCGGGAGGGGGATTTCCGAATCCTCGCAGAGGATTCGGGGGCCGGAGGCCCGTTCAAAACGGGCGGTGCGCAGACTCGACTGGGCTAACGCCCAGCCAAGCACGGTTTCCCCCTCCCGCCCCGTTGCGGCACCCTCCCCCAAATCGGAGATTTTGGTGAGGGCGACGGTTGAAAATTGGTTCATCCCGACCCTGAAGGGATCGGGGCACCCTTGTTTCCGGAGTGCCTTGGGATCACCCTGGTCAGGATTGCGGCAACCAACTCTTAGCCTTCGCCCTCCACCGGCTCCCGTCGGGGGAGGGTGGCCGAAGGCCGGGAGGGGGCAATCCGAATCCTCGCAGAGGATTCGGGGGCCGCAGGCCCGTTCTAAGCAGGCGGTAGTCAAGCTCGACTGGGCTAACGCCCAGCCGAGTACGGTTTCCCCCTCCCGCCCCGTTGGGGCACCCTCCCCCAAATCGGAGATTTGGTGGAGGGAGTCGATTGAGGGTCTGTTGTGGGCGGCCCCTCCCCGGCTATCGCCGACCCTCCCCGAGACAAGCTCGGAGAGGGCTCTCAAGTTCCCGACCCTGAAGGGATCGGGGCACCCGGGATGGGCGTTCTCTGGAGCCCAGACGAGAGTGGGAGGGTGGCGATGAACCCGCCTTGGATCACGGCTCTCAAGAAGGAATTCACCGCCGAACTCCGGGCCAAACAGGGCATCACGACTTCCGGTCTCTTTGGATTGATGGCCGTCGCGGCGTGCGGATTTGCCTCCAGCATCGAAAAGCCCGGCCCCGGACTCGCGGCGGGGCTGCTCAGCGTGATTCTGCTGTTCGTGAGCACAGTGGCGATTCCCCGCATTTTCATTGCCGAGCAGGAGCAAGGCACCTTTGATCTTTACCGGCAATGGGCGAGCCCGACGGCGATTTTCCTCGGCAAACTCCTCTTTGCCGCCGCTCAGATGATCCTGATATCCCTGATGGTGGGGGCGATTTATGTCGCGATGGTTGCGCCAGAGCTCAAGATTCCCTGGCTCTACTGGGTGGGGACAATCCTGTTTGGAATTGCCGCCTCGAACGTGCTCTGCATCGCCGGGAGCCTGGTGATGGGGGCGGCAAACCGGTGGATTCTTGCTGGAGTGATCTCGCTGCCACTCACCTTTCCGCTTGTTTTCATGGGGGTGGGTTTGCTGCGGGTTGCGTTCGGCGAAGGCACCCTGAACGGGGGATTCATCAACCTGATTGGGCTGCTCGGCTACGCGATTGCCCCGATCGGGCTCGGGCCGTTTTTGGCGGAATCTCTCTGGAATGAGGCCAATACGGAAGACCGAAAAGGCCTGCAAGGCCAGGGCGCGACGGAATCACAATGGGAGGGTCGATGAACCCGCGACTTCTGATTGCCGGACTGCTGGGTGTGGTGATGACCGGCTACATCTACTCGGTGCCGGATGCCAGACTTTTCCGCGATCCGGCGATGGCCCGGATTCTCTTCACCCACGTTCCGAGCGCGTTTGTCGCCTCGATCTTTTTTGTGGTCGCAGCGTGGGCTGGATTGCAGGTTTTGGGGAAGGGACGAGTTCTGCATCGCGCGCGGCTCCACGCCGCTGTCGAACTCGGGGCTTTGTTCGCCGGGTTCACGATGGCGACCGGGATTCTGTTCAGCCGGGTGCAATGGGGCGAGTGGTGGCACAACGATCCTCGCCAGACTTCCTTCCTGATCGTGCTGTTGAGCTATCTGGCCCTACTCGGCTTGCGGGGCGCCTTTAGCGACCCGGAGAAGCGGGATAAGACCACGGCCGCCTATGCCGTTGCCTTGCTGCTACCGGCGATCTTTCTGACTTTCATCTATCCGCGCTTGCCCCATGTGGCGCAGCAGTCGTTCCACCCCTCGACCACAATTCCGAAGGGTGAATTGGACACCGCGTATCAGATTGGGCTTTGGGGCAACGTGACGGCGTTCCTCGTTCTCGCTTTCTTCGTCTATGGCCTCCGCGTGAGGCAAGAGCTTCATTCCCGCGCATTGGAAAACCTCGATGACCACCTCGCAGATTCTCACCATGATTCCCCCGATTCTCGTGTTCGTCGGCCTGTGGCTGTACGTCGCGAAGATTGATCGGGCGATGAAAGCCTCCGAAGACTCCAGGCCGAAGTCGTGAGGGCAACTTATACCAACTTATAGCGAAAAGTCGATATAAGTTGGTATAGGTTGCGCGGCTCAGAGCAGCTCGCGCGGGTCAGCGAGACGACCCGTGAGCGCGGTTGCTGCGGCGGTGATTGGGCTGACGAGGTGGGTTCGGCTGCCGGGGCCTTGGCGGCCTTCGTAGGGGCGATTGCTGGTGCTGGCGCTGCGTTGCTGAGGACGCAGGATGTCGCCGTTCATGCCCAGGCACATCGAGCATCCGGCGCGGTGCCACTCGAACCCTGCCGCCTTGAAGACTTCATCCAGACCCTCTTGCTCCGCCAGAGCGCGCACCGACGCCGAACCAGGCACGACCATCGCGCGCACTCCGCTAGCAACCTGTCGGCCATTGACCACGGTAGCAGCTTCGCGCAGATCCTCGATGCGAGAATTGGTGCAGCTGCCGATGAAGACGGTGTTGATCTCCAGATCCTGCATCGCGGTGCCGGGTTTGAGGCCCATGTACATCTGGGCGCGGGCTTCGGCGGCATCGCTGGGTACGGGGATTTCGCCGGTGATGTCCACCGTCATGGCAGGAGTGGTTCCCCAGCTGACTTGCGGCACAAGGGCATTGACATCCAAGGTTTCCAGACGGTCGAAGGTGGCCCCGGCTTCGGTCGGGAGGGTGCGGGCGTGGGCGACCATCCGCTCGAACGCCTCGCCCTTGGGGGCAAAGGGGCGATCCTTGGCGGCAATGAACTCGAACGTGGTGTCGTCGGGGGCGATCATGCCTGCGCGGGCCCCCATTTCGATGCTCATGTTGCAGATCGTCATGCGTCCGCTCATGCCGAGGGCTTGGATGGCTTCACCGCGATATTCGGCGACATAACCGGTGGCTCCGCCCGCCCCAAGCTTGCGGATGATGGCGAGGATGATGTCTTTCGCCGTAACTCCGTGGCCCAGACGACCGGTGGTTTCGATTCCGAGCGACTTGGGCTTTTTGCTGGCGCGGAGAGTTTGGGTAGCGAGAACGTGCTCAACTTCGCTGGTGCCGATGCCGAAGGCCAGTGCGCCGAAGGCTCCGTGGGTGGAGGTGTGGCTGTCTCCGCAGACAATGGTGAGTCCGGGCAGCGTGATGCCGAGCTCGGGGCCGATCACGTGGACAATGCCTTGGCGCGGGTCATCGTAGCCGAACAAGGGGATGCCGAACTCCTTGGCGTTCTTATCCAGAGCGGCGAGTTGCTGGCCGCTGAGGGTGCTTTCGTCGATGGCGCGGCCATCGGTCGGGACGTTGTGATCGACGGTGGCAAAAGTGAGATCGGGGCGGCGGACGGGACGCTGAGCTTCGCGGAGGCCATCGAAGGCTTGCGGCGAGGTGACCTCGTGGACAAGGTGCCGGTCGATGTAGAGGAGAGAACCTCCGCCGGGGAGGTCGCACACCACGTGGCTCTCCCACACCTTGTCGAACAGCGTCTTTGCCATATCGCTCTATTCTACGCAGATTCGGGGGAGAATTTGAGGTTGGAGGCGGGTTGTCGGGGTGGTTCGGTGAGGAAAGACCCGGTCCTGCGTCCTATCGTGGAATGATTTTGGTGGGATGCCCGGATCGGACCGGGTATCTTGATCGTCCGCGTGGGGAGTTGCCCGAGTGGCCAATGGGAACAGACTGTAAATCTGTCGGCGAACGCCTTCGCAGGTTCGAATCCTGCACTCCCCACCACCCACGCTTTTAACTGAATAGCGACAACACGAGCCCCCGTAGCTCAGCGGCAGAGCGTTCCCTTGGTAAGGGAGAGGTCACGAGTTCAATTCTCGTCGGGGGCTCCATATTATGTTTTTTCTGAATTTCCTCTTGACAATTCAGAAAGTGTCCTGTACGATGAGGGCATGAGGGCAAAAACTCTCCTACTCGTAGCAATTCCGCTCGTATGCCAACTACCGCTCTTGGTACTGGCGAACACCCCATCTCAACAAAACACGCAAAACCCGTTGCCAGCATGCGGTAACCTGATCAGATCATTCTGGCGTTCCGAAACAATCGAGAAGAACGACGGTGGCGTATGCTCTAACACTAAACCGCACTACAAGTACCGCCGATCCATCCATGAGTACGTTTTTACGGGGGGATACAAGTATTACTGCCTCGACTGGGAGTATACAAACGAATGCGTTACCACATATGCCGAGAATTTTCCACCATGCCCTAGTCATACTTGCTCGGCGGTCTCAGGCGACCCTGACTGATGCAAATGAATATTCCCTGCCGTAAAGCGTTTACGCTGATTGAACTTCTTATCGTCATCGGTATTGTTGTTATCATAGCGGCACTACTCTTTCCGCTCTTCTCTGCCGCAAAGCGAAAAGCGATGGAAACCCAAGAACTAAATCAACTGAGGCAGTGGGCTGTAGCGCACGAAAGCTACCTCGCTGATTTCGATGATAAGTTACCAGGAGATACCATTCCCTTGGTTCGAGGTGGGTACGCTCCCGCCTCACTGTGTGCGTTGCCCTGGGATCCTTTCCCTGAGGGCTGGGCCAACTCGAATCGTCATGACGGGATTGCACCGAAGACACCTTATAAGGACTCTTTTATGCCTTTGAGGTTGGCGGCTGGAAGACAATTCTTCGAGGCGTTTCGGCAGTCGAACAATGGAGGCTGGCTGATCTCAGCCTCCCACGACTCCAGCTACGATGCTGGAGATGTTGTTTTAAAGAAGTCGAAGTACAGGCGTCTAACTTTTGGAGGTTCAATCATACATCGCCGTTTCAATGTTGTTGCGTACAGGGGAGATGAGGCAGTTTTTATGGATCAACACTTCTCTGATGACCAGGTGATTCCGCTCCCAGAGTGAAAACTTCCTTTTTGCACGTTTTCGGTGCATTGTGCATCTTAACGCTCATCAGAGTCGTGTCACTGATCGTGTTTACGTTCTCCCGAGTTCCCGAATCATCGTCGCAGCCCATCCTCTTCGTGCCCCAGCTTTTTGCCGCAGTCACGCTCTACTTCGCGATCCTCTCTGAAAGAAATCCCGAAAGGATAGGGCTTGCTGTTGCAAGTGTTGCCTGGCTTGCATTAGCAACAACGCTTTTGACCGTCGAGTCCCGATCCACTCCGTGGATACTTGCTGCGGTTCTGCAAACACTTGACTCTGCTATTGTTTTGATTGCGGCTCTCCTGGGTGCGCTCGCCGGGCGGTACCTCACGAAGTCACTCTCTCAGCGCAGGGATCAAACCTAGCTGCTGCCCCCTGGTACCATGAGGGTTGCCCATGACCGTCCAGGAGCTGCGCCGGAAATACCTTGACTTCTTCATCTCGAAGGGACACAGTGAGCACCCGAGTGGGTCGCTGATTCCGTTCGATGTCACAGGACGCCTGGATGAATCGCTGCTCTTCAACGGGGCGGGGATGGTGCAGTTCAAGCCTTACTTCCGAGGCGTGGCCGAACCGGCGAGCAAGCGGCTGACGACCAGCCAGAAGTGCCTGCGCACCGGGGATATCGACGAAGTGGGCGATGACAGCCACCTCACCTTCTTCGAAATGCTGGGCAATTTCAGCTTTGGCGACTACTTCAAGGGCCAAGCGATTGAGTTTTCATGGGAGTTCCTGACGAGCCCGGAGTGGCTGGGGCTTGATCCGAAGAGGCTGGCGTTCACGGTGTTCAGCGAGGATGATGAAGCTTTCACCAAATGGTCAGCTCTCCTCAGCGCGGCGGGGATTGATCCGGACTCGCGGATTTTCCGCTTGGGCGAAGACACCAATTACTGGCCCGCCGGAGCATTCAGCAAGGGCCCTCCGGGGCCGTGCGGGCCGAATAGTGAGATGTTCTACTGGACCGGCGCGGAGGCTCCGCCAACCGTCACTTACACCAAAGATGACTACCTGCGCGATGAATCCGAGGGCAAGTGGCTGGAGATTTGGAATGATGTCTTCATTCAGTACGAGTGGCAAGGCGATCTAAAGGATCCCTCTCGGCCGGATCAGGGATACGCCAAGAAGGCGATGCCGGATCTGCCATTCAAGAGCATCGACACCGGCATGGGGATCGAGCGCACCGTTGCGGTGCTCAACGGGTTCCGCAGTGTGTATGACACCGATGCGTTTCAGCCGATTTTCCGGGCGATGGAAGGTTTGGGTGCTCCGGCCTATGGGTCGGATGAGGAGTCGATGCGGGCGATGCGGATCATCGGCGACCACCTGAGAGCGGCGTGTTTCTGCATCGCGGATGGCATTCTTCCCTCGAATACGGGACGCGGATACGTTCTGCGCCGACTTCTGCGTCGTGCGGTGCTGAAGGGCGTGCGTGTACTAAAGTTTGAAGATGCTTTTCTTCACCAATTGGTCGAGGCAGTGGTCGCGAACTTTGGCGGACACTACCATGAGTTGGTCGATCGTCGTCCGGTGATCGAGGAGACTCTGCGCAACGAAGAAGCGCAGTTTCGGCGCACATTGGAGGCGGGGAGTGAGCGACTGGAGGATCTGTTGGCGGCTTGGCGCGGCGGATCCAAGGCCAAGTCCACACCTCTGGCGGGAGACATGGCGTTTATGCTCTACGACACCTTTGGTTTCCCGCTCGAAGTGACGCAAGAGCTCTGCGCGGAAGCCGGAGTCAGCGTGGATGTCGAGGGATATCGCGCCGCCATGGCAGAAGCCCAGGAACGATCCCGGGCGAGCAGCGGCATGGATACGGTGTACGGCGGGGTCGGCATCCTTGCCGTGTTCACCCAGGGCGATGACAAGGCGACCCCCACGAAGTTCTTGGGATACACCGCGACGGAATCCGAGGCAACCATCACGGGAACTCACCCGATGGTGGAAGGGGGCGAATCGAGCAGCGAGTTCGTTTTAGCGCTCGATCAGACTCCATTTTACGCGGAGAGCGGCGGGCAAGTGTCCGATACCGGGCGCATCCTGGGCGACGGGTTTGAGCTCAAGGTGCTTGACGTCACGAAGCAAGATGGCGTGTTCATCCACCTCGTCGAGGTGATGAGTGGGGCCAATCCGGTTGGCTTGGGTGATGAAGCGGCGAAGGCCAAGTTGCAAGAAGCGTTTTTCAACCACAAGGTTCAAGCAATAGTCGATCGCACGAGGCGCAAGGAGATCACTCGGCATCATACGGCCACCCACCTCATGCATGCCGCGCTTCGTCAGCATCTGGGCACCCATGTGACTCAGGCGGGATCGATGGTGGCGCCGGATGTGATGCGATTCGATTTCACCCACGGCGCAGGCATGTCTCGCGAGGAGATTGCGGCGGTCGAGCAGACGGTGACCGAGCAAATTCTTGCCGCGCAGGGCATGGTCACTTACGAGGATGTGCCGCTTGATGATGCCCGCAGGATGGGCGCAATGGCTCTGTTCGGTGAAAAATACGCAGATCGCGTGCGCGTGGTGCAGGTCGGCACGATGGATCCGGGTCAGCCGAGCTTCAGTCGGGAGCTTTGTGGAGGGATCCATGTGGGCAACACCGGCGAAATCGGGCTCTTCAAGATTCTCCACGAGAGCAGCGCGGCAAGTGGCGTGCGGCGGATCACGGCGGTCACTGGCACCAAGGCGGTTGATTGGCTGAATCAGCAACTGGAGACTCTCCAGGCTGCCTCGGCGAAACTAAAAACGAATCCGCACGAGCTGATTTCCAGCATCGAGAAAACTCTCGACACCTTGCGCGAAGAGCGAAAGAAGCGCGAGAAACTCGCCCAGCAAGGCGCGGGGGCCAGCGCGGCTGAGGAGCACAATCTCGGCCCAGTGACCCTGTTTGTTCAGAAACTGGAAGACGCGGATCCTGCCGATGCCAAGGCGATTTCTGACCGTTTGGTGGACGGGAAGCCGAACGCGGTCGCTCTGATCGTGAATGTGGCGGGCGGAAAAGTCACCTTTGTCGCCAAAGTCGGCCCGGATGCCCTGAAGGCTGGCGCCAAAGCGGGTGATCTGGTCAAAACCGTGGCCCAGGTCACGGGCGGAGGTGGAGGCGGAGCACCGAACTTCGCAACGGCAGGCGGGCGAGATGCGAGCAAAGTGGACGACGCCATTGCTGCGGGCATCTCGGCGCTCCAAGCCGCCGTTTCCTAACCCAAAGGGGCTCAAACGGATTCGAGAATCGCCACGGCGACGGCAAACCGTGCATCGTGGGAGATCGAGATGTGGAGCGTTGCCCCAGGAGGCATTGCCCCTCCATGAATCACCGCCCGAGGCGCGCCGGTTTCGCTGGTCAAGACCTCGATTTGGTGCCAGGAGTTGAGGGCAGGGATCACCTTTTTGGCGGCTTCCTTCGCCGCCCAGCGCCCCGCGACGTAGTGCACCGAGAGCTTGCGCTCTCGCTCCCCGTCGGTAAGAATCCGCTCCGCGAAGCCGTCGATGTTCATCGCCGCTTCAATCCGCGTGATCTCCACCAGGTCGATCCCTACGCCCAGGATCATGAGTTAGCCCGCTCCACCAATTCGGCGAGATCGACGAGGTTGATCTCTTCATCGGTCGCCTGTTTCACGCTGGCATCCAGCATGATGCGGCAGAAGGGACAGCTGACGGCGACCTCCTTTGCGCCCGTGGCCAAAAGCTCTTGAGCTCGTTTTTCGCCCGGACGCTGGTTGGGCTCTTCTTCCATCCACATCCGACCGCCGCCCGCGCCGCAGCACAGAGTCTTGCGGGCGTGGTGCTCGGGTTCGGCAAAGATCGTTTCGTCGTCGGAAGCCGCCAGGCTTTTCAGCAAAAGAGGCGTGGGGTCATCGTGATTGCCGTTTTGGCCGACCAATCGACGCGGGGCATCGCTGATGTTGTTGATCCGCGCCAGGTAGCAGGGATCGTGGTAAGTGGTCGATCCGGGAAGCAGCGAGGCAGGCTTCAGCCGACCTTCTGCGATCAAATCGTCCAGGAGCTGAGCGTGGTGGAGCACTTGGAGAGACGTGCCAAAGTCGCCATATTCGTTGCTCAGAGTGTTGAGGCAGTGGGGGCAGGCGGTGACGATTTTCGTGACGCCGTACTTGGCAAACACTTTTTGGTTGTGCTCGGCCTGAGTGACGAAGGTGGTTTCGTCGCCGATCCGGCGCGCCGGGTCGCCGGTGCACGATTCTTCTTCGCCGAGGCACGCAAATCGAATTCCCGCCTTTTGCATCAGGCGGGCCATGGCTTTGGTGGTTCGCACGGCGGCAGGATCCATCGCGCCCGCGCATCCCACCCAGAACAGGACGTCGAAGGACTCCCCATCTCGGCAGAGAGGGATGTCCATGCCCTTCATCCACTCTTCCCGGGAGCTTGCGGCTTGGCCCCACGCGGAACCCGTGCCGCCGATCTGCTTGAGAACAAGTGATCCACTGCCGCTCAGTCGACCTTCGCTCACCAGGTTTCGGCGGGCATCGACGATGAGATCCACGTGACGGATGAGTACGGGGCAGGCCTCCACGCAGGCGTTGCATGTGGTGCAAGCCCAGAGAGCATCCTCGCTCACCGTGGCGGGGACGTTCTCGCCGATGGTGAGGGTGCGGTGGATATCTTGAACCACCTGCTTGGGGTTCAGAATCTTGCCTGCGCCGTAAGCCGGGCAGACCTCGGTGCATCGTCCGCAGCTCATGCAGGCATCCAGCGACATCAGGTGCCAGCGGGAGTAGTCTTTGGCTTCCGCCGCCCCCATGGATCCTGTGTCGGCGAAAGCCGCCATATCCACGGCCGGGAGGGCACCCATCGGCTTCTTGGGATCTCCCGCCGCCGTGAGGGTTGCGACGACAATGTGCTTGAGCCGCATGTGGGGCAGGGCGATGAAGAACGCCCACACGACGACCATGTGGAACCACCAAATCGCCACGTAGCCGGTCGGCGAGAGCCCCGGCATCAGCTGAGCCAGGCCGTATCCGACAAACGAATAGTGATCCCACGGCTGAGGGTTCGCGGCGATGCGGGCCCCTTCGAGCACGTAGCCGGTGATTCCGAGCACAAACAGCAGTCCGAGGGCGGCAAAGTCTTTCCACTCCGTCGTGATGGGATTGCTTGATCGGGCGAGCTTGCCAGTGACGGGATCGCGCGTGGGTTCGCCTCGCTCAGCCGAGAGCCTTCGGCGGCGAAGATACGCCCATGCGACGCCGATGATGAACAGCAATCCCAAGGCGTCGAAGATCGTTTCGTACGCAAGGTAATAGCTGCCTCTGTGCCAGTTGGGAAGGCCGATGAGCGGGCCATAGGTGGCGATGGCGAGCAGGGTTGTCGCGATGAACAGCGAGAGGAACCCATAGAAAATCATCAAGTGGAGAGGCGCGCCGTCTTTCGGGCGGCTGCCCATCACCTTGCGCTGGGCGAGGATGTAGGTGACAATCCCGCTGATGTAATCGGGCCGCCACGTGAGCTTTTTGCCCTTCATCCAAAACCGGGCGCGACCGGCGAACTGCCACATCATGATGCCGATCGAGAGAAAGGTCAGGATGTAGAAGATGGCCTTCGGCAGCGTTCCGGACTGGAACAAAAACTCGTGGCGGGTCGGCTCCAAGGTGATTCAGTTTGCCTGATTTCGCGTCTTTCTCGCTCGAAACGCCGCTCTAGCGAACCGAGACTTCACTCCACTGACCCTGCCCAAACCGCGACGCGGCGTGGATGACGGGGGCGACTTCGATGAGATCGCTGGACATTTTGAGGAATCCGAGGAGCCTGCGGTGGCACTCGGAGTCGATGGCTCGGTGGCCTTCGCCGACCCCTTCGAAGGCGAGAATCACCCAGGCTTGGTGCTGGATTCCGATCCGGACGGCCTCGATCATTTGGTCGGCTTCCAGGTCTTCCATCGGCACCATGCGCAGGGCGCGGAGGTTGGTTTGGTTCGGCTTATTGAGCCCCGGCTCACCGGTGCGGATCACGGGATGGCTTCCCGCAATCGCCGCGAGGTACGGCTGGTCATTGCTGCACAGGGCCTTCCCCCACGGCAGACCGATGCTGTGGGAGGCTTGCTCCGGGAAAAGCTCTGCGATGAGATCGTCAGCTTCGCTGAGGTCGTCGCAGATCATCTCCTCCGTCCATGCGGGGAGCGATCCATCGGGGAGAGCGGCGCCGATGAGGGCTCCATTCCCAATCTCGTGCCCGGAGAGAGCCGCGCGGTTCCAGGCGGGGTAGTCGTCGAGAAGCGAGGCAGGGTCGGCGTAAAAGGTTCCGAGGAGTCCGAAGGTCTGGAGCTGAGGCACCACGACCTCAAGATGGCCCGGAAGGGTGCCATCGTAGGTCAGCGAGACAATCGGTTTACTCATATCAGCCCTCGTGTGGATTTATGGTACGACAGGTTTGCCGGGATCGGAGCAGGATTTCCGATCAAGTGCCCCGCGTGTCCCCATAGAGGGTGATTTGGAGTCGGGGAGCCAGGCGATATCCGTGGCTCATGCAGATGGGAGAGAGAGCCTGCATGGCCTGACGCAGGGCGATTTCATCGCGGCCTTCGGGCATGAGAAACACCTTCTCGGCGGGGATATCACCTAGTTGCGCCAGAAGGGCTTGGGTTTCGATGAGGTCTCGGTCGGGGTTCCCGCCATCGACGACGAACTTGAGTTGGTAGCCGTATCGCTGGATCAAGGCACGGAGGGTTTCGGGTTTCAGTCGTGTGGATTCGTGGCGTTCGTGCCAGTTGTCAGGGGTTTCTGGTGGCGGGGCCGAGTGGGCGAGCTTCGGGCTGATCGACATGAGGTCGCACTCGACGGGGAGATCCACGGTGCCCGCGGTTTCGATCGTGATGTGGTGGCCTCTCGCCCGGAGTTCGTGGGAGAGCTCAACGAGAGGGGCGAAGATCATCGGCTCACCGCCGGTGAGAACGACGTGTCTGTGCCCATTTTGCTCAATGACCTGGAGGATTTCGCTCAGATCCATCACCGGCCCCTCGGGCGACCAGCTGGCGTAGGGGGTATCGCACCAGACGCAGCGGAGGTTGCATCCGCTGGTGCGGACAAATGTACTCGGCGTTCCCATGAGCTCGCCTTCGCCTTGGAGGCTCGCGAATATCTCGCTGATCCGGAGCTTGCTCATGCTCTCCCAGCGAGTACGTAGCGAGCCTTGGGATCCCGCTCGCCACCGCCTTTACGCTCGAATCGCAGCACTCCCATTTTGACCAGGGATTCAAGTAACTTTTTTGACGATGGCCAAGAGCGACTCGTGAGCCTTTGGGCATCACTCACACTGATTTGCCCGTGCTCCGCGCAGAAGTTTAGACAACGTTTCTGCTCTTGGCTCAGCGAGTTCGCGAGTTGTGCACTGACAAGACTCAGAACGTCTGAGTCGATCCAAACTCTCCGTTGCTGGATCATGTTGCGCAATGTGGTGACCACTTGCGCATTTGCAGTTACCTCCTCTCGGAATTCTGGCGGCGGAAGTTCACTCTTTTGCATTTCTGCCTTCATCCGGCGAGTGCCCTCGTGTGCCTGCTTCACATACTCGAGATAAAACATGGCGTCCATCAGGTAAGGATTTCGAGGATGATGGACATCATAGATGTTCTCAGGGCTCACGAAGGGTGGAAAACTGCCCGGGCTCTCGACCAGGAGCCGATCCTCGAACATTTTCACAAATATCGGTCGGTTTTTTGATCCGTTGCTGAATGACCTGTGGACGCATGCGTTCACGATTGCCTCGTACCAGGCTTCCTTCGGATACTCCGGAGAGCTGTAGAACTTCCCCCCTGTGCCAAGTCGCGAGAAATCACGAAGTTGCGAAGAAATGACTCGCTCTGACTCCTGGATCAGCTCCGGCACCGTGCCATCAATAAAGACGTCTTTCGTCGCGTTCCAATTGTCACCGAATGACTCCTCGGTTCCCTCAAACCGCAAAAAGCGAATCCGGCAGCCAGGCACAAGTCGACGAACATCTTTCGCGAACAAGAGAGCACAAGCCAGGTTAGGCACGAACGTGCCGTTCTTGATATCACCAAGATGCATCAGCTCCAGAACTTCGGCCTCGGTCTTGTCCCTTCGCCAATCCTTCTTTGCGATCACGGCTTGGGCGAAACGTGAAACGGCCTCAGCCTGAAACTCTTTCGGATATTCCAGTCCGCAAGGTTCGAGCTCGATACTGACCTCTCCCTTGTCGATTTGAAGCTCACGGATCGCAGCGACGCTTCCCAACTCAAACTTGGAGTCTCCTTTTCGGACAAAAACCTTTCCTCCACTTGCCTCGATCACGCGTGTCTTGTGATACTCAACCCGCATCGCGATCACAATGTCGCTCTCCCCATCGGAATCGCGGTGAACTCGAATTTGACGTACGTGTGTCTTCGCGCTTGGACAGAATTCGTGCGGGACTTTTTCGATCTCATTGATTTTGTCCTGCCCAAGTGCCAGGCAACCCGTGATTTTCCCGCTATCCTCGACCCCGATCACCAGAACTCCGCCTTCTGGTGAGGTGTTCGCCCACATGCAAATGTATTCGGCAATTGTCCTCCGATCCACCCGGGCAGACTTAAATTCAATCCGCCGATTCTCCCTCCACCTTCGAAGATTTTCTTCGTCCAAGAAGTCAAATAGTTCATCCGCAGTGAGGAGGACTTGATCGACTTTCTCGAAATCAAGCACGTATTGAGTCGGATCGAATTCACTCATTTCGGAAGATCGTCGTTCAATTCGGGTAACCGGAACAGGCGGCAAACTCGCCTGGAGTCTGATTGAGAATATCACATCTTAACTCGCGTCGAACCGAGAAGAGGACAGCTATGCTCATGCCTCCGGCTCCGGAGCGAGGGCGGGGTCGCGAAGGCCGAGCTCGGCGAACGCGGCACCTCGGATCAGGCATGAGTCGCAGTGGCCGCACCCATGACCGCTCGGCAAGGGGTCATAGCAGGAACTTGTGAGGCTGTATTCCACGCCTCGCTTCAGTCCTTCTTCGATGATTTGCACCTTCGTGAGGTGGATCAGGGGGGCATGAATCGTCATCTCCGTCCCTTCGACCCCAGCTTTTGTGGCGATTTGGGCGAGCTTTTCGAAGGCTTCGACGAACTCCGGGCGGCAGTCGGGGTAGCCGGAATAGTCCACCGCGTTGACGCCGATGTGGATCTCTGTCGAGCCCGTCACTTCGGCGTAGGCAAGGGCGACGCTAAGCATCACGGTGTTGCGGGCGGGGACGTAGGTGACGGGAATCCCTTCGGCAAGAGAATCCTTGGGGACGTCGATATCGGCGGTGAGGGCACTGCCTCCAAACTGGTTCAAGGGAATCGAGAACTCTCGGTGACTCGCCGCGCCGAGAGCTTCGGCGACCCGCTTGGCGCACTCTAGTTCGTGGTGGTGCCGCTGCCCGTACGAGACGGTGAGACAGTGACACTCCACGCCCCGATCCTGGGCCATCGCGAGGACGGTGGCGGAATCGAGGCCTCCGCTCAGTAACACCACGGCCCGTTTCATCACCCCAAGGTACCAGGAGGCGTACCGATTCTCCGGGGCCAGACGTCTTGAGTCTATATGTCGGCAATCTTTGCGATGATCGTGCTCGGGCAGTCGCTCAAGGACGTGCCCCGAGCCGTGTTCCCGGTAGCGTGGGAGGGCCTGCACAGCTCGAGTCAGCGGCGCGAGATTGTGGTGCAAGAGTTTGCCAAGAACTCAGAAAACCTCGGGCCAGGTCGGCATCCGGCGGTGAATCGGAACGGGACCCTGCTCGCCTACGCCATTCCGGGTGATGTCCCGACGCTGAGCGTCCGCCGATTGCCCCTTGGCAATAGCCCGGGAGAAATCTTCAACACCAGGCTGAGCGCGGGGGAAGTCACGAACATCGCCTGGTTCCCGCGATCCGATCGTGTGCTGGTGACGATGAAGGATCAGGATGGATCGGTCGCGCGGGTGTACGGGCCGGATTTCAAGCCAATCGGTCTCTCGTTTGATCTCGGCAAGGCCACGGGCAACGCGGCGATCTCCGGCGACGAGCGCACGGCGATTTATCCAACCGCTTCGGGCTGGAAGAAGTTTGATCTCAACGACCGAACGGAGACCGACTTCAATGCGCGCTCCTTTGTCAGTGGGCTTTCTCAGGGCACGGAGATCACGAGCATCACGGCACTCCCCGGCACCGAGAATGATTGGATTTTCGCGGCAAAGAAGGATGACTGGCAAGCCGTCTTCCTGATTCGATCCGGAGCCTCCAGCGCCGTGCGACTCTCCCCCGTGGGATCGACGGCGTACGATCCGAAGCCGACCCAAGATCCGCGATTCATCACCTTTCGAGGCAAACTCGAGGAGGGAGATCGGGAGGCGATCTTTGCGATCCGGGTCGATGGGCGAGCCGTGTCCCAGATCTCCGAGATTGAGTTCGCTCGATAAGGACAAAGAAGCCTGTTTCGCAACTCCTGGCTCGGCTAAACTGGCGGCATGAGCCAAGGCTACAATCGTGTCTTCAACTTCTCCGCCGGGCCGGGGGCGATCCCTGTGCCGGTGCTGGAGCAAGCCCGCGACGAGATGCTGAACTGGCAGGGCGCCGGCATGAGCATCATGGAAATGAGCCACCGGGGCAAGGCCTTCATCAAGGTTGCTGAGGCGGCCGAAGCCGACGCCCGGACCCTCATGGGGATTCCGGACAACTACAAGATCCTCTTTCTGCAGGGAGGCGCGAGCCTGCAATTCACGATGATCGCCCAAAACTTCCTTCGTGGAGGCTCGGCGGACTACATCACCACCGGGGAATGGAGCAAGAAGGGAATCGCTGCCGCCAAGCTCGAAGGCGACCCCAAGGCGATCTACGATGCCAAGGAGAGTGCCTACAACCACGCTCCGGCCTATGGCGATCTGGCCCACAACGACGGAGCACGCTACGTTCACTTCACGATGAACGAGACCATTCAGGGCGTGGACTTCGCCGCTGATCCTCCGGCGGATGGTCGCGATTGGATCTGCGACATGAGCTCCAACATCGCCTCCCGACCCTTCGATGTCAGCCGCTACGCAATGATCTACGCCGGTGCCCAAAAGAACCTCGGGCCGAGTGGCGTCACGCTCGTGATCCTTCGCGACGACATGGTCGAGCGCATCACGCCGGGTCTGCCGCCGATGCTCGACTACAAAACCCACGTGGACAATGGCTGGATGTACAACACCCCGCCGTGCTGGTCGGTGTACATCGCGGGGCTGGTGTTCCGACACTGGATCAACTTTGGCGGTCTCGCCAAGGTGGAGGAGATGAACAAGGCCAAGGCGGCGCACATCTATGGCGTCATTGATGCTAGCGGCGGTTTCTACAAGGGCCACGCGGTGGAGGCGAACCGAAGCCTGATGAACATCCCGTTCACCCTTCCGACCGAAGAGCTGACGACCAAGTTCCTGGAGGAAACCAAAGCTGAGGGCTATCTGGAACTGAAGGGCCACCGCAGCGTCGGCGGACTCCGGGCGAGTGTCTACAACGCCTTCCCCGAGGAAGGCGCGAAGGCTCTGGCGGACTTCATGCGCGGATTCGCCGAGCGCAACGGGTAATCCGGCTTGGCGACGGCTCCGCGACTCTTTTTCTCGGCGGGCGAGGCGAGCGGCGATGCTTACGCGGCTCAGCTCGCCCGTCGGGTGGTTCGTGACTGGAATGGGCCGATTTCGATTGAAGGGGTCGGAGGCAAACGGCTGGCGGCCGAAGGCGGGAGGTTGGTTGCGGATTCGAGTCGATGGGGGGCGATTGGGATCATTGAATCCGCGCTTCGGGCTCCCACGATTTACCAAGGATATCTGGCGGCGAAGAAAGCCTTGCGAACCGGACAACCGGGGGTCTGTGTGCCGATCGACTTTGGCTACATGAACATCAAACTCGCCCGGTACGCCAAAGCGCAAGGGTGGAAAGTGCTCTACTTTGTCCCGCCGGGAAGCTGGCGAAAAGACAAGCAAGGAGCGGATATGCCGGTGGTCAGCCACGAGATCGTGACCCCGTTCTCGTGGAGCGCGGAGATTCTCACGAAAATGGGTGGCTCGGCGCACTGGTTTGGGCACCCTCTTCGACAGATGGTCGCTCAGGCTGAGGTTCCGGAAGCAGAGCGGAGAGGAGTGGCCCTGCTCCCCGGCAGTCGAGAGCACGAGGTTACGCATAACCTCCCGGTGCTCATCGAATCGGTGAAGGGGCTCGGGCTGATTCGGGTTTCGGTTGCGGCAAATCTGGGCGAAACGAGACTCCGCGAGCTTTGGAAGGCTCATGGCGGAGGCGAAGCGACCTTCCACACCGACCTCTATCCGATGCTGAAATCCTCCCGCGCGGCTCTGGTATGCAGCGGTACAGCGACTCTGGAGAGTGCGCTTTGCGGATGCCCGACCATCGTGGTTTATCGCGGGAGCAAGGCGATGGAGATTGAATACAAAATCCGGCGCCCCAACATTGAATTCATCTCCTTGCCGAATATCCTGCTCGGACGAAAAGTGCTCCCGGAGCTGATTCAGTGGGAGGCGAACCCGACCAAGATTCGGGAGCTGCTCGACGGGCTCATGGCCGACCCTAGTGAGCAATTAGCGGCTTTCGCGGAGCTCGAGACGATTCTCGGCCCCGCGAATGCGCTCGATGCGTCGGCGGAACTCCTGCTCAAGATGCTGCGAAGCTAAACGACTTCGGAGACCGCCGTCTCTTCGTCTTTGATCTCTTCAACATGCACCCGCAGGATGCGGCGGCCGTCGCTTTCGGCGATGGTGAAGCGGAAGCCATCTTCTTCAAGCGATTCCCCGACCTTGGGCTGGCGACCAAAGAGTCCGAAGACATAGCCGCCAATCGTGTCGAATTCTTCGCTCTCGAATTCGGTGCCGATGGTGTCGTTGACGTCGTCAATGTGGAGCTTTCCGCTGACCAGATAGCCCGATTCGTGGGCTGTGACCTCGGGGACTTCGTTGTCGTACTCGTCGGCAATCTCGCCTACGATCTCCTCGATGATGTCTTCGATGGTGACAATGCCCGCCGTCGCGCCGAATTCGTCGGCGAGGATTGCGAGTTGCACCTTCTTCGCCTTCATCTCGCTGAGAAGTTCGTGAAGATCTTTGTTCTCCGGCACGTGAACCGCCGGACGGATGAGTTGGGAGAGAGGAATATCCCCCTGACCCCGCGCAAAGGCTCCGAGCAGATCCTTCGCGTGGACGATGCCGATGATGTGGTCGTCGCTTTCTTGGTACACGGGGAATCGGGAGTGGCCGGTTTGCTCCACAAGCGCGGCGATTTCGGAAAGGCTTGCCGTGATCGGGACGCTTTCGACATCCACCCGGGGAGTCATGACTTCGCGGGCCACCGTGTCGCCAAATTCGAAGACCGAGTGGAGCATTTCGCGCTCGTCCTCTTCAATCTCGCCGGATTCCTCGCTCGATTCGAGGATTTCGCGGATCTCTTCTTCGGCCTTGGAATCGCTGCTGAACCGGGCATCCGTACCGAATCGCTTCGTCACCAGCCCTGCAAGTTTCATCGCGATGTTGCCCGGAATCTGGAACAGGAAGGTGAAAACGGTGAGAATCCCGGCCAGGCCAAGGCTCGCCTTCACCGGACGAGTGGAGCCGTAGGCTTTGCCGACGAGCTCGAAAAAGGCGACATTGATCCCCATCGCCGGGATGCTCAGGATGAGCGCAGCAAGAACGGATCCCCAGAAGAGATCGCCCGGAGTCGGCTCTTGGGGCACCAGGCCGATCTGGCGCCCGAACCAGGGGGCGGCCAAAAAGCAGAGCATGATGAGCCAGGAGCGCATCGTCTGAGCCCCCAGCACCGAGGCGGCGACCACGGCATCCCGTTTCTTGAGGAGATCGCTCAAGGTTCTCGATTCCCGAGAATCTTCGGGAAATGCCTTTGCGTGACTGGGCTTGAGGGCATCGACCGCCACGTCGGCGGCGACAAAAATGCCGTTGAGTACCATCACCGCCACGAAAGCGAGGAGGAGAACGCCGAGGTAACTCGGATTGGCCAACAGATCGAAGGCTTTTGTGCGGTCAGCAGCGTTCAAACCTTGGGCCAAGGCGATCACCGGAAGGGAGATCGCGATGAGGGCAAGGAGAGCGGGTCGTCCGCTGCCTGCCTGATTCATCCCAGGTTGAGAACGCCGCCTACGTTCGCTAGGGTCACTGCTCATAGGGCGTCGTTTTGACTATTGTATCACTTCGGCAGAATTCCGAAAATCAAAAGTCCAAGAATGACCCCCACCGTTGCACCCAGCGAGAGTTCAAAGATGCTGTGGAACTTGGCTTCCCACCGGCTCTGGGCGATGATCGCGGCGAGGAGAATCGCGATTGCTCCGACCAACACTTGTCCGGAAATCATGAGGACGCTGGTGGCGAGGAAGAATCCAATCGCCGCGTGACCGCTCACCAATCCGCCTTGCAGAACCTGTCCACGCGACCCCAGGCCCTTGCCGATGATGGTGATGACCACGGCAGCCAGCACGCCGAGAATCAGCTTCCAGGTCGCGGACATCCCGATCCCTTCTCCGGCGAGACTGATGCGAATCCGCTCCAACTGACCATCGCCAACGGCAATCAGCGAGCCCACGATGATCGCCATGATGGTGGTGATGAGCACCGCACCGGCCGCGATATCCTTAGCGAACTTGGCCAGAGGGTGGTAGTTCGGTGAAACCAGATCGACAGTGGCCTCGATCGCGCTGTTGAACATCTCCGCCACCAGCACGAAGGTGATCATGAAGAGGAGAATGAGGATTTCGCGCAGGCCGAGGCGGAAGGCAATCGCGGCGAGCACGGTCACGAAGGTGACGTAGAGGTGAATCCGCATGTGCCGCTGGGTGCGGAAGGTGTGGACGATTCCTGTGAAAGCCACCCGGAAGGGTCCGATGAGATCGCGCCGTGCCATGCGTTCTGCTCTATGTACCCGGATTTTCACCGGGGGCGAAGGATTTGTTAGTGCGGCAACGAGTGCCAGTCGGCATCCGTGGGGAGACCGGCACTCGTGAGGATTTGGTTTTGCCGGTCCACCATTTTTTGGCGATCTCCGTCCGTTTCGTCGTCCCACCCTGCGAGATGGAGCAGTCCGTGCACGGCGAGCATCGCGAGCTCATCGACCACGCGCACGTTGCGAATCGTGGCTTGGGCACGGGCGAAGTCGATGCTGATCGCGATTTCTCCGAGCCAGTTCTCGAATCCAGGGAGGCTCGGAGCGGGGAAGCTGAGGACATCAGTTTCGGCGTCCACCTGGCGGGTCTCCCGATTCAGCGCCCGGATTTCGTCGCTCACGAGAATCACCACTTGGAGCGACGCGTCCTCACGATTGAGGTCGCGTAGACCTGCCTCGAGGGCAAGCCGCATCGGGGCAAGGACCATGCGCTTCCCGGTCTGGTTCAAGATCTCAACGGGCATCGGTGGGAGAGTACCGCTGATGTGCCGGTGGTGTTTTCGTCCACGGGGCCCCGGACAGGATTGACTGGTTACCGGTTCACCGTGCATGCTCGCGGAAGCTGCGACTGCGGGGTGAATCGTGATCGGGAGCAGGTGGTATGCGGCCCCTCCCGCCCGCTGGTGGAGTGCGCCCCAAATTGTGGACACGTCATCTACACTTTGTGAGGTGTACCAATGCGTCGTAATCACACCCGCGAATTCAAGTTAGAGCTGTGTCGCCGGATTGCTGAGGGCGAAATCGCGAAGAG